>Ga0310344_10002144_pt1 | contig 14875 bp, 11 predicted proteins | sample HC15DNA20200_MG_FD_203801 | JGI IMG/M metagenome (GOLD analysis project Ga0310344, IMG submission 203801) | Marine microbial communities from station ALOHA, North Pacific Subtropical Gyre - HC15-DNA-20-200_MG | ecosystem: Environmental > Aquatic > Marine > Oceanic | place: Pacific Ocean: North... | reverse complement strand
CGTCGCGGACGGCAAAGCGCCAGGCTGGGCCACGATGACCGAAGCCGTCTCCGCCGAAAGCGCTTACGGCCCGCAGTGGAGCCACCCCCATCCCTCGTTCAGTCCAGACGGGAAGTGGGTTTCGTTCACGTCGGATCGAACGGGACATCCTCAGGTTTACGTCGTTGAAGTGAGCTAAATGTCAGAGGAAACCCAGGTCTCGCAAAAACGAAGAGACGACAAGCCCGTACGTTCTCACGATTCCTAACCGAAAAAGCTCGGCGGACAACCCAACACACAACTCCCAATAGGCAATGGGATTTCTACTCGCCATCATGGGTTGCATACCGCTAAATTGGGTGTTTTCGGTTGCGAATGATTGCAGATCCGAGTGATCGGACCTAAACGGTAGAGAGGTCTCAAGTGAAGAGACATAGTCATAATCCCGAAAGCCCTGTCTAGCTTACTCGTCCACTCCCAGCCATCCTTATACTCTCACTCTACGTGCAAACCGCGCCGGTCACAAGCCAGGACGGCGGTCGAGCGACTCAGCCAGCTGTCAGGACGGAGCTTCTTCTTTGCATCAACCAATCAGAGCATCGCCTTGGAGGGATACAAGAAACACAGCCTCTATACTGCGCTGCTGTTGGAAGGACTCCAGGGAGCGGCAAGTAATGACAGCTCCATCTCGCTATACGAACTCGTCCTATACCTCGAGAAAACGATGCCACAGATCAGTGAGAGATTCTTCAACGTAAGGCTCACGCCACAAAACTATACCCCAACAAACTTCGACCTCGTAGCAACCAGAAATTGACGGTCCTTCTCCGGCCCCCGGCTCCTCCGAGGTCTCAAGTCTGCCGTCCTTTCACAAGTTGATGCCTCACAAACCCTACAGACTGATCTTCAATAACGACGGCGGAACCCTTTTCCGACCGTTCGCGCCAGCGTCCGACGTGCCTTTCTCGACAGAGGGATTTGTCGACGCCACCCTCGGCTATCTCGAGGACACACACGTCGACGCCGTCTCGTGGACACTCGGTACAGACATCTGGCCGATGCCCGACATCCAGGGCGCGGGGCGCGCTACCAACTTCTACAGCCACAAGACGAGCGTGGGTGAGCGCTTTGACGAAATTGAGGGCCCGTACCACGCGCGCAGTTGGCACGTGATGGCCAATCGAGTCAGGACAATGATCGAGAACGGCGATGATCCTCCCCGTGTGTTGGCAGACGCCGCTCACCGAGAGGGACTCGACTTCTTCCTTTCTGTAAGGATGAACGACGCCCACGATGGTCGCATCGTCGAACGAAATCGAGTCCCTCTCTTTGGATCCAAACCCCCGGTGGGCAAGCCTGTGTTCGAGAACGGCGTGTTCAACGACCACAACATCCGGGGCCACATATGTAAGATGAAACTCGACCATCCCGAATGGCTGATCGGCGACCACGAATCGCTCACACGCGTCGCTACCATTGCCTTCGACTACGCGCACAAGCCCGTCCGCGACTTCCGACTTGCCCTGATCGAGGAAGCGATCGAGCAATACGACATCGACGGTATCGAACTCGACTTTCTCCGCCATCCGCTTCTCTTCAAGCCCGGCGAAGAGCGCAAGCACGCGCATCTGATGACCGAGTTCATTGGAGCCGTGAGAGCCGCTCTCGATCGTGTGAGCTCCATCCGGGACAAGCATCTTCGACTGTCGGTCCGGACACTCGTACCGCTCGAAGCATCGCAGCGAATCGGCCTCGACGTGGACGAGTGGCTCCGAGAGGGCTTCATCGACATCTGGATCGGCGGTATCGTAGACCGGACCCGCCTGGAGCTGCGTGAGGCCGTAGACCTTGCCGCCCAGTACGACTGCCCCGTCTACGCGTCGTTCAAGACCGACGCCATCCTCGGCCGAGGGCACCACCATCCAGAGGCCTTTCGAGCGATCGCCGCCAACCACTATCGAGCGGGCGTCAGCGGCATCTACCTCTTCAATATGACAGCCTATCGATACCGCTGGTTGGCCGGCCAGTACCCGCCCGACGGACTGGGTCTCGACTACGACTATCAGCCCCTTCGCGAAATCGGATCGTTCGACGCCATCCGACTCGAGAACAAACACTACATCTTTGACAACAAGGGCTCCGGCCACCGAACGGACGTGACAACCTTTATGGAGTGGTCTCCCGAGATGCAGGATCGTTTGCTGATATCCGAATGGGGCACAACGATCGACAAGCCCGTCATTCCCACCCATCTTCAACAAGGCGAGTCCGTCGAAACCATCCTGCATATCGCCGATGATCCCGCCGAGGCCCGCTCCGCCGACAAGCGACTGTTCCTCACCCTCCGGTTGATGCTCACCGATATGACCGGTGGATCACACATCCTGACCGTCCGCTGGAACGAATACGAGCCTCCGCCACAGACGTTAGAGGGTGAAACGAGCTATCAGGTCGATCTAGAGCTACCCTCATCCCATCTCATCTGCGGCGACAACGCGATGAAGATATCTCTCGAATCGGGCGATCCCTCTGTCCTGTCCGAACTCCGCATTGACGACGTCGAAGTCATCAGCAAATACGTGGAAGGAAGTGACACTAATGAGTGAAGGCGCCCCTCCGTGTCTCATTCCCGATAGGGCCACAGACGTGTGTCCACATGCCCTTCAGTGTTTATCCGTGTTTATCGGTGGTTCCCCCCGTTTTTGGCGATGAACATCGCCCTCCACACCAGCGCCTACAGCGACCACCCGCTCGAACAAGCGCTGTCCCGTGTTTCCGAAGCCGGCTACCGTTTTGTCGAGATCGCCGCCGACCTGACGGAGTCACGCCACTTCGAAGCGCATTGTGCGAGTCCCGGGGACGTTACCCGACTGGACCGTCAACTGCGCGACCAGACCCTGAGTCTCGTGGCAGTCGACATCGGTGGATGGGACCCGGAACTCTGCATCGCGAACCTCGATGGGGTCTCTCGCCGGACCGCGGTCGAGAACGTCGGCCACGCCCTGGCCGTCGCCGGCGATCTGGGTTGTCACCTGGTCACCGCCCACCTCTGGGGTCTACCCTCCGAGGGGTCTCGGGATCGACCAGATGCGTTTCGCGAACCCTTCCTGCGATCCATCTCTGAGCTGTCCGGAACACTCGATCGCTCTCGAGTGAACCTCAACCTGATGCCGCACCCCGGTGGATTCATCGAAACGTCTAATCCCACCGTCGATCTCATCCGCGAGGCCGCACACCCACAAGTGGGCTACACCTTCGGGACCAGCCACGCCTTCGTCATTGCCCAGGGCAGCCAGACTGCCGAAGAGATGATTCGGTACGCGGGCGAAACTCTCACCCACGTCCTGATTTCGGATACACATCACGTAGAGCGCATCATCGCCCCTCCCGAGGTCAAGGCTCACGAGCACACCGTCCCCGGTAACGGCGACGTCGATTTCAGCTCAATCGTAGCTACCCTCTTGGACATCGACTACGACGGCGTGCTCTGTGTCCATCTCATCTCCGAGCGCGATAGAATCGATCGTGCCGCCCGAAGAACGAAAGATCTCATCGAAGAATGGATCGATGCTTAATCGAGCCTGAGTCATCTTCTTCAGACGACTTGACAGACGACTTTTCCGCGTGACACATTGATGCAGTGATCGCACTATAGCCAAGATCCTCATACCTGGTTCACACACGCATGATCAAGTCCTTCTCCGCCGAAATCGCTTCCGTGATTCGGAGTCACCGTGGGCGTCAGAACCTTCGCGTTCTGTTCCGATTCTTTTCCGTCCTCGCGCTGATGATCGGCCTCTACTCCGTCGGCTTTCACGTACTAATGCTGAGGGAAGGACAGGAGTATACCTGGATCACCGGTCTCTACTGGACGCTGACCGTCATGTCCACCCTGGGGTTCGGCGACATCACTTTTCACACGGATCTTGGTCGCCTCTTTTCCATCCTCGTGTTGCTCTCGGGTATGATCTTCTTGCTCGTTCTTATGCCTTTCACGTTCATCGAGTTCTTCTACGAGCCCTGGATGGCCGCCCAGGCTGCTGCCCGTGCACCCCGAGAGCTGCCACCGGACACCCGCGGCCACGTCCTCATCACCAACCACGACGAAGTAACGGATGTCCTGATCAAACGGTTGGAGCAGTATCAGTATACCTACGCTCTGCTTGCCCCATCGGTGGAGGAAGCGCTTCGCCTGCACGACCTCGGACTCAAAGCGGTTGTGGGTGATGTGGACAATCCGGAGACCTGGTCGCGGGTCCACGCTCAGAGGGCAGCCCTCGTCGTCGGCACCTCAAACGACGAAACGAACACCAACGTGGCCTTCACGGTCCGTGGACTCTCCGATGAGGTCCCGATCCTCACCACCGCCGTCGACGAGGCATCAGTCGATATCCTGGAGCTCGCGGGCAGCAGCTTTGTCCTGCGGTTGGAGCAGGTGATCGGAGAGTCCTTCGCTGTACGAACGCACGGCGGCGACACTCTGTCCCACACCATCGGTCGCTTCGATGAGCTTCACGTCGCCGAAGCGACCACGCACGGAACTCCTCTTGTTGGTAAGTCGCTTCAGAACAGCGGATTACGCGAAAGTACGGGGGTATCCGTCGTTGGCATCTGGGAACGAGGACGGTTCGAACTGGCGCAACCTCATTCTGAAATCCACGACAACACGGTTCTGCTGCTGGCGGGTTCGAAGGAAGGCCTGACGCGCTACGACGAGGTCTTCCGCCGCTACAGCGCCCCGTCCGCTCCCGTCGTGATCCTTGGTGGAGGAAGAGTGGGTCGGGCTACCGCCCGGGCCCTGGATGATAGAGAGGTGGATTACCGAATCGTTGAAGCGTTGCCCGACAGAATCCATAACCCTGAGAAGTACGTCCAGGGGAGCGCGGCGAACCTTGCCGTTCTTGAAAAGGCGGGCATTCGGGAGACATCTACGGTCATCATAACGCCACGTGACGACGATATTAATGTCTACCTGACCATCTACTGTCGTCGGCTTCGCCCCGACGTCCAGATACTGAGTCGGGCGACCAACGAGCAGAATGTGGCAACGCTCCACCGCGCAGGAGCCGATGGCGTTCTTTCTTACGCGTCCATGGGAGCAAGTGTCGCGATGAACATGCTCCATAGAAACAGAATCCTGATGGTGACCGAAGGATTGGAACTATTCAGCGTAAACGTGCCCGAAACGCTGGAAGGCAAAACGATTTCGGAATGCTCGATCAGGGAACAGACAGGTTGTAGCGTCGTCGCCATCAAAACCGATCAGGGTACAAGAACCATTCCCTCACCGGGGAAGGTATTGACCCCTGGAGCTGAAATGCTCTTGATAGGCACAATGGATGCCGAAAAGTGCTACCTGGACGAGTACGCGAAAGACACCTCAACCTGAACTCGCGCAGCCAACATTCGGAGAGGCAGCTATGAATACCCAGATTCCCGAAATCCACCCCGACGAAGTCATCGACTTTATGACCGTCGATGAAACGGACTTCAGCACCTTCACGCGCGCCCAGCAGATTCGCCATCTCGAGGTCGAGGGATACGTTGTCCTGCCCGATATGCTCGACACGGACCACATCGCCCGTCTGAAGGCCGAACTGGCCGATGTCGAGATAAAATCGAAGCCTTACAGCGAACATCTCACGATGGGCGCTCAGCAGCCGCAGTTCGTGAGCCGTGCCGTCACGGAGTTGATCGCCCATCCCTCGATGATCGATTTCCTCACCGACCTGATGGGGTCGGACATCGTCTTCACCCGCGGTTTCTTCCAACGCACCAAAGCGGGATCGCCCGGTATATCGATGCACACCGACGGCCAGCCCTTCGGTTCGTCGATCTTCGACTACGAAGGCAGCTCGCCAAAGATGGTCCGTGTCCTCTACTACCTTGACGACCTGATTCCCGAGCGAGCCCCCTTCCGCCTGATACCACGCAGCCACCTCTCATTCCACGCACAGGCCAACCCCTACGTACGCTATAAATCCCATCCCGAAGAAATCACCCTCTGTGCAAAAGCTGGATCCGCCGTCCTTATTCCGATCAACCTCTTCCACGGTACGCACCCGAATACCGATTCATCTCCTCGAGAGCTGATCCAGTTCGGCTACCGTCCCGCCTGGGCCGGCCCCGTGCAGCCGATGGACGAATGGGATGAGGAATGGGTCGCTTCCCTTCCCGATCACGTGAAGCCCTTCGTCCAGAGCCTTAACACCACCGGCGGCGTTTGGGGATTGGAACATAAACCCAAGGGAATGACGACCGAAGCACCCGGTATCAACCCGAGTCGATGGGACAGCTGAGAGTCGGCATCGTCGGTTGTGGCGCACACGGCCGCGGACACATCAAGGGCTACACGGACACTCCAACAGCCGAAGTCGTTGCAGTGGCCGATCTCGATCCGGAAAAGGCGAATGAGGCGGCCAACGACTTCAAGGTCGCGCATCATCACGCAGACTATCGCGAGATGCTCGACCGTCACGAACTCGATATCGTTAGCCTCGCCCTGCCCCCTGCGGCCAATCTGGACGCCACTCTCGCCTCCCTCGAAGCCGGCGCCAACGTCCTCATCTCCAAACCCCTCGCGATGAACGTTGAGCAGGCGAAACAGATGGTGGAAGCGGCCGACCGCTGCGGAAAACGGCTGTCGATGGGTCTTCAGAACCGCTTCAGCCCCGAAGCCCGCGCGCTCCGTGCATTCCTCGCCGACGGCAAACTGGGACACGTTTACCATACGCGCATCTGGCACGGCCACGAGATGCACATCCCTCCCACACCCACGATGTATCGTCGCGAGCTGGCCGGCGGTGGGGTCGTGTTTCACACCACGGTCCACCTCCTCGATGTCACCCTCTGGGTCCTCGGCAACCCGAAGCCCGTTCGTGTCTCCGCCTCCAGCTACCAGAGGCTCGGCCGAATGAAAACTCCCCGGGTGTCCTGGAACGGATCCGCGGATGAATGCGACATCGAAGACTTCAACATCGGCCTCGTCCATTTCGAAGACGGTTCCACGATGACCATCGAAAGCAACTGGATGATGCATCCACGCGTTCGACCCAGCGGAGCCGAAGTCCTCGGAGACTGGGGCGTCGCCAGCTTACGTCCACTCAAGATCGAGGTGGAAGACGGCGACGACATCGTCGACGTCACACCCAACACGGATGGCGATCGACCCGGAACCGTCTACGAGGACTTCTGCAACAGCATTTTGGAAAACCGACCGCCCACCGTCCTGCCGAACGAGATGCTCGACGTCCAGCGAATTCTCGACGCACTCTACGAAGCAGCTGATACAGGCAGAGAGATACACTTGTAGATCTGCGACTGGAGAATCGACGAATGGACCCACAAACCATCATCTATGGAGAAGTCCTTGGAGCCGGGCTCCTCGCCGACATCGCTACCCCAGCCGGAGACGGCCCTCATCCGGTCATCGTCGGTGTCCACGGAGGACGCTGGCACTACAGCAACCGGAAAGCCCTGGGTGCCGCACCCGATGTGAATCAGTGGGCGGATCTGGGATACTTCGCCCTTTCGATCGAATACCGTCTCGTCACCTGTACACCGGCGCCGGCCTGCTTCCAGGACACGCTCTGCGCCATCCGGTGGGTCCACGCACACGCCGACGAGTATCATCTCGATCTCGATCGGATTTACATTACGGGCATGTCGGCCGGTGGACATCTCGTGTCCCTCGCCGCCACGCTCGGGGGCGAACACTTTCCCAAAACCGGCGGGTGGGAGGAGCAACCGTGCGATTTCCGAGCCGCCATCAGCGTGTCCGGTGCCTACGATCTGATAAAGTTGAACTGGGCGTGTGGCTGGATCACGCCGGGAGTACCGTGGGACGACGCACGACGTCTGGGGTCACCGCTCGAGCACGTTTCGGCTGAGACGAAGCCGATGCTCTTGTTCCACTCCGAGAATGACGGCTCGATTCCCTTCGACCAGGCTGTTCGAATGGGCGAGGCGTTGACCGAGCACGACGTCCACCATCGGTTCCTGCAGTATCCCGACCGCGGTCACATCGGACTGACGGAAGACTTCGTTCTCGAAGAGAGCGTGCAGTTTATCCAGGAAGTCGAAGCCGCATCGTGACTGATGTCGACGCAAGAGAAAAGGCCGCTCGTTTCTACGATCTGAGTCCGGGCAATCCGAACGAAGACATTGCGTTTTACCGTGAACGTCTTCCCTCGACGGAGGCGTCCGTTCTCGAGCTCGGTTGTGGTACCGGCCGGGTCCTCATTCCGCTCAGCGAGTCCTGCAGCTGCATCCATGGCGTCGATGCTTCCGACCCGATGATCACGATCTGCCGTGAGAAACTGGCCGAAAGAGGACGCCCACCATCCAAGGTGAACGTCGAGACCGGCGACATCACCTCCATCCATCTCGGTCGAACGTTCGATCAGATCATCGCCCCGTTTCGCGTCCTCCAGAATCTCGAGTCCGACGAGCAGGTCGACGGTCTATTCGACACCGTTCGCGCTCACCTTGGACCCGGGGGGAGGTGCATCCTCAACGTCTTCCAACCGAACCGCGACCCGGAGACACTGCGAACACAGTTATATCCTGCGCAATGTCTGGATGACGCGGTGCGAAATCTGGCGCCACCGCCTTTCGGACTCGTAGAATTCTAACAAAGGATCCGAACAATGAGCGACTCGAGACCCGACATCATCGTTATTATGGTCGACGATATGGGCTATTCCGACCTCGGCTGTTACGGCGGCGAGATCGAAACCCCCAACATCGACGCCCTCGCCGAGCGCGGTGTCCGTTTCACCCAGTTCTACAACTGTGCTCGATGTTGTCCGACTCGCGCCTCGCTCCTCACCGGTCTCTACCCGCACCGCGCCGGGATCGGGCATATGACGAGACAAAACGACAGTGCAATGACGGATATGAGAGCCGTCGCGCGTGGACCCTACCAGGGTTATCTCAGTAGCAACACCGTAACCGTGGCGGAAGCGCTCAGGGATTCCGGCTATCAGACCTTCATGTCCGGCAAGTGGCACGTCGGCTCGTTCCGACCCAACTGGCCGAAGGATCGCGGTTTCGATCGCTACTACGGTATCCTGGGAGGCGCCTGCAACTACTGGGACCCGGAACCAGAACGCGGTCTGATCGATGAGGATGAACACGTCACGGAGATCTCCGACGGGTTCTATACCACCGACGCCTTCTCCGACAAGGCTGTCGAGTTCGTCGACGGCGCGGACCCCGACAAGCCCTACTATCTCCACCTGATGTACACTGCCCCCCACTGGCCGCTGCACGCGTGGCCGGAGGACATTCAGAAATACAAGGGCAGGTACAAGATTGGCTGGGACGAGATTCGCGAGCGAAGAGCGGCGAAACAGAAGGAACTCGGCCTGTTCCCGGACGACGTACCTCTGTCGCCGCGAGACCCCGAATGTCCGGCCTGGGATGAGATCGACAGCGTCCCGGATATGAAGGGTCGGACATTCTCTGAGGACGAGTGGGACCATCGGATGGCAGTCTACGCGGCGATGATCGACCGCGTTGACCAGGGTATCGGCAGACTCCTTGACAGGATTCGCGAGAAGCGTGATCTCGACAACACGGTCATCGTATTCCTCGCGGACAACGGCGCTTGTGCCGAGTCGCACGATCCCGTTCCCGACGTCCCCGCCGGCCCAAAAGAATCCGACACCGCCTGCTTCCTGCCGTGGGCGAACGCCTCCAATACGCCCTTCCGCCTGTTCAAGCACTGGCTCCACGAAGGGGGATCCGCGACCCCCTTCATCTTCCACTGGCCCAAAGGGGTCCGTCAGAATCACATCGAGACTGATTACTACGCACACGTGAAAGACGTGATGCCGACGTGTCTTGAGATCGCCGGCGCTTCGTATCCTCTCGACCATCGAGGCTACCCGGTTCAGCGTCTCGATGGCCAATCCCTGATGCCCAACCTCAGGGGACAGGTGAGTGAGAATCCGGAAACCCTCTATCTGGAGCACGAGGGCAATCGCGCCGTCCGACGAGGAAAATGGAAACTCGTCTCCTATTACAGTGAACCCCGAGGCTTCACGAGCGGCCCCATCGGGAAAGGCGATCGTACCGGCCCCTGGGAGCTCTATGACTTGGAAGCCGACCGCGTCGAACTAAACGACCTGTCAGATAAGGAAGTGCGAATCAAGGAGGAACTGATCGAGGCCTACGGCGCGTTCGCCGAACGCACCGGCGTCTCAGACTGGAACGAGATCCAGCGAGATATAGAGAAGTTCTACGCGGAATAGGAAGGAAGAAACTTGGAAAGATCGATGTCACCCCGGTACGGCTCTTGGCCGGGGTCCATTTTGATCTTTCGTGACAATGGAAAATGGATCCCGGCCTCAAACTTTCCGGGATGACACGACTGTGATACGCCCGTCAGCTTCTCCACAAGGGGAACAAACGAGCAATCACTCGCGGAACGTAAAACTATACACCTTCGCCCGATCCAGACATAACCTCAGCTTCACCGGACCCCGGACGTCCGCAATCGTCTTCCCCGACCACCGGACGGACTCTCGAAGCGAGTCTCCCGTAATCGGCGCGCAAGCCCCCTTGGAAAACCCCTCCAGAACTTCGCCGCGCACATCACACAATTCGACCCGCAACTGACCACCCGACGCCTCGGCGTTGACCTCGAGCGTTGACGCACCCTTCGGCAGCTCGATTGTCTTCGTCAGGATCTCCCCTTCACCTTCCGCCTCCAACGCCACAAACCGATCCCGCTTCCACGACGCTCGACCGATTCGCTTCGTGCGCTTCTCCATATCCAGCTCGCCGTGGGTGTGCTCGCATCCCGTGTAATACCAGTGCACGTCATCTCCTTCGATCACCGGTTCGCGAGCGACGCCCATCACCATGCCCCGATCCCACGCATCGCCTTCCCCACACGGAATCGCAGCCGTGCGATCTCGACACGCGTGCGCCCAGTTGATCCCGTCACGGCTATAGACGAACTGTGATTCGACCGGACCATCACACGGCATCTGATTGGCCTCATTCGGAATCTGCTCGGTCGTCACGTTTAGTACACCCAAGAGACCCAGGTGAAGGTTGTGGTAACGGAACGCGGACATGTTGTGAAACTCCGCCCGGAGAGCCCCGAACTTGCGATGGGCCATTTCGTCATCCCAACTCGTCGGCTCGAGCATCGGCGTTGATTCTTTCCAGGGGCCCTCGAGCGACGGGCTCTCCGTGTAGCAGATCACCCGTCGTTTGTCACGATCCTGGAACCGCACGATCGAATATGCACGGAACACCTGTTCGCGTTCATCGAACGTCACATTGAACGAACCTTCGTTTCCCCGCTCCGAGACCGGATCGACGTAGTCCTTGTCGTCCCAGTGCAGGCCATCGGGGGAAGTGATCAGGAAGATGTTGCGATACCGCCGACAGAACCCGATCGCCTTGTAACGCTTCGTATGATCCGGTTCCTCCCGATCGATGAACACCGAAGCGCCGTGGAGGTCCCAGAAGATGTTGTTATCCTTGCTCCCGTTGAACGACATGTCCCCGATCGTCGGTTTCGACCATTTGAGTCCGTCTTCGCTTTCCGCGTAGCAGACCAGATCGCCGCGGTCGTTGTCCACGAACGTGCGTCCGTAGTGGTCTTCCGTTGCGCCGTTACAGTGATAGGGTTTCTCGTCCGTCCGCGGCATATACAGCTCGGGAATCTGGAAGTTCCCGGCCGGTACCCGCCAATGTGGCCCCATTCGGCAAAAGTACCACATCCGGTACTTTCCGACGAGATCGTCGAAGAGGACGGTTCCGTAAAGATGAATCCTGCGACTCATCCCCGGTCCTCCGTATTCCCACGGCTTGTCCTCGTCCGGCTCCATCACGAACGGAATCTTCTCGCCTGGTTTGACCTGGCGTTCGATTCCGTTTTGGGCTTCGATAAGAATCTCATCAAGAAGCAGAACGGTCTCTTGTGTAGCCGGTTGCATGTGCATATTCTCTTACCCTGAAACCTTGGATCTGAGGGCCCACACCGCATTTAGATTTTTGTTATCCGGAGGTATTTCTTACAGATCGCCCTTTCCAACAGTCATGCTTCCGTATCATACGCTTTATCGAATCCACGGCATCCCCTCTCATGCGGGTTCTCGGCATGCATCTAACGATCGAATTAATGAAGCCACCTAGCGCCGGCCAATGAACGTTGTTTTTCTCTTTTCGGATGAACACAGCGCATCAGCAATCGGTTGCGCAGGACATCCCGTCGTCCAGACGCCTCATCTGGACCGGCTGGCTGCCCAAAGCTACCACTTCGACAACGCCTACTGCAACAGCCCGATCTGTACCCCTTCACGCCTGTCAATGCTCACGGGCCGCTACCCGCACGAAATCGACGCGTGGGACCTCGGCACGATCGCCGACCCCGTTCGGCACAGAACCTGGGGACATCACCTCTCCAGCTACGAAACCGTGCTCTGCGGTCGTACGCACTTCAACGGGCCCGAGCGCAAGATGGCGTTCACGTCCCGCTTGCTCGACGACGTGCCTCGTTGGATCAACGACAGCGGATCTCCGCCCAAGCGTGGACCCGAAGCCAGACGCGGGTCCAATTCTCACGTATCCGAATGCGGGCCCGGCCGTCACTACCACAGCACCTACGACACCCTCGCAGCAGACTTCGCCGTCGACTACCTGACCGACAGGGCTCACTCCAAACGAGACGATCCGTTTCTTCTGTATTGCGGTTTCGTGCTACCTCATTTCCCCCTGATCGCGCCGCCCGATTTCTACGACCTCTACGATCCCAACTCGCTCGACCTGCCGGAAACCTGGAACGAACCTATCGAGCGACAGCATCCCATCATCCAGCATCACCGATGGTCCTGGAGAAACGACATCCCTCCGCCCGAAGACGTCGTCCGCTGCGCCACCGCTTCCTACTACGCGCTCATCACCTACCTGGACAACCAGATCGGCCGCATCCTCGACACGATCGATAACTCGTCACTTCGTGACGACACGGTCGTGGTCTACACGAGCGACCACGGCGAAATGGCCGGCCATCACGGCATCTGGCAGAAGCAATGCTTCTACGAGGAAGCCGTCCGCATTCCGATGCTCATCCGCCACCCAGGGAACCTTTCGCGGAACCGCATCGCCCAGAACGTCAGCCTCGTCGACGTCCTGCCCACCCTTCTCGAGATCGCTCAGCAGGACGTCCCCTCCGAGCTGCCTGGCCGAAGCCTTCTGGACATCGCTCGATCCGAACCCGATCGGACGGACCGTACTGTTTTTTCCGAGTATCACCACATGGGCATGCAGGACGCTGGTTTCATGCTCAAGAAGGGACACCACAAGCTCTGTCACTACGTGGGAAGCACGCCTCAGCTGTTCAACGTCGCTAACGATCCGCTCGAGAATCACGACCTTGCGACCGATCCGTCTCACCAAGCGACACTGACCGACCTGGATACGGCTCTGCGTGACCTAATCAATCCGGAAGTCGTCAACGAGAGATGTAAGCAGAATCAGGCCGATAGACGCCTGCCAGTCTGAAAGAACGCGATTGGAGAGGATATGAATCAGCGCACCCTTGGGAGCACCGGCAAATCTGTGGGCGAACTTGGTTTGGGAACAGCGTTCATGCTTCGGGAGATGGAACAGAAAGGCGTGAATGACGCTGTGGCGCGTGCGATCGATCGTGGCGTCAACTACTTCGACACCGCCGCCGACTACGGTGGGGGTGCGGATGAAATTTCGCTCGGCGAGGCCCTTTCAGGGCATCGGGATCGTGTCTTTCTTGCCACGAAGGTCGGGGGCGTGAGGGATGAAGGCGGTCACCGCAATGCAGATTCGCTGATGCGGCAGCATGAGGAAGGATTGAAGAAGCTGCGAACGGACCACGTCGACCTGATCCAGCTGCACGAAAACGACCAACGTAAGTGGTGGTCGGACGACCCTGTGCTCCTTGCTGACGCAATCTCGCACGGGGGCCCTCTGATCCGCCACGAAGAAGACTACGACTTCGCCGACGCGCCCTGCGTCGAGTTCCTGCGCCGCGCGAAAGAACAGGGCTCCGCACGATACATCGGTATCACCGGGAAAGACGCCCGACGCCTCGAACGGATTGTCGCCGCCATCGACATCGACTCCATGATGATCGCCCACCAGTACAACCCCATCCTCCGCAACGCGGACCGCTACCTCCTCCCCACGACCGAGGAAAAGGGCATCGGGGTCGTCGGCGGCGCAATGTTCATCAAGGGCTGGCTCGCCGTTCCTCAAACTCAGTGGCGCAACGATCGCCCGGATTGGATGAACGACGAATTCTACGACGCCTACTTCGGCTACCTTGATATCCAGGCCGAATCCGGCATCCCCTTGCCCGAACTAACACTTCGCTGGATTCTCTCGGAGTCTCGAATCCACAGCATTATCACCGGTTTCAAAACGTGGCCTGAGATTGAGGCCAACATCGAGGCAATCGACAAGGGCCCTCTTCCCCCCGATCTCAAAGCTGCCATCGACGAAATCGGTATCGTCCAGCCGCTCTACTACCAGAACCGAACGGAATTATAGACGAGCAGGGGAACGGGAGAGCAGGAGTGGCTTTGTACTTCGCGTGGAATGGCTGCGAGTAGATGAGAGCCATCCGAGAGACCATGAGTGACAGCCAATGCCACCCCTGCTCTCCCCCACTCCGCGTCTCACCCCGCCTTCAATCGACCTTCAACCGATACGAATACCGATTCATCACCTCGTGATCTGACGACCGTGACCGCTCCAGGGTGTAGTCGCTCAGCGGCAGGTGGTAGAACGTTTCCGATCCATCGCTGATGAACCCTTCCGCATAGGGCACACCGCCGGACACACCGAATGCCCCGTCATTCGTTTCCAGTCGCTTTCGTGCATAGGCCCCCCCGTAGCC
>Ga0310344_10002143_pt1 | contig 14879 bp, 10 predicted proteins | sample HC15DNA20200_MG_FD_203801 | JGI IMG/M metagenome (GOLD analysis project Ga0310344, IMG submission 203801) | Marine microbial communities from station ALOHA, North Pacific Subtropical Gyre - HC15-DNA-20-200_MG | ecosystem: Environmental > Aquatic > Marine > Oceanic | place: Pacific Ocean: North... | reverse complement strand
TGCTCCCGTTACCGGTATACACGGCCTGTTGAGGATAGGGACATAATGGACGTGTTCGATCCACCACTCCATCCCGCTCACGCGACGCAAGAATAGAGTCCGGAGCCTTTCCTTCTTCAACCCACTCCTCAAGCGCTGTAAGCATGTCAAAACGGCTGGGCCCCTCACCGCCACCACAGTGCCCCATACCTGGCGCCATGAACAGTCGATATGAATCGTGGACTTCTTCCGCACCACCAACCGTCTCGACGACCCGTCGATAGTACTGGGTCGCATTCGCTGGCGAAATCTGAGGGTCACTCCAGCCATGATACGAAATCAATTTTCCACCATGGTCAAAAAATGGTGCCAAGTTGGGATCCAACGCATTGAGGGTGTCATTATCCACTTCCTCAGCCTGGACAATGTCCGTCTCGAAGTTGAACTGTTCGACCGTCCATTCCGGATCGGCAAACGTAAGGTAACGGAACTGTTCAAGGCCCGTATCACGCGCTGATCGGGTCCAGCCTAAATCGGTCCACCCCAGTTCGCTACCAGGGTACAGCCCGGTGATAGGCCGACCCGAGCGGGGGTTCTCCGGTGACGAGTAGAGCATACGCACCGTATTTACTTGCGACGCTGTCAGGCACGAATCGCTCTCAGTTCCGGAACACTGAAGCACAGCCGGGTCGAACGAACAACTTTCCGGGTCACCGACAACACCGTCCGTCACACCGTCATCGGCGTCACAGGCTTTGATCGCTGCTTCGTGTACCAGCTGGCGTTTTTCGACCAAGAGTCTGGCTGATTCATCAGCTTCGAGCGGCTTGGCAACACGCAAAGAAGCCCCTGCCCTGCCAGTCCAGTCGTTTCCTGGTGCTCCTGCAATGATGCCATCAAAATCCCCAGGGAATCGCTGAGCCTCCTTCATCGCTTGGCGCCCACCTGCAGAACACCCGTTCCAATAGGAATATCGGAGCCCCTCTTCGTAATGGGCAGCAATTGCCGCCTTCGCCATGACGGTCATCTCGTGCACTGACCTCCAACCAAAATCAGCGACCTTTTCTGGATGCCCGAGACCAAAACTGGCAGTGTTACCCTCATGCCCCGTATCTGTCGAACTCGTCGCATAGCCACGACTCAATGCAGCAGCCATAGAGTTGTGCCGAATAGACCCAGTGAAGGCGCCATTGCCAACCGCTTGATACTTGCCGTTCCAGTCGGCCACAGGCAACCAAACCTCAACCTTGATGTCTGAATCGCTAGAAGGCGTAAGGGTTGCAGTCACCCGACAAAAGGCTGGGAGGCTACCGTAGGTCCTAGCAGCTGCTGCCAGTGCTCGCTCCCCGGAAGCCCCAGGAGGGATGAACGCGCCCGCTTCGACCACCTCCGCACCCGTGATACTTGTGTCGGCCAGCATCAACGACGCCAGACTGGAACAAGAAGCTGCTCCCTCTGGAGCCGCCTGACCACCACGTGCGGTGGTCGTAGTGACTGTTGTAGCGACAGTCAGCACCGTCGCGATAATGACTGCCGTTGCAATTGTATAGAGCCTAGTCATAGTTACATGTCCTCGCTTAGTTCGAGCCTCCGCCTGCATCAGCTTCAACCTTCTCAAGTGCTCGAGCCCCTGCCATGATCCCTTCCATTCCAATGTTGCCCTCATGGCAGGCGTATTCAAACAGGGGATCCTGTGTAGATTGAAGCGGAATCATGGCTGTCCACGGTGCCACCCAAGTCTTCGGATCCGTCATGGTTACCTCGTATTGCAGGACCCCGTCGCTCACCAGAGTGAAGCGCTCTAGGACATGTAGGCCATCGTTCGCCCCCATGATTGACGCACGCGGCGAATAGTTTGTAGTTTCGATCACCAGTGTGTCGCCCTCAAAGTGCCCGCGGGAATCACCGTGCAACTGCCGTATGTTCTCACTGACATGTGGACCTCCATCGAGTGGAATCACACGTGCCCCCCCCATCTCCTGATACACGACGACATGGGTGGCTGACTGGAAGATCTGGATGTAACTGTTGTAGCCGGCACCAAGCCTTGGAGCACCCCAGCTGATACACCGCTCGCCGAGACTGCGATCTTCTGGGCCCCAAGCATGCCTCTGCCGGGCTTCGGATCGCTGCGCTTGTCGATCCAATGCTAACTGGGTCCGAGCTGGAAGTCGTCCATCCGCAGGATCAATAATTAAGGACGTCCTGTTGTCCCACTCTCTCTCGACCATCCAGAACTGATTGTAGTTTCCAGTCTGTGTATCGCGAGATGAAAACGTCTGTACCTCGGCCAGCGCAGCCGCAAACACACTATCCCCAAAGGCAGCATCTCCAGAATCGCTACTAAACAACTCCCCCGCACGGGCCTGTAACGCAGCGACTTCTTCATCCGTCAGTGTCTCCCGGCCGCCCAGTATTTCCGGTCGTTCTAGAGGAGTCACATTGTTATTAGACCAAACACCCTGTAAATTCGGCTGGCCATCAGCCGTACGCGAAGCAGTCCAAGCACTAGACTGACCCGCAGCAGGCACAGCTCCAAATATCACGACCGCGCACACACACAAGGTCACACCTAGAGAAATAACCGATTGCAGTTTCACAGTGCCCTCCCAACTCCGAGTACCGAGTTGTCCAACAAATTGTCAAGCCTTGCCAGTGAAGAATACCACTAGGAGCCTCTCATTTCGATGTTCCGTCGGCACCAGCCGCTCTACCGGCCTGTATCCAACCATTCGAGGATTCTCGGAGTGACGTACTCGGGCACCTCATTGTGTGGCCCATGGCCCACCCCTGGCAGTATGTGTATTGTCAGCTCACCTTCAACCCACCCCCACATATCGTTAAGGGTGGCATTCTGAAACGGCCCACTGTCCTTCCCATAGATAAACAAGGTTGGCGCCAAAACAGGAGGAAATGCACCGAGCTTATATCCAAAACCCTCCGTATCGAGAGTCACCGGAGATCTAGGCCAGTTGGCTTTATAAAAATTGACAATGGACTCTGCGTACATCCGATCGTAGGCCTCGCTTCGCAACCGGGCCAGCTCTGAGGTGTCGTCCAGCCTAGCCGACCGACTTCGAAGCCGTTCGCCGAACTCCGCCCCAGCACTCGGATTTTCCTGCATATTACGTTGAAAGGTACTGGAACGTTGCTGATCGGGGTTATCCACCAACTCTCGAATCAATCCAGCAGGATGGATCGACCCCAGTGAGATCAGACGTTCGGTCCGATCGGGATACGTCATCGCAAAGTACCATGCGTGCAATCCACCACTATCTTGACCGATGATAGTCGCGCGAACCTCTCCCAAATGGTCGATGATGGCATTGATATCGTCAGCAATTTTCGCCGAGGCATAGTGCTCGACCCCTTCGGGCTTATCACTCTCGTCAGTGCCTCGCGTTGACATCGACACGACCCGATAACGCTCGGAGAGTGCCACCATCTGATGCCTAAAGTCGAACCAAGGTCCGGTGATACTGTGAACAAAAATAACCAGCGGCCCCTGCCCGGCTGTGTGGTAGACAATGTTGACGCCCCCGGAATCGACGCTACCCCTCTCCACGTCAGTGGAACGTCCCATCCAATCTGTAATAGTTACCTGTGCAGAGACCCCAATGGGCACAAACCCAAGCATCACGGCCACAGCAAGGACATAGATAGTTCTCACACACCGCCTCCGATCCACGGTAGTCAACTCTGGGGAGGATCACCGCCCATTCCCTCCCTCTTTCTAGCTCTCAATCGAACCGACCAGCACTAAACATCAGAAGAGCCAACAGGACACGACGATACTACAAGGCCTAACGGTCAGCCCAGAAGAAACCAAGTGGGAAGTCTACCAACATCCCAAAGACCTCCAAGAGCTCAATCAGGACGAATTCTAACGTTCGAATGATATATTGCGGGTACTGGATCTGGCGTCAGGCCCAGCACCATCGGTAGGTTGGCCCACCATCGGCAGGTTGGCCGCTAGAAAGACAACTAACCAAACCTCGAACCTACGAGAGACATTATGAAGGAGAGCTTGGCGGTCGCCCTGGCAGAAAGCCAGGCTCGTGAATTTGCAATTTATCTTCTCGGAAACATCCCGGGTCTGCCCCCTATTGCACAGTCGGTCCATATCCTTGGAATCGCTGTCGTTATGAGTTCGACCATCATGGTCAACCTGAGATTCCTTGGTCTAGCACTGCCTAGCCAAAACGTCAGTGAGATGATTGACCGTCTAATGCCTTGGACGTTCTGGGCACTCCCTGTCAACGCCGTCACCGGTCTGCTATTTGTGGTAGCTCGACCAGATCGGTATTTCTATAACCCCGTGTTCACGTGGAAGTTTTCCTGCCTCGTTCCTGCAGTGACATTGGCTGTCATTGTTTTCTGGTTGAACCGGAGTGAACCGGGGTTCTGGGAAGAATCGCCTGCCCGCCGCATTTCGGCTCGCGCTATCGCCGCCGTTTCTTTGATACTTTGGATTGGAGTAGTGCTAGCGGGCCGCTGGATTGCCTATTCAGACTATCTGTATTTCCTCTACGAGTGAGAACCGCACCATGCCCTTCACCGAATTCTGGACCTGGCTTGAGTCACGACCACTTGCCGAGCACATTGGGTTTACCTGGTGGTTTCCATTCCTGGAATCGATACACGTCCTTGCGGTCGGCCTAGTGGTAGGGTCGATCTTGATGGTTGACCTGAGGCTTCTAGGTCTAACCGCGCTCCGGCTACCAGCCAGCCTGATGACCCGGGAACTCATCCCATGGACCTGGGGAGCTTTCATACTGGCGGTTATAACTGGAACAGGGCTATTCATGACCCGAGCTAGTGTCTACATAGAGAACCCCGCTTTTCAGATCAAACTCGCCAGCCTCGTCTTGGCCGGTGCCAATATGGGATGGTTTCAGCTGAAAACCTTTAAGGACGTAGACCAGTGGGACACGTTCGTAGTGACACCGCCAGCCGCCAGACTAGCCGGAGCAGCCTCGCTCCTCCTCTGGGTCATTGTCGTATTCGCCGGCCGCTGGGTTGGACACATCATCTGAGGGGAATTCATCGCAGCGCCCTAGGCTGCAATGAAGCTACATTAAAAGAAAAAGGGACTGCGCCCTAAGACCAGCCCCCTTATCGGTTTGCCCCGGCCTGGTGTCACACGCCAGTTAACGGCTCAAGCGGCAACCGACCAGTGCTGTGACCAAGAGAGTCAATCTCAACACCCATCTTGTCAAGCAAAGCTAGATGCAAATTCGCCAGAGGGGTGTCTTCGGAATATTTGACGTGACGCCCGCTACCGGATGGTCCACCTGCCAGCAAGATAGGTAAGTTAGTCGACGCATGGGCATTGCTGTCAGCCATCCCGGCGCCATAGATGATCATAGAGTGATCCAGTAGAGACCCATCCCCATCTGGGGTCTTACTGAGGCGGTCAACAAATTCAGAGAAGAGTTGTACATGATACTGGTTGATCTTGGTCAATTTGGCCAGTTTCTCTGGGTCTCTCTGATGGTGCGAAATCGGATGGTGAGCGTCAGGTACTCCAATTTCAGCGTAAGTGCGACCAGTAATCTCACGACCCATCATAAATGTTGCAACCCTGGTGAGATCGGTTTCGTAGGCAAGTGCCATCAGATCGAACATCAGTTTGGCGTGTGCCCCAACATTATCCGGAATCCCAGCCGGCTGCTCCACCACTGGCAACTCCCGATCACTTTGTGACTCAGCCATCTGGATCCTGCGTTCGACATCTCGCACCGCCTCCAGATACTGACTAAGTTTCGCTTGGTCAGCTACGCCGAGCTGCCGCGAAAGATCAGCAGCGCGCTCTGTCACTGAATCGAGCAAACTAGCATCCTTCGCCAGGCGTGCCTGTCGGATAACGGGATCCGTACTGCCCGTGTCACCAAACAGCCGCTCAAATACAGCCCGCGGGTTATTCTCCATCGGCAAGGGGGTTGTCTCATTCGCCCAAGCAATCGTGTTTGTATAGGCGCAACTGAAGCCATCATCACAGGAGCCGGCAAAATCACGCCCATCAAGGGCAAGCTCCAAGGTTGCCAACTGAGTCTCTCGGCCATGAACTCGACCTGCTATCTGGTCCATCGACACCCCACCGCGAAGGTCAGACCCGTCGTCTGGCTTCGAGGGCATCCCAGTCAAAAACCGGGTGGACGACCGTGCGTGTGGCCCTTCACTTTCAACGCCGTGCATCCCTGACAACACCTGAACATGTGACCGGTAAGGCTCAAGTGGTTGCAAAATAGTCGGAAAATCAAAATCGGAACCTTCGGTCTCAGGTGTCCACTGAGGCATCATCATCCCGTTTGGTACATAAACCACTCCAAGGCGTCGCACAGTCCTCGCCGCCGAATTCCTCAACGCTGCAAAAGCTGGCACCATACCATCAAGAAGGGGCAATGCCAGTGAAGCTCCCAAACCTCGAAGCACAGTCCTACGACCTATAGCTTTTTGAGTAACGATCATGACTCTGACCTCCGCATGCGGAACGGCGTACTTTTCACAATACCAACAATGATAGACGACCAACGATAATTATTCGACGACGCGTTACGGACAATAGATCGAATTGTTGGACGATCAAAATGTTCCGGACCTCGTCCGAGCCCATAAGCCAACAATTTCTCCGTCAAGGTCGCAGCAAACTCGTCCTGCCTTTCAAGCAGCAGCGACCGCAACCCCGTCGGACCATGAAAGGTGGTCCCATCTGGCATCTGACCAGACGCATCGATGGGTAACCCTGCCTCGCCTGTCAGCCGCCAGCGGCCGACAGCGTCATAGTTTTCCAGAGCCAACCCTAACGGATCCATCGGGGCGTGGCACACTGAACATGCAGGACTCTCTCGGTGGCGTTGAAGCCTGTCGCGCACTGTGGCAGCCTGGCCATCCTCACCTCGATCTGGCAGGTCTGGTACATCTGCTGGCGGAGGGGGAGGAGGAGTCCCTAGGATATTTGTCAACATCCATTTTCCCCTTAACACCGGAGACGTTCGGTTCGGGTAGGAGGTTACCGTAAGTACACTCCCATGTCCGAAAATTCCACCGCGACGCTCTGCCAATTCTTCGTCTAAAGCCACCCGCCTAAAATGGCTTCCATAGACATTGTCCATCCCGTAGTGCTCGGCGAGCCGCTCATTCACGTAGGTGTAGTCAGCCCCAAGTAAATCAAGAACGCTAGCATCCTCTCGCAACAGACTGGCCACGAAACGCTCAGTCTCCTCCCTGAACGCTTCACGCAAATTCTCATCAAATTCCGGAAACGTAATGGCATCTGGGACTACACTGCGCAGGTTTCGCAAATAGAGCCACTGCCCTGCGAAGTTACGTACTAGTTCAACCGATCGCGGGTCGGCCAGCATTCGCCGCGCCTGTTCTTCAAGCACTGCCGGGTGATGGAGTCGACCCTCCTCGGCCAAACCAAGCAATTCCTCATCAGGTCCGGCCGACCAGAGAAAGAAAGACAACCGCGATGCCAGCTCTACATCACTAAGTTCGTAGGCAGTTGCCGGCGCAATGTCAGTAGGGTCACGTACTACACGGAACAAGAAATCTGGAGAAATCAGCAGCCGCTCAAGCGCGAGTTGAATACCGGAATCGAAACTTCCATCCTCACGGCCCGAGTGATAAAACCCCATAAGGGTCTCCACATCCTGGCCATCCAATGGACGGCGGTAGGCTTGGCGTGCAAGCGACCCAAGAATTGTTCTCGCGCAGATTTCTTCATCGTGCGGCGTATTACTAGCTGGTCGGCAACTGAAGATCGCCCGACGGCTCGGAGTATCACCAGGTCCATCGCTAGTGTAGGGTCCGCCAATCACGACCTCCTCGACCGCTGCGTTACCATCGCGCATCTCGTTCACTGCTACCGCGAACACACTCTGTCGAGGCTGAAGGACCCCTTCTGGTTCAGTGAACTTGCGAACAAACGACACTGCCACCACTCGTGGACCGGCCTCGGCCCTGAAGCGTAGCCGCAAGTTGGCGTCAGCAAATAGCATGTACTCTTCCCAATCCGGGTCCCCGAACTGGTTACCTCCGTAGCTGGCTGGGGCCTGTACGCCTTCAGGCTCCTCACCGCCAAAGGTGAAGCTGCGAATCAGTTCGCCATCAAGCCGAACCTGTAATTCGTGACGGGAACCCATCCCCCGCACATAATTCACATAATTCCGATGCAAACGGATCGACAGGTCGTACTCCCCATCAACGGGGAAATAGTGGCGGATACCAATCCCGCCACGTGAACCAAATGGCAGATCCTCGCCCATCCGGTCGTCTTGGAGCAATAGGATCGGAACCTTGTAACTTTCTGTGGCCGGCCCCAAAGGTCTCTCCCCAAGCGCCAATCTTCCGATCTTCCGAGCAGCCGAAAGGTACCGCTCCATTAACGACGAAGACACCGTCAAAATATCGGCGTTGTTATCGAAACCATATTCATCGAAATCATCGGCGGGCAACAGCCCATCGACATCAACATCGATCGCCAGCAAATCCTTAACGGCGTTCCGATATTCCGCTCGGTTGAGTCTATGAACAGCCTGCGTCCTACCAGGGTCAGGGTTGCCCAGAGCCGTTTTATCGATTTCTGCTTCGAGCCAACTAGCAATTCGATCATAAGTTGCCACGTCGGGCCTCGGTCGCCCGACCGGGGGCATAGCACGGGTGCGCAACTTTGCAACCACGCCTTCCCACACGTCAGCGTGACTACCAATTGCAGTAAGGTCTAGGCCCTCCAGACTCATATCGGCGGTACGCAGACGGTCATTGTGGCAACTGACACAAAAGCGCGAAAGAGTCGTTTCGAGCAACTCTTCTTCAGCTCCCACTGTCGCCTGTGCCTCAAGAGAGGGGGACCAAACAGCCGCCAATCCGGCCACAGCGACAAGTAGCTTCGCCCTAACTAAGAACATCGCTAAAATACGTGACATCAGCCCGCCACTCTCCTCCTCCAAGTAGCCCAGTTAGACATAGTTTCGCGGAACAATTCTTGCGTGTCAATCCACAACTCCCTGCGGTAGCATGTAGGCTTATGGCTCGACGACTTCGAACAACTTGCTCACTGTTCATTTCTATCACCCTACTGTGGTCCACAAACGGACATACACAGCCGAAAGCCGGCGTGATCGATGCTGTCAAAGCGGGCGACTTAGTCCAACTTCAGCTACTAATCGCAGCAGATGAGGATCTCGATCTTCGACAGGGCGATGGAGCCACCGCGCTCCACCACGCCGCCCACCGAGACGACCTCGAGGCTGCTCGATTGTTAGTAACTGCCGGTGCCACTGTCAGGGCCGCCAATGAGCTTGGTGCAACACCGCTCTGGCTCGCGGCGAGAAACGGCAACTCCGCAATGGCCTCTCTGCTACTCAACGCCGGGGCCGACCCGGATAGTTCCCTTCAGATGGGCGAAACCCCTTTGATGACTGCTGCACGGTCCGGAGACCTTAAGACGGTCTCCTTGCTCTTGGATCACGGTGCAGCCGTCAACGCAGCCGAACACGAACGGCAGCAGACTTCATTGATGTGGGCTGCTGCACAAGGCCACTCTCGAATCGTCAGAACACTAATCGACCACGGCGCAAACATCCACGCGAGAACTGCTATCTGGGACCAACTTGAGAACACCGCCGGGAACACTAATCCCATCGGCAACTTCCGTATGAAACACGGTGGATCCTCAGCGTTAATGTTCGCCGTTAGACAGGGCCATCTCGAAACTGCCAAAACCCTCATCGAAGCAGGCGCCAACGTCAATGACCACGCCGCTTCTGGCACTAGTGCCTTGGTCGTCGCAGCTCACAGTGGACACGGTTCCCTAGGCATTTACTTGCTCCAGCAGGGCGCCGATCCGAACTCAGCCAATGCCGGCTACACCCCACTGCAAGCCGCAGTTCTACTAAGCCAAACTGGACTTGCAAAAACACTACTCGCCTACGGAGCTGACCCGAACACGGCCCTCGAGCATGGCACGCCTGGACGACGGTTCAGCGCTGACTACAGCCTGCGCTACCAAATGATTGGCGCCAATGCTGCGTGGCTCGCAGCTAAATATGGTGAGCTCGAAATCTTCCGGACGGTCCTTCGTTACGGAGGAGACCCTCTGAACACACCCCCGGGAGGAATGTCCGCGCTGCAAGCTTCAATGGGAGCTACTCGCGGTACGGAAAACCGACGCAACCGAGTCGGCATCCCAGAACCAGATGACTCCCGAGAGGAGGCAAACTCCCTTGAATTCGCCCAGCTACTTCTAGATCACGGCGTGCAAGTAAACACAGCTGACTCGCGGGGGAATACGGCCCTCCACGACGCGGTGCGGAAACGCTTCCGTTCGGTAGTGGAGCTACTCATCGCACACGGGGCAGATCCCCATGCCAACAACGAACGTGATGAAACCCCAATTGGCCTTGCCGAAAGCGACGACCTATCGCCCGGCACCGAAACTGACGATTCCATCATCTCCATCCTTCGTGGCCTCAAAGCCGCCAGCTAGTCGATCGGTTCTAGTAGGGTCCCTGTGACCCAACACTGGTCAACTATCGACAATCGACAATGTCCGGTTGAGCACGCCCGATGAGTGAGGGGTGCCTGATGGCCCTCACTCATCCCATCGCAACGCCCACAAGACACCGCCAGTAATGCCTCGGCCAAGCGAACGGCCCCATCACCGAACGGGCACCCTGGTCCATTTACGGCTAGACTTGCCACTCCTCACGAGGGTCTCAATAAATAACATTCCACGGAGGCCATCATCGACTGTAGGAAAATCAAGTGCCAAGGGATCTGGACGAGTCCGAGACAAGAGAGCTCGGATGGTATCAGTTGCATTTCGGTAGACATTGGCAAATGCGTCAAGGAAGGCTTCAGGATGTCCTGCCGGAAGCGCACTCGCCCTGGCAGCGGCGGGACTCACGTCGGCCACATAGGCCTGACCTCGAGCCCACCTCTCTACGGGCCCGTGCTGGGACTTGACCTCAAGCACGTTGGGGTCTTCTTGGCGCCACGCAAGGCCTTTCTGCTCACCATAGAGACGGATAGATAGTGCGTTCTCCTCTCCTACTGCGACCTGGCTGGCGTGAAGCACGCCACGCACACCCTTCTGCATCCGTATGAGTACATTGCCATCATCATCGAGCTGACGCCCGGCGACAAAAGTGGTCAGATCGGCGCACAGTTCAACAATCCGTAACCCTGTAATGTACTCGGCGAGGTTACCAGCGTGGGTCCCGATATCCCCCATGCAACCTGCCGCTCCACTCCGAGTGGGGTCGGTGCGCCATTGAGCCTGCTTCATCCCTGTGGCTTCAAGCCGAGTCGCTAACCACCCTTGCGGATATTCCACCACGACCTTTCGAAGGCGTCCAATTTTCCCTTGACGAACGAGGTCCCGCGCCAGCTTCACCATCGGGTAACCGGTGTAATTGTGGGTTAGTGCAAATACCCGCCTAGTCTTGCGCACCACCTGTTTCAACCGACGCGCCTCACCCACTGTGAAGGTCATTGGCTTGTCGCACACCACATGGAACCCCGCCTCAAGAAAGGCCTTGGCAACCGAAAAATGCATGTCGTTGGGTGTAACGATCGAAACGAAATCTATCCGTTCTCTAGGGTCTCGACCCAGTTCTCCCGCGAGCATCTCGTCATAGGATGCGTAGCTTCTACTCCTACTCAAACCGAGTTCACGACCTTTGCGCTTCGAGCGTGTCGGGCTCGTGGAGAAAGCGCCAGCCACCAATTCCACAGTGCCATCAAGGCAAGCTGCACGCCGGTGAACATCACCAATGAAGGCACCAGGACCGCCACCGACCATACCCATTCGAAGCCTACGGGACAGCACACTATTTGCCATGTTTCTCTTCAAAAGCCGCATCAAAGGCCATTCCGGAGGGTGAAAAGTCGATCTCTCTCACATACTCACACGATTCGCGGGCTCCGTGCTCACGGTCCATACCCGAGTCTTCCCATTCAACCGACAGAGGACCTCGATAGCCTATTTGGTTCAACGCACGAATGATGGCTTCGAAGTCAACATCTCCCCGCCCCACAGATCGAAAATCCCAACCGCGCTCCCCAGCACCAAACGGCAAATGGGACCCAAGGATGCCCGTCCGACCATCCAGTGTCACCGCTGCATCCTTCATATGCACGTGATAAATCCGATCCTGAAATTCCTGAACAAACCGTGCCGGCTCCATCCCCTGCCACTGCAAATGGCTGGGATCAAAATTAAACCCAAATGCATCACGTCTCCCGATCGCTTCAAGGGCCCTATTAGCACTAACAATATCGAATGCGATCTCCGTAGGATGCACCTCAAGTGCAAAGCGCACCCCGCACTCGTCGAAGACATCGAGAATCGGGTTCCAGAGTTCGGCGAATCGCCGATACCCGACATCAATCATGTCAGCCGAAACCGGTGGGAACGAATACAGCAGGTGCCAGATAGAAGACCCGGTGAATCCAGACACCACGTCCACACCCAAGTTACCGGCTGCCCGAGCGGCATTCTTCATGGTATTTATCGCCCACTCTCGTTTTGCTTCCGGATCACCATGGACCGACTCAGGTGCAAACGCATCAGACCGATCGTCATTGAGGTCACATACCAGCTGCCCGGCCAGGTGATGAGAGATCGCCCAACAACCCAGCCCCTCATCGGCTAATACTTGCCGTTTAGCGTCACAGTAAGCTTTATCGACAGCGGCGCGGTCGACATCGAAGTGATCTCCCCAACACGCCAACTCTAGGCCATCGAAACCAAACCCAGCTGCCTTTGCTGCCAGTTCTGTCAGTGGCAAATCGGCCCACTGACCTGTAAATAAGGTTACCTGTCGAGGCATCGTTGCTGTCCTCATTTCCTTGTGTTTAAACCACTAACCCAAGCCCATCTTGGCGCTCCCGCAGTCCACCAGAGCTTGAGTCATGCCTTGCCTGTCAGCGTCAGCAGAGTGCTCCACGAACCACAGTCATACCACAACCACTCTCCCAGCAGGGAGTAGAGCCCAGTAAGATGGACCGTCTCAAGACGGAGGCCCAACCACCCGATGAACTTTACCCCCCTAGATTGGATTGTCATCTGCGGATATTTCTTGGTGCTCCTCGGTATCGCAGCGTGGGTTACACGCCACCGCCAGCAAACCGCTTCTGATTATTTCTTGGCTGGACGACATGTGGGCTGGTTCGCTATCGGTGCGTCACTCTTCGCCTCTAACATTGGGTCCGAACACGTAGTTGGCTTAGCGGGATCTGGAGCCAGCACCGGCATTGTTCTGGGTCACTATGAACTACATTCTTGGATTATCCTGCTGCTTGGCTGGGTCTTCGTTCCGTTTTATCTGCGGAGCGGCGTCTTTACGATGCCCGAGTTCCTAGAGCGCCGCTACGATAAACGCAGCCGATGGTTCCTCTCAGTTGTTATGTTGGTGGGCTACATCCTTACCAAAGTTTCCGTCACCGTCTACGCAGGCGGCGTCATGCTGCAGGGTCTCATAGGCGTCAACTTCTGGACAGGAGCAATCACAGTTGTCATCTTGACTGGCCTCTATACAGTTCTCGGTGGCCTACGCGCCGTGGTTTACACCGAAGCCCTCCAAGCGGTTGTCCTCATAGGCGGCTCAGCAGCAGTGACCGGATTTGGACTGGTCGAGATTGGTGGCTGGAACGAGTTAAAGCGACTAGTAGGCAGCGACTTGTTGAATATGTGGAAGCCACTTAATCATCCCGAATTCCCATGGCTAGGGATGATATTAACTCCCCCGATCGTAGGCATATGGTATTGGTGCACCGACCAGTACATTGTGCAACGAGTGTTAGCTGCGAAGAGCGAAACGGTTGCTCGGCGTGGCGCTATCTTTGGGGCCTACCTCAAGTTGTCGGCGGTCTTTCTTTTCATAGTACCCGGGCTAATCGCACTCGGGCTGGCCAATAGCGGCCGTCTCGTACTCACCGAAGCCGACCAAGCCCTACCAGCACTCGTGGGTCTAGTGCTGCCGGAAGGGCTCCGGGGACTTGTCGCTGCCGGGCTTTTGGCAGCACTGATGAGTTCATTGGCTGCCGTCTTTAACTCATGCTCAACCCTTCTTACGATGGATTTTTATCGCCTGCTGCACCCCAACGCCCACGATGCCAGACTCATTCGAGTTGGACGCCTTGGCACTGTTGCTATTGTCTGCCTCGGCATACTTTGGATCCCGATCATGCGCATGTTCTCGAGCGAGCTCTACACGTATCTACAGAACGTCCAAGCATACATAGCGCCCCCGATTGCTGCGGTCTTCCTCCTTGGTTTACTTTCGACCAAAATCACCGCTGCCGGAGCAATCAGCACACTGGTCTTTGGCTTCATAATCGGGATGGTGAAACTAGTGTTGGAACTTTGGCCAGGAGAGCTCCCTAGTATCCTGTCGTGGCTCGCCGGGATAAATTTTCTCTACTTCGGTTTCGGCCTGTTCGTGTTCTGCCTGGGGTTACTTGTAGCCATAAGCCTGACGACAAAGCCGAAGCCCACCACTCAGCTATCAGGCTTGACCTTTAAGACCATCAGACGAAACACTCAATCACGTAGCTGGACCCCAATGGACCTCGTGCACTCGCTAGTAATTATCGGACTCGTGTTGGCAGTGATGGCCTATTTCACCGGATGACAAACTCTTGCAATCTCGGCTAACGTGTGACTAAGCCAACGGCGCCGCAGGCATACCATTCAATGTTTAGGAGGCTATTGAACATGACGATACTTCTTCGAGGAACCGCAACCTGCCTCCTGGCCTTCTTCCTATGCATAAGACCGACTACCGCCCAACCGGTTCAGTCAGATCAACAGGTTCTCATCGAGCTTGAACGGGGATGGAACGAAGCCGTCTATAGACAAGATGCCGATTTCGTCGCAAACCTTCTAGCCG
>Ga0310344_10002140_pt1 | contig 14882 bp, 9 predicted proteins | sample HC15DNA20200_MG_FD_203801 | JGI IMG/M metagenome (GOLD analysis project Ga0310344, IMG submission 203801) | Marine microbial communities from station ALOHA, North Pacific Subtropical Gyre - HC15-DNA-20-200_MG | ecosystem: Environmental > Aquatic > Marine > Oceanic | place: Pacific Ocean: North... | reverse complement strand
AGGTAACAGACTTCACTATTAGTCATTCAGGTCACGCCAGTAACGACGACATTCCAGAGGCCAATCGGTACAAATACCATCAAGTCCGCTGAGACTTGCCTGATCCCAGATATCGGTTCGCTTTTGACCAATATGGAGACTCAACCAGACCTGCTTACCACGGCTATGCGCCCGACTCACTTCCTCTCGACTAGGAACAAAACCAACCCAGAGACAGTCAGAATAAGGACTCTCCAGTGCTTTGAAAAACTGCTGTGAATCATAAATCTTTACAATTGCGGTGCGCATTCTGGCATTAGCCTGTTTGAATCGCTGACTGGATTCGGTCGACTGACCAAAGGCAAACAATTGATCGAATAAATCATACTTCTCAATCAGTCTGACAATCTTCGCTTCCATTCCGGTGGATACTATTTTCATATTCATTGCAATTGGAGTCGGCTCTCGTCTGGCCGGGTCCATCAATTCAAACACTTCTTTCAGCAAAGGTACTTTCAACCCGGCATAAACCGGATCATACCAACTGCCTGCATCCAGTTGACGCACTTCAGAAAGTGTCATCTCTGAAATGGTTCCCTGACCATCTGTTGTGCGATCTACTGTTTCGTCATGTATGACAACCAGATGGCCGTCGCTGGTCTGATAGACATCCAGTTCAATTGCCAGCCCCAGTTCGATAGCTGCGGCAAAGGCCGGCAATGTGTTCTCGGGGGCATGACGCACCAGACCCCGGTGAGCGAGTAAAACAGGTCTTTGATGGCTCTTTTTTTGACCGGAAACCGGAACAGGCATCAACACAAAGCTCATTGTAACCAAGACCACAAGTAATCCTGCTACCTGCCTCCTTAGTCCTCGATCATTCCGCATTTCCTTCACCTTTCTACACACGGTGCACTACGGATGATCCAAACTCGGACAACCTCCCGACTCACCTGCGTCCAACATGGAGCATTGAGCTGTGGCAAACATCCGTTTCGGGATTTGAACTCTAACCGGTCAAACCAGGAACCGGTAACATTACCCCGCAACATCAATCTCACGTGGCCATTGTTGATATGCTTCCCAATATGTTTTTTTCAAAGCAATTTCGTCCTCTTGTGCGGACGGTTGAATCCGGCCGTTAACATCAATGGCGCGGGAAACCACCCTATGTTTACCGGGTTTCAATGCGCCCAATTCCCTCGAAAAGAAAACCCATGAAAAGGGAGCTCGAGGGGCTTCATCCAACTTGGCATCCTGCCACTCTCCCCCGTCAACCTGAATCTGCACTTTGGATATTCCTGTGCCGTCATCCCATGCTGCACCATACGATTTCAGAACAGCGTCCTTGTTTCTGCTACGTGTCGTGATACGGGCTACAATGGATTTCAAGTTCATGCGCGATACGGAAGTTTCTACAAACTCGACTTCTCCTTCATTGCGATGACCTCTGACGGTGACATAGTCCCGTCCCATGAAACGCCCCATGTATCGACTGTCGCGAACCTCAATTCGTTTAAGCCATTTGATATTGGCAATGCCGTACCATCCTGGCACTATCAAACGTAAGGGAGCGCCGTTTCGTTTTTCCAGCGGTTTTCCGTTACGTTCATAAGCTAGTAGAAGATTCAGATTCATCGCATCGTCAAGTGACATGCTGCGCCCAAAAGGAACCGGCACACTTAACTCTCGATCCGTTCCTTCACGCAGCGTTTCCACATTGTTATCAAATCCGAAAAACACGACTTCACGCGCATCCGCTTGCAATCCGCACTCCTTCAAAATCGGTGCCAGGGGAGTACCACGCCAGTTCCCATTATAAACGGCATTCATGAATCCTTTTGAAGCACCGTTTCCAGAACATTCCAGTGTCATTAACTGTTCTTTAACAGGAAGCGATTTCAATTGATCCAGTGAAAATGTTCTGGGATGGTCGATTCGACCTGCTAACTCCAGCTGAAACGCAGCATGATCCACATCCGGTGTTCCGTAGTGCTGAACACTGAAAACCTGATCTTGGGGAGTTATCCACGAGTCCAGGGTTTCCCAGTCAAGTCGATTTGGCGGCGTTCTCGGCATATCCAGAAAAGGCACCAGCTCTTCATCCTGATTTTGGCCTGGAAATACAAAGTCCGGAATCGACAGACAGGCCAATGCCGCAGCAACACCGCCTGTCGCTGTTTTTATCGCTTCACGTCGTGTCTTTGAACTTTCAACCACTGGACTCTCCTTATCATGGATGATGGGACCTGCCGCGTTTTACACCACCACGGCCTCGATTACTCCCGCAGACGTTTCTCTGTCCGATTGTCAGGTGATACAACAATATCAATAGAAGTTATCCTCCCAGGCCGCACTTTGATTTTCTGACTCCAGCTTAGTTTACCCGCCGGGTGGACCATTTCCAGCATGTATTCACCCGGTGGAATTTTATCCAGTGAAAAATGGCCATTTGCCTTGGTTACCTGGTAATGAGGATGATTAAATACAAAAATCCAGGATCGCATTGCACTATGGTAAACACATCCGATGCGGTACGGGCGACGTATCCCACCGGCATACATAAACCTCTCTGTGTGTTCCCCGCCCGAAGGAATACTGATATTGAATGTGTGCCGCAAATGACGGGAATGCACATTATGAATTCCTTTGTCATTATTAAGAAACTTCACACGGTCGCCCACTCGAATCGCTATCGTTTCAGGTGTAAACTGAAAGTTTCTCTGATCCACGATCACCGGGGCTCTTTTTTCGGCAAGCTGTGGCTCGCGGGAATCGACTCTGATTACTACTACCGATTCCGCAAGCTGCCCTCGATCACGTTTGTTCACATAATAGCGTGCATACCGCCAGGGACGTTGCTTGTCCGCTCGGTAGACAACCGTCCCTTCAACAACGCCAGTCTGATTACCACAACGCTGTGATGCGTTCGGTTTCTGCTCAGAAGAGGTAGCCAGACACGGTCTCGACAATGCAAGAATCGCATATGCTAACGTCAATATTGAGACCAGACCTTGTGAATGTTTTTCTAGAACATACTTCACAGCTGCTCCCGCATTTTTCAATTCATATCAGAACAACTAGCCTGCATTTCACGGAAACGGCACCTCACTCGAAATCTGGACATTACTCTCTATCAAAACAGGTTACCAGAACCTCGGGTACGTGTGCGTCTGGCTCGTTTTACCGGCAAATGAATGATCCATTGACCGTAGTTAGTACAACGGACGATCCTAATATGGCACATACTCGTTAGATACCCTATTTTTTATAAATGACTACCTTCACGCTATCCAAGTCGCGGACACCACACTCTACCACCTGCAAATGATGTATATGTTCTTTTCCCAGACCACTAATCTCGATTGATCACCTTGCAGTACCGATAGGGAATAGATCCTTAATTAACACAGTTGTTCTGACTTGTCTTTCAGCACAGAAACGTCCCCCGCCATATGAACAGCAAAGACTTGCTCAAAATCACTGGCCTACCTGTACTGTTTGCGTCCCTGTGCTGTTTAAGCCCCCTGGTACTTGTTTTTCTGGGGCTCTCTAGCGTTAGTTTTGCCAGTTCGCTGGCCGACACGTTCTACGGGCAATACAAGTGGGCGTTTCGAAGTATCGGTATATTTCTGCTTGTTATTACGACCCTTCTGTATTTCCGCCAAAGACGAGGAATCTGTACCCTGAATGCCATAAGGAAGAAGCGTCGGGAAATTATTAATTCGGTGCTGATCATTTTGATTACCAGTCTCACAGGATACTTGTTTTTTCTGTACATCGTCGTACATTATCTGGGTGTCTTCGCCGGAGTATGGTAACCTGCCTCCCACTGATCCCCCGATCCTTTACCGTTACTACCAAACTAACAGCACCGGCTGAAGCCGACTTGTTTTCTCATTCGTGTGACACCTCCCATTGCATGACAGCCGGCAGAAGATCACAATTTCTTTATGATCATTTGTAATTGAAATAATACCTTCTGGGAATTTCCATTGATTCGACGGAATCGATCGCAACGAACAGAAAGCGCCCTCCTCATGAATCGATTTCCGACCGGAATGACCCTGATCGCTGCACTCATGCAGTCAACGCTGCTGCTTGCGGATATTGCGCTGGTCACCGATGGACGACCAGAGGCGATTATCGTGATCGGGAAAGACGCACCTTGGATTGATCGCCATGCTGCAGAGGAACTATCCAACTATATCCGGGCTATATCGGGAGCGTCACTGCCCGTTGTCGATGTTACCGCACCGGTGGTAAAACACGCAACCAACCTGGTCTTGATTGGTCACAGTGCAACCAATCACCTGATCGACAAACTGGCATTAGCCGGAAAAATCGAACTATCTCGAGAACAGCCAGGCGGTGATGGATTTCGAGTCACCATATTCGAATACCGTTCTCGGAACTACTGTGTCTTGGGAGGGAGTCGCGGTCGTGCAACGCTCTACGCAGTATACGATTTTCTCGAGAACGAGTGCGGCGTCGGTTACTTTGCTGACGGTGATTTCATCCCATCGGGCAAAACGCTGAGCTGGGCACCTATGAATCGTACGGAGAAACCCTATTTCCAACATCGGATGGCACCCAACGCCTGCTCGTATGTGTACAGTTCCCAGTACTGGGACACCGAACGCTGGAAAAAAGAGCACGACTATATGGTCAAACGCAAGATGAACTTTTCCTACTTCACACTGGGTTGGGAAGTTGTCATGCACCGTGTGTGGAAACGTTTCGGGATCAACACAGGAGAGCCTTCCAAGTGGGAGTTATGGGCAGCTGAGCTCCAAAAAGAAGTACGCGGCTATGCTGAAAAACTCGACATGGATGTAGTCGGGCAGCTTTGGGGGGGACATGTGAGTACTGAGTTCGCCCGGAAACATCCAGAATTGAAATATGTCGTGACCGAATGGGCAGGCGTGAACACCAGTTACCATGTACATCCCTCCGACCCCATGTTTCAGAAGATTGTTCAGGCCTGCATGGAGGAATGGCAGAAAGCCTACGGCCCGACTCATATTTGGGATCAGGCTCCCTACCCCGAAACCAGCCCGGGGGCTACCCAGGAAGACAAACACCAGCTCAAAATAGACTGGGCCCATAATATGAGTACCGCTATTGGCCGGTCCGACCCGAATGGGATCCTATACATGAGTGGCTGGTTTTTACAGGGTGAAGACTGGACCCCGGAGGTATGCCGTGATTTTTTTGATGCCATGGTCAATGATCGCTACCTCGTGTCGGACGCATGGGCGGAAACACGACCCGTTTATTCAAAAACAGGTTACTTTGGTGGAAAATCCGAATGGATGTTCGGTGTCCTGAACACTTTCGGAAACGTGGAACGTCTACACGGAGATGTATCGGACCTGATTCATCGTGTTCAACAGATTCCGATTGATCCACAAGCGGAGCACTGTACCGGATTCTATATTGATCCGGAAAGCACACAGCATAATTTTCTCTACTTTGATCTTGCCGCAGAACTGTCATGGAATCCAATACCTGTTAATCTCGACACTTTTCTGCACCAATACAGCGCTCGCCGTTACGGTGTCACAGCAGGTAGCGCTATGACCGAGGTGTGGAAAAAAGTATGCCAGACGGTCTACTCGGACAACATCGAAGCGAACCCGAGACCGGTTTATCACAATCCACTACCCCGAGATGGAGGTGGCGGAGATCTCTTTGCATCCGCTGACAAGCTGTCACTACGTTTGAGTTATCTCCCCGTGCTAAAACAGGCTCTAATACTTGCCCTGAAGCAGCGGAGTCAATTACAGCACCTTCCTCATTACCAGCGTGACGTACTCGACATCGGACGTACTTTTCTTGGCATTCTCTTTGACTACCATGCCTACCAGGCTCATCAGGCGTTCAGCCAGGATAAAAATCAAAACAAAGTCGACCAACAGGGCGATCGGATGCTGTCCCTCCTTGACGACATAGGCCTGTTAGTCGCAACGAGGCCGGAATTTTATCTAGAAGAAGAAATGAAACGAGGACGCCAACTGCCCGTAATCAAGGTTCCGGAATCTCGGACCTCTGAATCCATCCAACATACGACTTCTTCTGATAGTCCAGGTCATGAGAATGATCGGGATGTTCGACTTCGATACACCGCGCTTGCCGGAATGGCCCGGTATCCAGGTCTTCTCGACTACGCAGCCGCCGACCGAGTCGAACTAATTCGCTACTATTACCGTCCACGGGTCCAGGCCTGGCTCGATCACATGAAAGAACACATTGATACAGGTCAGATCGATTATGGACAACTCCTGTCGGGTGCCTACAAGGATATCACTCAAGCGTTTGTGGATGCCGAATACACAACACCACAGACCATCCCCAGTGGACAGAAACCTTCCGATCTTCTTCCCGAATTACTTATGAGAATAAGCCTCCCTGACACACAACAGCAACTTCTGCCTCAAACCCCGTCTTCGGCGATCAAGCCATGACACTCATACCCGCCTGATCGTGTAAGGCTGACACAATGTATCGCTCCACACGAGGCTATTCCCCAGGCTAATACGTGAATACGTTCTCTGCCTGAAAGTCATAATCAAACACCTGAAGCATCGCTCACCACGGTATTATCCGATCTATCCGTCCCGATTACGAACTTGTTTCAATGCATAACTGACCGCCTTGTCATGATAAGCACGTAGACTCCATTAATCCCACAGAAGGATTGCTGAAATATGAAAAAGACATTGCTGCGGCTTGGCACAACCTTGATGGTTATGCTTACCGGCTGCATTTCCTCCATTCACCCGATCTATACAGAAAAGGAACTCGTTTATGACGACGCGTTGCTCGGCGTGTGGCATACCGAGTCCAACGAGACCTATCACGTCACCCGCAGCGGTAAGCAAGCCTACCATCTCGTGCTCACAGACGATGATGAGAAACAGGGTGATTTCCATGTCCATCTTGCCAACGTACGGGACACGCTTTTTCTGAACGTTCAGCCGGCAAAATTACCGTTAGAGTCCCGGTTTCCAAACCTATGGAATACCCATATCATTCGTGGACATTTTTTCTGCATGGTGGAACAGATCGAACCAGAGCTAAAAATAAAAAGTCTGGATATTGATTGGCTCGAGCAACATTTGAAAAACGAGCCCTCCGCTATCGATCACACGATTCTCTCCCACGGCAGCAATAACAAACAGGGTAAAATCGTCCTAACCGCTTCGACTGAAAAATTGCAAAAGTTCGCGATCAAACACCTTAAAACACCGGGCGCTTTCACCGACTCGGAGTCATTGAGAAAAGAAACCTCAGACACCGAATAAGTACCCTGACTGCACTCACCTATCTTCCGATATTGAAAGCACCCAGCATTCTCACTCGTCATCCAGAATCCGGCCCCACAGGTTAATCTTATATTCACTGTACCACACAGTGAATGGTCCACAGGCCCTTATTACGAGGCGTACCGGTATTGCTTGACTTGATCAGCAACTCGTTCTTTCCTTCGAGAAGAGTGACAGGTAGATTGACCGTCTTCAACCCCTCGTCATGGCGTAACGCCGCGATTTTTCGGCCGTTTAACCAGATAACTGTCCAGTCATCCACCGCCAGACGAACGATTCCCTGTCGTGTTTCCGAACTGTGCAAATAAGTTCGTGCATAAACTGACCGGTCGAGCATCGTCAGGGGAGTGGCTGTATGATGACGATGAAAATACACATTCTGGAGGTCAATCCAGCCCCTTTTGCTTTCCAGATTTGCTGTCACAATCTGAAACTGGTCTTGGGTGGGGTAATGCCTATCAGGTTCTGACGGCCATTGCGCTACGGGCAATTTGTCGGATACGTAGGGTGAATCCGCAAAAGCCTTCCATGATTCGGGCATGAATAGTCCCGTGACCTGCCACTGACCAGGAGTCTGTATTTCGGGGGCAGATGTGTCCGGTATACGATAGGTGTACACCACCGACTCCATATCATCTCCACGGCACCCCGTACGAAACACAAGTGAAGAACGGAATGCAATCGGATCCGGTCCAAAAAACCGATAAAAGACTCCGTCCTGGTCATTACGCCCTCGATTTTCGTGCCAGGGACACCCGATCCATCGGGACTGGCGGTCATTGAATCCCCAGGTAAATCCGAAATCATCTTCCACATTGTGACCACGAATCACGTGTGGATCCGTTTCTCCATCCAGCAGAAGCGTCATCCCTCCTGTGTGGAATACCATATCCCGCTTGTTACGCTGGATATAACCAATCACGATGCCCGCCACAAAGCCTTCCCCCTCTGTTTCCGCCAGTTCAACATAACTTCCGCGTTCGGGAGCCGGTTGGTAAAGACGATGATCTGCATGAAGACGATAAGAGGTCAGTGATAACGGCGAGTCATACTTCTGCCAGTCAACCATCGCCACAGCGCCGCGCCCCGTCGGACCATGGATGGTAATACGACATGATTTTTGAAATGGAATGGGTAAAAAAAGATTGTAACCAGGATGACCATCTTTCCCAAAAACCGGATTGGGCAACACCGTAAACGCCGCGTTGTTAACAAAATAGGGGTCGAGTCCATGCATCACACCGAAAAACGGTTTCAGAGGCACATCAATCTGTGATACCGCAGCGTCGTCTACATTGATCTCGAGCCGAATGTCATCCCCGTACAGAATCCACAGATGCCGTATGCAGCCTGGTCCTTTCAAATTAGCTAAATCGATCGTCCCCGATTCAGGAATCGGCTTATCACAATTCGCCCGGTGGGACGCAAACCGACTGGGCAATGCAATCATCGGAACAGCCGGATCCTGAACAGCCCGATGTACGGATGCTGGCGTGGACTCCTGCTGCTGAGCATCGATCCGACATACAGGAATCAACACACTCAGGATCACTAGAACACAGCCTCTTTGTATTAACAGCTTGCTTCTCATCACAAAACTCTCACTTTAAGTAGTGTCGATACCGAATCTGGTACCGGTTGTACGACGTAAAACCAATCCTACAGACCGGAATCCCGCCACTACGGTTAACGACATTGGTCATTACGTCTCCGGTCATACGCTTCACGAAAACGGACTGCCATCGCAATCGGCGTTAAGCATTTGCTATCTCAGATCGCAGCCAACGCTTAGTAATAAACTACAGCAACAATCAGGCAATAATATCATGGATAGGATGTCCGTGATCGATGTCGAGTCGTTTACGACCTGGAACTTCAAGCGCACGGGAGTCAAGCCCCAGTTGGTGTAACACCGTGGCATGAATATCTGTGACATAATGTCGATTTTCCACAGCCAGAATCCCCAGCTCATCTGTTGCGCCATGTACCACACCACGCTTGATACCGCCACCGGCCAGCCAGCAACTGAAACCAAACGGATGATGGTCGCGTCCTGTCTCCCCTTCACTACCTGGTGTACGCCCGAATTCCGTTGCCCACACAACTAACGTTTCATCGAGCAACCCCCTCTGTTTCAAATCTTTAAGTAATGTAGCTATCGGTTTGTCTACCGCTTTACAGTTGCGTTCGTGATTGGTTTTCAGATTCGTGTGTGCATCCCACGAACCGGCCCCGCCTCCACCATGGTACACCTGCACAAACCGGACTCCCCGTTCCACAAATCGTCGGGCAGCAAGTAACTGACGACCAAATCCATCCCCATAAGAATCGAGCGTCTGTTGGGTTTCACTTTTAGTGTCAAAAATATCAGGCACAGACATCTGCATACGGAATCCCAATTCGTATGACTTGATACGTGCCCGTACCGCAGCGTCTTCAGGATATTCCACCGCCGTCAGCCCATTTAATCGACGGACCAGATCGAAATTGGCTGCCTGCTCCTGGCGATAAACAAGGCCAGCGGGTTTACCGAAGGGCAATGGATCACTGGCGCTGAGCATGACACCATCGTGTTCCGCCCCCAGATAATTGGCCAGATGCACCTGGGTTCCTCCACAGCACTCCCCAATGGGATTTCCCATAACGACGAACTGAGGTAGGTTCTCATTCAGTGTTCCCAGCCCATAGTGTACCCAGGATCCTATCGTAGGAAAGTATCCGTCACTGATGTGTCGTCCCGTGTGGAACTGAAGCTGAGCACCATGATCGTTATCCGTCGTCCACATGGAACGCACCACGGCTATGTCATCCACACATTCGCCTACATGTGGCCACCAGTCACTGACCTCCGCACCACTTTCACCTCGCTTACGGTGACCAATTTGTAGAGGAAATATCTTTTTCCTAAAACTCCTTTCATTGTCTCCGATAAACGGCCGAAAGTTTTCCTGAACAAATGGGTCTGAGTAAACATCCTTAAGTGATGTATCGGCAAGTGTTTTCCCTCCATAGCGATTCAATTCTGGCTTCGGATCAAAGCCTTCCATGTGACTCACACCACCTGCCATGAACAACCAGATCACACTTTTGGCTTTCGGAACACGATGAGGGATGCCTGAACGCTCCCCTTGCGCCGAGGCCTCTTCTGCCAGCAAACTCCCCAAAGCCAGACCCGTAAATCCCATGCCCATATCTGACAGAAACGTTCGACGACCCAAAGAAGTACTCGATATCTTCGTCATTGCTTTTCTTTCATGCGACTGCCCCACAACCAATCTCGTGGAATCTACCGCAGGGTTACAAAATCATTGTGATTAAACAAAACCAGTATCAAGTTCTCTCGGGCTCGCTGGTGTGGATCCGAGTCGGCAGCTACCGAGTTAGACGTTTCACCAAGTAAGTCCAGTTTTTCTGTATCGCCTAACTGTCTTGCCTGAAGGGTTAGAAACCTGCGACACTCATCCAGCTCCGAAGTGACAGGACTGCGCGACAATACCGTTTCAAAAGCAGCCCTCACAAAACCATCATCACCAAAGTTGTCCAAGGGCTGTTTTATGGACTTCAATTGCTCCGTCAATCGCCCGGCTAGTTTGCGCGACTGAGCCAGTGTCAAGGGGCTGTTGATCAGAGCAAAAACCTGTTGAGGCCGTATCGACTCGTCACGATCGTAACATTCACGAGGATTCGCCGCATCGAACAAACGTAGAAACTCCATCTGCCGCTCACGTGCATGACGAAAATAGAGACTCCGTCTGGGCACCGTCATGCCCTGCATATGATCGACTTCAGGACCTCCCATACGTCGCTCCAAACTCGCAGAAACATACAGAATGGCATCCCGGACGGCCTCTGCTTCCATGCGGCGGGAATTCTGTCGCCAGAACAGTGTGTTGTCCCGGTCCTTTTCACGGGCCGGAGTGTTCCCCAAGGGAACGGATGAGCTCATTCGATAGGCACGAGATGTCACAATCAACCGGTGCAAATGCTTCATACTCCAGTTCTTTTCCATCAATTCAATCGCCAGGTAATCAAGCAGTTTTATCAGCACCGGCTGTGTTGTGCGCAAACCGAAATCATCCACCTGTTCCACCAGCGCCCGACCAAAATGCCGTAGCCAAATATGATTAGCCGCTACACGAGCGGTTAACGAATTACCTGGATCGATTATCCATTTTGCCAGTGCCAGACGACGTCCCGTGCTACTCGGTGGGTAAAGCGGCCCCAGCGTCTGGTAAGAGGTTGACTCCTGCGCCGCGGACTCCGTTGCCTTAACCAGTCTCTCCTCTGCCGTTTTCACTTTTGCCTTCGACGCATCAACCGCCTTACTTGTCTTATCACCAGGTGTCTCTTGAGCCGCAACAAGTGCCTGCTGAAGCTGGCTTTTTGCCGACGCCAGCGCTACATCGGCTTCAGCCACAGTGGCTTGTTTTTCCAATCGGGAAGCCTGACTTGCCAATTGTTCATCGTCCGGCAAATCTGAAACATCGCTTCTCCTGTATTTCGCCTGTTCCGCTTCAATGCGAGCCTTGACTTCTTCGCGTCTTGCCTGTGCCAGATCTCGCTTCTTTTCCGTCAGAATAATTACATGATCTGGATTTTCGGCATCAGAAGTCGTGCGTACCTTGAGCAATGCCTCCTCGGCAGCAGCAAGAGAGTCATCCGCTTTCATCAACAGGTCGCGCGTGACAAAGTCGCGTATCGCGGGATAATAGTCCTCTAACTGCAACACAACTGGTTCTATCTGAAAGGTACCCCCGAGCACATCGGGCACATCTGGATTTTGAGGTTGTTGCTTGTCAAAGAGTTTCGGATCACCTCTCTGGAACAGATAGGTCAAGGCGTCCGGTCTGGCGTCAAAAATACGTGCTAAACCATCTTTATCTACGTCCACTTGACCGGGCACGCGGTCTGTTCTCACGTCATACGGTTCAAAAATCGTTCGTAACTGATAGTATTCACTTTGTGAAATCGGATCGTACTTGTGGTCATGACAACGCGCGCACTTAAAGGTCATTCCCAGAAATGCTTTACCCGTGTGCTCAATAACATCATCCAGCCAGACATTTCGGTCAAACTTGTACCAGTTACGCGCCAGGAATCCCGTTGCCCGAAGTTTATCCTCATCACCCGGGTAACGTTCATCCGCGGCCAGCATTTCAACAATCATCTGGTCATAGCCTTTGTCCGCGTTAAGCGAATCGACAATCCAGTCACGCCATCGCCAAATATGTTTTTGACTGTATCGAATTTCCTTCCCGAACCCAGCCCAGTCACTATATCGCCAGACATCCATCCAGTGCCTTCCCCAGCGTTCTCCATATTCCGGCCGGGCCAGTAACTGATCCACCACACGTTCGTAAGCCCTGGGTGAGTCATCGGAAAGAAAAGCTTTTAACTGACTACGAGTCGGTGGCAATCCAGTCAGATCAAAGGTAATACGTCGCAACAACACCGCCCGGTCTGCTGCTTCTACAGGTTGAATCCCCAAAGGCGCAAGCTGTTCGGTGAGAAAATAATCGATCGGATTTCCACTTGATGCGATGAATGTACGGACGGGTTGCTGAAACGACCAGTGTTCGGTCGGAGCCGACGGGATCGCCTCATCCGGCATACGGGCCCCTTGGTCAATCCATCGCTTGAGTAAGGTAATCTGATCAGCACTAAGTGGCTCCCCTTCACCTTCAGGAGGCATGCGCTGTGAAAGATCGGTAGCCGTAATTTTTTGAATCAACAGACTTTCGGACGCGTTACCGGCAACAATCACGGGCCCGCGACGGGAACCCTTCAGAATCAGAGACGCCGCATCAAGCCGCAACTTTAATTTCTGTTTCAACGCACTGTGGCAGGCGAAGCATTTGGTTTTCAGCAGGGGTTTGACTTCTGTCCGGTAATCCACACGCGATTCGGCCGGTAAGTCGACTGTAGAGAAAAACATTATGCAAAGGACCATCAAGGTCTGCTTCATCATTTCAGCTCTTCTGGGATGAGGGTCGTACCGGGTGTTTTGAATATCCTAAACCTCCAGCATATCGCATTGTCCAGTTATCCTCGAGTTGCTTCAACCCAAAATCATCGATAGTGAGGTTCCGTAAACACTCTACCCCATGTTTCCAACAGACCTAACCATCTATCTGACTCTTTTATGAAAAAGCTGCAAGCAGTTTTCGTGAGAGTCCCACGGCACCACCTGCAGCACATAAAAGCAGTATGATTGCAGATAATACCCCCCCCAAAGTCATCCACCATCGAGGACGATAAAGCGCGGGAAGGGTCCAATTGAAGTACACCACACAGATACAGACCACCGACAAACCAAGGTTGGCCGTCAGAAAGGCAGCAATCTGAGTTAGAAGATTGAAAGTAAGTCCGGTCCATATCCATATAAGTGAGGTGAGAAAAAACCAGCCTACAATCAACATATGAAGTCGACGTCTGGGAAACGATTCAAAACGGGGCCATATAGCACACATAAAAGAGTGTGATACACGTGTGATCGCTTCCGGAATACACGCCAGGGTCCCCCACATCGCTGCGGCAACCGCTAGGTAATAGACCGGTACCAGGAAATCATGTATCTCAGCCCAAATTCCAGCCTGTTTAGTCAGTAATTCCCAGGCATTGTTCCCAATCGCCTGTTGACGTGGGTACAAAACAGCCGCACCGGCAGTAAGAAACGCAGCCGTGACAACAAAGAGAACTACCGCTCCCATACCTACATCCCAACGCAGACTACTTAAAAGAATGCGCATCCGTCGCGCTTGATCGGGATCCTCTGGCAGATAATCTACTCGAGAGCTCTTGCCGGACAGATCTCGTATCTGATTAATTTGTTTATGGGAATTAAGCCCCCATCCACTTAATCCAACCCAGTTAGAATAGGCCAGATATCCACTCAGACTACCTCCCACATATCCAAAGATGGTCACCAGTACAAGCACGTATTCGTCACGGGCTGCAGTCGGCGCCCACTGGGGAACTTCTGGCATCACCCCAAAGCTCACGACCCCTGTTATCAGTTTTTGCAGGTCAGGCTGAACCAGCAGACCTGCGATTACGGTCCCGACAACCACAATCCCGCAGATGACAATTTGCTGTCTCTCGAGTGCCCGGTATGAAACCAACAGACTGAAAAGCATGGCAGCGGCCATGAGAACGGTTGTCCAGATATTTTCCCAGAGTCCAAATGTCCATCCTTCTGGAAGCATATCAAACAGCAGGTATGTAATCAGGTTGCCGCATGGTTTGGCGATCGTCGTCAAGCCCATGCTGAGTAAACCCACTTCAGCAGTGAGAATGGCCAGCAGCAACCATCCACGTGGCCCCGGCAGCATGACCAGGCGATAACCGATACCCTGACCGGTAATGGCGGTGTAACGGCCGATGAGATAAGTGACAAAAACTCCCCGCACCAGCACACTCAGTAAAAGAAGCCACAACAACTTGTATTCGGACCACGAGCCGAGCCCGGTAGCCATAATGGTTTCACCAGCGCCCAGGGACAGTGACGCCACTACAGCTGCTGGACCAAAGAACTTCATTTGACGAACCATTTTTCCAAAACTAAACGGTTCAGCA
>Ga0310344_10002139_pt1 | contig 14884 bp, 16 predicted proteins | sample HC15DNA20200_MG_FD_203801 | JGI IMG/M metagenome (GOLD analysis project Ga0310344, IMG submission 203801) | Marine microbial communities from station ALOHA, North Pacific Subtropical Gyre - HC15-DNA-20-200_MG | ecosystem: Environmental > Aquatic > Marine > Oceanic | place: Pacific Ocean: North... | reverse complement strand
TATGCAGTTTGAGTATTAGCAGCAACATTCACACTTTGCATTTGGGTTTTAGTTGCTGGTGATATTAAATTACGATTAATAAGTTTCTGTTCTTCTTCTGAGGTGTCTTCTCCTAAAATTTTACGTCTAATTAAATCAGCTGCTCTAGCTTCATCAGCATTTGTTTCCAAAGCTGTAAACCTTCCTTCGCCTATAGACACAGCTGCCATCAATTCATTGACATGTTGTTTAGTAAAGAATGCTTTTTCATTAGTACCGATACCACCTGGACCAGCTGCGTGAGGAAATGCATGTTTAAGAAACGATGTCATAACATCGCGTGTTATCCAACCGTCCTTAGCTATAGCTTCTAAATCATTCTTTATACTTTCAGTAACTTGTTGTTGTACAGTTTTAATTACTTTACCATTATCATCTACAATGTCTGTTAACTTAAGCGCACGATTTGCCCGTTCATCTACCCAAAACTTATTTACTAATTTATCATCATGCCTTATGGCCCAGAACTGTTCACGAAGTTGAACCTGTTTTGCAGTCGAAACTCTACTAATTGCTGCTGCTTGTTGTACTCCTTTTCTTGATCCAAGTTGTCTAGATTGTTCACCAAGTAAAAGAGATGCTTTAAAATCGTCATCAAGTTCTAAATAATCTAATTGCTCATCTTGCCATGCTATCCAATTTGCTCTATTATCTGCATCACTTGCTTTCTCAAAATTTGTTAGGTCTTCACCTTTTAAACTTATTTTATAATCATCATAACTAAGGTTTTGAAATTTATCTCTTGCTGCAAACTGGCGAAGTCGTATAACATTTCTAGGGCTATTTTGTTCAATAAACCATGCAAGCTCATCTTTATTAGCCTCATAAAATATACGTGCAGCTTCATCAGCTTTTGCTTGAGCTTCTTTTGTTGTAGCTGTTTTAGCTTCCCACTGTAACGCCTTATACTCCTGAAATTTAGCAAGACCAGGTTTCCCTAGTGCTTCAGATAACCATTTTCTATCTTCTAATTTCTCTTTTTTTTCTTGAGCTGCTTTTTGTTGCCTTGCTAGAGTACCTACTGTTTGTGATAAACCTGAAAGCTTCTCCAACATTTTAATTGGAGATTGCTCAGCCATTACTTTTAATTGCTCTGCATCTCTTGCCTTTAATCTTTCACCATGTTCACGACGTTTTCGTTCGTCTTCAGCATAATACTGGGCTAAACCTTCTACCCAATTGGTAGTGCCACCTGCGATTAAATATTTAGATGATTCCATTAGTTAAAGGTCCGTATAGTATGTCCAAATATTGGGTCTATTCTAGAAGTGAAACCTGCTCCTGCTTTAGATCCTGCACTAGCAATAGATCCTGCACTAGCAAATGGTGTAAATCCTAATGCGCCAAATCCAGTCGCTATACCAGCAACACTACTAGCAATACTAAGTGCATCCATAAATGCAGCTTGACCTACATTGCGTAGAACAGGTTTTGGCGGTGCAATGTCAGGACTCTTAACAATATTATTTTGAGCGAAGGCAGCCATTTGTTGTTGCCTTGCTTGTGCTGCAGCTTTAGCACCAGCTTTATTAAACTCTCTACGAGCTTTTGTTAATTTGTATGCATCACGTGAACCTTGAGATAAAAGCTTACCTACATCTAAAGCACGTATTCTTCTAACAGAAGCTCCAGTACGTCCTGATGCTGCTAATTGATCACTTGTTGATTCTGATGCAAACTGTGCAAAACGTTCCTCTTGAGCTTGAGTGGCTTCAGCAATTAGATCTCCATATTTCTCTTGTATTTCCGCATACGCATTACCTAAGCCAACATGCGTTGCGTCTAATGTTTGATCATATTGAACACGTTCGACATTAGTTTGCGATATCGTATTCATCCAATTCCGTTCTCGAACCTTGAGTTGGTATTCATACTGCCTCATGGCAGCTTTGTTGGCTTCTCTAGCCTGGTTTCCTAAGCACACGGCAAAACTCTATAAAGGATAAGTTATTAGGCCCGTGGGAAATTTCTCTTAAAAATTTGAAGCCTAAAAATTTGAGTAGTTTTAAGTGGACTGTGTTTCGTTTGTCAACGATATTCCAAAGCAAAGGTTCTGTTCTACTCTCAACAAACCTCTTAGCTTCTCTTGCAAATGTTACTGGGTACTCATGGATAGCTGGTGTACATACCATCCATATAATACCACCTTTATCAACTCCGGCCAATCCGGCAGTCTTGCCGTTAGGCACCTCGAACCAGACGCCAGTGGACTCCTGAGCTGACTTAGTGAGGACTTCCATAGGATCTAGCCCCCAACCTTCTTCGATCTCTCTACGGTCTTCTGGACGTAAATTAGAGGCCACCTCTTTGGCAGCCTCCACGGTTAATGGGTGAATGTAATTAGACACGTCTGTAGTATTTGTTACTGTAATCTCCTTCCCATGTCATTGAAAACAAGGTAGCAGGAGATGGGTGTGTGGATTTAAGTGATAAGGTTAAGTTTGTATTTCTTTCATATATAGGTATAGTAGCATGACTATCAGGTGTAAATTGTACTCGGTTAGATGTATAAGCATCAGCCATCACTGACTCGTATAACTCTGTATAGTCAGGTTTACCTACTCTTTCTAGTTTAGTTTCATATACTCCTAATGGGCCAAAGCTGAATTTAACCCTATGTAGTACTAAAGATCCATGTACTTGAGATCTGAACTTATCCCCAAGAGATTGTACAACAAAAATAGTAGGGAATTTTATTTCCATATCAAATGTATAACCTAGTATGATACTACCTGGTGGTGTAATGTCATCACTTGTTAAGTTATCATCTACTCCCTGAGGGTCATATGTTTTCCAATTACCTGGTAATTTAATACTAGCAGTTCCAGCGTCATCAAATGTATAAGCAGGTCCACTCATACCTTGGAAAGTTTTATCAGCTGTAGTAGGTACAACTATTGCATGTAACTTACCTTGAGCATTATTAAAACCTACAGGTATAGCAAATTTTGTAAAGTCACCATTGGAGTCATATGTCAATGCTGTATGAGCTACAGCAGTTGCATTATCTAAATGTAATCTATAAGTTAAATCATCATCAGTAGTATCAGTACCTAAATCATTAACTAATGTATTAGTAGAATCATCTAATTTAATAGCGAATCTCTGTAATACATCCTTAGTACCATTACGTACTACTACATATAATGCATCATCTAACATCGCCATATGCTGTATATCACCACTCAAGGTCCATCTAAACCAAGAGTTCTGTATTCGTTTCTCAATAGAACTAAAATATCTATAACCAAATATTTCATTCTTACCTTTAGTTCCAAATAAAATTACTGAGTTCTCTCTTGAATTAGCTATCTCTGTAATATCTTTAGGGAATAATTTAGATACAATTTTAGATTGTTCTATAACCTCAGGTGCTCCTTCTCTGACAACATTAGACATCTCAAAGAAACGTGTATTCTTACCACCGTTATCTAAGAAACCTACAGTAGTACCTAACGATATGGGATTAGTATTGAAATTAAAATTATATGTTGCTACAGAATTTATCTTAGCAGATACTGGGCTCAAGATATCACTATCAGTAGTTAACATAAACTGCTGATTCTTGGTGAACAATACTAAGCCTTGGTTAACTTGTATACCATCATAGACGATAGCTGGGTATTCAGAACTGCAAGATAGATCTATGTTATCAGTAGCTGTATAAGTGATCGCAGTCTTAGGCCAGAAGTGGAAGAAACCACCAGGTCGAGATAGGTTGATATTCTCATCACTTAGCAGTGCCAACCTATTTCTCCAGAATAACATTTTAGTTATTTTGTTACCTACAAAACTAGGTTCAGGTGCAGTCGTGGAATCACCTACGGGACAATTATCCCATGTAACTTGTTTAACAGTAAAGGTACCATTAGCCTCTCTTATCATCTGTATCGGCATTGTGCCTGGATCAAATGCTACCTTTCTACCAGGTTCAGCACACTCTTCCCATACACCTTCTCCATCTCTATCATTATTACCAAAGAACTTGAGATAATAATCATCTTCTTCAGCGGCACTATTAGCAACTCTTACTACATAACCATGTTTACACTGCCTAGGTAGATCAGCTACATCTTCTATGCTATCTGTAAGTACATTAAGTAACTCACCTACAGGAGTTGCAATATTAAAATCAGCTGCTCCACTGCCTCCATCACTAGCAGTTCTTGTAAGGTATAAACCATTACCTATTTGACTAACTGAAGCATTATTTCCAGATTGAGTGAACTCACCAGTTGCAGTTGAAGCTAAGATACCAGCTCGAATATCACCTAAAATAGCTTGACCTGTAACAGTAGTTTCATTATCAAATGGTGTTGGTAAAGGTCTTACTAAAGCTGCATTTGATTGTACTGCAGATTCACTGTGTTCTTTTATAGTGATTCTATATTGACCATGTGCCATCCAGACGTCAACAGTATCTCCTTCTCTCCAACCTTCTCCACCATATAATAAATCATATGTTGTGGTATAACGACAGTAGTATGTAGGACTAGTACCATCAGTTGGCATAGATTGCCCTGTTGTAACTAGTCTAAAATAAAGATTTTTCCTATCAGCTGCGTTACCACCATTCGGAGTTACAGTATAATTATAACTAGTATTGTTAGCATCTTCAGAAACCCCAGCTTCCCCATGAGTAACTGAGAATATCTTTGTTTTTACACTAGGGCAAAGGCGATCTGCCATAGATTCTGTTGTACATCTACTGGTATAACCAGAACTACCAGGTAAAGTACCACCTGGTGCTTGTGATCCATTAGTATGACAACTATTAGATGAATCTCTTAATCTATCAACATCAATCCTAGTAGCAGTAAATACTGATTGGGTAGTTGTATCATCATATAAATTTATAGCATACTGACTAGCATAAGCTACCTTCCTTAACTCTAAAAATGCTTCAGCAGGTCTAACAGGTTCTACTGTATTAGACATCGCTACAGTTTTAGTCCGATTAGCAAAATAAGTAAAATCGTTCAGAGTTAATGTCTGTATATCAGCATCATCTGTGTGAGTTAAGTAGTTAGTTAATGCAGTTGCTGTACCTGAATCATAGTTAACGGTCATAGAAGCTCCGTCACTACATCTCCATACATTTATATCACCAGTTCTGCTAATTTGTCCTATATATTGTTCAGCTTCATCTCTATAGTAATGAAACCATTTACCATTTGTCTGCGAATTTAATGCAGCTGTACCGTTGTCACTTAAAGATGCAACTAATTTACCACCTGGACGTTTAAGTAATCCATGAGTTAGATCAGGTAATACATTTAATGCATCCTTAACTTGTCCAGGTACTTTTAATTCATCTGGCTGTTGAGATATACCACCATTATAATTTGGTATTGTTTGTGTAATACTTGTCATTATCTTCTTAATGAATGGAAAGGTTGGTAAGATTGATACCTACTTTCATGTGGTATACCAAAGTAAGAGTGATCACCTTGATTACATTCGTACTCCATACACGCTGCTCTTGACATACCCTCTTGAGTTTGTAGCAATTGAACTAATTGAGGGTTAGCTACTAATTGAGTGGCAGCCCTTACTGCAGCTCTGTATGTTATGTATCGTTTAAATACATTAGGTAGATCTTCAAAAGGAAACAGGTAGACAACATCTAAAAATAAGGCATTGTCAAATTCAAACGTATGTGATACAGTATCATATAATAAATACTTACCATTACTATGCTTACGTCTTACAAGATCTCTGGTTTTATTAGTAAAGTTATCATGTAAATCATACCTTAAATAATTAGATGGTATTTCTATATGCTTATTGGTATCAGGTGATACTTCTACATGTGTTTCAATATTACATATCCATCCTTCATTCTGTACATCTTTATTAACTTCGGTTAATATATTATAAATGAAAGCTACTTCAGGATTAGCTAAAGTATTAGCTATTTCTTTTACTCTAAAAATTCTGATGATTACACCAGTAGCAGGTGCAGTAGTAAATGTAACTACACTTCCTGAGATAGTGAAGGCAGTAGTTTCCACACCATCTAGTGTTACTTTTATTTCACTTGATGTTGTAAAAGAGGATACTATATCAAAAGTTTTATCAGAATTGTCTCCAGTATATGTTACTTCTCCTGTCACTTCTTCTATAGTACCGAGAGATGTTACTGGTGATTGACCAATAGCTCCCAGTATTGAGTTCACTGCGGATAGTTCTGTATCGGTGTCAATTGTAGTGGGAGTTGTCATAGGTATAAATTTTTATGAATAAAAAAAAGGGGAGCGTGAGAACTCCCCTATGTTAACTAATAATATTAAGTTACCATCCAGCGGTGTTACCAGATAGAGGTGCTACACCAGCTACAAGTTCAACACAAGCAGCAGGGTTCAAGTAGTCAGAGCCCATTGCTAGACGTCCGAGAATAACATCACCCTGGTAAACCACAGAGATGTCACCACTTGTTACCTGTACTTGAGGACCAATAGCTTCAACTACAGCTGCGCCTTCACGTTGGAAGATGAGTCCGCAAGAGTTAGCGAACTTCTCGTCAGTACCGTAGTTGTTACGTGATCCATAGTCGGTGCCAGTTACAGCTTCGTCGTCGAGCATATCTTCGCCAACGAATGTACCAAGGTTACCAGGTGAGGTTTCACCTACGTCACCTGCGCCAGCTGTTCCACCAAGTTGTGTACCAAACCTTCCGAAGAATGGAATGTTCATGGACTTGTAGATCTTAATGCCTGCAATTTCCATGATACCGCCACCAGACTGTAACGCAGTACCTTGTACGTCACGGTTGATTAGACCGTTAGTAGATACGTTCTGTATTAAAGTGTAGTATTGGCGAGGGTTAAGTACAGCTACACGGCCTTCACCACTAATGCCTTTCTCATCTAAAGCTGCCGCGGCATCATAGAATGCGTCCACGAGCTTTTCAGAATCATAAGCGTTATTAGCTTGTGCTGTAGTACCAACACGGATCTGAGATCCACCTGGTTCTACGAAATTGGTAGCAGAAACTGGAGAAGCAGCACGAGCACCACGTACAATTGAACGGAAGATCTTACGGTCATAAGTTTGAGCTAGTGCATAGCCAATCTTACGAGAGATCTCTCCTCTCAATTCATAATGTGCAAGTGTTTCATCCAGCTCATATACGAATGCTGAGCTGATTAAGAGATCGTCAACTGTGACGGTCTTCTCTGCTACTGGAGGTGCATTGTCAGTGTTACCTAGAATTGCCTGACCAGGGATGTGGTACTCGGCTTTCGTGCGTCCTGTGTAGATGAACTGTAATGATTTACCATTCTTCAAGGTACGCTTGGTAACTAAATCCCTCGCAATAGACTCATGCTGGAACCCTTTGAAGAGTTCACCAGAGAACAACTTAAGATAAAGGTCTCTGTTATTGGATGCGTTGCCAGTTGCATTAGCCCTACCTAGAAAGGTCGGGTTAGAATTGGCAACGTTAGTCTGTTGTGCCATTGTTATGGATAAAGTTTATATTAACGTTCTTCAGCTGAAAATTTTTTGATCATTTTTGTAGGTCTTTCCCTACCGTCTAGACGGCAAAGGGTATCCTGCGTACAGGGCCAGTGCCAATGAAAGGGGAGTCCGACTCTGAGGTGCTCCCATTTCTATCACTCTCCTAAGAGAGCTTCCTCTAACGATTGAGGTTCTCTTTCTTCATCAACACCAGGTGGTTGTAAATCACTAGGGTTAGTGTCAACAGGTTCTTTGATGTCTGGACTTAGCCAGGTAACAGAAGCTGTTGCCTTGTTACTTTGCTGTGCCATTACTCAGATTCCTCTTCTTTTTTCTCCTCTTCAGGAGCTTCTCGTCTACGTGCTGGTCTTTGATCAGCCATTAATAATCCTCCTTAATACATTCGGGACAGGTTCTACAGTGCTCATGTTCATACATGTGCAGACCTTCTATTAGAATAAAGAACCCCAGGACCATAAAAACTACGGCCCATGGGGATTCTAAGTATTTCATCAGAAGCTATACTTTGCTCCCAGCTTGGTACCCCAAGCATTGTCATCGTTGGTATCTGAATCAGCAGTAAGTACTGATAGCTCACCATAGAAGTCAAGCTTCTCGGTGGCAGCTATGTTTGCACCTACCTTACCAGATAGTCTGGTGTCTGAGTCAGCACCATCAACAGCTACAGCTGCGGGACCACCTTGTACATAGTATCCAAGCTTATCAACAGTACCTTCATAACCAACATGGAAGTCAGTTACAGCTGATTGATAATCAGATCCTGTATAAGATGCGTTGTTCTCTACGTTCACGTAGACTCCGGCGGAAGCCGGTAGAGCAACGAGTGTGGAAGCGAGTGCTAGTGCTAATGTTTTCATTAATAAAGTTTAAGTGTTCTTTGTATAAGGCACGCCGCGATACTTTAGTTGGATCTTTTTTTGCATGGATCTTCTCCTTAGTACCACACCCCCGTTCCATGATGTGGTTTCATGCGTTCCATAAAGGAATGAACGGACGCGGTTGCCTGTGGCTTCTACTGGGTTCGACTATCCGAGCCGCCTTAGTTCCCTAGAATACTCCAGGGAAAATTTGTCCGGTGAATATGTAGGCTCCGACTGCTGCATTGAATCCAATCATTGCGAGCCAGCCATTGACACGTTCAGCGTTTTGTAAATACTCTCGTGTTGTTGGAGGTTCGATTACCTCGATCTTTGGTTCACGAGCATGTACGTTTGAGGTCATTAAATTAAAGATTGTAAGTTAATGGCCGAGGACGAAGGTTCGGGTCGGCGCTGTATGGTTTATTTTCTTATTCCAAGTGACTTATACCAAGGTGCTACTGCATTAGTAATAGGTGCTACTGCTGCTTTACCCGCTGCTTTAGCGGGGTTCTTCCAAGCTTCCTTCACTGGATCTATCACTGTTTGTTGTACTTGTTGTTGAGCAGCTTGGTAAGCTTGGTTGACGCACATAATTTATCTCCTAAATTAAAAGTTTAAATCAGAACGATCTAATTTCTCAATTATATCCTGTCTATAAGCAGGATCTTTATCATATCTAGGGTCAGACATAGCTGCTACTAGTTCAGGCTGACTTCTGAATACATCTCCTGAAGTCCTTGAACCTTTACCAGTTAACATCCTACCTTCATACCCATTGGCTTCATCATATTGTGCTTTAAGTCCTGCCACTGCTAGTTGAATCATTTGTACATTACCTGAGCTGACTACGTTATCGAAAGCTTCTGTTGCTTTTGCATCTAGATTTTGATCAGCCCATCTCACTAGATTATTGTATTGTGTATCACCACCTACTGAATTTTTAATTCTATTGATATCAGCATCAGCTATATCTTGTACAGGTGTGCTCTGATCTTGTGGATTGTTCTTAACAATATCCATGTAAGCATCAACAAGATCTCGGCTACTCATACTAGAGAATTTCTCTATCGTTTCTTCTGAAAGCTTACCATCATTAGAGTAGTATTCATTAGAAGCTTCTGTTACTAAGGCAACTGCTGGGCTAACTTCTTTAGAACCTTCTTCAGATTCTTCCGGCAACACTTCTTCGGATTCACTTTCAGCTTCAGCTTTACTGTCTTGGTCATTGGATCCTAATTTCTTTTCAAGTTCAATGTATGCTTTCTCTAATTCCTGAGCATTCTCATACTTACCAGCAAGTAATTGTTCTTGCTCATTAACTATTTCAGTACCAACCTTCAGAGAATCTTGCTCATCAGGTGTTAAATTATCTTCTCTGGATTCTGTATCAACACCAGAATCATATGTTAAAGTTTCTGCCATGTTATTCTTGTGGTGGGAGTGTTGCTTCGTTCTTGCTAGGATCTAAACCAGGTGCACTAGCTAATTGACCTGCTTGATCAATTAAAGATTGCTGTGCTTGTACCTGTTGTTGTTGAGCCTGCTCTTCCTGTATCTGTTGTTCAGTCTTAACTAGGTTAAGGACATCGATACCTTGAGCTGCTGCTAACCTCTTGATAGCTTCAGAAGCATTAATGAATTGCATCAGTGCTTCAGGACCAAGTGTTTGAGCAATGGTACCTATGAATTGAGTAAGACTTTCTCTATCTTGTCCTCTACCTAAAGCATTAACTCCAGCTACTATAGAGGGGCGTACCAAATCTTTAGGGATTTTAGGTATCTGACCACTCCTAGTAAGAACTAGTAAGGTTCTGTTTAAGTATGGTACTAGGAATTCAACAGTAAGTAGTGAGAAAATACCACCTAGTTGTTGCTCCAGTTCCATCTGTGTTAGCCTGACTTCTTCTGCTGTAACACGTTCAGCTTGACGTACACTCATTAATAAGAATGCATCACTCAATCTCTTCTCAATTTGTTGAGCCATGTTAGCAGCTGTACCAAAGTCAGCTGTCTTACCTACTTGTATAACAGCCACGTCTTCCGGCCTACCTTGTACGATAGCACCGTTACCAGCATTGGCTATAGTGGCTGGTTTCGTAGTTGATGATGGTGATACAAGGAAGATCACTTTAGCAGCTGCTGAAGCGCCTTCTACGAGTGCCTGAGAGAGTCCTTCGAGTGACTTAAGATCACCTACGAATTCCTCTACCCTACCTCTACCATAATCTTCACCGTCAACTGTATTGAATCGGAGAACTAACCATGGACTTGCAGATTTCGGTGCTGTGCTACGGCTACCAGGTATTATCATACCATTGACTTCCTGGTACCAAACCCAACGACCACTGCTGCTATCCAATTTAACACAAGTGTATACTTCTACGTCGTCTCCATCTGAGCCTGATACACCTTCATCTACTACAGAATTAGGTTGCTTTTTAGGGAGCTCAAATCCTAAAACTTTTCTACTTATTAGTTCCTTTGTTACTATCTCTAAGATGTTACCGTTACCATCACGGTTAACAACGTACCTATTTAATGGGAAATGTTTAAGGCCATCCTTACCCATAAAGATTAGAGCATTACCACCTACAATCAGGTGCTTCAATGCTTGGTGAACTACTACTCTATCACTAGAAGCTGCGATGTAATCCATGACCATTCTCTCCATCTTGGAGAAGGATAGGTCAAGCTCACTCCTGATCTGTGGATCAAGATCTTCACCAAGTTTATCATCTCTAACCTGTAACTTAAAGAAAGTAGTTTGAGGTGGGAGTAACGCTAGCATTAATTTAGCAGCTAACGTTACTACACACTTCGCGCCTACACTCTGCCAAGGAGTGAAGACTTTCTTATGGTTAGGATGTGAACTATTATCTTCTGTGATTAAATAAGGTAACGTGAGATCTGAACAGTCAATAGCAGTCCTCAGGAACTGAGAGCGACCACTAGTTAATTGATTGTACCTCTCACGTGCGTTCATGTACTAACGCCTCCTGCTGGTCCGTCCTGACCACCTGTTGATACTGATGGATCAAGTTTGATTCTCAATGATCCTGTACCTTTACCGTATGTATTCTGTTGCTTCTTAGTTTCAGCTCGTCTGACTTTAGGATTCACTTCTGTTTGAAGTGGTTCAGGGTCAGGTAACGGTGCACGTGGTGGCTCTGGTGGTGGTGGAGGTGGTGCTAAAGGTGGTGGTGGTGGCGGGGTTGGCGTTGGTGCAGAAAATCTAATACACATTTTTAAATTTCATCCTCCATAATGGATTTTATATAATCAATAACGCTGGCTTGGCCCGCACGATACATGATCGATTCGATAGGTTCCTTAGGATGAACTGGTTTCCAACCGAAGTGGGAATCAAGCCTGCTAATTAGTTCATCCAGTCTTTCATTGTGTAGCTTAAGCGTACTTAGGGAGATTGGTGTTTGCATGTTCGAAGAACGCTGGCATTCGAGCTCGCTGTGTCTCAGAAAACTCTGGGGCTTTCCCTTCATACATTAAGCGATCGCTCGCATCCAGCCAAAATTTTTTGTCTAAATATTTATCGGTAGTATTTATACCTAGAGGTTTAACAATCCAGTTAATGGTGGCTTTCCTAAGTTTATCCAAAGAATTAGAAGGACGTAGACCCAGCTCACGACATACAAGACTATTAGCTCCGACGTGGATTTGTTCGTCGCGCGAAATGTCAGCAGATATTGTACGCAAAGCAGCATCCCCATTAAACCTAAAGAAAGGGAGTAAAACAAAGAAGATGGCCCGCTCGGCGACCAGAGCTTTTGTAATGGTGTGGTCAGGGTGATTAATCCAAGCATCTCTTAATAGTTTTCCTTCTTTTTCATCATTTTCATTTGTACCAAGGGCATCTGCATAGTATCCCAATGCAAGATCATGCCTCTCTTCGTCTTTAACATTATCCTCTAGTAATTTTCTAGCGTTTTCGGGAACAGTCTTTTCAAGACCTTCCGTAATAAAGGCACCGACTGGTAACTCCAGATGACGTGCAGCGAGCGCACGCCTAATAGTATCCTTTGCTTCATCTTTAATTACTCCAACGGTGGGTTTTACGGGGGACCATTTGCGTTTACGGTCCAATAGAATTTCATACGGATGTTTTCTCATTATTCTTGGCAATCACAAGTTACAGGTTCATTTAGAATGTCCTGTAAGTAATCATCGACTTCGGCTTGATCTAATGCTGCATACGCATCGGTCTTATCCTGTACATCGCCCATTACTTGCAGGGAATAGTAAAGGGAGGTCTGGGGTGACAGTAACCACTCTTCCACGAATTCACGATCGTAGGTTACCACATCACTCCAAGAGTTGAATGAGTATCCGTGAAGAAGTCCCGTATTATCATACATTTTCATCAGTTCGTCTGCTACTTTCTTGTAAGCATCCCAACCGACTTCACTAGCGATTTCTACATCGCCATAATCATAGCTCTGTACACCAAAGGTACCAGAGTCTCTATCTACCTTCCGACTAATCGGAGGTGCTATCTCAGGTGTGGCTGTGAATCCAGCCAGATCTTCACTCCTATAAGAACAGGAGGCAGTAGGAGCTATAGCAAAAGCTCTTACCATATTATTTTCTTCAGCAATATCAGCAGCTTTTTGTATACCTAACATTAGGTTAAAAGCTATCTGATAAGGTAATCCAGCACCGTACTCACCATTGTTTACATTCTCCAGTTGTTTACCAAACTGTTCATAAGTTACGTGGTATTTTCTGAGGAGATTGGCGAGGCCGAGAACTCCGAGCCCAACTTGGCGGTCGATATCAGCTGGCAAGTATTCTCCAGTTGCTCCAACACCTGTCCTACCATGGAGCTCGCACAGTTGGGACATACCTTCAACGAAAGCCTGCTCGATGGTGCTAAGCTCACAGGCTGCGAGATTGACATGCTGTAACAAGCATGTTCCACGTGAGGGCAGGTAAACCTCAAGACAGACGTTGCCATAGATTCGTTTTCCTTGTTCGTCATGTTTTACTTTGTTGAGCCAAATGTCTCCAGATTTTATGCCGTAGAGTAAGGCATCTTTTACTTGATTATCACAGCTTTGCCACCATCCGGCTTCAATATCAACACATCGTTTGACCCACGGGAGTTCCTCTCTGGGAGTAGTAATAAACTCAAGGATGTCAGGATGGCACAAGTCAAGATGAAGTACCACAGCACCGTTTTTGTAGATGCCTCCTCTTCGTAATGTTTCATTAAGTGATGAGTAGATTTTGCCAAAGGATACTGGGCCAGAAGCTGTAAGACCCTTTCCGTTTTCTGCTCCTTTGGGACGGAGCTTTGATAAATGCACAGCAACTCCTGCTCCAAAGCGGAGTCCGTGGCTGACGTATCTCCAGCTTGCTTCGATGCCATCTTTTCCCTCCATAGAATCCTCTACGACAAAGACGGTGCAGCTTACTGGGAGTCTTGATTCTGGGTTATCCAACCAAGATTGGACCCGACCAGTGCGGGATATTACGTTAGCAGTCATTTCAAATTAAATCAGATAGATCAGGTGGTTTGTAGTTCGGTCCTTTTAAGACCTTACCATCTTTCTCTCGGCGTATTGGTTTACCGTCCTCTCCGAGCTTGGACAAATTACTTAAGTGTACTCTATTAAGAGCTTCATCTAAGAACCAATGCATGTTTTCTGCATACTGATAGCATACATATACTAAATCAGCTAGTTCTTTTAAGCAATCCTCCTGATGATTTTGACCATGTTTGAACATGAAGCCATCAGCTTCAAGGAACTCTTTAAATTCCTCAACTATAAGATCCTTCTGATACGATCTCGTCATACGTGAAGGATTGTTCAGGACTCCGTACTTGGATCGGAATTCCTTCGCCTGATCTGATAGAAAGGTTCTCTTCATGCTCAAGTTCATTCTCTAGGTAGTGGATTGCTTTTTGTAAGTCTTGTATTTTACTATCCTTGTAACCTGCTCTGCAGATATACTTGATAGCATTGCCGAGGTGGAAGTTTAGTCCTTGTTCTCTAATAAAATCCCAAACATCGCTGGTACCTCGTTGATAGTAGGATGGACCTTTGGCCATTTGTTAACTAAGTTAATCATTGAATTAGCTAGAATAAAATTCTGTTTCTGTAACGCCATGAAGACAGTAATAATATCTTCTTTAGATGTCTCAGGTTTATTCAAAGCATCTTGGATGTTTCTAAGCTTTAGATCCTGCTCCATTGTTAACTTCGTAATCGGCTGCGGGATCCCATAATCTTGGTTTTTGTTTTTTAAAGTCATAGTCATCAGCAGTTAAAATACGAGCTAATCTAGCATTGATTAAAGCTTCAGTTTCAGGTAAGTCTTTCTCTGCGAAAGCTTTTAACACTGTTTTCCAGGAGTATCCTTTATCTTCGAAGAGTGAAACAGCTCGTTTAACCCCGATTCCAGGAACTCCTCCATATCCATCGGTTTGGTCTCCTGCAAGGGTTTGGATGAGGTGCCACTTGGCTCCTTCTTCGGGTGTGACA
>Ga0310344_10002136_pt1 | contig 14893 bp, 10 predicted proteins | sample HC15DNA20200_MG_FD_203801 | JGI IMG/M metagenome (GOLD analysis project Ga0310344, IMG submission 203801) | Marine microbial communities from station ALOHA, North Pacific Subtropical Gyre - HC15-DNA-20-200_MG | ecosystem: Environmental > Aquatic > Marine > Oceanic | place: Pacific Ocean: North... | reverse complement strand
AGAGCCAGATCCTGACTCAGAAGAAGTCGATTTAGAGCCGGGTATGGTTTTTGCTATTGAACCTCTCATATGGGTGCCTGATGTTCCAGGTGGGGGTGGGGTACGTATAGAGGAAACCGTACTTATTACTGAAGAAGGACATGAGGTTTTGACACGTTCGAGAATGGACGATCGACTACTGTTGTAAAATCGCTTTGTCTAAACTAATTTAATTAAGCAATCTGCAACCCACCATGAACCCTTAGAAAAAATAAGGGGATTTATCTCTATTTCTTCTATCTTATCGTTATAGCGATGAATTATTTTTGAGATTTGAGATATTATTTTTGCAAGACTGTGAATATTTGTTTTTTGATTTGTCCTGTATCCTTCAAGTAGTTGTTTTCCCTTTAATTCTCTAATCATATCCATTGACTCATTGTAAGCAATTGGAGCTAATCTTGTTTGTATGTTACTGGTCAGTTCTACTAGGATTCCACCACTTCCGAGAGAAATCAGACTCCCAAAAGTTTTGTGTTTTATTCCGCCTATAAAAATTTCAGTTCCAGGTAAATATTTTTCTAATATAAAACCTTCTTTATTTAACCTTTTTCTTAAGTTATTTGAAATATCTTTGTAGGCTTTCTTTAGTTCCTTTTCGTTTCTAATATCTAAGCGAACAACTCCCAATTCTGTTTTGTGTTGAATAGAACTAGAGTTTGCCTTCAAAGTTACAGGATAATGTATTTTATTGGCAACAGAAATGATTTCAGAAATGGTATTTCCTTTACCATTTGGAATAGTTTTTATGCCGAATTTTTGTATCAATTTTTTGCTATCGTACTCGGAGAGATATCCTTTGCATTTATTTTCTTTAAATTTGTTAGTAATAGCATTTATTTTTTTTGTTTCTGGATATTTATGTTCTCCAATTCGATTTTGGAAATTTTGATAACGAATCAAATGAGATACGTTTCTCAGTACTGTGTCTATATTGTTTGATATAGGTATTTTATTCTTTCTTAAAAACTTTTCTCCCTGTTTGGCTTGATCTCCAGCTATCCATAAATTCCATAAAGGAATTTTGCTTTTTGTAGTTAATTCTTTAATCTTCTTTACTCTTGTCATCGTATGTTTAGGAGGGTGAGGTGAAGAAACGGCGAGCAGTATATCGAATTTCTTATAATTCAAAAAAGCTGAAATAACATCTGTATAACGTTCTGGATGTGTAACAATTCCGCCTAAATCTATAGGATTTTCAGTTCCACCAAATTGTAGAGAATCTAAAAGATCTCTTTTTAAATTTTCTCCCAATTTTGGAAGGACTAGTTGATTTTTTTCAGCATTATCAGCAAGTAAAACAGCAGTTCCACCAGAATGGGTTATTATTCCTATAGAATTCCCCTTTGGTTTTGGGGAGTAAGCGAATAAATAAGAAGTTTCAATTAATTTTTCAGGTGACGACACTTCAGTTATGCCAAGTGATTGAAAAACTCCCTTGTAAGTTTCTTTTTTGTCAGAAATTGCCCCAGTGTGCGATTTCATTACCTTTTTGCCACTTTTACTTGCACCTATTTTACATACGATTATTGGTTTTTTAACTTCCAGAGCTTTTTTTGCATTTTTGATAAATTTTTTCCCATCCCGAATTGTTTCTAAAATCAATGCAATAACTTTCACTTTTGGATGTTCTACAAGATATTCGAGAGACTCTTCCATTGTCACATCACATTCATTCCCCGTGGATATAGAAATAGCGATCCCATCTTCTCTTTCTGCTACTGTGTTATGAATAAAACTTCCTGTTCCTCCGCTTTGTGTGATCAATCCGATTGGACCAGTTCGTATTTGCTTAACGGGCCTTTCCAAACATGTTAGAAAACTCAATACTGTCCGTGATGTAGTATTAATAATTCCTGCAGAATTAGGACCTAGGATTCTTAGGTTTCCTTCTGATGCAATTTTTTTTATTTTTTTCTCTAGCTTCTTTCCTTCAGGGCTATTTTCCGAAAAACCACCACTGAAAAGTATGGCTGACCCCGCTTTTATTTCAACAGCATCCATTATTATTTTAGGTGTAGTACTAGGAGGAGTAGCGATAATGATTGTATCTGGTGGGGCAGGTAACTCAAGAAGACTTGAAAAAATTTCAATACCAGAAATCTTAGGTTTTTTTGGGTTAATTCCCCAAATTTTTCCCTTATAACCAAACTTCTTTAAAAACGAGAGTACTCTTTGTCCATGCTTGGTTTTGTCATTTGAAATGCCAACAATAGCAACGGAATTTGGTTCAAAGAGTCTAGATAGATGGTGTATTTTCTTCACAAATTATATTTCTTCTATATATGTAAGTTTTTATCCATTTTCATTAAAAATAAAAAAATATGCAAATTAAAACCATTTTTGATTTGTTTGCTCTTATATGTTTATACTTGCTTAAGTTTTAAAGGTTAAGTATACAGTTAGTGTTACATGTTGTTGCCCCTCTCTATTTGAGGATTTTTTTGAAATTTCTTTTTGTCTATCCTAACGTACAAAAAGTTTGGGCTCCCCGCCTAGGAATCTCTGTTTTATCAGCCGTTCTAAAAAAACACGGTCACGAAACTTCTCTTTTTGATTCGACCATGATGAAAGGGGAGGATATAAAAAAGAATTTCTCCGCTTCTGTTGAAGAATTTAGTCCTGATGCAATTGGTTTTAGCGTTTTAAGTAATGAGTGGGCTCTTACAAGAGATTTGCTAAAGCTTGATTGTATTTCAAACATCCCCAAAATTGTAGGTGGACATCATCCTACAGTTGATGCTGAAGATTGCCTTGCACATTGTGATTATGTGGTTAAAGGTGAGGGAGAAGATGCACTCATAGAACTCGTAGATGCAATTGAAAATGGCCGTGATACAAGCGGAATACCTAATGTGTGGTCTAGAAATCTTCTAGGAATTGAAGTGAAGAATGATATGCGGGATTTGATAGGAGATCTCGATGAATATCCCATCCCTGATTGGGGTATTTACTCATTAGAACACTATACAAGAAATTTTTTGATCGATGTGAAACCAGGAACTAGTATAATTGGACAATTTGAGGGAAGCCGAGGGTGTCCTTATCATTGTACTTATTGTAGTAGTCCCCATGTTATGGGTATGTATAAAGATAAAGGAACATGGCGAAGAGAAAAATCTCCTCAACGTTTAATGGAAGAGATCAAGGATTTTGAAAAGATCTATGGTCTAGATATGATTTATTTTGTTGATGAAATTTTTTTGACCCAGTTGGCTAGGTTAGAAGAGATGGCCGATATTTTCTCAGAAAAAGTTAAAAAACCATTCTTGTTTATGGAAAGACCGGAAATGGTAAAAGAAGAAAAAATAAAAGCAGCGGCCAAGGCGGGTGCTTACAGCATGTCCATAGGAGTAGAAAGTGGAGATGAAGAGTTCAGAAGAAGAGTGTTGAATCGAAAAATGTCAGAAAAAGTAATAATAGATGCTTTTGGGATGGCCAGAAAACACGGAGTTAAAACTCACGCATTTAATATGGTAGGTTTGCCATTTGATGATAGAGATAGAATGATAACTACCAGAGAATTGATGAAAAGGGTAAAGCCAGACACTGCTCAGTTTAGTGTATTTTATCCTTTAGTAGGAACAAAATTAAGAGATGTTTGTATTGAAGAAGGATTTATGGAAGCCGACAATGAAATGCCAGAAAACTATTATGCTAATTCAGTTTTAGATATGCCTTCTATGAGTAGAAAAGATATTCTCAAATATCAAACTATTTTAGAAATACTTTGCGGAAGGGAAGGGAAATGGTCGGATTTCTTGTGGTGGATGTATGAAACTTTCCCCGTTACATTGAAGTTTAGGAGACGTTTGAAATTTCTTGGAGAACCAGTCCGTTATTTGAAAACTTATGGTTTTTTCGGAAGCTTTGGACGTTTGGTCTTCAAGTTTAAACGCAGGTTTCGAGATAAAAGAGTTAAAAAAGATGTGGAATCCTCTCAACCTTATTCCTTTAGTCGTCCTGGCAAATAGTAGGCTTAAGATTTTGGTGCAAAACTTAAATTTTTTCTAGAACTAAATTATTATTTAATAGATTTGTAAATCTTGGACTTGAAATCTTTCTGGAGGAAAGAAAATTTTAAAAGGAAAGAATATTCTTGTTACAGGTGGTGGGAGTGGGATAGGAAGAGCTACTTCTTTGCTAGCCTCTAGAGAAGGAGCGTGTGTAGCAATCGCAGATATAAATATTGATTCTGCAAAAGAGACTCAAGCTTTAATTGAAAAAGAAGGAGGCAAAGCTTTTTCGGTCTATGTTGACACATCAATAAAAAAAGAAGTTTCTGCTATGACTAAAGAAGTTATGAAAAAATTTTCTAAGATTGATGGATTGGTCTGTTGCGCAATAAAATTAGTTCCAGGAAAATTAGAAGAGTTGCCTGAAGAAGACTGGGATATGGTTATGGATATTGGGTTGAAAGGATACTTTTTTTGCGCACAGTCAATAGGGACACAAATGCTTTCTGAAGGGAAAGGATCTATCGTATTTGTTTCTTCTATTGGAGGTATGCAGACATATCCTTTTGCTGGGGCTTATAGTGTCTGTAAAGCAGGTACAATAATGATGGGCAAACTATTTGGAGTTGAGTGGGCAGATCGAGGAATTAGGGCAAATTCTGTTTCTCCAGGACAGGTTATAACTCCTATGACTCAATCTATGTTTGATGATCCAGATATTGCTGCAGGGAGAGCTTCTGTTGTCCCAATGGGTAGAGTTGCTAAACCTGAAGAAATAGCCGAAGGATGTATTTTTCTTTTGTCAGATCGTTCAAAATTTATCACAGGAATTAATTTGCCTATTGACGGCGGGCAGGTTGAAAGTAAGATGATGCATACCCCTGGGAGAAAATGGGGTGGAAAAGAATTGAAATAATTTCTTTTCATTTATAGGTTTTTTCGAAATTTGATTGTATGTTTTGATTTCTAATTTTTATTTTTCTGATAATAAGAACGTTAGATTTTAATAGAGGAGAAAGTAATGTTTTTGAATAAGTTGATATGTAGCAGATTTGTTTTTGTAATTACTTTAGTTTTTTCTAATGTTTCCTTAGTTCATGCAGCAGATGCTGCAAGTGTTGGTTTTGGAACGGGAATAATGCTATCAGTGGTGTACGGTCTTATTTCTATCATTCTATTAATGATTGGATATAAAATTTTCGAATGGATTACGCCCTTTTCAGTATCAGATGCGTTGTCTAAAGATCAAAATTTAGGTGTAGGAATTTCTGTTGGAGCTATATTCATTGCGATTGCAATAATACTGGCTGCCGTCTTATAAGAGTTTTTTTAAAGTTAAGAAAAAGGATTTAGACTGGAAGACATATTCCTTGTTCTTCAGTCAATTTATCCCAATTCTTTTCTACTCTTGTTTTTAACTCATCCATAAACTCTCGAGTTAAAAAACTAGGCATTTTTACGTTTTGGTTGTTTCCTTCATAGACACGAGAAGGAACGTCATACTCTTCATCGGTATATCCTACTTTTTTCTCTAAGAGTCTACCTAGTAGGTAGGACCTTAGTATTGCTCCATCGATATCTTCTTTTGTAACAGAAGTTCCAAAAACATCATTAATACTTGCTACTACATCTTCGTTAGGTGAGCCTGCAAACTTGCACAAACCAATAAGGTCATCTCTTGTATAATATATACCTCCCATTACTGCATTTTCCCAATAATCAATGTCTGTTTTTTGTCCATCTAAAATTAGCAATAGAAAAGTTCTCATGCTCATATGTCCACCAGCTAATGCCCAAGGATATCCTGGATTAGTTTCTGGTAAATATGCTGGATACTCTAGTCCTTTACCTTGCATAGCAAATGAAAGGTCTCCACATTGAAGGGCAAGTCGAAGTGACCCTTGGCCGAGTTCTTCACACTCTCCCGCCGCACATTTTCTTATTAAAGACATCATTTTTTGTGCATCTCCAAATTGAATTCCCTCAAGTACTTGGTTATCCGGATTTTTCTTATTCCATTCCATTGCATAACTTATAGTTGCACCAATACTGATAGAGTCATATCCCATTCGGTCAACTAGCTCGACCAAATCCAAAGATTCTTCTTGATCATATACGCCACAATTGGCAGTAATCAGATCTAGAGGTTCATAGTCAAATTTAACTCTGAACTTTCCTTTATCTGCTTTTCTGCCCTCACGGTCTTCTCCCTCTGGTCTGTCATATATATTCTTATGACATGATATTCCGCATTTAAAACATGACTCGTCTTTGATTACATATGGTTCTTCAAAAGCACTTCGGTAGAGTGGAAGCGAGTCATCATTTCCAGGTGCCCAGAAATTATTTTCTGGAAGACATCCTAAAGGATGGAGTCCAGCAATATTCCTCCAAGTTCCCCCACCTCCATCTGCTTTATAATCATCTCTATAATTTTTCGATCCAGCTCCTCTTGAAATTGTTTTGTTTGCTTCTTTCACAACTTCTGTAACAGGAGATTTGTCATCAGGAGACTGTGCGACTATAGCAAGTAAATTTTTCGAACCCATAACTCCACCGAATCCACCTCGTCCACAAAATCTGGGTTTACATTCACGACTTTTAAGTTGGTTTTCTGTACTTAAAACAATGGATGCCATACGATTAGATTCGTAATTTTCACCTGAAGGAGCTATTACAGCAAAATGCGCATCTTCATATTCGTCTGCAAGTGACATTATTTTTTCGTGGCTGTCTTTTCCAGTTAATTTGTCTGCACTTACTAACGACAAATTAGGAAGACCACCGACCTCATCACTTTGAATAACTAAAGTCAGAGGAACATCACTTTTCCCTAAAAAAATAATTTCATCTATACCTGTGCCAGCAATTTTCGTTCCAAATTTTCCCGAACCTGCAGACCACATTGCTGATGGGGCACCTTTTCTTGTGCTTTTTAAAGGACTATATCCGCCAAAGAAAGTTCTTAGACCAGTCATTACATTAGTTCCTGAGAAACAACCTAGTTCCATGACTAGAGGTGCAGAAGAATCAAATGCATTTGAAACATCGTAATTTGCTAGGACTTTAAAAAGTCTTCCTATGCCACCTAGGAATTCGTCTATTGTTTCACAATTCTTTTCTTCAATATGAATAGTCTTGTCAGATAAATTTACAGTTACTGATCTATATTTGTAATCAGTCGGTTGATTGTTCCCATTTGAATTTTCAGTCCACATTATAGAATATATCCTTTCAATGAAGTTCAAGGTCATCATTAAAAAACTAAATTTTGACTATTATTTCTTTTTTCAGGTGTACGAGCAAGAGTGGTTCTTTAAAATTACCCTTGTTTTTATTTGTTTCCCCATATTTTTTTAAGTGAAGTAACGATCTCTCCTATTGTAGCATGTAATTTAATTGCATGCATAATTGAGGGAATAAGATTTTCATTCGATTTTGCAGATTTTTCTAGTTTTTCAAGTCCTTCTGTTACCTGAGTAGGGTCTCTATCATTCTTGATTTTTACAAGTCTTTTTATTTGTGTTTTCTCTGTTTCTTTTTGATTTGGATGAATGGGAAATGATTTTTTTTCTTCCGATTCTTCAAGATATTTATTTAGTCCCAAAATCACATGTTCTCCTGCTTTGATTTTATTTTTTAGATTCATACGACTTTTGAGTGACCATTTCTGTAAAATCCCTTTTTCAATACAAAAAATGATTCCCCCATTGGAGTTAATTTCTTCTGAAAGGGTCATTACTTCGTTAGAAATTTGCTGAGTAAGGTTTTCTACGAAATAAGAGCCAGAAAAAATATTTTCTGAATTCGATAAACCTGTTTCTTCTAGAAGAATCTGTTGTGTTCTTATTGCTAAGAGTAAATTATTTTCATTGAACTTAGAGAAATGTTTATCGAATGAACCGCAAGTTATTGAGTTAGCACCACCGTAGGAAGATGCCATTACTTGGAATGCGATCCGAACTAGATTGTTTTCTAGTTGAGTAGAAACTAAATTTATAGGTTCACATTTTGCGTTGAAATTTATAAATTTGCTTTTTTCCTCTTTTGCTTGCAAATTAGTAGATATCAGCTTGTGCCAAAGATTTCTTGCGGCTCTATATTTTGCAATTTCCTCAAAAAAATCTGATTTCGTATGGAAGGTGAAACTGATCTTGTCAGAAAAATCGTCTATATCCAAACCATGTGCGATACAACTATTTATATAAGTTTCTGTTTTAGATAGACTGAATGCTATTTCTTGAGTCGCTGTGATTTCAGGATATATTGCACGTGTTCCTTGAGTGTTTATCGCACAAAAAGAAGGTGTTGTTTTGGTAATAAATTCTACTGTATCTGTTAAAAGTTTTAAGGAATGTTGAAGAGGGAATAACAACTTTTGATTCGAGATAACTCCGTTGAGAATATCATTACGGACTGAACCTCTAAGTTTCTTCAAGGGAATTTTTCTTTTTTCAGAAATTAAAATAAACATTGCGTATAAAATTGGAGCTGTATAGTCACTTTCTAACGTAATTGATAATTTTTCAATTGGGATGTTTTGGAGAACGATTTCAAGATCTTCAATGGTGTCAATTGGCACACCTGTTTTTCCGACAAGTTCACGAGACTTTAAGTCGTCGCTATCATTGCCTAATAGTGTTGGTTCATCAAAATCTAATGATAGACTAGTATGTCCATGTTTAGTCAAAAAAAGTAATTCGCTATTTATTTTTTCAGGATTCCCTGCAGATGTACTTTGGTGAAAGTCCCAGGAGTTTAACTTTGAATCTTTTTCTAGATTTGAAGTTTTATTATTTGGAAGATCTTCTTTCGAATAGACCTCTTTTATTTCAAACCCAGAATAGGAGGAGAATCTTTTTATAGTTTTTCCCTTTTTCACTTTTAGGTTTAATTTATAGAAACACAGTATTGTACATTTCTGTTCAAGGTTGCAAGTAATTGAATTTCTATATTTTTAAAAATTTTCTTAAAGAAAGAAGCAAGGGAGGTGAAGTATGTGTTTTCTACCAATACTTTTCGTAGTGAATGTTTCCTTTTCGTTTTGCATAGTCCATTTTAAAGCCACGTTCTTCCATAATCTGAATAACTCCTTTTTGACCCTCTGGCCAGATTCTTTTTCCATCTCTAATCTTTGGTATTCCGATCATCGAAGGATTTCCGCAAAGAAATATATGTGTATCTTCTGGATGCATTTTTCTTCCTATTTTTTGCTCGAAATTACCAGATAAAATATAATCTTGTATGTATGTTTTATCGTGAAGGGTATCAGATTCACGGGTAGTCAGCGTATGGTAGGAGAGATTGGGATATTTTTTTTCTAAATCTCTATATTTTTGTTCATAAGCAAGATCTTTTTTGTATCTTACACAATTGATAGATGCAATCTGCCCTTTATATCCTTGTTGGAGCAAATTCCAAATCATATGATTGTGAGGTCCTTCTCCGGTTCCAGTTCCAGCAAAAACTACTAAAGAGTCATTTTTTTGAGTAATTTCTTCCATGCAACCTATAGTATAATCACCTGTGAATTTTTCTCCCAGATGAAGACGGTCACCTTTTTTAAGCATGAATAGACGAGGAGTAAGAGCGGGAGCTTCTTCGCCATCATTACCAATAACCATGACTATATAAAATTCTAGAAAATCTATTTTTTTCGATTCAAAAAGATTTTCACTGGAGTCAGTAATTGGATGTGATACTGAATAGGCTCTTCTTACAAGTCTAGAAAGTTTTTTTTCTGCAAGACCGATTTCTGGTATCGCGTCTTTTCGTCTTGATTCCCAGTATCCAAGGCCTAGAGTGGTATATTGACCAGATTCGAATTCAGGAAAAGAAAAATCTGGTTTGATACGAAAACATGCCAATGTATCATGTTGAACAATTATTTCTGTAACAGTGGCGTTATAGTACTTCTCACGTAAACCAGCAACTTCAGATTCCGGTAACAAAGTTTCCTCCATGTTATATATAAATTACCAGATATTTATAACATGTATGGTATTTCAGTGAATAGAGTGATTTGTTTTTTTATTTATGGAAAGATTGCAGATATATTATTGAAATATTTTTCTATTTAATAAACGTCTTTGGGGTATGAATGTCTAAAATTATAGAGTTTTTAAGAGAAAATCAGAATAGTGCAGTTTCGATGTTAGTGGATTATCTTAAATTTCCTTCGATCAGCACAACTAATCACCCTGGGGTCGAAAAATCAGCTAAATTTCTATCAAAACTTATGAATGAATCTGGAATTGAGACTAGCATACTTCCTACCGATGGAATTCCTGTTGTCTATGGAGAAGTTTTAAGAGATAAAAATCTTCCAACTTTATTGATTTACGGACATTATGATGTTCAACCTGCAGAAATTTCAGAAGGTTGGTCGAATGATCCGTTTGAACCTGTACTAAAGGATGGAAGGATATATGCAAGAGGTTCAGGGGATAATAAGGGGCAACATCTTGCTCAAATATTAGCTGTAAGAGCTTATAGAGAAATAGGAGAGGAATTACCTATCAATATTAAATTTTTGATAGAAGGAGAAGAAGAAATGGGCTCTCCAAATCTTGGAAAATTCGTTGCCGATAACAAAAAACTCCTGAAAGCCGATATTGCTTGTTCTTCAGATGGTTCAATCCATCCTTCGGGATGTCCAACGTTAGCTCTTGGTTGCCGAGGACTCCTTTATGTTGAACTGAGACATAATGGAGTCAATAAAGATCTTCATTCTGGTACGTATGGAGGTGCTCTCGTAAGTCCCTTTTGGAGATTATTGGATGCAATTAGAACTCTTAGGAACCCTGAAAATGGAGAAGTTCTAGTTCCAGGTTTTTATGATCAAGTTCTTCCTTTAGGTCAAGCGGATATTGATATTCTAAATAATATTCCAAATCCTAAATCAGAACTTGAAATTGTTCTTGGAAAGAATGTTGATAGAATTTCTGAAGTTGACTCATTTTATGAATCAACACTTACAAAACCAAATTTGAATATTTGTGGTTTTCAAGGAGGATATTCACAGGATGGGATGAAAACAATAGTTCCTGGAGTAGCGGTTGCTAAATTAGATTTTAGGTTGGTTGTTAACCAGAATCCGGACTCTATTTTTGAGGATTTATGCGAGTTTTTAGCGACAAATGGTTTTGATGATATTGATGTTAAAAAAATGGCAGTTTTCCAACCTAGCAAAACTCCAGGAGATAACCCTTTTGTAAAAAAAATAGTTCAAACTCTTTTGTCTTGTAGTAAGGAAACATTAGTTTATCCGAATTTTGGTGGTAGTGTGCCAGATGTTCTTTTTACAAAAGAAATGAAAATTCCTTCTGTTTGGTTTCCTTTGGCGAATGCGGATACAAATTCCCATGGCCCAGATGAAAACCTTGATTTAGATCTTTTTCATAGAGGTTCAGAATTAGCGGTGCATCTAATCGAAGGGATTTGTGATTAGAGAGTTTTACGATTATCTATTTTTTAATTTAAGGAACTAAATGGTGAACGATAAATTTTCAAACCGACTTTCTTCAGAAACCAGTCCCTATTTATTGCAACATAAAAATAATCCTGTGGATTGGTACCCATGGGGAGAGGCCGCACTTGCGAGAGCTAAAAGTGAAGACAAGCCAATCTTTCTCTCTATAGGATATTCTGCATGTCACTGGTGTCATGTAATGGAACATGAAAGCTTCGAAGATAATGAAGTTGCTAATATACTCAATGCAAATTTTATCTCAATTAAAGTGGATAGAGAAGAAAGACCAGATATTGATAGTATTTATATGGATGCTGTCCAGATGATCTCAGGACAAGGTGGTTGGCCTATGAGCATGTTTCTTTTTCCAGACCTTAGACCATTTTACGGAGGAACATATTTTCCACCGGAGGATAGATGGGGTCGCCCAGGTTTTAAGAGTTTACTGGTTCGTATTGTAGAAATGTACAAGAAAGATAAAGACAATCTTCACACCAACGCTTTAAAGATAGTTGAGTCTCTCCAAGATTATTCGGAGCCACAAAGTTCTGATGGTGTATTAAGCCAAAACTACATAATGAATGCAGTTTCAAGTTTAAAGGAAAGATTTGATTCTACTTGGGGTGGTTTTGGAGAGAAACCTAAATTTCCTCCATCGATGGCATTAATGTTATTGCTGCGTGTGTGGAAAAGGAATGGTGATAAAGAATTACTAGAAATTGTAGAATTTACCCTTCAAAGAATGGCATTGGGTGGGATGTACGATCAACTAGGTGGAGGATTTCATAGATATAGTGTTGATGAGTATTGGTTGATCCCACATTTCGAAAAAATGCTCTATGACAATGCTCTTCTTGTTCAAGTATATATTGAAGCTTTTCAGGCCACTAAAAATGAATTCTATAAATCTATTGCAACAGAAACTCTTGATTATGTTTTAAGAGAAATGTCTTCTCCTGAGGGTGGTTTTTATGCTGCACAAGACGCTGATAGTGAAGGAGAGGAAGGGAAATTCTTTGCTTGGACGCCGTCTGAGATTTATGAAGTTTTAGGGGAAAAAGAAGGGAAGATTTTTGCCTCCTTTTACGGAGTTACTGAAAAAGGAAATTTTGAAAAAGGTACAAATGCACTTTTTATTCAAAAGCCCCCTAAGAAATTTTGTGAAGATAATAATATTGAATACGAGAAATTACTTTTCCTCTTGCAGAATGGAAAGGAGAAATTGTTTTTGCATAGAGAAAAAAGGATCAAACCAGGTTTAGATGATAAGATTTTAACAAGTTGGAATGGTTTGATGATTGGTTCGATGGCTAAAGCTGGAAGAATTTTGAATAATCAAAATTATCTTGATTTTGCAGAAAAATCTGCAGACTTTATTTTAGATAAGATGTGGAACGGAGAGAGATTTGTTCGTTCTTATAGATTAGAGTCAGGGAAATTAAATGCTTATCTTGATGATTATGCATTTATGATTCAGGGCTTAACAGAATTATACGAATCAACCTTTAATTCACGCTGGTTAGATGCCGCTGTAGATATTGCTCATCAAATGTCTAAGCTTTTCGAAGATAATGAAAGCGGAGGTTTTTTCTTTACTTCCAAAGATCATGAGAAATTAATTGTAAGAAAAAAAATGTCTCAAGATGGCGCGATTCCGAGTGGAAATTCTATTGCGGTGCTTTCTCTTCTAAGACTGTCTAGGATTTCAGGTGAGGGTGGTTTTGAAAAAATGGCCGAAAAAACAATGAAAGTTTTTAGTCATATTCTTGATTCAGCTCCTGCAGCATTGCATATGATGTTGGTAGGATTAGATTTTTATTTAGATACTCCTATGGAAATTGTTCTCTCAGGTGATTTGGAATCTGAAGACTCCAAAGAAATGTTGAATGTCATTCATAGTGTTTATCTTCCGAATAAAGTGCTTGCCTTTAATTCAATTGACGGTTCGAAAAAACTATCTTTGCCTATACTGAAAGACAAAAGTCCAATTGATAATAATGCAACAGTATTTTTGTGTGAAAATTATGCTTGTAAATTACCGATGGTCGATCCCGAAGTTGTTCGAAAATCTTTAGAATAAAAGTTACTTACTTCGAACAAGGAAGGCTGCATAGCCTCTTGTTCTTAGACGTTCCGCAAGTCTCTTAGCGCTATTTTTATTGTTGATTTTTCTGACTTGAAGGTGGTGTTTGCTCCGATCTCCATGCCAACCTCTTATTTTCAATACATAATTTCCATCTCTTCGAAGTGTTCTGCTTATAAAATTTAATTCAGAAACAGATTTAAATCCCCCAATTAAGACAATCCATTTTGTGTTTCTTTCGGAGGGAATTTTGTAAGGGGTTATGACGACTGGCACGACTCCTTTTCGAATCATACGGATTTTTGAAGCTGCACCTTTTGAAAGATCTATAACTCTAGTTTCTACAAAAGGCCCCCGGTCATTAATTCTTACTTCGACTTTATCTTGGGAATCTCTTCTTTCGACTAATACTATTGAGTTGAAAGGAAGAGTTCGATGAGCCGCAGTCAAAGCGTACATATTATAAGTTTCTCCATTTGCTGTTTTTCTGCCGTGATATGGCTGTCCGTACCAAGATGCTTTGCCTAGGAGTTCTCTTTTTTGGAAACTAGATGTTCGGGGATCAACCGATTTCGTTGCACAACCATTGAATGAGAAAAAAACAATAGAAATGAGCAACAAACAACTTCGATAGGAATTTAAACGCTTCAAGCGACACCATTCAAGAAAACGAAGAATGAACATTTTAGAACTTACGTGGCGGCAAGTTAATATAATCTAAATTTAGAAAAGGTTTCTCCGATGGGGTTCCCTTCTCTAAGTGCTTCCATCATTTGTTCTTCTATTTTGGTTAGTTCTTCTATTTTATTGACAACTTCTTCTAATCTCTCTTGAGGAATGACAACTACGCCGTTAAGGTCAGCAGATATAATGTCATTCTCTCTAACCGTAACACCTGAGCAGTTAATAGGGACACCTACTGCCGAAGCAGTCGTGGAACCACCACTGCCGTGAATAGAAACTCCCCTAGCAAAAACAGGAAAATTCATTTCTCGGTGTTCTTCTATATCTCGTGCTCTGCCATCTAGAATTACTCCTTTTAGATTCATTGCGATTGCCCTCGTGCTCATAAGACCTCCCCAGTTTGCAGTAGTTACATTGGGAGGGACTGAAATCACAACAATACTCTCAGGAGGAGAAGAGTCTACATGGTGTTTTTCTAAAGGTGGTACCTTTCCACCACCTGATGGAACCATTTGTACTGTATGTGCAAGACCTACTATTCTACATTCTTCATCTGGAGAATATAGTTGTATATCAGGCATGTGTCCTTTTATTTTCAAATTATCAAGTGCATCTGCTACTTGGCATGTTGAAAAAACTTTCAATCTTTCTAGTAATTCA
>Ga0310344_10002134_pt1 | contig 14910 bp, 18 predicted proteins | sample HC15DNA20200_MG_FD_203801 | JGI IMG/M metagenome (GOLD analysis project Ga0310344, IMG submission 203801) | Marine microbial communities from station ALOHA, North Pacific Subtropical Gyre - HC15-DNA-20-200_MG | ecosystem: Environmental > Aquatic > Marine > Oceanic | place: Pacific Ocean: North... | reverse complement strand
AACATGGCTCCGGTCGCGCCCACCGGATGGCCAAGACCAATCCCGCTCCCGTTGGGATTGACCTTCTCCGGGTCGAAACCCAGCAATTTGCTCACGGCGCAGGCCTGGGCTGCGAAAGCTTCATTCGCCTCGATGACATCCATGTCGGCCAGAGTCAGCCCGGCACGGGCCAGAGCGATCGGTACGGCTTCGACCGGGCCCAGACCCATGACTTCCGGCGCGACGCCCGCATGCCCCCAGGCGACGACCCGCCCCATGGGCTGCAAACCGCGTGCCCGCGCCGTCCGCTCCGACGCGAGGATCACGGCCGCGCCGCCGTCGTTGATGCCGCTCGCATTGCCGGCCGTGACGGTACCGCCCTCGGGTTTGAAAATCGGCTTGAGCGATGCCAGACTTTCGGAGGACACGTCCTGACGGACATGCTCGTCGACGTCGAACGACCTGGCTTTTCCCCGCTCCCTTACTTCGACCGCCACGATCTGCGACTTGAAGCGACCTTCCGCGATCGCCCGGGCCGCTCGGGCATGGCTTTGCGCGGCTAGCGCATCCTGCGCCTCGCGGCTGATCGCGTGGCGCTCGGCGACATTCTCGGCGGTGACCCCCATATGCCCGGCGCCGAACGGATCGGTCAGAACCGCGCTCAGTGCGTCAACCATCACCTCGTCGCCCAGGCGCCGTCCCCAGCGCATCGCCTTGGTGACATAAGGCGACTGGCTCATGCTCTCCGCGCCCCCGGCCACAGCAATCTCGCATTCTCCAAGGGCGATCATCTGCGCCGCGGAAATGATCGCCTGCACACTCGATCCGCATAGCCGGTTCAAGGTGAGCGCCGGCGTCCGGTCGGGGATGCCGGACGCGATCGCCGCGATGCGAGCGAGATAGGCGTCGCGCGGCTCGCTCTGGATCACCTGCCCCATGACGACATGGCCGACGTCCTCGGCAGCGATCCCGGCGCGGGCGATCGCCTCGGAAATGACGATACGGCCAAGCTGCCAGGGCGCGACGTCCTTCAGGCTACCACCAAAGTCGCCGATCGCCGTTCGCGTACCGGCCAGAATCACAACGTCTTCCAAGATCGCTCCTTTCAGCGAGCCGCTGGCATCAATGCCGCGCAGTGATGCTTTAAACATCAGTTCTGATTTATTAGCGCGGATAAATGGAGATGTATACCTATGGAATCATCTCGTGGTGGCGCGGGTCGCGGTGGTGGGGTGCCGAGGGTTAGAGGCTCCCGCCGCCGACGCTGGCCGAAGATGTGCTCGGTCACGTCTCCTCGGAGCCAGGATCGGTGTTGCGATCGCTTCGGAGCGCTAATGGATGCAGTGTGCCACTTGCTCGGCTAGGATACCAAGCTTGTGCAAGGGCCCGTCCCCGATGCGACGGCCTTCATATTGTTCCGCGGTCCATCGAAAGGCATCGAACACGCTATCAAAGGGTCCGGCGGACATCGCCGCGCAGCGGCCAAAGCCCGCCTCCAGAAACCAGCAACCTCGGTGGTCACTGTGACAATTCGCGTCCAGGCGAACGAACAGGGCAATCAGGCGATCATCCCGAAAGACCTGCAGACCCTGAACATCCTCGCAGCCCGTATCGACGGATACGGGGGAAAAGCTGTAAGGCATCTGTCTACTCCTGAAGCGGACCCTTACAGATTTGCGCCACTCTCGTCGTTAACTTCGATTTTGTGACCACCCGATTTGTCGCCGATGCTCCACGACACGCCGAATTGTATCGCGGGTGCGGTCCCGTTCTTTTTCACAGGCGTTCCACAGTCTTCCCCGCCTCTTTCCGCCGACTTTCCCACTGCGCGCGAACCAGGCGCGTCACCGGTGTGCCTTTGGCGATAATCCCCATCTTGCTCGCGCCTATGGGCGGGCGGCGAATGGCCAACTAGGGCCGGCGCTTGCCCAGGCGATAGTAGCGCTGGCGGAGGCGGCTCCCACGCCGGGTCACCCTGCCCTGCCCGGCAGGTCCTGCTCGCTGCATGGTCTCGAGCGCGCGGCGCAGGCCATGGATCTGGTCGAGCAGGTGGAGAACGATCTCGATCCCTTCGTCGTTAATCCCGAAATCGCCTTCCAACTGATGAATGAGCCGTGCTCTGGCGGCATCCATCTCCGAGAGCTGCAACGTGCCCGGGTGCTCGGCGACCAGCCATTCGCGCTCGATCCAGGTCGTCAGAACCTTCCGTGCGATACCCGTGCGCTGCACGAAGTCGTCCAGGTCGATCATCGGCTTGTCTCCCGCGGATTGTGTGCCCTGCCCGCCTCCCAGCTTTTCACGAAGGCTTCGAGCTCCGGATCGGACGGCTTGGGCAGTACGATCTTGAGCCTGACCAGTTCGTCGCCGCGGCCGCCGCCTGCACGCGGGGCCCCCTGCCCCTTCAGTCGCAATGTGCTGCCGCTGTTCGAACCGGCCGGCACCGTCATCGACACCTGGCTCGTGGGTGTCGCCACCTGGATCTTTCCGCCAAGCACCGCTTCGCTCAGCGAGATCGGAACCTCGAGAACGAGATCATCGCCTTCTCGCGCAAATCGCGGATCGGGCAGAACCTCGAGCATGATGTAGGCGTCACCGGGGCCGCCGCTGCCAAAGCCCATCCCGCCCTTGCCCTTGAGGCGCAATGTCTGGCCATCGACGACCCCGGCAGGAATCTTGACGTCGAGCGTACCACCACCCGGCAGGGTCAGTCGCTGTTCGCCGCCCGTGATCGCCTGCGCCAAGGTCAGACCCAGGCGGAACTGGAGATCCTCGCCGCGCCGATTGGGCTGCCCTCTCCCACGTTGCCGGAACAAGTCGGCGAACAGGTCCTCGTCGAAATCCGCAAAGCCGCCGCTATTGGCATATCGGCCGTAATCGTTGCTGGCATAGTCCCGGTAATAGCCCTGCGGCGGTCGCTCGGCGCCGGTCTCATCGATCTCGCCGGCGTCGAAGCGACGCCGCTTTTCGGGATCGCGAAGGAGATCATAGGCTCCCGCGACGGCCTTGAACTTGTCTTCAGCCGTACGGTCGCCGGGATTGAGATCGGGATGGAGGGTCTTGGCGAGCTTTCGGTAGGCCTTCTGAATTTCATCCGCCGAGGCTGTCGGCGATACCCCCAAGACCTCATAAGGACTGCTCAACGTCGTGCCCTCGCTCCTGTATCATTGGCCCAGCGCGGCATAGCCGCGCTCATCCAATTTTGTTGCAGTCGGGACAAAAACAAGATTTCGGTTGGGGCTGGCAGCACGATTTTCGTCTGGCTCCGTGGCGCCGTCAGGGCCGCCGGCAAATGAGCGCTGACACTCAGTCGAACCTCTAATCTGCATCAACCGAAGCGGCGAGCCACCACCAGGACAACGGCCAGAACCGCGAAAGACAGGATGAGACTGCCAAGGACGTAGCCTATCGCCGCCGCCTGTTCGCCGCGTTCCCACAGACTGTACGCGTCAAGGCTGAACGTCGACCAGGTGGTGAAACCGCCGATGAGGCCGGTGGTCAGGAAGACCCGCAACTCATGGCTGGTCCCCGAGCGCATCGACAGCACTCCGACGACCAACCCCATCAGCGCCGAGCCGAAGACATTTATGGCCAGCGTTCCATAGGGAAAGCTCGGTCCGAGCAGTCGGAGCGATACGAGCCCTACGAGATGGCGCAGCGCGCCACCGATCCCTGAACCCATGAACACGATGAAGAACAAGCGCATGATTCCTCCTTCGCCAGATGGCGCCGGTAGGAATCATCGTCCCGTGCGAGGGCGGTTCGGCGACATGCCAGGCAGGAATCCATTGCCTCCCGCAACATTTAGGCCTGACGATTTAGACGGTCAATGATAGCCGGAACGAGGCGACCGGCGGCGCTCGCTGCCCATGCCCCGGCTGGCGGGTTCTAACCCAACCGAGGCGCGCCGCCTCTGCGGCTCGCAACCAGGGTGGACGTCGCCGCCGAGCGGCCTTCAGGCCTGTCCATCTCACGGCGCGCCAGCGTCATCGCAACGACCAGGCCCGCCGCGAACAGCGCCCCTTCGACGAACGCGCATGCCGTCTCCGCCACCGGACCAAGACCCTGTTCACCGAACAGGCCGCCGATCTGCGCAAGGCCGATCCGCGATTGCGGGAATGTCTGGACGAGTTGCTCGAAACTCCCGGCCATGAGATGTCCGCCAAGAAGAACGACAACGCTGCCCGCCGCACCGCCGCAAAGCGCCGCGCGCGCTGCCACAGAGCGAAGGGAACGATCAGAGCGGCCCATGCCGGACAAGGTAGCACCAAGGCCTACCCCAGCCCCCAGGAAAAGCCCCTCGAGCCCGCCCGTAATCCCTGTCGGTGACTGGCCGAACAAGAGATTGAACGCGTCGATCCCAAGCAACTTCACGACGCCGCCGACGATCATTCCGCCGACTGCGCCGCCAAGAGTAAGCCATGGGCGTTTTCCAGCGGCCTCGGCCCAAGCGATCCCTAGGCTGACACCCGCGCCGCCCACGAGCGCCACCGCCAGGGTTAGCCAGAGCAACACGAAGACGGAGGACGCGGCGCCGCCTCCGTTCGAGAGCGGCGGCGTCGCGGCGATAAAGCCGTATGCGAGCCCGCCGATCAATCCGGCGCCCCCAGCACCCAGGGTCCCGGCTCCCGCCATCATCGCTACGCGGCGGAGCGCCGAGGGCGCGGCCGACGGGGGAAGCGTGTGGGGGGCCGCGTCTTCGGCCGGGGCAGAGCTTTCGCGCCAGTCGACCTCGGCAATGAAGCGGTAGCCATGCTTGGGTACCGTCTCGATGAAATGCGGACGGCTCGCATCGTCACCCAGACGCTGGCGAAGGAGCCGGATGCACTGGGTCAGCGCCTCGTCGGTGACAGGCACATCTTTCCACACTTCCGCCAGAAAACGGTCCTTGCCGACGAGCGACCCGGCATGGCGCACGAGAAGCGCCAGTGCGTCGAGATAGCGCGCGTTGAGTTCGACCGGAACGCCGTCACGCAGCAGGCGCCGATCCTCGGGATCGAGGACGAACTGGCCGAAATGATATCCACGCGGCGGCACTTTTCAGCAAAACCTCATATGCTTCTCATGACGCTCATCGGTCTTTCCGGGACCCTGATGATCTCATCTCGAATGGAGGCGATATCATGGATGATCATCGGAACGATAGTTACGCAGCGTCCAGCAATGGCAGGCTCAAGCAGGCGCTCAATCCGTGGCGGATCTCGGCCTGGGGGCTCGCGTTGCTTCTCCTCGCGCTCCCCGCCATCGCGATGCGCTACACCCCGCAGGTGCGTTGGGACGAAACCGACTTCCTCGTCACGGGCCTCATGCTCGGCGGAACGGGGCTCGCCGCCGAATGGCTGGTCCGGCGCTCGCCCAATCCATGGTCCCGCGCGGCCAGCGTGGTATCGCTCCTCACCGTTTTCCTGACGGTCTGGGCAAATCTCGCGGTCGGCATGATCGGGTCGGAAGACAATCCCTTCAACCTCCTCTTCGCGGGCGTGCCCATCATCGCCTTCATCGGCTCGGCGATGGCGCGCTTCAAGCCGCTGGGCATGGCGATCTCCCATGGCGCGGCTGCCGCTGCCCAGGCAGGCATCGCGGCGATGGGCGCACAGATTGATGCGCGCGGCGGAACATTCAGCGCTCTGTTCGCCGGCCTCTGGCTTATCGCCGCGGTCCTCTATTGGCTGGCCGCCTCGTGGGCCGAGGGCGCGGCGACATCGTCGCGGTAGCCCTTGATCCAAGTAGCCACGCTCGCTTTTGGCGCCGCAGGGCTGAGCGAACTGTCCGCCTCATCGCTGCGCAAGTATCGGCGCGGCTGAAAGCCTGTTGACGCCCTGACCGATGATGCCCACCCCTGGGCGCAACGCTGCCCCGCCCCACATGCGAATTGGAGACGTGACATGAACCTTGCCGATCTGCTTCCCGAAGGAAGCCTCGACGCCTTGACCCAGCAACTTGGCATTTCACGCGAAGACGCCGAGCGCGGGGCGCAGGCTCTTCTTCCCTCGCTCATCGGCGGTATCAACGGCAAGACGGCGGCCCCGGTTGAACCGGCAGGTCTCGCGGCGCAGGTCCAGGCGCTGGGTGGCTCGGGGCTCATCGATAATGTCGTCGGCTCCAACCCCACTGACACCGGCCTTGGCAATCAACTGCTGGGGAGCCTGTTCGGCTCGAAGGACGTAAGCCGCGAGGTCGCCGGGCAAGCATCGCAGGCCACTGGCCTCGATCCAGCGATCCTCAAGAAGATGCTCCCTATCCTCGCGATGCTCATCGCGGGGCACCTCGCCAAGCGCTCCGGGGGGCAGCAGGGCGGACTGGAATCCATTCTGGGCAGCATCGCCGGTGCGCTCGCCGGTAGCGGCGGGTCCTCCGGAAGCGCCGCGTCAGCCGGCGGGCTCGGCGGCATATTGGGATCGATCCTGGGCGGCCGTTGACCGCCCTCCCTTTCAACCGACTTTGGGGCAGGCCTGCTTATGGACGACCGCGCGCAGATCGAGCATGCCGAAGGCCGGCTTCGCACGGCGATGCTCGCGAGCGATGTGGCGACCCTCGATGCCCTGCTCAGCCCGGACGTGATTTTTACCAACCAGGTCGACGCGCGGCTCAACAAGGGCGATGATCTCGGCGCTCACCAGTCCGGCCTGCTTCGCATCGAACAACTGGACCCCGTCGAGCCACCCCTCGTTCGCCTCCTGGGCGACAGCGCGGTGGTCTGCCTCGCGGTCCAGTTGTCGGGATCCTACGACGCGCAACCGTTCAGCGGCACCTTCGCCTATACGCGCTGCTGGCACCGGCTGCCGGGCGATCAATGGCGCATCGAGGCGGCCCATTGCTCGCCCGTCGTTCGGCCATGATCGTTCCGCAGGATCGGCGCGGCCGTTGACCGGCCGACCGCTTCCCTCGCGCTCCTAAGCTCGCAAGGCCACGGCCTGGAAGGCGCTCGCCGCTTGCGGACGCCCGAACAGCCAGCCCTGCAAGCGGCCGCAGCCGGCCAGGCGCGCAAGCTGCGCCTGTCCCGGTGTCTCGATCCCTTCGGCGCAGACTTCGAGATGATAGGCCTTCGCCAGGCCGACGATGGAGACCAGCACCTCTCGCATGTCAGGCTCCGATTCCAGCGGAGCGAGGAACGACCTGTCGATCTTGAGCCGGTCGATCGTGAGTTGCTGGAGATAGGCGATGCTCGCAAACCCGGTGCCGAAGTCGTCGAGGGCCATGCGGATACCGAGTGAGCGCAGACGGTCGATCACAGCCGCCGCGACCTGGGGACGGCGCAGCAGCAAGCTTTCGGTGATTTCCAGCTCCAGCCGCTCGGGGGGAAAGCCGGTCCGTTCCAGGACCTGCTGAACCTCGTCGTAGAGATTGCCATCCCAAAATTGCGCCGGCGACAGGTTGACGGCCAGATCGAGCCCGGTCTCGCGCATTTCCCGGCAGGCATTGAGCAGCACCTGGCGGCCGATCGCATTGATCAGCCCGCTGATCTCGGCGATGGGAATGAAGACATCCGGCGGGACATCGCCATGTACGGGATGAGACCAGCGCGCCAGCGCCTCGACGGCCACGACCTCGCCCGACTGGGCATCGACGATCGGCTGATAGCGGACGTAGATCTCTTCGTTCTCGACCGCGCGCTTGAGATCCTGCTCGAGCCGCTGGCGCCGTTCATGGCCTTCGTCGAGCGAGGGGTGGTAAACCTGCGCGCAGTTCCGGCCCGCATCCTTGGCGGCATACATGGCGACGTCCGCCTTGCGAATGAGTTCTTCCGCGCTGTCGCAGGATGTGGCGCTCTCGAAATAGCCGATGCTGGTCCCGATCGTGATGCTGTAGGCGCCAACCTTGAAGGGCGTCGAGAACGCTTCGAGAATGGCCTCGCATGTCGCGGCCGCCACGCCAGACGATGGCGATCTCAAGAGAACGGCAAACTCGTCGCCGCCCGCGCGCGCGATAAAGGCCTCGCCCGCCGCGGCCTTCAGGCGACCAGCAGCTTCCTTGAGCAGAAGATCGCCGGCACTATGGCCGTAGACATCATTGGCGTCCTTGAACCCGTCGAGATCGAGGAACAGCAGGGCCAGTCCTTGCCTTGCCGCGACAAGCTCGCCCAGTCGTTCCCCCAACGCGCGGCGATTGGGCAGTTCGGTCAAGGGATCGTGATCCGACAGATGCCGGGCGAGCAGTTCGCTTGCGCGCAGCGCCTCGATCGACTGGCTGCCCCGGCGAAGAATAAGACCGGCCGCCACAAAGGCGACGAAGGCCACCGCCAGGATCGCCGGCACCAGATGCTGCCTCAGCGATGCACCCGGATGATGCGACCGCCATTCCAGCCAGGCGATCCGTTCGCCCGACCGGCCCTTGATGGCGATGGCGTCCATTCCGGCTGTCCGGTTCCCCAGCGTCAGCCGCACATCGTGTACATTGAGTTCGCGCGTGAGGTCCGCCAAAAACGCCTCGTCGACGTGCCGGGCGATGACCAGAAGGCGGGTCGGCCCTCGGGGCGCCGCGATCTTACCCGTCAAGGGCACTACGGCGGCCGTGGCATAGACCAGGACCTGGTTGCCCGAGCGCGTGAAGCCGCTGACGATCGGACTGCCCTCGGGCGGCAAGCGCCGCACTTCGGCGATAGATCGAACGAAGTCGGCGCCAAGACGCAGTTGAGCGGTGTTCGGGGCGATCTTCCGGTCTTTAAAACTGTAAAGGGTCCGATCGTCCGCGCCGAGCACGAAGATGTCGGAATATCCCTGGGTGCGGCCCAGATAGGCCACGACATTGTCGTCCATCCAGGCCGCATCGAAACGCGAACCGATGTGACGCACGGCATCGTCCCATTTGGCGTAATCCTGCAGATCGTGCTGCACCATCGCGGACGCGGTGGCGAACACGCCCCCGAGCGCCTGGCGCTCCCGCTCGAGCTGCTGGGCATCCTGCGCGCGGGTACTGAGGAAGATGAGCAGGAAGATGAAACCGAAGCATACGCCGAGCAGCGACAGGAGCGGCCAAAGATACTGCCTCGGCACAGAAACGCGGAGAAGACGGACAGCTGCGGCCATGGATTCGCGATATCGCAACTAGGTTAAAGCTCTCCTGTCGGCTGCCTCGGGAACGGATGCTCCCCCGCGACCGATCAGGCCGCGCTGGCCTCTTCATAGGCCTGCGTTTCGGCAGCGATGAGAATGTCGGCAAGCATCCAATAGGCCTCGCCCCAGGCGGCTAGCACATCGTCCGTGGCGACTTCGGCGCCCAGCACCTCACGGATCGCCGGGAGGAGAGCGGCCGCGACATGGGGATAATGCTCGGGCCTGACGCCGGTCTCGACGTGCCGGGCGACCATGCGCTGCACGGCGCCCCCAAGGTTCTGGAGCTTGTCGATATTTTTGGCATAGGCCAGGATCGCGCCGGCCAGCCGGCGCGGCTGCTCGCCGCTTTCCTGCGCCGCGCGATCGAACATGGCGGCGATCTCGGGGTCCTGCAGCAGCCGGGCATACATGGCCGTGGTGATCTCGACGCCATGCTTCTCAAGAGCGGGGGCCGTGGCCTTGACGATCTCCATGGCGGCGGGTGAGGCTGTACGCATAAGGGAACTCCTTGATAGGCTATTGAGGTTGGGAACGAGGGGAGGTGCCGGTCAGGCGATCAATCCACCCTTAGAAATTCGACGTGGAAGCGAACCGGCCCCACCGGCGCCACATGGTGCAGGATGGTCGGTTCGACCACGCCCGGCTCGCCGGCGACGGTGAGGACCTGCTCCGAAGGCGGCCGGCGCTCGTCGGTCACCACATAGCGAAGCGCGCCCTCTTCCAACCGGATCAGGCCCCAGGTGCCCTCCTTGGTCGAATGGTCGCCCAGCAGGCCTGCCGGGATGGTGGTTTCGGTAAAGGTCGCGGTGCGCTTGTACGGTTTGGCGTTCGCTGGGATCGCGACAGTCATGCGGCGCTCCGTTCGCGATAAAACTGCATCCCTAGCTGAAGGCTTTGGGCGATACGGTCCGCCTTGTCCTGGAACGCCCTGGCGACGGCCGGCGCGAGAAGTTCGTCCGTGGTCTCTCGCCAGATCGCGAGCCAGCGGGCAAAGGCCTCCTTACTCAACGCCCTTTCGTGACGGATATGGGCGGGCATCGGCTGGCCCTTGTAGCGCCCGCTTGCCAGCATCACCGATGACCAGAAATCCTTCAGCTTCGCCAGGTGATGGGGCCAGTCGTCGATGGCGCTCTCGAAGATCGGCCCGAGCAACGCATCCGCCCGGACGCGGGCATAGAAGGCGGGTACGAGCAGGTCGATGGCAGTTTCGTCGAGGTAGCAAGCAGACATGTCAGGCGGCCTTGCTGGAAGCGAGGATGGTCAGGAGGGCATCAGTGAGCTCGTTGCCGAGCAGCGGCTTTTCGATCAGGACCGCTCCGAGCGGCTTCATCCGTCGACGGAGTTCCCGCGAGGGATTGGTCGCCAGCAGGATCGCCGGTACGGCGACGCCCTTGTCCCGCAGCTCCTGCAGAAAGCCGATCCCATCGGCGCGATATCGCTGGTCGATGACGAGGCATTCGGCCGTCGCGGGGTCCGCGTCCGGCACATTGCCATCCGCGGGCAGGAACCCCTCGAGGCTCAGGGCGAACTGCAGGGAGGACAGGACAGGCTGATCGCTTTCGAACAGCAGGACCGGGCGATCCAAGACCATGTCATGTCCTTCCGCAGTCAGGCCGAGGCTCAGGCGGCCTTCTTCCAGTTCGGGACGAGCTCGGCGTGGGGCGGGCACTGCGCGACGGCTCCAACCGGCAACCCGCCCAGTTCATTGGCGAAGCCGTGGTTGACGTCGCGGTGGTGCGCCTCGTCCGCGCGGACGACCAGCACCACATCGCGCAAGGTAGCCTCCTCGGGCAGCCCCCAGTACCGCTTGGCAATCTCGGGCGCCGGCACATTGGCGCTGCGGCCCTCGTCGATTTCCGCGAGATAGTGCGTGTAGCTGATCACCGCCTCTTCCTCGAAATAGCCGACGACGCGGTGGGCCGTCTTGGCGCTCAAGAGATAAAGAGCAAAGAAGAAGACATAGAACACCCATTGCACGCCGATGATCACGGCCCGCTCGAACCAGGTCGGCTTGGAAATCTCGATGAAGGTCATGAGGTGCATGCGCTCATTTTCAGCCTCGTCCATGAGCGTCTTGATCCAGCCCTTGTCGTCACACATGCGGCGCAGGCAGGCGAGGTGGTTGATCGTCGCACCGACCATGCCGGGCACCGCCGCGACGGTCTCGAGCACGACGGCCCGGTGACCGTAGCGCTGGGCAAAAAAGGTGTCCGCGCACCAGCGCAGGACCTTGGTGAAGCCGAGCGCCACCTTGTCGGAAAGTCCGCTGGCCTTGTGGTGAACGCCCAGATCGATGAACGGTGCAGTCATTGTCGTGTCTCCGATGGCGACGCGATTGACGGGGCGCCGCTGATGGGCCGTAAGTAGACAGGGAAAGGAAGGACGAAAATTTGGATGATGTCCCTACCGCAGCGCCCCTAAGGGACTTCCCGGAGGTGGCTCGCGGCGATGGTGCAAGCCGGCTCCTGCCGCGGCTCGCCCTGCCCGCTGCCCTGGGCGTCGCGCTGCTCGCGATCGCCGGCGGCCTCGCGGTGCGGCTCCTGTTTGCCGATCAGCTCGGCGCGCGCGCGACCTTCATCTTCTTCGTCCCGGGCGTGGTTGCGGCAAGCGCCCTGTCAGGCCTTCGCGTCGGCGCGCTGGCTTCGCTGGCCGGCGCAGCCGCCGGTCTGTGGTGCGACCACCTGACAGGCCCGATCGAGGAAGGCAGCGTAATTGCCGCGGTGGCCTTCGTGGCGATCGGGCTCGCCATCGCGCTGGGGGGCGAGTGGTTTCAGCGAGCCCGTCTTGCTTCGGACGAGGCCGCTGCCGGCCTCGCCAGCCGAGAAGCCCATCTGCGCTCGATCCTCGACACCGTCCCCGACGCCATGGTGGTGATCGATGCTGCGGGGCTCATTCGAGACTTCAGCCCTGCGGCGGAACGGATGTTCGGCTGGAAGGCACAGGAGCTCACGGGCCGCAACGTGCGGCTGCTGATGCCCGAGCCCTACCGCGCAGCCCATGATGGCTATCTGGATCGCTATTACCAGACCGGAGAGCGCCGCATCATCGGCAAGGGCCGTGTCGTCGTGGGCGAACGCCGCGATGGGTCGACCTTTCCGCTCGAACTCGCCGTCGGCGAAGTGCAGGCCAACGGGCAGCGCTTCTTCACCGGCTTCATCCGCGATCTCACCGAGCGCCAGCATGCCGAGGCGAGGCTTCAGGAATTGCAGAGCGAACTCGTTCACGTCTCGCGGCTGACCGCCTTGGGAGAAATGGCCTCGGCCCTTGCCCATGAACTGAACCAGCCCCTCTCCGCGATCGCCAACTATCTCAAGGGCAGCAAGATGCTGCTCGAACGCGAGGAGGATCGCAACGACCGGGTTATCGATGCGGTCGGCCGCGCCGCCGCCGAGGCGCTGCGCGCCGGGGAAATCATCCGCCGGCTGCGCGATTTCGTCGCGCGCGGCGAAACCGAACGAACGGTCGAAAGTCTGCCGAAGCTTGTCGAGGAGGCGAGCGCGCTGGCGCTCGTCGGCGCCAAGGAGCATGGGATACGCGTCCAGCATGACTTCAGCCCTGAGATCGACCTCGTGCTCGCGGACAAGGTGCAGATCCAGCAGGTGGTGCTCAACCTCGTTCGCAATGCCATCGACGCCATGGCCGGGACTGGGCCGGGGCCCCGCGCGTTGACCATCGCCATCGCGCCGGCCGACGCCGACATGGCGCGGGTGACGGTCGCCGATACCGGCCCGGGCATCGCGGCCGATGTGGCCGACCGGCTGTTTCAGCCGTTCATCACGACGAAACGCACCGGCATGGGTGTAGGCCTGTCGATCTCGCGCACGATCGTCGAGGCCCATGGCGGGCGCATCTGGGCGGAATCTCATGACGGGGGCGGGGCCGTGTTCGGCTTCACGCTGCCCAAGGCGGACAAGGAAGGGCCAGGCGATGGCGAGTGACCCGATCGTTTATGTGATCGATGACGACGATAGCGTCCGGCATTCACTGGAATTTCTCCTTGATGTGGCCGGGATACGGGTGCGCTCCTATGCTTCGGCAGACGCTTTCCTAAAATCATCGCCGCCCCTCGCCGGCGCCTGCCTCGTGACCGACGTGCGCATGCCCGGGATGACCGGCATCGAGCTGGCCGAAAAGCTGCAGCTCGCCGGCGCAGGTGTCCCCGTCATCGTGGTGACCGGCCATGCCGACGTCCCGCTGGCGATCCAGGCGATGAAAGCCGGCGTGGCGGACTTCATCGAGAAGCCGTTCGATGACGAGGTCATGCTGAGCGCGATCCGCAGCGCGCTGGCGCGCACCGCGGGAGATGCCGCCTCCGCCGCGGAAAGGCAGGCCATCCTCGACCGCATCGCCATGCTCAGCCCCCGCGAGCGCGAGGTCATGGACGGCCTCGTCGCCGGCCAGGCGAACAAGGCGATCGCCTATGACCTGGAGATCAGCGCGAGGACGGTCGAGGTCTACCGCGCCAATGTCATGATGAAAATGCAGGCAAAGACCTTGTCCGACCTCGTCCGGATGGTCACGATCGCGCGGCTATCCTGAGAGGCACCAAGGAGCGTCCTTGATAATCGGCGGAAGGGCTCGCCCGGCCCTCCGCGACCGTCGGACAAGAGAAGGGCCGATCTCAACCAGACAGCCCCTCACCCGTCACATCACATCGGTTCAATGCTGCGGGCGCCAGATCCGGCACGGACGCCGTTGCGCTCGATGAACTGGAGCGCCGTCTGCGCGACCTCTTCCCAGCCGGGCTCGTTGCAGATGAAGTGGCTCCGGCCAGGAAAGGACACGAACTCCGCAACGCTCCCCTCATCCTTATAGGCCCTGTGGTTTTTCTCGGTCAGATGCGCCGGGATGATCTCGTCCTCCTCACCGCCGATCAGCAGCAAGGGCGCGTGCGGCGCGCCGAGATCGATCCGGCCATCCTCGCCCATACAGTCGCGCAGGATATTGCGGCTGTCATGCGTCGCCGTCGCTTCGAACGCGCGCGCTGCCTCCTCTTCGCTCAAACTGTTGGCGAAAGCGCCGTGGAAGGTCTTGGCATCCATGTAGATGGGTTCGTCACCCTTCAACGGGTTGGCGATGATCGCGCTGTTCTTGAGAAAGCCCCAGTCGAAGTCGACCATGGCATTGGGCGCGACGGAATCGATCGCCACCCCGGCTGACAGCAATCCCCGGCTCAACAGGATCTGGGTAATGAGACCGCCCACCGAATGGCCGATCATCACCGGGCGGCCGAGCCCACGCACCGTAACCTCGATAGATGCGATGACATCCTTGAGGCGAAGTTCGCCCAGACCCGGCGGCGGATTATCGCGCAGCGAGCGCGGATCACCTTCATGCAGCGGCCAGGCCGGGGCGTGGCAATTGTATCCCTTGTCGCTGAACATATGGATCCAGTTTTCCCAGCTTTTGGGGTTCTGGAACATGCCGTGGACGAAGACGATGTCGGTCATGCGATAATCTCCTGCTGATCTGCGCCTTCCCGGTGCGCGACCGTTCAGGATGGGTTCCTCGAATGCCTCGAGACCCAAGGACGAGAACGCGCGACCATGATTGGCGTTGCCCGGGATGACTTCTCGCGATGACGGCGCCTCGCCGCGTCGTCGTGCCGGTCGCTTCCTCCATCCTGTGCCGGCGCCTGGGCTCCTAATGTCTCGGTCCGTCGCCAAGGCGAAGAACCGATCCGCACCGGGCGAGTTCTCTTGTGAGAAGGAGATGTCCATGAGCGATACCCAGGGGATGATTGACGAAGATGCGCTTCCGGGTCACGAGAGCGGTCTCGATCCAAAGCCAGAGTGGCAACCGCGCTACAAGGGTTCCGATCGCCTCGCGGGCAAGGTCGCGATCATCACCGGTGCTGACAGCGGGATCGGCCGGGCGGTGG
>Ga0310344_10002132_pt1 | contig 14919 bp, 14 predicted proteins | sample HC15DNA20200_MG_FD_203801 | JGI IMG/M metagenome (GOLD analysis project Ga0310344, IMG submission 203801) | Marine microbial communities from station ALOHA, North Pacific Subtropical Gyre - HC15-DNA-20-200_MG | ecosystem: Environmental > Aquatic > Marine > Oceanic | place: Pacific Ocean: North... | reverse complement strand
TCTACAGGCAGTCTCCGGTCCGCCGAAGTGCTGGGCGGCATGGCCAGGGCCTATCGTGCGCAGGGTTACCAGGCGCTCAAACTGCGCTTCGGCCGCAGCAGCGAAGACAGCGATCTCCGGGTGCTGGCGGCCGTGCGTGAGGCAGTGGGCGACGACATGGCGATCATGGTCGATCTGAACCACGGCTGGCGAATGCCGTGGGATACTCATCCGGTCCCTTCGCTCGACGAGATCATGGCGCTCGAAGAGCGCACCCGTGAATTTGATCTCTTCTGGCTCGAAGAGCCGCTACACCGTGGAGATTATGTCGGCATGCGCGCTTTGCGTGAGCATGCGCGGTGCCGCATTGCGGGAGGTGAGGTCACCCGCGAGTTGCATGAGTTTGCCCAGATACTGCGCGATGACTGCCTGGATGTGTATCAGCCGGATGTTGTTTTTGTCGGCGGGATGAAACACCTGATTGACCTCGGTCTGCAGGTGTTTGAGAAAGATCTCTGGTTCACACCCCACACCTGGGGCAATGGCCTAGGAGTGATTGTCAACGCCCACCTGGTTGCTGCGGTGGCTGGACGACGAGGACAGAAACCCGTATGGCTGGAATTTGCCCACGATCCACCGGAGTTCACCGAAACGCCCCGTGATGTTCTTCTCGCCGAGCCGCTGACACCTAGGGACGGAGTTTTAGAGTTGAGCGACCAGTCGGGTTGGGGAGTCGCACTGAATGAAAAGGCACTGGCAGAAACCCGTGTTGCGTGAAGAAGCTCGGTACGCAACGTGCAAAAGCGGCAGCTGCTGGGCACCCCAGTGGTTTGTAGTTGGCCGTCAAGCCTGGCTCAGTTGACGGGTTTGCACTGAACAAGGACAAGTTGATGTCGGCAATTCGAGCTGCGAGCACAGAGGATTTTCCCGCCATACGATCCCTCAATGACGCTGTGGTGACGTTGACCAGCTCGATGGATGAATCGCGGATTACAAGTCTGCACGCGATGAGCTGTTACCACCGTGTGGTCGAGGAAGACGGGGAGGTGTCAGCTTTTCTGCTCGTGTTCGGCAGCGGCTCACGGTATGACAGCCCGCATTACCAATGGTTCGACGAGCGCTACGACAATTACGCCTACGTTGACCGGATTGTGGTTCACCGCCGGGCGCAGGGCCGGGGCCTGGGTCGGAGGCTCTATGAGGACCTTTTCGCCTGGGCCGCGCAGCGCCGGGTGGACAAGATCGTCTGTGAATACAACGCGGCACCGGTGAACGAGATCTCCCGCGAGTTTCACCAGGCACTGGGATTCAGGGAAATATCCACGGTGAAACTCAGCGCAGGCAAGCAGGTGTCCATGCAGCTCAAGTCCCTCATCTAATCAGCGGGACGAAACCCTCCAACCTTATGGGCTTTTATTCGTTGCGCAGAAATGAGTCCGGGTCTTCGGGCAGGATCTGGCCGCCATCCACAACAATTGCCTGACCCGTTACGAACTTGGCCTGGTCGGAGGCAAGGTAGACCATTGCATAACCAATGTCGGCGGTGTCGCCCAGATTGCCGGCTGGTATGATTTTTGCGACCTCTCTGGTGCCTTCTTCACCGTAGAGTACTTTCAGGCTCTCGGTAAGGATGTTGCCCGGGCTGACGGCGTTGACCGTAATTCCGTCCTTGGCAAGTTCCAGGGAGGCGGCTTTGATAAAAGCATTCACTCCGCCTTTGCTGGATGAGTAAGCAGCAAGCCTGGCCTGTGCGACGTCGGGTCCGGTGATCGAAGAGGTGAACAGGATTCTGCCCCATTGCTGTTTACGCATAATGGGAATGCAGGGCTTGGTCAGCAAAAAGCAGGAGCGCAGGTTGGTGTTAATGGTGTCGTCCCAGGTTTCGATGGGCATCTCCTCCATCAGTAGATCGGGATAGATGCCGGCGTTGTGGCACATGATGTCCAATCGACCATGGGTGTCGGCCACGTACTCGACGAGCGCCTGGCACTCGTCCGCTTCGCGGATATCGGCCTGAAAAAATTCGGCGCGCCCGCCGTTGTCATTGATGGAGCCGACCACCTTCTCACCGTCCTCCGTAGAGCGGGCCGCACAGACCACTATTGCACCTTCGCTGGCGAATACCTGGGCGATACCCTCACCGATACCCCGGCTGGCGCCCGTTACGACCGCAATTTTTCCATCGATACTGATGCCCATGGGTGTTTCCTCCGCATTATCTGGCCATGTGGAACCGGTCGGAGCCGGCAATGATCTGAGCGTAGTCTAGCGGATGGTCAGCTGTCGAGATGCCGTCCGCAGCCCGAGAGCCCGGTGTTGACCATCGGCAAATTAGATCCAGTCAATCCAGTTCGACCGAAGCCTCCAGGCATTGCGTCACAAAACTGTCTGAAACTTCCAGACCCGCTGCAATTTCGCCGAGGAGCCCCTGTTCCACATCCGAGACCGGTTCCTCTGTGGCTGCGATCAGGCAGATATCACGCATGACCTGCATGCGCTGGGTCAGGCTGGCGCGTTCCCTGGCTTCTTGGATCCGTCTTGGCAGGTCATCGCGTAGGCGCCCGACGTCGAGTGCATCCACGGCGTAAGCTTTTCCTAGGAAACGCTTCAGTACTTCTCGTTCCTTGTCGCTGATTCCCTCGTAGACATCGGCAATGACCACTGCGGCTGCCAGGAACAGATCCCGCATGGCCCGGCTGGCATCGTTCTTGCCCTCCATATAGTCGGGTTCCATCAGGCTCATCAACTGCTGGACCTTGTCTTCCAAGGTGGGCGGCTCATAGCCCGAATCCAGCATCAGGGACGACTCGTGAAAAAATTTCAGTGCCTTGACCCGCAGCGGACTGAACGGGTGTGTTGAAAACCAGTCCTGCATCGGTGCACCCTGGCCCGGTTTGTCATCAAAGGCCAGCATTTCGTCGACCTGACCCAGGAATTCGTCCAGTCTGAAGGTCACCACGTTCTCACGGGTGATTCCGGAGGCGAGCTTGAACAGCGCCCGGGCCACGCTGTCCAGGTCGTTCGCACAGTACGCACCTGCCCGGTCGGCCGAGATCTCGGCGTACCGCGACCAGGCAAATAGATCCAGGGCGAGGTCCGCCGGCGGCGGTCGGCGGCCGCGAAGAACATAACCGATCGGTACATCGTGGTGCTGATACACGTGATGCCCAAGCTCGTGTCCCATCACGAACAGGAGTTCCTGATTGGTGAATGCTTCCAACAGGCTTGACGAGAACATGATGAACACCCGTCCGTGCTCAGGCTTGAAGCAGGCGGCATTGAACTGCGGGCTCGCGTAGGCGTAGAGCTCCAGTGGCGTTTCGATACCCAGCCGCTCTACACAATGGTCGGCCATGGAGTGCAGGGGCTCCGCCATGGCGCGGCTCAGCCGCACTGATGTCGACAGTAGTTGCCGGCGGGTCGTGGGTCGTTCTCCCTTTTTTTCCAGACGCTCCAGCTGGGCCACCACACGCTTGATTTCGGGGTTTTCCAGCAGCGTCTGACTCAACTTGACATCGTTGGCGCAGCGGATTCGGGCAGCAGTCATCGGGCTAAAGAGGAAAAGTGCATGGAATGTCTCTCGTGGGTTTAGGCCGCAGGTTCGGCTATCAGGTTTTTCAAATCGATCTTTCCAAGAACGTCCTTGAAGTGGCGCCGGCACATAGATACGTAAGCCTCGTTGCCGCCGATCTGTATCTGCGCGCCGGCGTGAAGGGGATTGCCTTCGGCATCCAGGCGTACTGTCATGATGGCTTTGCGGCCGCAATGACAGACGGTCTTGATCTCTTTGAGCTCGTCGGCGAGGGCCAGCAGGATTCTGCTGCCCTCAAACAGCTCACCGCGAAAATCCGTACGCAGACCGTAGGTGAGCACTGGGATATTGAGTTGGTCGACCACTTCGGTCAGCTGCATCACCTGGTCACGGCGAAGGAACTGGGCTTCATCCACCAGAATACAGGCCAGCGCGGTTTTCGCCAGCTGGGACTGGACCAGGCGAAACAGGTCCTCTGCCGGGCTGAAAATGATCGCCTCGGCCTCCAGGCCTATACGCGAACGGATGCGGCTTTGTTCTTCACGGTTGTCGACCTGCGGTTTAAGGACCATAGTCGACATGCCCCGCTCGGCATAGTTGTGGCTGGACTGCAGAAGGGTCGTGGTCTTCCCGGCATTCATGGCGGAGTAGTAGAAGTAGAGCTTGGCCACAGGTCAGAAGAAGGAGTGGTGAATCAGGTTGTTGTACCGTGATTTGCTGTCTGGCCACAGGCTTGGCAGTGCCGTTGCAGGGCCAGTCTCCAGGCCAGGTGAGGTTGAGTTTTGGTCACGGACTCGGTGGTGTGAAGCGTTAGGTTGTGTCGTTCATCTTTACATCATCAGCCCGCCACTGGCAACAACCACTTCACCGGTGATGAAGTCGGATTCAGGTATGCACAATAGATAAACGGCATTGGCGGCATCCTGGGGCTGGCCCAGGCGACCGAGGGCTGTCATCTGCTGTACGGTATCGCGCTGCGGTGCTGTCAGGCCAACCGGATGGCCCCGGCCCTTTATGGTGACCTCTCTGGGCTGATTCTCAAACGGTTCGATGAGGCGGGTGTCGATGTAACCCAAGGCTACACAGTTTACGGTCACATGGTACCGCCCCCATTCACGGGCCAGCGTTTTGGTCATGCCAAGAACGGCTGCCTTGGCGGTTGAATAGGCGAGCTGTGTCGCGGCGCCATAGACGCCAGAAATTGATGAGATATTGACGACCTTGCGCAGAGATTCGGGCTGAGGATCTCTGGCCTCGGCCCGGAAATAATGTCCGGCCTCCCGCAGCAGCCGGAAAGGACCCGTTGCGTGGACATCTAGCATTGCCTGCCACTGTTCGTCGGAGTGTTTAAGGGCCGCTGAATTCCAGATGTAACCGGCGTTGTTGACGATGATGTGCAGATCGCCATAGTGCTCCAGCGCCCCTTCGACCAGGGACCTGGCCGTTGAGCCGGCGGTGATATCTCCGGGGATTGCAGAGATCTCTAACCCCATTTTCTGTTGCCGATCAGCGTTTACTGCCAGTGGCTCACCGTCAATATCGTTTGCAATGACCCGGGCACCTTCACCGGCCAGTTTCTCGGCGATGGCCCGGCCGATACCGCGGGCGGCGCCGGTGACAATCGCCACGCGCCCTGAGAGTTTTGCTGGCGGTGCCTTCATTACCCGATTAGTTTCCGACGTGCTGCAGTCAGGGTCGCGGGGCGCGCTGGGTACGGCAGCGTGTCACCCCGCCGTAGCCGAATCCGCCAGTCGGAGTACTTGTGGGTCGGGTTGTAGACATGAGGCCGATGGGTCGTCGTGACCTGCAGGGAAACGGCCTTCTTGCGGGTCTTAATAAGGGTGTCATTGGCTTTTGTGCGTGGCACCATGCAGACGAAGACCGCGGCCCGTGAGAGCTGGTGTGAATTGTCGACCGCCTGCCCACTGCTGCCTGGGCTGCTGCAGTGGGCGGTGCGGGAGTCCCAGCACAGCATGTCGCCTGGCCGGAGCAGAATCTGCATCGGCGTGACCGACGGGTCACTGATCACGGGGTCGTCAGTTGGAAGCTCGAAGTAATCCTCGTCCACTGGCAGAGCGGCAACGGTCTCGGGATAGCGCCTTGCGTAATCCGAAAACACATGGTGTGATCCTTCAATCAACTGATTACATGCGCCGTCGCTATCCATAGGCAGCAGGTTGACAAGGCCTTGGATACAGTCAAATCCCGGCCGTTGACCCGGATGCTGATCCACATGGAACCAGCTTTCGTGACTTTTCCAGCTGGAGTCGTAATGCCAGGGCCGCATAACGCAGGCACCGTCGAATGAGACCAGCAGATCGTCCTCCTGCCAGAGAGTGCTAAAGGCTTTGCGGACTTTGGGGCGGTCGCGCACACCCCAGCAGAACTCGCTCTGGCCGATACCGCAGTAGGCCAGAATCGCCCCCCGATCCAGCGCGGGCGGCCAGTGACGGTAACTCTCCAGCCAGCCTCGTACAACGCGTTCCCCAGTCACTTCGCCGATCCAGTCCCAGAAGTGGTTCAGTGCCTGTTCACACTCAACAGGAGAGATCACCGAATCGAACACGACGTAGCCGCGTTCATGAAGATGAACCGCCGCCTGTGGATCGTTGCACGTATAGCGGGTCGGCTGACTCCCGTTTGCGGGAAAGTCTCCGCGATGCTCAGCCATAGCCCGGCGGCACCTTAAACCCACCCAGTGCTTCTTCCATCAGTCTGGCAAATTCGAGTGCGGTGTTGTCTTCGAGGTAGTCAGCGATGATCTGCATGCCACACGGTAGGCCGGAACGGGTTAGGCCGGCGGGGGCAACGGTAGACGGCAGGTGAACCACGCTGGACAGACCCGCCCAGAACAGCTGATCGACCACTAGCTCCTCGCGGCCATTGACCAGGATGGTGCGGTCGGGCCGTTCTCCGTCCTGGTTATGTACGAATGCGGCAGATGCTGCGATGGGTGACAGTAACACGTCGTATTTGGTGAAAAATTTTGCCCACAACTTGCGCATCTGTTCGCGTTCGTTGTGCAGTGCAAACCAGTCGCGGTAACGGAGGGTCACGCCGCGGTCCAAGTAGGCGCGGTATCGGGTGTCTTTCGGTGTTCGGGACTCGCTGCTCTGCAGGTGAAATAGGTATTCTTCGTCGCTGAAGCCGGTACCGCTGGCTGCCCGCAAGAGCAGAAAATAGACCTCCTGGTAACGGGCCCAATCGAATTGCGGTGCAGCATTTCTGTCTACCTGCAGACCCGGAATGCGCCAAGGTCAGTCTTACGTGCGGGGGGAAGGTGGAGTCGCCAGGCTTTTTGTTCAGCGCCCGTGGGGCCTGCGAGAATCTCCAGTAGAATTTTCAGGTCACCGGCACCGCGGGCCAGCGGCCCGCCCACCAGAATATCGACGTGGGCATGATCGTCGGGTAGCAGGTGTCCGCGCAACGGCACGATCCCCATGGTCGGTTTGTGGCCGAAGACACCACAATAATGAGCGGGGTTGCGGATCGAGGCGCCGATATCACTGCCGATCTCCAGGCTTGCCATGCCGGTCGCCAGTGCGGCTGCCGACCCTCCCGAGGATCCTCCGGGTGTTCGGGTGAGATCCCAAGGGTTGTTGGTCGTCCCGTAGATTGAATTGAACGATTGCCAGTCTGCGAGTTTATGCGGAACATTGGTCTTTCCGTAAATGATCGCTCCGGCATCCAGCAACCGCTGAACAGCAGTCGCGTTGCCCCGGGGATAATTGTCGACCCTCTCGGGTATGCCCCAGGTCGAGGGAGAACCGACCCAGTCATAGCTGTCCTTGATGGTCATCGGCACGCCGTGTAGCGGACCGAGCGTCCGGCCAGCGGCCAGCACATTATCGGACCAGCGTGCATTGGAACGGGCCTGTTCAATCTGGGTGAAAACGACCGCATTGACTGCCGGATTGTGTGCCTCGTATCGGGCCAGGTGCAGATCGAGCAGTTCGAGGGCACTGATCTGTCTGCGCTGAACCAACTCTGCGAGCTCCAATGCGGGGCGGAGTGGCAGATCATCCATTATGTCTTGCGCATCCTTGGGCTGTCGGAATGAACCGGTTCAGCAGGTCTGGTATTCAAAACCGCAGCACCTCGGTGCCGGCGGTACCGGGCCATTATAGCGAGCGCATCGTCGATCGCTGCGTCAGGCTGGGATGAGCACGTAATCGGTTGGCGAATCTTCGCAGACGTTATACTTCGAATCAGTTCACCAGACCTTAACAGGGGACAGATGCCAGAAGGACAACGGAATCCTGGCGTGCCGGCTGACCGTGTCGCAAGCGCGGGTCTTTTCGAGCTCGAGCCCCTGCCGGATGCAAATTTTGGTGCACAGCTGCGCTTTCTCTTGAAGGGTAACGGTGATCTGGCCACAACGGTGACAGCCCTGAAAGCAGATCCCGAAGGGTTGACCGAAGCATTCTACGGGCATGACGGGTTTCTGGTCCTGCCGGGAATGAAGACGATCTCGAGCAATCCTGCTTTGCTTGTCGAACTGAGCACCCTGTTTGGTCCCGAGGTCGAGAACTACCAGAACACGTTGACCAACGAGAACGCGATTCACCCGAGCGTGCCTGAGGTTTTGCAGGTCACCAATATTCCTCCCACGTCCAGGCAGCCGCCGAAGCGACCCGAGCCGGCGTTGACCGAAGAGGGTGCGCTGCCTACACAGTTCCCCCACCGACGGGGCTGGCATACCGACCAGAGCTTCCGCAGACCGCCGCCGGACGTGTCTTTGTTCTATGCGGTCATTCCATCGCCGCAAGGGCAGGGCCAGACACTCTATGCCGATGGTGCCGGCGCCTATGACGCACTGGATGACGAACTCAAGGATACGGTCGAGAACCTGGTGGGAATCCACGCTATACCCGGCATCGGCCGAGCCGAGTATGCGGTCAGGGCAGGGGAACCTCCAAAACCGCTGCTTGCCCACCAGATGCCGCAGCGCCAGCCGGTAGTGCGCGTCCATCCGGTTACAGGAAGGCGATCGCTATACCTCTGTGAAGCAGGACAGATGGACTGGGTCGATGGACCGTTCGCCGGTCTGGAACCCGGTCCTGACGGCGAGGGTGCGAGATTGCTTTACCGCTTGATGTCACACATGACACAGCCGGTATTTACTTATGTCCATAACTGGACGGCGGGTGACCTTGTGATTTACGACAACCGGTCATTACTGCACGCAGCAACCTGGTTCGATGCGGAAAAACACCAGCGACTGATGTGGCGCACAACGACCCGGGGCAATCCGGGCGCAGAGTATGCGAATGAGAGCCGCAGTTGGTTGCCGGAGGACGGACTGAGGCCCATGGAAGGGCTGGAAGAAACCTGAAGTCAGGAACGGGTTCCGGTCAGCAGGGGAACAAAGCGTACACCCTCGGCATCGACGGTATGCAGTCCGTCATCTTTCCGGGTGATGGTACGCAGGCGCTGGTTCCACCGCTCGCCGACGGGTGCCACCAGACAGCCGCCTGGTGGGAGCAGTGAGAGCAGGGTTTCCGGTACGGTGTCGCCAGCTGCCGTGACCAGCACCCCATTGAAGTCGACCCGATCCGGCCAGCCCCTGGTGCCGTCACCGTGACGCAGGCTGACATTGGCAATATTGAGGCTGGCCAGGGTCTTCCGTGCCAACACTGCCAGAGCTTCGATGCGCTCGATGGAATAGACGTACCCAAAGACCTGGGCGAGGACAGCAGTCTGGTAACCACAACCGGTGCCGATCTCGAGCACGTTCTGGTGCCGGGCAGCGTTCGCCAGCAGCTTCTCGGTCATCAGTGCGACAACGAAGGGCTGGGAAACCGTCTGATCATGCCCGATGGGCAGCGCGTGGTCGGCGTAGGCCCGGTCCTGCTGCTCCGGTCCAACAAAACGGTGCCGGGGTACGATCTGAATCGCTGCCAGTACGTCAGCATTGCGAATCCCTTTCCGGTACAGCGTCTCCACTAGCCGGGCCCGGGCCGGACTCGTTTCAGGGTCGATGTCTTTGGCTGGGGTCACCGGTTCCGGGTCAGCCGGCTCGCCGGGTCAGAACGCGTTGGGATGCCTTTAAAACAATAGCGGCCGGCACGGGTCTCTCTCCTCGGTTGCCATTTTACTGTAGCGCCCTGCAAAGCTCTGTCTGTTGATGGTCGAGGGTGGTCGATGTGTCGCTTGCTGTATTGGTGAAGGTAGCTGCTCACGACGCGATCACCTGCCAGAATGTCATAATAAGCGCTCGGCACCGCGATCGGCATTGGATTAACTGTAACCAAAGGTGTCTCGCCGGGGCTTTAATTCTCAACCGACGGGCTGGAAAGACGATGGGTTTCATCGATAAAATCACGGAATACAAGGACAACATCGAGGCCTTGCGGGCGATCGACAGCATGGAAGTTTATCGCTGGATGATTACCCTGGGACAGAAACTTGCCAATGACCCGCTGAGTGAGAGCAGGCGCTCAGACCAGACCAAAGTGAGTTATTGTCAGTTCGATCTGTATGTCGACTGGGAGGAGGATCGATTCAAGGCCTACAGCAATGCAATGATTGCTGGCGGCTATGCTTACATGCTGCTCGATATTTTCAATTCCTCACCGATCGAAGAGGCCCAGCAGATCACCACCGAGCACTTTCGCGCCATCAAGATGGATGAACTACTGTCCATGAACCGCACCAACGGGTTCTACCAGATGATCGAGATGATGCAGGGCAGGCTGCAACTCGTGTAGACCGCCGTTGCGCCGCGGTGCTGTGATGTGCGGTCGACACCGGCCAAAAAAAGAATCCACGGTCGGCCTGAAGATACCCCGAAAAATGTGTTGTTGAATCCACCGCTTCTGTGGTCACACAATTGAAACCACATCGGGAGTGTTCCCCTGGGATCAAACCGCCCCTACGCGATAGCTGTTCAGGGGTGTAGCGGCCTCGAGGAACCCAACAATGGAGACGCAACATGGCTGAATATGTCTGTGAGCAATGCGGAATGGGTGTGACCGGTATGAAATGCGCCAAGTGTGGCGGTGAACTTGTTCATGACCACATCACCACTGACGAGGGCAAGACAGTTGCTGTCACAAAATGCCCCGATGGTTGCGGCATGATCAAGTCCCCGATGTGCTGCGGGGCCGACATGAGCTGCAGCGTCTGACGACAGTCTCAGGCTGAGACGGTTACCACTGCTCGGTCTATTGTGCTCTGAATCGGCGGGTAGGGCTTCCAACCGGACTTTGGTGCGGGTGGTGGCTGCCTGAAGCGTTTTCTGATCTAGGTCAGAACGGTGATCCGCGTAGAGCGCTACAAGGACTTGGCCGCCGTGCCGGTCCGGCGTTAGGCCGCCCCTCCTATCTGTAGAGTGGGTTGCCCCGCCGCCCAGGCGAGGCATTTTTTGAACCGATCTCACCGGCTAGTTTTGTGGCGGGGTCCAGCGACCAAGAGACTAGGGTCAGTCAGTGGAGAACCCCGCATCTTCCGGGACTTCACCTTCTGGCCAGCTGTGCTGCCACATGTGGTGCTCGTAGACCTTGTCTCCGCGAAGGTAAAAGAGTTCCGCTCCGCGTTCGATGATCTGTTTGCCGGTGTCCGGGTGGGTATAGCGGCTTTCCCATGTTCCTGCGATGCAGTTGCCGTGATGACCCCGGTAGGTTTTGTTGATCTTCAGGTCGTGGGCGTATTCGAACCAGCGGCGAGGCCAGTTCCGCAGGCGTTCGCCTGAGTGACATTGCCCCTGGCCGTAGTAAACCACGGCGTCTTCGGTGTAACCCGCAGCCGCCATGGCGCCATCGCGGGCCTGCCAGACCTTTTCGACCTCACGGATGAATGCCACCGGGTCGACCGACAGCGCAGAATCGTTATTGTCGTGATTCGGTGTCATGCGTTCAGTGTCTCTGTCCCTTGAGGAGTTGGCCCGGATAATGACCGGTGGACTCGCCATCCAGAAATGTCGGCACACCGTTGACCACCGTGGCATCAATGCCTTCGGCTTTTTGCACCAGTCGGCGGGAACCACCGGGCAGGTCAGCCTCGACCGTGGGTAGTTTGGGTTTGATGGCGGCCTCGTCAAACACGACCAGATCTGCCCGGTAACCGGGGCGCAGTAGACCCAGATCATTGAGTTCGAATGCCGATGCGTTGTCGAAGGTGACCATACGGACTGCTTCCTCCAACGTGAACATCTCCCGCTTGCGTACCCAATAACTGAGCAGGTGGGTCTGCAGTGAAGAGCCCATTTCCTGGCAGACATGGGCGCCAGAGTCAGAGAACGTCGCCAGTGTACGCGGGTGCTGAAGCATGCCAAGCACGTCTTCCGGAGTCTCGTTCACGAGTGGCTGGATAAACAGCTGGTCCGCATCCTCGACCATCAGATCCAGCATCACCTCAACCGGGTGCTGGTTACGCTGTCTGGCAAGTTCATCAACGGTCGGGTCGTCCCAATCGACACCCTTGAGCGCGAAGAGGTTGCTGTAGTCTGGTTTTCGGGGATCCGTGGTCGCTGCACCGCCGCCCTGGAAGGTATTGTCACGCGGTTTCATCGCGTTCTCATCCGCAACCAGGGTAGCCCGCACTGCCGGGTCGGCAAAGCGCCGCCGCTGCTCCTCGATAGGCAGTGTGCGCAGGGCCTGCCAGGCCGGTAAGTTGTCAAAAGGCAGGTAGGATTTGATCGAAAAAAGGGCAATGATCGGTCGGGTCGTGGTTTGGCCGTACATGCGCCCACCCTTTGCGACCGTCTCGTCGAGAAACCGCATCTGCGCCTGCCAGGGATAAGGATCCACACCCTGACGGGTTGAAAGCGTTCCGAACATCACCGGTCGGCCGCTGTCCACAGCGATCTGCTGCAAACGTGCGAGAAAGGTCCGGTGTGCCTCGCCGCTGGACATGTCCGGGCCGATCTGAAATATGCCGCGGTTCTGCTGAGCCATGATATCGACCAGATAGTCGATCTCACTCCAATCGGCGATGCGACTTGCAATGGGCGATCCGTCCGGCGTGACGTGGGTTGTCGCTCGTGACGTGCTGAACCCGAGCGCCCCGGCCTGAAGCGCTTCCGATACTGACGCACCCATCTTTCGCAGATCGTCATCGCTGGCTGTCTCGGTCAGTGCCCGGTCGCCCATGGCGTACATCCGCAGGGCGGAATGTCCCAGAAATGCGCCATAATTAATGGCCTTGGGGAGTTTTGCCACGGTGTCCAGGTACTCGGGGAAGGTTTCCCAAGTCCAGTCGACCCCAGCCATCATCGCCTCGGTCGGGATGTCTTCAACGGCCTCTAGGCAGCGGGCGATCCACTCGCGCCGGTCGGGCCGACACGGGGCGAGGGCAAAGCCGCAGTTGCCCATGACGACACTGGTCACGCCGTGCCAGCAGGAACAACTACCGAGGGGGTCCCAGGCGACCTGGGCATCCATATGGGTGTGCCCATCAATGAATCCAGGCGCCACAATTCGCCCTTCGGCATCGATGACCTGGTCTGCCGCTTCACGAATCCGTCCGATCTCACTGATTCGACCGTCCCGGATCCCAATATCTCCCTGATAGCGTGGCGAACCGGATCCGTCAATCACGGTGCCGTTTTTGATGATTAGATCATGTCCCATCAGTGCTCTCCTCAAACCGGGGTTCGGCCGCCTGTCCCGAGCTGGTGTTCAGATCTTGATCCAAGCATAGGCACCCCCGGCGCGGCTTTCAAGCATCCAGAAAAGCAATTTTGATCCAGGGCCTTGTGGTTTTTCCTGACTATCGGTATAAGGCTCTGCCCACCTGTGTGATCCCGGGTGACCAAAGGAGCTTGAGTAGATAATGAATATAAGGAGTTCGTTGTGTCTAGACGTCGTTTGTTGGTTGGAAAATCCAAGTGCAGTCAATTTGTGGTAATCCAGAATTGGGCCGATTTCCCCGTGACCTGGAGCGGTGTGAGAAAAAGGTGGTCTGAGATGTCTGCCGGCCGGCGGACCGCCGCCATATCCGGTATGGCCGTGGTCGCGTTAGTGGTGGTGTTCTAACTAATATAAGGTCAATTCTGTTGAAGGAACGACAGGCCACTGAGCCTGTCGCGTGCTGGTCTTGGGATTCCCGGGGCAGCCTCCTGGCTGTGTCCCTGTAAAGTTTGGGTATCCGTTCATGCTGTTCTGTGCCTGAAATCCCACAACGCCCGCCTCTTACTGGTTGATTCGTTCGAAACTGGAGGTTTATCCTCTGGTTGACCTCAATGTATGAGGGGTGGTACCGGATCAGGGAGGGCTCTGGATGGGGTGGCGACTCGGCATTGATATTGGTGGTACTTTCACGGACGTGGTCCTCGTCAATGATACCGATGGCACCATCGGTATTGCTAAGACCCCGACCACCCCTGGAGATTTTGGCCAAGGCGTATTAGCTGGTCTGCAGGATGCTATTGGTCGTTATGGCGTCCCGCCCGATGACGTTTCATTGCTCTCCCACGCCACCACAGTCGTAACCAATGCGATTCTGCAGGAGAAGGGTGCACGTACCGCACTGATCAGTACCCGTGGGTTCCGGGATGTTCTGGAATTGCGCCGGTCAGCTCGTTCGGATCTGTATGACATGTTTCAGGACCCGCCGAGGGTGCTGGTACCACGGCACCGCCGACTGGAGATCACGGAACGCCTCGATGCCAGCGGGGCAGTGGTGGTGCCGCTGGCAGAATCTGAGATTCCGAATCTGGTCAAGGCGCTCAGAGAACTCGAGGTAGAGGCCGTTGCCGTCACGTTGCTGTTCTCTTTTCTGAACGATGAGCACGAACGAAGACTCGGTGCGGCACTGCGCGAAGCACTGCCCGGCGTGCCGGTTTTTCTGTCCTGCGAAGTTTTGCCGGAGGTGCGTGAATTCGAACGGACCAGCACCACGGCGGTTTGTGCCTACGTCGGCCCGATACTCGAATCCTATCTGAGGCGGTTGGAGACCGCAGTTGCTGGCCTGGGATTGCCCGAGTTGCGGGTGATGGGTTCAACCGGAGGGGTGTTCGACGTGCCCGAGGCGCTGCGACTGCCGGTCAATTCTGTCGAATCCGGGCCTGCCGCCGGCGTGATTGCCACCCAGTTGATCGGGACACAGCTGGGTGAACCCAACCTGATCTCCTTCGATATGGGCGGTACGACCGCCAAGGCCAGCCTGATTGAGGATGGCCAGGTCGAAGTGACCGCCGAGTATGAGGTCGGCGGTTCGGGCAGTCAGAACCGCTGGATGACGGGAACAGGCCACCCCATCCGTGTGCCAGTGATCGATCTCGCCGAGGTCAGCGCCGGCGGGGGCAGTATCGCCTGGATTGATCCGGCAGGTTCACTACGGGTTGGGCCCCAGAGTGCCGGCGCGGAGCCGGGCCCTGTGTGCTACGCAAATGGCGGGGACGAACCGACCGTCACTGACGCTAACCTTGTGCTGGGTTATCTGGACGCCCACTCGCTGTTGGCCGG
>Ga0310344_10002131_pt1 | contig 14920 bp, 10 predicted proteins | sample HC15DNA20200_MG_FD_203801 | JGI IMG/M metagenome (GOLD analysis project Ga0310344, IMG submission 203801) | Marine microbial communities from station ALOHA, North Pacific Subtropical Gyre - HC15-DNA-20-200_MG | ecosystem: Environmental > Aquatic > Marine > Oceanic | place: Pacific Ocean: North... | reverse complement strand
TGATTGAACAAGGATTCACTGTACCGGTGTGATAGCTGGTTGCGTAACGCCCCACTCCCTTGGTATGGTACGATCGTCGCACCTTAGGACAACAGACTCCGGTCCTCCACCATCCTTCAACAAACCGGACAGAAAACCATGAAAACAGTCGCCGCCATTATCACTGAATACCGCAACAATTCACACGCAGACGTGATAGTTGGGAAAATTCTCGATGGCTTTCATCAGGATGGAGGTCCCGGCCCCGACCTGAAACTTGCAAGCATGTTTCTAGACCAGTTTCCGGAAAGCGACATGGCCCGTGAAAAAGCAAAGCAACATCAGGTTCCTATTTTCAAGAATATTGAGCAGGCAATAACGCTAGATCAGGACAAGGTCGCGGTTGACGGTGTATTGATCATCGGAGAACACGGCCGTTATCCTTACAACGTCAAACAGCAGCATATGTACCCGCGACCAAGACTTTTTGAAGATGTGGTTGCCACGTTTAAAAAATTCAATCAGGTCGTACCGGTTTTTAATGACAAGCACCTCGCATACAATTGGCACAATGCCTCATGGATGTACGAAACGGTTCGCGACATGCAGATCCCTTTCATGGCCGGATCTTCACTTCCTGTCGCTTGGCGCAAACCGGCCCTCCTGCTTCCCCGCGGATGCGAAATCGAAGAGGCCATGGCAGTGGGTTACGGTTCGCTTGAAGCGTACGGCTTCCACATGCTGGAAACCCTGCAATGTCAGGTAGAACGACGCCAGGGGGGAGAAACGGGGGTTTCCTGGGTAGAATCGGCACAGGGACAACAGATATTCAATGCAGAAAACAATGGCCGCTGGTCACGTCCTCTACTTGAGGCCCTCATGCAGTCTTTTCCGGAAAACAAAAGAGGTGATCTCAAAAAGAAACTTGGGGAAAGTACCTTCTATCTAATGGAGTATCGTGACGGCCTCAAGGCGTCCGGTGTGATGCTTCCACGTCATAGTGAATTTGGGTTTGCAGCCAAATTAAAGGGAGAAAAGTCGCCCGTAGCATGCTGGTTCGGACTCCAGGACGGCAAACCGTTTTTCCATTTTGCCCATCTCGTTCAAGCTATTGACCAAATGCTGCAGACCGGTCACCCATCCTATCCGGCTGAACGCACCTTGCTCACAACAGGTGTCCTGGATGCAGCCATGACCAGTCTCTTTGAAAACGGACGCAGGCAGGAAACACCGCATCTGAAGATTAATTACGAAGCCATTGACTATCCCTTTTCTCCTGGTGAACCGCCGTTTTCTCCCGGCCCCTGACACGAACTTCATAATTCACTGCTGGAATCATCTCATCGTCTCAAATTTAATCAGAAACTGTACCACAGGCAGCCAGCGAAGCTACTGACACCCTGAGAACCGCTTTTTATTTCCGGCTCCGATGAAGATCAAACCACTTCAGGATGTGTGCTACTTTGCTGATCAGATGGCTTGGCCGAGCAGCGATCGCATGTGATGCGCCCGGCAGGCGTACCATTACGGTCTCAATACCTCGAAGTTTCAAGGCTTGGTAAAACTGTTCTGTCTCAGAAATCGGTGTCCGATAATCCTGTTCACCAGTTAACAACATGGTGGGTGTCGTCACCTGACCGACCAGGGAAATAGGAGACCGACGAAGATATATTTCCGGATTCTCCCAGGGCAGACCTGGAAACCAATACTGGTAAAAGTAATTATAGATATCTGACGTTAATGCAAAGCTGTACCAGTTGATGACAGGTTTAGCTACAACCGCCGCATGAAAACGATTCGTCTTTCCAATCATCCAACTCGAAAGCACTCCTCCCCCACTGCCACCGGTTATGAACAGGTTGTCCGTATCAATGCAGCCTTGTGCAATTACAGCATCGACCCCCGACATCAAGTCATCAACATCATGACCGGGATAATCATGGTGAATCAAATTCGCGAACGCATCTCCATAACCCGTACTGCCTCTCGGGTTGGCATACAAAACAACAAAACCCGCGGCAGCATAAAGTTGTATCTCCGCTGAAAAACGCAAACCGTAATTCGCAAAGGGACCTCCGTGAATTTCCAGAATGAAAGGATATTTTTTTTCTTTATCGAATCCGGGTGGTTTTACAACCCATCCCTGAATTAAATGCCGGTCGTGTGAAGACCTGTACTGTATCTCTTCTACGGTCCCCAGTGTCGTGTCTACAAAAGCATCTTCATTAAGTCGAGTCAGCAACCTTGCACTGGAATCTACAACCTTTACCGCAACATCTGCTGGTCGATAGGCTCCGGTCCGGGTGAACGCAAGGCGTTTTCCAGAAACCGAAAAACTTCCCCCGGCATAAGGACGACCAATCACTTCTCCACCCAGCGAAGAAGCCACTAACTTCACCTTACCTTGAAGAGAGACGCTCCCGATTTTCGTGTCACCGTGATCATCGTATTTGAAATACACTCCTTGCCCATCAGCGTGCCAAACCGGGTTCATCGCGTCCCGGTCAAACTTCTCGGTTAGAACTCTCGAGCCACTTCCGTCATTGTTCATCAAATAAAGACGCTCGACATGGTATCCCTTCCGCTGATCATCGAATCCGCTGTAAACAATACTTTTCCCGTCTGGTGAAACAGATGGGGATTGATCCGGCCCCTGACGATCCGTCAGTGCACTAATTGTGGTGTCCTGAACTTGAACCCGATAAAGTTCTGTATTAAGTGGATCTTTCAACGCATCCTCATGACGATTTGCTGAAATAATCAATTCACTGGCATCTTGATTCCATGCCATCGGTCCCTGATGATCAAAAGGACCATGCGTCACTTGCCTTGGCGTCCCACCTTCTGCGGGAATCACAAAAACATGATGGTACCCCTCTTCCAGATACCCCTGCCCATCAAAACGGTAACGGAGTTTCTGTATGACCCGCGCAGACGGCGCCCATCGGGCCCCTTGGGGTTTCTCAGGTAAGGTCACAAACGCCTCCGATTTGTCTGGAACGAGCATCGAAAAGGCAATCCACTTTCCGTCCGATGACCATGTAAGATCGGATGGTGTGTGCGTCAACTGAGTCAACTTCGCCGTTTGTCCGGTATCCATCCACCGAATAAACAACTGTGTGCTTTCGTTTTCCTGCAGTGCGTATACCAGACGATCTCCACTGGGTGACCATCTTGGCCAGCTCACCGACCCTTTGGAGATCAACAAAGGCCTGAGTGAATCGCCATCAAAATCAACACTCCATAACCTCGCATGGCGTCGATCCGTCATAATGTTCATGGTGTTTCGGAGAAAGACCACCTGTGCACCATCCGGAGAAATACGTGGTTCACTGGCATACTCAAGCTCAAATACGTCCATCAACTGGAATCGCCGCACCCTGCCTTCTGAACCGATCTCGGCAGATAATACATCTGTCAAACACCCTATCACCAGCAAAAGCCACCCGCTTCGTCTGATTGTCAACATAACATTGTGCGTCATTCCATTTCCTTTTGAAAACAAGACATTCGCGGTTGCCTGCATGATGGTTACTTTCAGTGAACATACCACTTCAAGCAGAATGTTCCATCAAATCCTGTAAGCGGACATACGCTTCTTCCCATGCGACACCAGAACGTGGCTCATAGGTCTTCAGAGGAAAAGACCGCCGAACGACATCCCGTAACTCTTGCATCGAACCCAAGGACCCATGGGTTCGTGCCTGAACCAAAACATTCCCGATGACAGTTGCTTCAACGGGCCCCGCTATGACCTGACGATTGCAGGCATCCGCTGTCAACTGGCAAAGTAAATGGTTTTTTGAACCACCTCCGACAACATGGATCTCTTCAATCGCAGCATCGGTCACTGATTCCAAGCGATCGAGCACCCAACGATATTTCAAAGCCAGACTTTCCAGACAACATCGAACTAATGCCCCCGGATCTAATGGAACCGGTTGATCAGAGACACGACACAACGATGTAATCGCTTCCGGCATATTGAGTGGATTCAACAGTTGAGAATGATCTGGGTCGAGTATGGATTGAAATGGTGGTGATAATTCTGCTGCTCTGGTAAGTTCCTGATATGACCAGCGTTGTTCCTGACGTTTCCAATCGCGACGACAACACTGAATCAACCAGAGCCCCATAATATTTTTCAACAATCGGAACGTCTGATCTACCCCTCCTTCGTTGGTAAAATTATTTTCCATTACAGCGGGAGTGATAATTGGCTGTGTCAATTCCACTCCCATCAAAGACCATGTTCCTGAACTAAGAAAACACCAAGTCGGTTTTCCGAATGCTGTGACTGTCCTCTGTGCCGGTATCGCTGCGACGGCAGACCCTGTATCATGCGTGGCAGGAGCTATGACAGGAATCTCTTTGCGACCGATATCGTCTCCGACTCTCCCTTCGATCATGGCCAGTTCACAACCAGATTCTACCACTTCTGGAAAAATGGATGTTGGCAGGTCCAGTCGCTCGAGTATTTCAAAGGCCCACTGCTTCCGCTCCGGGTTAAAACACTGAGTTGTGGTTGCATTTGTAAATTCCACGACTTTTCGCCCGCAGAGCATCCAATTGAACAGATCGGGTATAGTCAAAAACGTTGCAGCCCGCTCCAGCTGGATCGAATGCCCACTGCGCATCGCCAGCAACTGGTAGAGCGTGTTGATTTGCATGAACTGGTTTCCCGTCTGTTTAAAAATCATCTCTCTGGAAACAGCACGGGTGGCCGTCTGCAACATCCCCTCGGTTCGTGTATCACGATAATGAACGGGGTTACCGAGTAATTGGTCGTCAGCCCCCAGCAAAGCAAAGTCCACCCCCCATGCATCCACACCTATGGAAACGATGTTCTTGCCATGAAGTCGAACGGTTTCGCGCAATCCATTGAGAATCTCACGCCAGAGAGATAAAACGTCCCAGAACAGTGTTCCGTTAACCACAACTGGATGGTTTTCAAAACGATTGATCTCTTCGATTCGAAGCGTATCGCCGTTAAAATGACCGGCCATCACACGGCCGCTTTCAGCGCCTAGATCCACTCCCACGAAACACTGTTCCGACATGCAGAATCCCTTTCTTGTCACCTCAATTATCAAAACCCCATCGCACATCCATCCTTCCGAGGGTCCGTGCCACCATGTAACACACCGTTTTCCCAGTCGATCCATATCGCCTGATATCCACCGAAGCTCCCTGGAGCACGGATCAGATGATGCCCACGTTTTTTTAGTCCCGCCATCGCGGATTCTGAAATCCCGCTTTCCACGGCAACACTTCCCCCGTCGATCATTTTATCTCCTGTCGGGCTGGAGGATCCCAGATGACGCGCTCGTGCGGCATCCCCTGCCTGCTGCACATTCATCCCAAAATCAATCATGTTACAGAGAACCTGAACATGACCTTGAGGTTGCATATCACCTCCCATCACACCAAATGACAGAAACGGTTTTCCGTTTTGAGTAACAAAGGCAGGAATGATGGTGTGAAACGGTCTCTTGTGAGGCTCAAGAGCATTACGATGATCCGGATCCAGAGAAAACAAAGCTCCCCTGTTTTGAAGTGCAAACCCCAACTTCCCAGGGACCACCTGAGAACCAAACCCATGAAAAATACTCTGGATAAAAGACACACAGTTTCGATCCTTGTCCACAACTGTCAAATAGACAGTATCGCCGTGTTCTAAAAGAGACTCGCCCGAAGGTACTTCCTGAGCAGCATGATCTAAATCAATCTCTTTCCGACGCTGTGACGCATACTCTTTGGAAATTAACTGCTGAACAGGAAGAGAACGGAAATCAGGATCGGCATAAAAAGTGGCTCGATCCGCAAAGGCTATCTTCTTCGCTTCCACAAACAGATGCAGGTACTCAGCCGAATTATGATCCATAGCTGAAAGGTTATAGTCTTCTAGAATATTAAGCATCTGAAGCGCGGCAATACCCTGTCCATTTGGTGGCAATTCCCATACACGTAACCCCCGATACATCGTGCTGACAGGATCCACCCAGTTCGAGGTATGGTCATCAAAATCCTTTAAACTGAAATACCCGCCGTTACGTTCGCTGAAAGCAACGATCTCTTTCGTAATTGCTCCTCGATAAAACGCATCCCTACCATCTCGCGCAATCTTTTTCATCGTTTCGGCGAGATATGGATTTCGAAATCGTTCTCCCACTTCTGGTGCTTTTCCATCAGGCAAATAGGTCTTTCGTGAGTCTTCCCATCGGGAAAGTCGGTCAACCGATTGAGCCCAACTGTTGGCAATTACGTCGCTGACGGGAAATCCCTGATCCGCATAACGTATCGCTGGGTCCAGTATTTCAGACAGAGAAAGGGATCCGAACTTTTCCCGAAGGACTTCCCAGCCATCGACACAACCCGGTACTGACCAAGACAGCGGCCCCTCGATAGGAATTCGATCCAGCTGTTTCTCTTGCAAATTATGAATGCTAAGACTGTAAGGAGAACGTCCGCTTGCGTTAAGCCCATATAACTTTTGGGACTTTGCATCCCATACGATAGCAAACAGATCACCTCCAATGCCGCAGCTCATCGGCTCCACTACTCCAAGGGCAGCATTAACAGCAATGGCGGCATCAATTGCATTTCCACCTCGCTTCAGAATATCTATCCCAACCTGAACGGCTAGAGGATGACTGGTAGCTACCATTCCATTGTCCGCAATTACCACGGATCGACTTTGATGGCGATTTTCCGCCGGCCGATCATATCCAGGTCCCTGAGCAAAAACAGACTTACCGGGAAGCACTAATTCATTCATCACAAGACTCACTATGCAAAAAGTTTTACTTAAAACCAAAAGGTGACATAACTTTGACATGACCTCTCCTTCAAAATCCGTCCTCGAGTTTTTCGAGCCTTCTTTCTTGGCTTTCAAAATTACGGCATTCCACCCCATGCCCGTATTCCTAGATGACCGTAACTGTGAAAGCACCCGTGCACAGTCTATTGACATTGCGCGCTGTCCGCCAGATAGTACATTATGGACAAGCGTCTCAAAGATGGCAGATCGGATGCTACGTATCACGACCAGCTCTGAATTTGGAAATGCTGCCCGAACGCGCCGGGATGTCTTGCGCATCGGCGGACTCGGATTTCTTGGACTGAGTCTTCCCGGACTTCTGCAACTTGAGGCGAATGCGATTCCCGTTACATCAGCTGGCTCTTTTAAAAAACGAGCAAAACGATGTATTCTATTTTTCATGGAAGGCGGTCCCTCACATATTGACCTGTGGGACATGAAACCGCTTGCTCCACCAGAAATTAGAGGTATTTTCAAGCCGATCACAACCTCCGTTCCCGACATCCAGTTCTGCGAACATTTACCCAGCTGGGCACCACTAGCACACCACCTGACATTCGTTCGGTCAGTAACCCATTCTATCGTCGATCACAATGCCGGTTCTTACTACGCACTGACCGGTCGTTCTCCAATTGAAAACGGTCAACTTGTCGTCTCATCAGGACCAACGAATGCGCCTCCTTACGGATCGGTACTGTCTCACCTGAAACCCAGTCATCCGAGCATGCCCGATTTTGTACATATGCCCGAACTTCTGTTTAACAACGGCAACACCATACCCGGACAGCAGGCAGGGTTTCTTGGCCCATCCCATGATCCTTTTCTAGCAGGTGATCCGAGCCAAAAAAATTATCGTGTGCCTGGCCTGCAAAACCCCATCGAGCTTTCTCTCAATCGATTTGAACGACGCACTTCCCTGTTCGAAAAAATTGATCAACTGCTCGTGAAGACTCGTGATCATCCAGATATCGATCGCATGAACACCTTTTACCGAAAAGCGATTTCGATTATTACATCCCCTAATGCGCGCGAAGCGTTTGACCTAAGCCAGGAACCGGAACAAGTACGATCCCGATACGGGATTAATCCTCATGACGCTTCCGTCAAGGCCGTTCGCCAATTCGGCGGGTTACCGCATCTGGGACAATGCATGCTCATGGCAAGACGCCTCATCGAACGTGGGGTTCGTCTGGTAACGGTATGCACCGGACACCGCTTTGACCAATCCTGGGACACCCACCGTCGCCATTTCCCGTTGTTGACCCAGTCCCTGCTGCCACACACCAATCAAGCTTTCTCGGCACTCCTGGAAGACCTCCATACAAGAGGACTTCTTGACGACACACTGGTTGTTGCCATGGGGGAATTCGGACGAACCCCCAGACTGGGCCAGATCACATCCCTGGCCGGAGCGGATGCTAGCGGACGCGATCATTGGCCCCATTGTTACACCGTACTCCTTGCCGGAGGTGGTATGCGACCGGGATTTGTATACGGTGCCTCCGATCGCTTTGGAGCCTACCCAGCCCGCGATCCTGTCCGTCCTGAAGATATCGCGGCGACCATTTACACGGCCTTAGGCATTCATCCCAGACAGCGAATTCTTGATAGCCTTGAACAACCTCACACAATCGCTGACGGAAACCCGATTTTGGATCTTTTTGAAACCATCTGACACGTAGTCAGGTTCCTTGCACAACAGATCCTTCTGCCACGCAATTACGTTCGGCATGTCCTACTGGAACAGTAAACTTACGGATGCCGTGTATCATCTGACTACATCAAAACGTATCCGGGCAGCGCTTCCCATCTTTAGCTGCTTTGTTCATAATGCGCGTTCATCAAAATTTTCATATATCATCAGTCATAATTTCTCCACTTAACCATAGCGGGAGTGTGTCGATGGAACGAACCAGGATTACGCTAGCAATGGACAATGCCATGATTGGAAAAAAGGTCCAGTTAAATGGCTGGTTGCGCACCAAGAGGGAATCCAAAGGAGGATTCTCGTTCCTGGAAATCAACGACGGCTCGTCCTTATCAAACATTCAGATTATTGCAGACAACACGTTATCGAATTATGAAGATGTCATTCGGAAATTGACTACCGGATGCAGCCTCACCGTGACCGGTATCCTGCACCCATCGCCCGGAAAGGGACAACTGGTCGAACTGCATGCTGAATCTATCAATGTTGTTGGGCAAGCGGATTCATCCTTTCCTATACAGAAAAAACGACACTCCCTTGAATACTTGCGTGAGATGGCTCATTTACGTACACGCACAAACACATTCGGTGCGTTGGCGCGCATCCGAAACTCACTTTCCTGGGCCATTCATTCTTTTTTCCAGGCGCGAGGCTTTCTGTACTTACATACCCCCATCATTACGACAAGCGACTGTGAAGGCGCTGGATCCCTGTTTCATGTTACCACTCTAAATCTCAATCAATTACCTTTGGAAACAACAAAAACAGATACCGAAACAAAAAAAGAATCCTCCCCTATTCCAGATAAACAAGTTGATTTTTCCAAGGATTTTTTTGGTTGCGAAGCTCACCTTACGGTAAGTGGACAACTGCAGGGTGAAAGCTACGCCTGTAGCCTGGGAGACATTTACACCTTCGGCCCTACGTTTCGCGCTGAAAACTCAAACACCACACGTCATCTTGCCGAATTCTGGATGGTAGAACCAGAAATGGCATTTTGTGACCTGGTGGGAAACATGGACCTCGCGGAAGAGTTTCTCAAATCCGTTATTTCACAGGTCATAACGCAATGTCCCGAAGATATGACACTCTTCCACCGATTTGTAGAACCGGGCATTCTTGACACCTTAAATCACATGATTGACCAGGACTTCGTTCGTTTGCCTTATACCGAGGCCATTGAAATTCTGGAAAAGACTACGACTCCTTTTGAATTCCCCGTTAAATGGGGCTGCGATCTTCAATCGGAACACGAACGGTTTCTGACCGAACAGCACTTCCATTCTCCGGTAATTCTTTTTGACTACCCCGCTGAGATCAAGCCCTTTTACATGCGTGTCAATGACGACAGAAAAACCGTTCGTGCCTGTGATGTACTGGTTCCCAAAGTTGGAGAACTCATCGGCGGAAGCCAACGGGAAGAACGTTATGACGTTCTAATTAATCGCATGCAGGAGCAGAGCGTAGACCCAAAAGACTATCAATGGTATTTGGACTTAAGGAAATGGGGGACGGTACCCCATTCAGGATTTGGTCTTGGTCTGGAACGCGTCGTACAGTTTATCACGGGTATGGCCAACATCCGTGACTGTATCCCTTTTCCGCGTACCCCTGGAAATGCCGCTTTCTAACCTTGCCACAATCCCATTACAGGTTTCATTGAAAAATCTGTATGACCGCTGGTCGCCCCGCTTCCAGACATCGTGAAGGCACCGACAAACCTGGGTAATCCGCACACCCGACCTGATTAGTCCTGGCTGGAGTCAGTGTCTCGATCCACATCCATTCCATCCAGTGACTGATTCAGTAACTTTCGCCACATGAACAGTTGTGCTTGCTCTACCTCAATCATTCCTTCCTTTACTTTCCCTGTTGTACTCATGATTCTATCCGCAATACAACTGCGCACAAATTTTACTAAACGGACCGCCTTATCATCGCCAGAGCTTTTCGAACTGGTTTCTGACGGTGATCGTTCAGTCTTAATGTCAGAAAGAGAATCAGAATGTGAAACGGATGCGTCTTTACCCGGTTCGGTCCATGTTTCCGTTTCTATTTCTGTTTGATCAACCTGTGTTTCCGTAATAGATGACTGAGCCAATTTCCTGTCCCCCTCTGAAATAGGATATACCTCTAGTTGACTTTCTCACGGGTACTCTATTTTGCTACGAAAAAACTATGGATTCCGTTCTCTCAGACGGTTGATCAAAAACGGTTTTCGATACCAACATCGGATTAATTGAGAACTAGAAATTCCCGTTAAGAACGAAAATCGACAGGAACCTTGGAAATATTTAACGGACAGATAAAAAGTATGGATTGGACAATACGGGTAATTTGAATGGTTTTTTCAGTCTTTCCAGACCTGCGTAATGTAGCGGCTGATACCTATTCATTTGTACACATAATCTGACAAATCTGTCACATGGCAATAATATCGGTTGGGTCACGGCGTAACAACGATAGGCGCGCTGCAAAAGCACAGTCTCACCCATAAGCCCCACACGAGGCTGAAAGCATGACTACGACCATTCCGGTTCGCCCGAATGGAATCAACGGATCCCCCTTTATTCTGTGATGGGATTCCGTCCAGAACGTTTCGATATCACCACTGTATGGACCAATGAATCGGTGCACAGCGTTTGTTGATCAGAGGATCAGGCACCTGATGCCGATTCGTCATTTGAAGCTGCGTCAAAACTCTCAATGGTATTTAATGACTGATTTAGCAGCTTTCGCCACATGAGAAGTTGCTCTTGTTCTACTTCTACCATCCCATTTTTCACATCACCCACCGAACTCATGATACGATCCGCAATACAACTTCGCACAAATTTGACCAAACCGATGGCCTCTTGATACTGTTCAGCACCTGTCATCTGGGAAACTCGCCTCCAGCACGATTCCATGAATATTCAGTTATAATCCACTGTCATCTCAGTTTCCACACTGATATGACCTATGTTAATCATAACTATTAAACCCTCCTTTTTGCGACCCCTGTTTGATCGAAAATCCCTGACATACCAAATGTGTGCTCGGTTATGATGGGAAGAGGTGAATTTCTTAGCCCCTCTTCAACTGACCTGAAACCCTTTTTATCCGGACAGTTTCTCACAAAGTTAACGACAAAATTGGTTACTTCATGCAAGTTAACCGGACCCATACTCCTGAAAGGTCGATTATCTTCCACAAACGGCACACTGCCGAATCACTATCTGATGCCATGGCGACTTCGTGTTTTTCACCTTACGTTAGTCCTCTTTTCTTCTCTTCATTGCAAGTGTTTATGGATCGGCACCCGAACTTGGAAAGACGTCTTACCAAATGGCATCTTCACGATTCTTTTCTGTGTGATGAAGGAATCACTGACCATGACTGATTTTGACAAGCTGATTGCACAAATACACCAGACATCGACCCAAATTTCTCTCTGTGTTACCGGGGGAGGCAGTCAGGCTATCAGCCGACTGCTCGAATCCCCGGGGGCAACACAGACCGTAATTGAGGCCTATGTTCCATACAGCCAAGAGGCACTGACAGACTTCCTTCATAAAACCCCTGAACACTACTGTTCCTCGGAAACAGCGCGGGCAATGGCTGCAACCTGCTATGAACGGGCCTGTCAATTCGGAAAGTCCATGGAAACGGCAGCCGGAATAGCCTGCACCGCGTCTCTGGCCAGTAACAAGCCCAAAAAAGGCCCCCACCGATGTCACATTGCCCTGCAAAATCTGGATACCACTGTCACTCATTCTCTGCAGTTCAACAAGGGAACACGCACGCGTACAGAGGAAGAACAGGTAACCGGAAACCTGATTATCGCCGCTGTTGCCATGGCATGTGGCCAACATTCCCCTTTGCCCCAGTTGGAACAATCACAACTGGGCCTATCACACGATGAGCACATCCATACTGTATGTACTCGAGCTACCCAACCTTTGATCGATTTAGCGGCAGGAAGCGCGCGTTATTTATGGCGTACACCACAGGGCATTTTGCACCCCATACCCGCAAAAAAAGATTCAAAAACCAGTGAATTCTGCCCCGAAGTCATTCTACCTGGTACCTTCAATCCACTCCATCATGGGCATGAACAACTCGCACGCGTTGCCGGACAATTACTGGAAAAAGATACCGTTTATGAAATATCCCTCTTTAATGTCGACAAACCGGTTTTGAACTATACCGAACTGGAAAACCGTCTGAATCAATTTAATGAACGTTCCAATGTTCTAATTACCCGAAGTGCTACGTTCCCGGACAAAGCTATCCTTTTTCCAGGTTCGACATTTGTCATTGGTTACGATACAGCGGTTCGTGTTCTGAACCACCGCTACTACCCCCACCCTCTATCCCTGGAATCCGCCCTACACCAGATCGAGCAACAGGGCTGTCGATTCCTGGTGGCTGGTCGCCTCATTGGCGATGAATTTCACACACTCCACAATTTATCCATTCCCAAACGCTTCAGAGATCTATTTCTGGATATTCCAGAAGCACGGTTCCGTATGGACCTTTCTTCCACAGCAATCAGAGAACAGCAAGTCTGATTGTGCCATGATGACTCAACACGAACCTTCCTTGTTCTGGCCTGGTACGATGGCTATTCTGAATAGCTATTGAAGAAAGTGCCGGATTCATCCAGCGAGGTACACTTGCAGAACGCCCCTGCCATACGCATCGTCTGTAAAAATGGAAACGATGTTTTTCGGAACTACGATTTTTTCTGCCTGGTATCGAGTGCTGTGACAATCGCTGCAGGACTCACGCTAGTTCATGCTTTAATAAGAACGATTAACAGATACCCGTCACGAATAAATGACACCTTGGTAGCACAGGAGCAACAAACGTGCCCACTGCCCTAACACGCCGGACTTTTCTGTCCGAGAGCCGATCTTTTGCTGCAGGCACTCTACTGGGAATTCCCAGCATCAGCCACGGACTTCCCACTTCTGACAGTAAGCCTTCCGCTCATATTAAATTGAGTTGTGCGGCCTATTCCTTCCGACAATTCCTGACTGGCAACGACTCCCCACAAATGACCCTCGACGATTTCATCGACCTCTGTGCGGCTATGGAACTCGATGCCTGTGAACCTACTTCCTATTATTTCCCAGATACCATTACTTCCGATTATTTACGCCATCTTAAACGCAAGACCTTTCTTCTTGGACTCGATGTATCAGGAACGGCTGTCGGCAACAACTTCTGTCTCCCTCCCGGCCCGGAACGACGGAAAGAGATAACGCATGTAAAAACATGGATCGACTATTCCGTACAATTCGGAGCGCCGTGCATAAGAATATTTGCGGGTAAGGTACCCAGCGGTCATTCGGAACGCGAAGCCCGTAACTGGGCAATTGAAGGTATTCGCGAATGTTGTCAATACGCCAGTCAACGGGGTATTTTTCTGGCCCTGGAAAACCATGGCGGTATTACCTCAACCGCCAGTCAGTTACTCGCTATCGTAGACCAAATAGATTCACCCTGGTTCGGTGTCAATTTAGACACTGGGAATTTCCATACCAGAGATCCATATGCCGATCTTGAAAAAGTAGCCAGACATGCGATTACCGTACAGGTTAAAACGGAGGTTCAGCCAAAAGGGACACCGAAAACGGAAGCTGATCTTGGTCGGATCGTCGACATATTACGACAGGTGTCCTATCACGGATATCTGGTACTAGAGTATGAGGCCTCCGAAAACCCGCATACCGCTGTCCCGCGTTATTGTGACCAACTGCGAAAACTAATTGGCTGACATATCCATCTGTCTGCGGCACACTTTTCGACCAGTTAGACGTCGCCAGAAGCCGTTCTGAAGTTTACTGTTTCACTTTCGCTGCACTGCAGTTTACTGTCTGCAGCAAGTGAAACGGGTTGTCGATCGTGTTGCCTGATCGAAGTGAGAAGGGTGCCGTGAGTTGTACGCCCTGTGAGATTCGCGCGCAGGAAGGCGCCTTTCGCTCGCCGCAAGAGTACCTGGCCGCCCTTCAGGATCACCCAATGCTATGTCCGCGATAGCTGCCGGATGAATGATCGTTCCATGGACTCGTGGTTTCTATCGCTGTGCTGAATGCGGACAGGAATAGCACTACGCACAAGCGGATTTCCTCTTCAGAGGGAGTCTGAGCATGTTTCGCGTACTCCCATTTACCATCTTCTTTGCAACAGTATCCTCTCTAAGTAACCTGCTGGAGCCGGTACAGGCCGCGTGGAAATCCAGCACTGCATATCTGTGGGGTAATTCGTGTTTGCGAAACATCGAACTCGGAACATGGCGGTTTTCAAGGGTCACAACTGCGCGATGCCGGCCAAGCACATTCTCACAGAAACCGAAGGCCCTCTGGGTCCGGTGATCGACATTCGCATGACGGGAAAATCCCAGTACTATGCCCCTACTCGGCCAG
>Ga0310344_10002130_pt1 | contig 14920 bp, 10 predicted proteins | sample HC15DNA20200_MG_FD_203801 | JGI IMG/M metagenome (GOLD analysis project Ga0310344, IMG submission 203801) | Marine microbial communities from station ALOHA, North Pacific Subtropical Gyre - HC15-DNA-20-200_MG | ecosystem: Environmental > Aquatic > Marine > Oceanic | place: Pacific Ocean: North... | reverse complement strand
ACCTCATCCTCACCCTTTTCATCGGCTTCGATGATGAGGTTGTAAGGGGACATGTCATCGAGATCGATTCCGTAAAGTTCCATGTAACGAAGCATATCGTCACCCTGCCTCCGCCTAGACCTGTCTAGACACTCATCGAAACTTCCACCCTCCCTCTTCTGAATCCTTATAGCTCGTTCATTATCGGAAACTTGCACCCATACTCTAAGGCAATCTAGGTTGCTCTTGTGCGCCCACCAGCCACTAAGTCTGCTCTCAACTATCTCTGGACAATCGGCTGAAACTAGCTTTTTTTGCAAAAGACTGTCCAACTCTCTATCTACATCTAGATCGTGCTTAGCTTTGGCGCTTAGTTCTTCTACTGAGATGCCCCTCCTAGAGGCTTCCTCTCTGAAAAATTGCCCCCCGTTCATCGATTCCCAGCCACGAGATTCTGCCAACTTCATAACCAAAGTAGAAGTTCCACTGCCTGGGGGGCCACTGATCGTTACCATCAACAAGTGATTATCTCCATTCGCTTCTACATACATCGCACCTTAGAACTCCTTTCGGTGTCCGGGAAATCATGTTTGAGTTACAGAGCTTGCAGATTAATCCCTCCTTCGGAGGGGCAGCGTGTTGGTTGCCAGATCGGCGCTGTGGTTGGTTATGCGATTTAACACCCGTTTTCCTTGGACCTGCCCGCCTCTGGGATCTTCGTACGACAGATGAGGTGTTTTTCTTTGTGTTTTGTTCCTCGAGCATGTGAAGAAGTGGTTCGGGAATTGTCTCCCCAGAGGCCACTAGAGGATGTCTGGAGAATCGGATAATCTTGATGTGTCGGTCAATTATCCTTCCAAGAGGTGCACTCATTGCAATGTAAGTTGCTATCCATGCTGGGAAAATCCATAGCACTCTAGCATTGAAGCTCCACATTGGATCCCAAGGAAGACTGACGAAACCTACTCTGAAGGACTCGACTGACTCTGCCATCCAACTGAATATTGCTATTATGAAAACCATCGTGAAGACCATCGGCTTCATCATGGATGATTGCATCTTCATTTGTTCCGGCATCATCTCCATCTGCATTGTCTGCATCTTGTCGGCTCTAGCAGTATCTCTGGCTACCCTAGCCTCCCTAAGCTGCTTCCCAATCTGCCTACTACGATGAGAGAAATGGGCTTGCTGAAGTGGGTCCATGAAGAATGATCGGATAACAGTATTGACCACCATAATGGAAGACCCCACAATGAATACTGTGGGGACGAAATATTTCTGGTGGAAGGGCAACATTGGTTCTAGTACTGATCCTGCAGAGTAAGAAAGAGCTATCCTGATGCTTGGATTGACCATAAGAAGAACCATCATCCCGAGAAGCAGCAACATTGGCATCATCATGGATGACATTGCATCTGCTTGGGCATCTCCCCCTGGCTGTGGCGAGGTCATGTACCTTCGATACCACGGAATGAGAATAACGCTTCGGTGGGAAGATACTATTGTAGCCGTTAATCAAGAAAGAGTATTCCCGCAAACTATGCAAATCGATGAGCCGATTCCTACTTCAAAACCACAAGCAGGGCACTGATTGGACACTACTGCACTGTCATCTTCATCGTTTTCCTGTTTTGCTTCCCCTTCATCGTCTTCGAATTGATCAATTTGTGCTTGTGATTCGTCTCCCCCGGTTTCTTGGTCCTCAACAATTTGTTCCGAATCAACCTTATCCATGTCTTCGATGGTTTCCGATGAAGGAGGAGGCAGGGTCACCCTTTGTTTTTCTACCCACTCTGGGATATTGGGTTCTTCGTCTACCTCATCGCCGAAGGTGGCCCCGTGGAAATCCTGTGCGTCAGAAACCTTGTACTCTGCTTCGGGGTCTCCCTGAATTGTATACAATACCTCTATTCTTTCGTCCTGCTGAATTCGTCCAATGGCCCAGGTGACTTGTGTGCCATCCCTTGCTGACTCCTTAGTAGTTGAAGCGTCGCGTTGTCCGTCCTTATCAGAACGAATGGTAGATTCCTCAATTGTGAATGTTCCTGGTACAATGTCATGCATTGCGAGATCGTCTAATGCGCTATCTGAGTTATTGTGGAACATCAACATAATCTCATACTGGCCTGGTTTTCCACCAGGGAATACCTCCTTGCCAGTGCTGATGTTCCGTCTCTTATGGACTACTTTGATCATAGGCGGACGTTCGACCATTCTAGTTGCTACTGGGCCGAATCTCTCGGAGCTAAAATCCACCTTTATTGGTGCGACAAGCATCTTATTTCTTGGAGATGGGTCTGGGGCCTGCAATGGATATCTAATCACCAGTGTCTTTCCTGGGAGCAAACCGAGTGGGGCAGAAGTGCCGACTGTTATCCTTAGTCCATGGCCTTCACTGTCAGGGGAGACGTGCTTCTCCTCCAGTTGAACTCCGTTAACAACATCAATCCTATACTGATCGCCATTCAGCTCGGTTCCTTCCATCTCAATTACCACGTCATCTATAGAGGGGGTTTCGAAGATTCCAGGTATATCGTCAAGAATTCTAATGACGTTGATATCCGAGGACCCAGTATTCTCAAGAGTTATTGTAGCATCGACATTGGAAGAAATATAAGATTTGATTCTTGACTTGTCAAACCTCTTCTGAAGTACAGAGTCCAATACGGTAAGTTGCTGTTCATTCAATTCTACGATTCCAGAAGATTGCACGGAAACTCTGGGAAGAATGGAGAATCTGATTTCCTGAGTGAAACTAGGTTGTTCTTCCGACTCGACCCTCTTCACCATGGAATCCCACTTTCCCTCTGGTGGGACGTCTTGTCTTATGTCCGAGACATCCAGAATAGGGTCTTCCCTTCCAATAAGCTTCACTGTGGCCCCAGATAGTGAAACTACGAATGACGACTTGTTCTCAAATACGCAGGTGCAGTGCCAAACTCCGGGTCTGTCGTCCTCTTCTGCATTCACATAGGAGAACTGTCTTCCAGATCCATGAACTCTATCGAATCTTGCTCGGGATACGGTTGCTTCTGCTGAATAGGAGGCGGATGAAACTCCTGCGTTAATTTTGTCAACGGAACCAGTTTTTACCTTACCCGATACAGTTAGAGTTCTTGTCTCACCAATATTCATCCTACCGATGTCCCAAACAATAGAGTCTTTCTCAATGCTATACACAGTGTCCTCAGGAAGAATGAATGATTTGGGAATGGTTCTCTTAACTTCGACATCGAATAGAGGAACGGGGGACACATTCTCAATATCGATCGTGATTTCTATGTCTTGGGGTGTTTCTGAGAAAACCAGAGAGACGCTTGGCTCTTCCCCTCTAGATATCTCAGTATCTATGCTCTCCTTCAGAATTAGCATCCTTGGACCTGAAGCGGTGTATGGAATTGCGGTTTCTTCGGTTGGGTCCAGTTCCTTCACGGTTGAGATCTTGTCACCGAAGTCAGTAGATTCGACAGATTCTAGATGAACCTCGATGTCCCATGCCCGATGCTTCTTGCTGGAATTCCTGAGGATTAATTCTCCATCTATGAACTGTTTCCTGGTTGATCCATCGGGGTTTAGAACCGTCTTCTCACTCTCACTCAAAGTAGCGTGGAGTTTGTCTCCTGGAATCGAGTCTACTTCAGAGGGGGTTCTTAGGAAAGGAGAGGGCCTGATTGCTTTACTCGAATCCGGTAGCTGAAATTCTGACTCTCTTACTAGGCCAAATGTGTCTATTGCCTGCGCTACCTCGGAGATATCTTCGGATTCCAGGGACTTGTAGTCAGGAAAAGAAAACTGCTGCCTTTCAGTAGGAGAAATTCCCAGATCTTGCTGTTGCTCGGGAATTACATCCTCGTTTCCTGTGGGCCATTCACCGTCGAGAAGAGACAATGAGTCTGCAAGCGAGTCTATCGAGGAAATATCTGCCTCTGCCTGTTCCCCCTCGGGGGCCGGCTCCGGTTCCCCGAACCCTAGCGGCGGGGGGGGCGGTGAGTCGAACCCCGCAGGCGGGGGTGGAGCTTCCTCGGGCCCCTCTTCCTCTTCCCCCTCGGGGGCCGGCTCCGGTTCTTCTGGGTCAATTTCTTCTCCGTTTTCCGATGGAAGATTATCAGGGGCTCCGTCTTGGTCACTAAGACCTAGTAACATCGCCCTAGCGGATTCGGGGTCTAACAGTTCTGAATGTAGATCATCATCAGATTGCGAGTTTTCTGATTCTACAGATGTGGGAGGCGGGAAACCGGGGGGTGGTGGTGGGGGGAAGTCGAACCCAGCAGGTGGTGGGGGGGGTGCAGAGCTTCCCCCTTTACCTACTTCTTCCTCCTCTTCATCAATGGTGGAATCAGAGTCTTCTGCCATGAAATGACCCTCAGCGTACTAACTCCACGAGTGTCGGGTTCGTTTAACGGTATGCCTGAGTTATCTCCTAGGTATCAGTCCGAGAACGTTGAAGATGGAGACGTCCTCGGAAACCCAATGACTGCCAATGATGGAACGACCCCGCCCGTGCTGTTCGTAGTAGGAACTGCGGGGGCTGGGAAGAGTTCGCTGGTTACATCTTTTCAGAGGTGGGCCAGATTCCTTGACATAGACGTACTTGCAATAAATCTGGACCCTGGTGCTGAGAGGGTGCATTATGACCCTGAGTTCGACGTAAGAGACTTGATTTCACTTTCCGAGGTGATGGATGAATATGATCTCGGGCCCAATGGGGCGCAGATTCTGGCTGCTGACCTAGTTGCCTCACAAGCCGAAGAGGTTTTCGAGGAAATTGAAGGACTAGCGGGCGATATTATGGTGGTTGACACGCCGGGACAAGTAGAGCTATTCGCGTTTAGAGAGGCTTCGAGCCATCTTGTCCAAGTACTAGGGCAAGGAAGGGCCTGCCTCATTTTCCTTTTCGACCCATTACTATCCAGTACTCCAAGCGGGTTTGTCTCACAGATGTTATTGTCTTCAATAGTTCATTTCAGACTTGGTCTTCCTACGGCCAATTTTCTTTCCAAATCTGACTTGCTAGAGCCTGAAGCCCTAGATAGAATCCTTGAGTGGGGCGAAAACTTGGATGTACTCGAGGCAGCGCTGTTTGAGGAGTCAGCAATGCATAGCAATTTCGAAGGTGGTGGAGGGCAGAGGGCCGAGTTTGCCATCGGCCAACTTAGGATGATGCAACACGCGGCCATTCAACCGGGCTTAATTCCTCTCTCGAGTGAGATGGAAGAAGGGCAAGCAGACGTACTGAGCTTCGCACAGAATATATTTGGAGGGATGTCAGACGCCAAAGATGGATTCGCGGGGGATATAGAGCATGAAAGACAGTGAAGGGAAAACAGACTTACTAGCAATCGACGATCTTAAAGATCACTTGCCCCAACTTATCGATTGGGCAATTAGAATCAAAAACGACGAAGAGGCTCTCTTTGACTTCAAACCTCTGGAGGGGATGTCTATCGGATCAATATATGAGAAGCCATCGACTAGAACCAGGGTTTCTTTTGAGGTAGGAGTGAATAGGCTTGGAGGACAACCAATTACCCTTCTTGCTGGGGACCTCCAGTTGGGAAAGAGCGAGTCTATCGCTGATACAGCAGAGGTTCTTTCAAGATACATGGATTGTATCACATACCGTTGCTTTGGACATGAAGATGTGTTAGAGCTGGCCAATCATTCCAAGGTACCCGTGATAAATGCCCTTTCTGACTTGCATCATCCTTGTCAAGCGGCTGCTGATATGATGACAATTGTTGAGAACGGAAGTAGGTTTGACGGTCATGTGGCTTGGGTAGGGGATGGGAACAATGTCCTTCACGATCTCGTTCTTGGATCAGCGATTCTTGGATTCGATATCAAATTCGCAACGCCAAAGGGGTTTGAGCCGGACGAGGAGGTAATCTCCAGAGCGATGAAAATCGCAGAGAATTCTGGCTCGATTATCCAAGGAGTGAATGACCCTATTGAGGCAGTTAAAGGTGCAGGTGTAGTCTATACAGATGTTTTCGTCTCAATGGGGGAGGAACACATGGGAGAAAAAATAAGCTCATTCCGGGGTTTCCAAGTTAATGAGGGCCTTGTTTCTAATGCAGACAATGGTTTTCTTTTCATGCATTGTCTACCAGCTCACAGAGGTGACGAGGTTACAGACGGAGTGATAGACTCCCCCAATAGCGTGGTATTCGACCAAGCAGAGAACAGAATGTGGGCACAGATGTCAATCTTGACTTATTTGTGCAATAAGGCTGCTTGGCAGACATACTGGGATCTACGCTAAACGGGGAGAACAGAGATTGCAAAGAATGCCGCGAGGCAGAGTTGCATTGATCTCTTAATTAATTTCTGAGCAGCATGGTCCTCTGATGAGAACAGTCTAGGTTTAACCATTAACAGGGTTATGACGGCGGGGATTACGAATACGACGTGCCAAGGAGTAAATATCTCCAACTCCGGGATGAATGGTGACAATACCGATACAAGTGCCCCCATGAGTATCAGCCATGCTACCAAGCGTGATCTCTCCACCCCCGCACTCATTGCAAAGGTCGTCCTACCTTTGTCCCCCTGCATATCTTCAATATCTTTGACAATCTCCCTAGATAGATTGTACAAGAAACCTACCAAGAATGCGACCCAAACCCTGTTATCGAAGGGTTTCGAAACCCCTGCTGCTCCGAAGATAATCACCATTCCGACAGACAAACTAATCGCAATATTGCCTGGTAAGCCTTTATCTTTCATCCTAAAGCTGAATCTAGAAGAAGATTCGTAGTTGAACAATAACACCAGTGCAACCCCCCAAATTGCCAGAGCTGGTGCCCAGTTCTCGACCCCCATATCGCCGTTCCAAGCAATATATCCCGCTGATGACAGAGTAAGAATTGAGACTATGCCAGTTAGTGACACGGCCCTAGTTGCAGATTTGATGGATATCTCTCCAGAAGGCAAGGGCCTATTGGGTCGGTTAACCCTATCAATTTCTATGTCCAAGATATCATTCAATGCGTTCCATGAAAACATGAATGTCATCACTGAAGCGGCATGAAGAATGGTGATTAGTGCCTCCTCGCCCTGGGGAAATCCCCGTGTAGCTAGGGTTGCACCAAGTATTACTCCGAATATCCCAGTTACCGAGTTACCCGCTCTGAACAAGACGAGCCATGAGTTTGGTCCTCCGAGCTCTTTCACAATTTGTGGACGTTTGCGAGATGCCTTGATTCCTTCCCCGATTATGTTGGTTTGAGTGCTATTTCGGCCTGGGAGAGGCCCCAGACACAAACCGTGTAAACACTGCCGCGGAAGGGCCCTCTGACATGGCCCACCTTTGAGAACCTGATATCCTTGGCCATGATATTGCCGACTTGGTTCATGGTAGCTCCCCAGCGAAATCGATCATTAAGATGGTCGAAAATCTCAACCGTATTCGCTGTCCCTTTCTCCAGCAGTAAGTTTAGGACCTCTGAACGTAATCGTCTAGTTCTCGACATTATGCCACCTCTGCATGTAAAGCAATGGAAGACTTCATCCTGCTGTGGAGCCCCTTCCAGCCACTCTTGCTAACCTCGACCCTAGGTGGTGCCCTTGGTACTGGCTTCCATGAGTTGCGAATCGTTAGAGATCCAGTATGGCTAACAAAGGGTCCATCGTTACTTTCATTCCCTGATTTGGTCCTCTTTAGACTGTCTAGGGAGATGACTCGACAAGGCTCTGGCCTTTTTCTGAATCTCAACTCTGGGCATCTTTTCTGTCTGGCAATCATGCCCCTATGTTGGGACATCTGAATATGAATAGAGGCAAAGGAGGTGGTAGTGAAAGTAAAAGTGAAAATTCTGATAATTTACTGTTACATCGTTTTCAAATAGAGACGGCAGGTCCCCATAGTAACGCTCGTGTAGTGTAGTTCGGTCCATCATGACGGACTCTCGATCCGTCGACCCGGGTTCAAATCCCGGCACGAGCACCATCCTCCCTCATTTATTGGCTCAGAACAGTCTTAAGCGCATCGTCGTTGGAGTAGTAAGGTTCCGATGCGAATTGAGCCGGATCTGAAGCTTACTTTCGATGATGTACTTATTCGGCCGAAGAGGAGCACCTTGGTTTCAAGATCTGATGTTGACCTTGAGAGGGAGTTCAGTTTTAGGCACACTAATCAAATGTGGTCCGGAGTACCCATAGTGGCCGCAAACATGGACACTACGGGACTTTTCTCTATTGCAAAGGTGCTTCAAGGACACCGCATGCTCACCTGCACTCACAAATTCTACTCAACAAAGGAGTTCGCGGGAGCCTGGGAGGGGGGCTTGGATCCAGAATTCATTTCAGTAACCTGTGGGTCGACGGAGGAAAGTTTCGATCTGCTTCAAAGGAAAGTGAACACAAATCATGACATAAAGATGATTTGCATTGACGTTGCCAACGGATACAGAGAGGTTTTCCTAGATTTTGTGAAAAGAGTCAGGGAGTCTTTTTCCGACCATATAATCATAGCCGGAAACGTTGCAACCAGAGAGATGACTGAAGCCCTAATATTGGCTGGTGCGGATGTAGTGAAGGTGGGGATTGGGCCGGGTTCTGTTTGTACAACCAGAAAGGTTGCAGGAGTTGGTTATCCTCAACTTTCAGCCATTTCAGAATGTGCTGATGCTGCTCATGGACTCAATGGACATGTAATGTCGGACGGAGGATGTGCGTCCCCAGGAGATGTAGCCAAGGCATTCGCTGCTGGAGCAGATTTCGTGATGCTAGGGGGGATGCTAGCAGGGCATGATGAATCTGGAGGGGAAATAATTGAAGAAAGTGGAAGGACCTACAAGTCATTCTATGGGATGTCTTCTTCAAAGGCAATGGAGGAGCACTATGGTATTGTAGCGAAGCACAGGGCTCCGGAAGGCAAGGAGGTTAGGGTGCCATATCGGGGTCCTCTTGAGGGTACGGTTCAATCCATACTTGGAGGGTTAAGGTCAGCATGCTCATATGTGGGGGCAAGGAGGATAAAGGACCTCCCCAAATGCACCACATTCGTCAAGGTGAGCATGACCACAAACGAGGTATATCGGAAGTTCAATGTGGATGAATAGGCTTTCGGCGACATCCTAAGTGCAACTAATAACGGTTAACGGCGAAGGTGCGACTAGTCGAAGCTGTTGCATAGCTCTCCCTGAGAGGGGAAGCTAGTTGGGTCCTTCGGATTAGTGTTCCACCTACTCTCGCACTTGTTGACAAAACCGTCACCATCGGAGTCAATCGTGGAGTCAGAGGAGTCAAGTGGGTCGAATCCGAAGTAGTATTCCCAACCAGCCCACATGTCGTCGTCGTCTTGGTCCTGATGGTAAACCTCTGAGCCGTCGTTCCACTTATCCCCGTCTGTATCATTGAGGATAGGACTGGTGCCATTCTGGTATTCCTCGAAGTTAGTGTAGTTTTCCAAGTCGTCGTAGAATGATGAGCCGCTCCCGTAGGGGTCAATGTGACACTCAAAGTCCTGCGGATCGTCCCATCCGGGGCAATACCTGTACATCAAAACCGTCCTATTGAGGCCATCACCGTCTATATCCTCACTTCCATCGCTAATCCCATCTAGATCGGAGTCAGGCATCCTAGGATCCATGGGCCCTCTCGAACCTAGTGCATCCAGAGTGTTATTGTCGACTAGCCCGAGCGCAATTGCCTCCTCAGAGTAGGCAACCTCCCATCCGTCAGGTAGCCTGTCGCCATCGGAGTCGTGATCTACAGGGTTTGTATCCCACCTATCTGGAGCCTCCAATGAGTTCTGCAGGGTATCATTATCGATGTCGAAGATTGAGTCTATTGGCGATCCAAAAGAAGGATCAAGCGCCCATCTACCTCCTTCTGGGACAGAGAATCCACTGAGGTTCATCTCATGCAAGAAATACCGAGGGTCGAGGATTCCGTCATCGTTCCTGTCCCCAGAAGTTTCGAACCCGGAGACGTAGTTAATCCAAATCCAACCCCCTGGACCCTTGCCACAATCTATCATCGAATCACAACCAGGGGGTAGCCAAGGAGATGTAGACACCCACAAACTGTGGCTCCGGGTATTCTCCTGTACAGAAAAGACCTGCATTTCCCAACCATCGGGTTGCCCATCGAGGTCAGTATCATTTAGCAATGGATTTGTCGCACCCTGCCAAGGTCTAGGGACGAATAGAACCTCATTTCCGTCTTTCAGGCCGTCATTATCTGTATCGGCGTTGTTACCATGGGTGATGTACTGGTCCAGACCGTCAACAACTTCCTCGCCATCCTCTAGCCCATCATTGTCGGTGTCGAAGGCAGAAGCATTGGTGAAGTAATAGACAAGCGTGCCGTTGTCGTACCATGGATGGCCGTCAACTGCCTCACGATAGTCTTCTAATCCGTCGTTGTCGGTGTCCTTATCGGTGGCATTAGTGAACGTATCATAGTACTCGACAGCATCGGACAATCCGTCCCTGTCGGTATCGAAGACCCCGGGATCGCTCCTGACGATAACCTCTCGGACACCGAAATCGACAATTCTAATCTTCCAACCGATTACCTCTATTCCGTCTATAAGTCCATCCGCGTCAGTATCTGAAACCAACGGGTCCGTAGACCTACCATCCACAACCCCATCTCCGTCCCTATCCCTAGCATTGTATTCGTCAAGGTTGGTGAACCTTTCATGCGGCTCCACTATGGTAATGAGTTCTTGCAGTCTGCTCGTGACCTCATCATCAACTTGGACGTTTATGTGGTATACCCACCCCGATTTGTCCGTCTTCACAGGGATGTTGACATAATTGCTGTCTACCACAGTCCTAACCCACAGGACTGTCCGATTGGCTTGGACGTAATCTCCCGGAACGACATCAATCCTCTCGATGGTTGTAGCACCGATCATGTCCTTGTAAGTAACCGCTCCATCACCGTCAGCATCGTATCCATCGAAGTCTGGGTCTTCGTCTGCGTTACTGCCATCATTGGGGTGAATTCCGCTCTGAAACTCCCAGCCATCTGGCATTCCATCGGCGTCAGTGTCCCACTCCAAGGGATTTGTAAAGTTAGAAGGCCCCCAATCGTAGGATACTTCGAACTCAGCGACGTTGTTGAGTCCGTCACCATCGGCGTCGCCATAGGCATCTGTGGAGTTAGCGGGGTTAAGGAACCAGTTGTAGTCGGAATTGAATGAGTAGCAATACTCGAATCCATCGGGCATCCCATCACCATCGGTATCCCAGTCTCCTGGTCCATTGAGTCTCCCGTCACCATCCATGTCCTCGTTAAACCAATTCGGATTATCCAGTGGGGTTTTCTTCTGGAGAGTAGTCACGACCCCTCCATTAGGCAAATTCTGTGCTGTAAAAAGTATCTCTGAAGCGAACCCGCGGATGTGTGGAGCTGGGAGCGTTAGCGTCCCGAATGTGGGTCTGCCGCAGAAAGTTTGCAAATCTACCAGATGTGTCGATATCTCGACCAAGTCATCGATAAGATCTCCGTCGCTGTCTGCATCACGGGGGTTTGTATCGTACTGTTCTTCCACGAAATTCCTCAGTGTATCTGGCTCGGGGAGTTCCAAGTCGAGAATAGCATCACATGAGTGCCCAAACTGCGTGCCCATCTCATCCCACAAATCATCACCAATGTCCAGTTTTATTTCCGCCTGCATTGATGGAGTAAGAAGTGGGCAATTCCAGTTTCCGTTAAGTGGGTCGAGCAAGGTTACAACACCAGAGGGAGTTGAGACGTCATGAGTATGCTTCGACTCCCATCGATCGTTCAGTCCATCGCCATCCGTGTCCCTCAACCGAGGATTTGTCCCCAACTCCGCTTCGTCCAGATTTGTTAGGCCGTCACGGTCAGGGTCACCTAGCGGCCCATTATCCGGGTCAGGGAATGTCTCATTCTGCTCTCCTGTTTCTCTCTCAGTATCAACCGATGCCACAGGAATGTCCTCGCATTCGACCTCGGTCAAACCCTCGCCTATAGAAATACAAGGTTCTCCAGTATCAAGGGGATCCAGCCCGTTTTCAATTTCCCAACCATCGTCAAGACCGTCTCCGTCAGTATCAGGCTCCTGCCAATTTGTCCCATATAGCGTGCTTTCCATGCGGTCCGCAATTCCATCGCCATCCCAATCACACCCGATTGTGGGGACATCTGGTGGGCACTCCCGTTGAATTCCAGGATTGAGTTCTATGTCCTCAATAGCCGATTCGAAGCCACCCCTATCAGTGCTGGAGAGTCCGGCCCCTACTACTGTGTAAAGACCTGCGAGACATAGAGTTGCAGTGATAGCAGCGACTGCATATTGGTTGTGAGTCAATGCCATCCTAGGACCCCGCCCTCGTAGAGGGCGAGTCTGGCAGTTTGGGTTCGGCTATAATGATTCATGGAGATTGTATCTCCCGGGAAAGACGATTATTGGCAGAAATTATTGAAATCACTTACTCTCGGTGATGAATGACTCCATTCTATCAAACGACTCTGCTAGAGTTTCGATTTCGGGCAAACATACCATTCTAAAATGCCCATTTCCGAATTCCGGCGAGAACCCAGAACCATGGACCACTAGTACGTGCTTCTTGTGTAGCAAATCTAGAACGAATTTCTTGTCATCTTTGGCTAGTATTGGATCAGAAATTCTTACGAATAAATAGAACGCACCACCCGGAGACTGGCATTCCAATCCGTCGATTCCCGCGATTCGCTGGAGGGAGTAATCTAGCCTTTCTCTTATTACAGACCGATGTCCCTCCAACCACCCTGTACCATCATTTAGACCTGCAAGGAATCCATGCTGAGCGGGTGTGGATGCGCAAAGACGGCTTCGGAGAAGTCTTTCTACTCCGTCACGAACTGCAGATAGTCGTCTTTGGGGATCATGCCAAGCCATGTATCCAATTCTCCACCCTGGAGCGAAGTAGACCTTTGAAACACCATTCAGAGTAATCACAGGAACCTGTTTAGATCGAGATGCTACGGAAACAATATTTCCAGTGAAATCCAGTCCGTCGTATATCTCGTCTGAAATAATGGTGCACTTAGGAAAATTCTGTGCTATCTCAATCAAAGCGTCAATCTCCGAGGAAGTGGCAACATTTCCAGTGGGGTTGTTTGGGTTAATCAGCACTAATAATTTCACACTGTCGTCCATCTTAGAGCGGATGTCATCGAGGTCTATTCTCCAGCCGTCATCGGGGTCGAGCCTGTACTCAACTGTACTAGCCCCGTACATCTGTGGGTAGGCCATGTATGGGGGGTAATGTGGCCCTGGAGCGAGGACCTTGTCACCAATCTCAAGAAAGGCGGCAAATATGACCTGGAGGGCTTCTGTGACTCCGTGAGTCACGTATACATCTTCCTCAGAGCAGGGCCATCCATTCCCTACCTGTGCGGATGCTATCGCCCTGCGGAGTGAAGGGAGCCCATAGGAGGGGGCATATCCATTTTCTTGAGCATCCAAGGCCTTCTTGTATGCCGAAATCATGTGCTTGGGTGTTGGAAGTCCTTGGTATGCCAGAGGATCCCCTATATTGAGGCGGATTATCTCATGCCCCTGGTTCTCAAGTTCGATTGCGGGAACGACAACATCACGAATTGCGTACTCAATAGCGGCGGCACGTGCAGAGACATCTACCTGCTCAACCAAAAACTCACAACCCTAGAAGTTCGCGAGCAGAATCTAGAGCAGCTGGAATTCCATCTGGGTTCGAACCGCCTCCCTGTGCCATGGTATGACTCCCTCCCCCTCCACCGCCGATATGTACTGAAATGGAATTTAGAATCTCGACTGCGTTGTGTCTCTCGGATGCTGCGGTCCCCTCTGTACTGGCGACAATAATCTTTCCACCGTCATCACGGGTCCCAAGGATTGCAAGGGTTGGTTTTGCTGGGTCACGAGTTAGTTGCCCTAGCATGGACATCAACGCTTTCATGTCCCCCCCTATTTCCATGACGGCGTATCTAATTCCATCTTTTTCTATTGCCGCGTCACCTCCGTCACTAGTTCGCAATCTTACGATTTCTGCTTCAAGTGATTCAATCTTCTTCTGCTGTGTTTTCCATTCATCGAAGAACCTTTGGACTGCAATGGGGAGGTCTTCGGGTGAGACCCCTAGAACATCACTTGATTCGTTCAAGAGGCTTTCCTGTGCCCGGGCATGCTCGCGTGAGGTCTCTCCTGCCACGATTTGCAGACGCTCTACCCCATCTTGGACTTGACTCGAACGGATTATACGTATCTCCCCAATTTCTCCTGCTTTGTCGTGGTGCGTACCGCCGCAGGCCTGAACATCGTGGTCCCCGATTTTGATGACTCTGATATCAGTGTGTTTGGGAGGGCCCCCCTGATATAACTCAAATCCGAATATTTCGTCGGCTTGGCTCCTAGGCAGGACAATTTTCTCAACTGTTGTGTTTGAGGCTACTATTTCATTAGCATAATCTTCAATTCGCTCCAAATCATCTCGACTAAGTCGAGAGTAATGAGTCAGGTCGATCCTCGCATAGCGTTCGCCCTTGTTTGACCCAGCCTGCCAAACGTGAGGTCCGAGTAATGCTCTGGCGCTGCCGCCAACAATATGGACGGCGGTGTGGTGATCCATAAGTTGCCGTCTACGATTCCAATCGACTTCCCCTGATGCTTGTCCCTTTGATACCGCCCGATCAGTAAGATGAACAATTACCCCGTTCTCTACTCTTGTGTCCACTACATTTGCACCTCCAAGGACGCCCTGGTCACCCAGTTGCCCCCCTCCCTCTGGATAGAATAGAGTTCTGTCTAGGACAACCGAGTGTGTCGGAGTAGTTTTGACTTCTGCAGATAGATCTAGAGAGCTTACCTGGGTAGCACTTAGTTTGCTGCAATCAAGTACCGATGCTTCGAATGTTGTGCGACTAGTGTCCGTATAATAATCCATAATTGTAGGTGGGAAACTGTCCGAATAGAATATCGCGTCTCGTGGCGTATCCTTAG
>Ga0310344_10002129_pt1 | contig 14920 bp, 11 predicted proteins | sample HC15DNA20200_MG_FD_203801 | JGI IMG/M metagenome (GOLD analysis project Ga0310344, IMG submission 203801) | Marine microbial communities from station ALOHA, North Pacific Subtropical Gyre - HC15-DNA-20-200_MG | ecosystem: Environmental > Aquatic > Marine > Oceanic | place: Pacific Ocean: North... | reverse complement strand
AAGATTTGGGGCTGCAGCAGGTGCTATTGCAGTCACAAAAATCGGCGCGCAGGATTCTATGCCTTACCGTGCCGAAGTCGACGATCTTTTGTTCGGGACCAAGTAGCCGAGATTAAGAAGTCGCTGGCCCGGCTAATATCTCTTATCATATTGCAGTGATTGGTGGCATTGATTAAAGATTATGGATAGTAATAGAACAGAGCGGATTGCGTATGCAAACGGGCAGCTTTCTGTCCAGATTCCTGAGCACGCGCGTACGGTGGCTGGGAATCCGGCGAAGCCTCCAATTACAGATATAGCTAGCGCTGTTAGGGAAGTGCTTCATAATCCGATTGCGCACGAACCGTTGCCATCCTTGGTAAGTTCTAGCTCCAAAGTGACGATTGCATTTGATGATGCAGCGGGTGCTTACTTCCGCACAAAGCACACTGACTTCCGGCAGATTGCTATCGAGATCATTTTGGAAGAATTGCTTAAAGCTGGAGTGCAACTGAGTAATATTACCTTGCTTCTTGCCCAAGGGTTGCATCGTAAACTCACCCGTGTTGAGATGGAAACTTTCCTCGGTCGTAAGATCATTATGCAGTTCGGGTATAACCAGCTTTATGCCCATGATGCTGAAGATCCTGATCAGTTAATTCACCTTGGCTACACACACCGAAATTGGGATGTTGAAGTGAATCGTGCCATTGTCGAATCTGATCAGTTTATATACCTCAACACGATGTGGGCTCCCTTCAATGGGGGCTGGAAATCTACAGCTGTTGGGCTCGGCACTTTCCGGAGTATTAGACATCACCATCGCCCGTTTCCTGCTGCTACTGGACAGTCAGTGGATGATCCGAAGAACTCTTCTTTCAAGAAGCTTGTGTGGGAACAAGGAGCGGTAATAGAAAAGTACCTAGAGAAAAAAGGACGACGGATATTCACCATTGAGAGTGTTTATGACAACCAGCACGAGAAGCGAATGATAGCTTTGTTTGGTGGAGGCGTGGCTGAAGTCCACGAACACACGTTACAAGCAATGGATGACCAACTTAAAGTCGACGTCGAAGGGCAAACGGATATTCTACTTGCTGGTGTCGATAACAATGAGTGCTACTCGAAATTTTCGGTGATGAATCCGATTCTTGTGACTAATCAAGCGCTGGCTAACACCGTAATGCAGTTTCAAAACCAGCCCTTGGTTCGAGAGGGGGGTATAGCTATTATTGCCCACCCGCTGAATACGACCTTCGACCAACGGAGATTCTCCCCGTACATTGAATTCTACGAACGCCTACTTACCCAGGAAAGGGATCCATATTGGCTTTGGGAGAATTATGTAGACGATTTTGCTCACCGGCCGGAATACATCCACGGCTATAGGTACGGATATGCTTACCACGGAGCGCATCCGTTCTTTATGTGGAACAGTACCTTGATGCCGCGTAGACACTTGGGACGAATTTATTTCGCTGGGGTGAAGGACTTTGATGTCGCTGCTCGGTTGGGGTTCGAAGCATTCCCTACAGTGGAGGAAGCTATTGCTGCAGCTCAGTCGGAGTTAGGAGTAGATGCTAGCATGACTGTTCTTCAGCGCCCCCCTCATTTGATCCCTAGGGTAGTTTGATGAATCGTTGGCAGGTTCTCTGCTGGGTAGGGTTGCAATCTACCAGGTTTGCTTTGAACTGGGAAACTAGTAAATAAATTGACTATCCACATTGACATCCCAGAGGATTAAGTGGACTTGATTTTTTAGATTGGGTTTGTCCCGTTAAATAAAGAGGTGCCCTAATGGCAACACTAACTGATCCACCAATAAGTAGCCAACCGTATAAAACCGTTGGTAAGCGTCCAATTCGGCATGATGGAGTCGATAAAGTTACGGGTAAAGCCATTTATGGGGCGGATATCCATCCTCCCGGACTGGTCTATGGCAAGATTCTTCGCAGTCCCCACGCGCATGCTCAGATAAAGCGGTTAGATACGAGCAAGGCTGAGGCGCATCCGGAGGTACTCGCTGTTGTTACACATACTGATCTCCCATGGACCGATGATCGACTAACCCAGGTGGGCGAAGATCTTGTTATAAGTCTTAGGTACTTGGCCACGTCAGTATTGGCTTCAGATAAGGTTCTCCATAAGGGGCACTGCGTAGCGGCACTCGCTGCGACTAATCCTCACGCAGCAGAAGAGGCACTCGGTCTCATTGAAGTAGAATATGATGAGCTTCCTGCAGTAACCAACGTTGAGGATGCTATGCGTGACGGCGCTCCTGTTTTACATGATGATATGGTCGCGCCAGAGAGCCTAGGTTTTGAGAATATAACGGGAACCAATGTTGCAGGACACTCCCAGCAAGAGTTGGGCAGTGTTACCGAAGGTTTTGCCAGTGCCGACGTTGTGATCGAACGGGAATTCCGCACTGCGATGGTCCATCAAGGGTATATTGAACCCCAGACTTGCACTGCTATTTGGGGTGAAGATGGTCGGTTGACGGTTTGGAACAGTAGTCAAGGCCAGTTTGGTATGCGGGACCAGATTGCACGTATCCTCGATCTTCCCATCTCAGATATTAAGGTAGTGCCTCTTGAAATAGGAGGTGGGTTCGGAGGTAAGCTCCGGGCTTATCTGGAACCTATAGCGGCCCTTTTATCAAAGAAAGCCTTGAAACCTGTAAAGATCACCATGTCACGCGCGGATGTTTTGGAGGCAACGGGACCCACCTCAGGTAGTTACACGAAGATCAAGGTTGGCGTCACGAACGATGGTAATATCGTGGCGGGCCAAGGCTACATAGCTTTCGAGGCAGGAGCGTACCCCGGCTCATCACATAACGGGGCGGCAACTTCTATGTTTTCTCCTTACGATATTCCCAATCTCTTAATCGATAGTTTTGACGTCGTCGACAATAAGCCCAGCACAGCTGCCTACCGAGCGCCTGGAGCACCGATCGGTGCTTTCGCTGCAGAATGTGTCATTGACGAAATCGCAGATGAACTTAACGTCGACCCCGTTGAATTACGTCTTAAGAATGCGGCTAAGGAGGGGACAAGGATGGCCAATGGGACCGTTCATCCCTCAATAGGCGCTATTGAAACTATGGAGGCTGTTAAGAGACATCCACATTACCGCTCATCATTGGAGGGCGAGTATGTAGGCAGAGGTGTCGCTTTTGGCTCGTGGGGAAATGGTGCTGGGCCTGCTTGCGTAGTGGCTAATGTGTTGCCTAACGGTAAAGTAGCGTTAGTAGAAGGATCTGTTGATATTGGTGGGACACGTACATCGATTTCTCAACAATTTGCTGAGGAGTTGGGTATCTCAATAACTGACATCTTGCCTCATGTGGCCGATACTGACTCGATCGGTTTCACGTCCAATACTGGAGGTAGCAGCGTTACCTTCAAGTCGGGGTTTGCAGCTTATCAGGCCGCTTTGGATGTCAAGAAACAGATAGTTGAGCGTGTTGCAATAACGTGGGATGTTTCATCTGATGAAATTGTTTACAGGGATGGGAGCGTGCATCATCTAAGTAACCCCGAGCTCACACTATCCTTTAGTGACGTAGCAAAGGATGCCAACCAGACGGGGGGACCAATTGTTGGTCGTGCTAACGTCACATCCACGGGTGCAGCTAGGGCTTACGCTGCTATGATTGTGGATGTTTCAGTAGATCCTGAGACCGGGAAAACTACGATATCACGTTGTACTGCTTTTCAGGATGCAGGGAAGGCAATACACCCGAGCTATGTCGAAGGACAAATACAAGGTGGAGCCGCCCAAGGTATTGGATGGGCGCTGAACGAAGAATATTATATGTCCGTTGAGGGTCATATGGTAAATGCAACACTACTTGACTACCGTATGCCTGTTGCCAACGACCTACCCATGATAGAGCCAGTAATCGTGGAGGTGCCAAATCCAGGCCATCCATATGGCGTTAGAGGCGTAGGCGAGGCGGGGATCGTTCCCCCATTAGCTGCTGTTGCGAATGCTGTATCCAGAGCTATAGGAGGGAGAATGGTAGATTTACCGATGTCACCTGGAGCGGTTTCAGACAGAATCATCTCTAGCGCGGGTGCTTCAGCAATATCCCAGTGAAACATTCCAGGGAACCCTATTGTTGTTATTGACTGCGGCAACAGTTGTTTGTTTCAAGGCTTCTGGATACCTTGACGCCTCCAAGGGCTGGTATGTAGCATTCTTTGCTTGTGGAGTGTTAGTCGGACGGGCGTGAGGTTATGAACTAACTCGACGGTTAATGGTTTCGTTAAATGGATAAGACAACTGTTGCTTTCCGGGGAATTGACTAGCCGACAACGCCAGGGGATAAGGGTTTATGCCAAAGAACGAGGAAAATAAGTCTGGTAAGCAATCAGATCAGGGCATATCGATTTCCGCACGCGGGGTCACGAAGCAATTTGGATCAAATATAGCTGTGAATAACGTCAGCTTTGACGTTCACAGAGGTGAAGTGATCGGTTTTCTTGGTCCCAACGGTTCTGGGAAAAGCACGACCATGCGTCTAATAACTTCTTATTACACCCCGGACACTGGGACCATACAAATCGAAGGTATCGACAATCAGAAGGCTGACAAGGCGACGAGAGGGATGATTGGATACTTACCAGAGAATAATCCTCTCTACGGTGATCTCCTTGTGCATCAATACCTTAACTATGTTGCTGACCTACGGGGGCTAACCAAGGCTGATCGTAAAGCTAACCTCGAGATGGCTGTTACAGAGACAGGTATTGAGGAGGTTTTTTATAAGCCGATAAGTACCTGCTCCAAAGGTTACCGACAGCGTACGGGTTTGGCGGGAGCTATTCTTCATCAACCTAAAATTTTGATTATGGACGAACCTACAGAAGGCTTGGATCCTAACCAGCGGGTTCCTATCCGTGAGCTTATCCGAAAGATGGGTACGGAACGAACGGTTATGCTGAGCACCCATGTGCTTCAGGAGGTAGAAGAGGTATGTGATCGCCTTTTAATAATTCGTAAAGGCGTTATTGTAGAGGAGGGCACACCTGCGGAATTACGCGGACGCGCTAGAAGCCAATCATACTTCGTGCTTGAAGTCGAGGGTAATGGAGTTCGATCCGCAGTTGAAGCTATGGACATAGTCAGGGATGTTGCACCTGTTGGACAGTCCAATGGTCGAGGCCGCTATCACATAACCGCCACCGATCCTGATATGGACATCAGGCCGGAGTTGTACAAACTGGTCAAGCAACATGATTGGATGTTGTGGGAACTACATGAAGAGGACGTTAGTTTATCGGAACTCTTTGCTACTCTAACTCGGGACGAAATCTCGGACGAAGCCGATAATAGTACATCCTCTGACACACCATCTGACCTAAACCAAGAGCAGGAGTAATCGCGGCGTGAGTTCAATCGTTGCTGTTGTAAAGAAAGATCTCCGAGGCTATTTCGATCAGCCCACGGGGTACATATTGTTAGTGATCTTCGTGGCGCTTATTTCAGGTTTAGGTTTCCGTGAACTGTTAGTTAATCCAGAAGCCTCCCTACGAGCAATTTTCGCGTTCCTACTGCCGGTTCTTCTTGCCTTATTTGTCCCGGCTGCCACGATGCGGCTTGTATCTGAGGAGCAGCGTGATGGGACACTAGAATCCTTGCTCACGCACCCTCTAAAGGTATGGCAAGTTATAGCTGCAAAATTCATTGCAGGCTTCTCGTTTGTAGGCGTTGCAGTAGTCGCGACTATTGGAATCCCTATAGGGTTACAGACCGCTGGGAATTTAGATATTGGTGCGGTAGTTGCCCAGTACCTGGGTACGTTCTTGATGGTGGCATCCTTTGTTTCGATTGGCTTATTTACCTCCAGTCTGACTCGGAATCAAATGGTATCTCTGATAGTAGGGCTTTTTATCGTGGGAGCCCTGATAATCGCTGGTCTACCAATTATCACGCTGGCTGTTCCGTCTAGAGCAGCTGTATTAATCCAGGATCTCAGCCCTCTAACTCATTTCAGTTCGATTGCACGCGGCGTGCTGGATCTCAGAGATATACTCTATTTTGTAGCACTGATTTCAACTTTTCTTAGTGCGACCTATCTAATGATTCGTGGCAAGAGTGTTAGCCATAGGTCTCCTCTATACCGTAACCTTCAAGTGGGTGTTGGGGCACTGGTTCTCATAAGCCTGTTAGTCGGGTGGTTTGGAAGTTCAATTCAAGGTCGCATAGATCTCACTGAGCGTCGGCTTTACACGTTAGACTCTGCTACTAAAGACCTCCTTGGAGGGATAGATGACCTAGTGAGGATTAAACTGTTTACCTCCGAAGACCCTCCGGTTCAGATAGCTCTAGCGACGCGCGATGTCACAGATTTTGTTGACGATCTATCCTCCGCTGGTGGTGACAAAGTTTGGGTTGAAAAAATCAAGGCTGACTCCAGTGACGACGCAGCAGCGAAAGCCGATGAGAGTTTTGTAAGACCAATTGAATTTAACATCGCGAGCCAGGGCGAGTTTCAGGTCAAATTGGGTTATTTGGGAATGGGTATAACTTATGCGAATAAGCAGGAAGTGATCCCTTTTGTCGATACAGTTAATGGTCTAGAACAACGAGTTGCCGGAGATATTTTCCGTATGACTCAGAAGGAAGAACGGACGATTGGAATGATGTACGGACATGGCGAGAAACGCCGTGATGCGGAATTACAGAGTTGGCGTGATCAGCTTGAGCGTCAATATTATGTTGATGAGTTTGATTATGTGTCTCAAGGTGTCCTAGACGCAACGGGCCGGGGCTTGGATGTTCTTGTTATCCCTGGGCCCAATAAGGAAATGTTTCCAGATATTGTGAACGAGATTGACGAATTCCTTGCTGATGGTGGCAAGGTTCTGCTTCTACTGGACCCCGTACTCATCGATCAACAGAGGTTGCGGGGAACACCCAACAATCAGGTGATGATTGATTGGCTAAAGAGTTATGGGATTGATATTGGCACAGATGTAGTTTTCGATACACAAGCGCACGAGACCCTTGCTTTCGCGTCCTCTTATGGTGCTGTAAATTTGCCCTACCCGTATTGGGTGCAAGTGCCTACGGCAGAATCCAACATCTCTGGAGGTGTTGCTGGAGTAATTATGCCTTGGGCGAGTTCGATCGATATCACTAACAGAATATCGGACGAGGTTGGGGAGATTGAAGTGACTCCGTTACTGACGACCTTTGAGACAGCCGGCGTGGATTTAGAGTTCGAAGATTTGTCACCGCGGTCGCCACGTCTTGTTGAGCTTGCCGATAGCCCTCTTAGAGAGCGCCATTTGGCTGTCGCAGTGACAGGCACTCGCTGTCCGCCACTCCATGCGACATGTGAGATTGATCCAGAAAATGTATTCCGTATGATAGTTGCGACTGACTCTGACTGGATTACCGAGCAGATGGCTCAGCGTTACTCTCAGCATCAGTTGCTTGCTCTGAACTGGATGGACTGGTTAATGCAAGAGGATGCTCTCGCAACTATCCGTGGTAAAGGTGAGGTTTTTCGTCCTCTAGTGTTCACTTCGGATACTCACAAAAACATTGTTCAGTACGCCAACATCATAGGTGTGCCCGCACTGATTGTTTTACTGGGATTAGCTCGATTCTTGGTTCGGAGGAATGGGACGAGAAAGGTGTACGTAAGTGGGAAATAGACAGCTAGCAGTCGTCGTTGGCGTTTTAGTCGCCATCGCCGTTGTGGCGCTGGCAGGTAGGGCGATCACGTTTCAGTCTGAAAGCGTGATTATTTCCGACGTGCCCGAGTTAACAGAGACTTCTTTGGATAGGGTAGTCATTAGAAATAACGAATTTGAAACTGTAGTGGACAAGGTTGGAGGGGAATGGCGAGTAGGCCAGTATCCAGTAGTCCGAAACCGATTTGAAGACATGTGGGCAACAACGGCAATGTTCCAGAAAGCAGAACTGATCGCTAGAAACCCAGAGAATCATTCAATTATGGGTGTTGCGGCTGAGAATGGTACCTTCGTCGAGTTTTGGAAAGATGACGAACTTGTGGATGAGTTTTTTATCGGGGATCAGCAGTTTGCGCCTATTGGGGAGAGGATGATAACGCCCTGGACGGTGTTCGTCAGGACTTGCTTTCTCCGCCGACCGGACTCGGACGATGTATTTGGTATATTCTGCGATTTCCCTGACAGGTTTCCAACAGACCCGAAATTTTGGCGTAACCCGATTATCGCAGAAATTCCGAGGGACGAGATTCAGGTTGTTCGATTCCGTTACTCCGATGAGGAATTTGAGTTAGAACTTAACAATTCCGTCTGGACGCTAACAGGAGGTCAGTTTAATAAGGAACCTGCTGACTCACAGGTAATGGTCGAACTACTCCAATATCTAGAAATGCTCGTCGCTAGTGATTTTCCAACTGAAGATGAAGTAAGTAGGCTTGATTTCAGTATTGCTGACATCACTCTGGAGCTTGATGTCCGTCCGGGATCGACTTCGCGATCAGCACGCGTTCTATTTATGAGACGTGATGAGGGTGGTTTTTTCGTAAAGCGTTCTGATCAGGCCTATGCGTATATCCTAGAAGATGACTTGGCAATTCATGTGCTCAAAAAGATCGCGGACTTTGTAGTCGAGGTAGACGTTCCGAGTCCCACGCAGTAGGTTTAATTATGGTGCTCCGCACTCTCATCGTCAGCACTTTATTTGTTGCCATTGCTTGCTCTGAAAGCGATCCTCAAGCAACCCCTACGCCTGATAATTCGACTATCTCACGAATTGCGTTCGCATCTGATAGGAATGGGGATTGGGATGTCTATGTGATGGATGCTGATGGTCAGAACATTACAAACTTGACAGCTACCGTAGGTTTGGACACCTACCCCGCGTGGTCACCCGACGGATCTCAGATTCTGTTTCAGTCTGACCGCGATGGGAACCTCGAGATATATGTAATGAATGCGGATGGTAGTAACCAGACCCGTCTTACCAATGATCCAGGTAAGGACCTTTGGCCGTCTTGGTCACCAGATGGCAAGAAGATAGCGTTTTCCTCCGACCGCCGTGGGAAGCTTAGTATCTGGATGATGAATCCAGACGGGACAGATGCCAAAGATTTTAGTGGCAGTATTTTAAACTCAAGATACCCAACGTGGAATTCAAAGGGCGATAAACTTGCTTACCAGGACGATAGGGGTGTTTGGGTGATGAAACATGATGGGACCGAAGGGGACCGTATCATAAGTAACGATGTTTTTTTCGACGACTTTTTTGTTGGACACCTGGACTGGGCCCCGAAAGGGAAGCGATTGGCAATGATCTCCAATCACCAAGAGCGTACTGCTTTCACCCGTAATCTATATACATCTCAGATAGATGGATTTCGATTCCGGAGGTTATATCCCGTAGCGTCTGGTTCACCTTATGACAGACCCTCATGGTCACCAGATGGTGAATGGATTGCTTATGGTATTCAGACTTCCGATGGCGGTGGTTGGGACATCCAGGTTGTCAAATTTGATACGCAAGAAACTGTTCGCCTTACTAGTTCTGAAGCGACGGATACTGTGCCTGATTGGGAGCCACGCGGTTTCGTGCCGGTCTACCCAGAGACTTTTGTTCCAGCACTACCGTAATCCCCTGACTGTTATAACCATTTAGCTTGACAGATTGTTTGGAAAGAAATTAGCCTCACTTTGCTCTGATTGAGGTTAACGTGTCTACCAACGTTCCTGCTAAACGCCAGTATTATCCCAAAGTCAGCGATGTTTTCGCGGATACGCTTAAGCGTAACGACGTGCCCTATTTGTTTGGAATACCTGGCGGTGGTAGTGCGATTGATCTCATTGAATCTTGTAAGTCAGTTGATATCCCTTTTGTGCTAGTCCAACACGAAACAACCGCAGCTATGGCAGCTGCGGTTACAGGCGAGCTGACTGGTACATGTGGTGTGTGCGTTTCAATCATGGGTCCTGGAGCTACCAACTTGGCTGGTGGTGCTAGTTATTCGTTATGGGAAAGACATGCTGTGATTTCGTTGACTGAGGCATATCCCTTAGCACAGGCTTCCCAAATGTCTCTCCAGTTGATGGATCATTCGAGGATGTTTTCCAGCTTTTCCAAGGCCTCAGAGGTACTAGATATCACAGATCCAGCCGGGCAACTTGTACGTCTTATGACACTTGCAAAACGTGAGAGACCAGGCCCTGTGCATCTGGATCTCCCTAACGATTTACTCAACGCTGAATCTGGGGGATTGAACGATGTAAAAGAAGGAATACCTGGGAAAAAGCCAATCGTTGGTGACCTTGATGCAATAGTGTCAGCGATTAATCGAAGTGAAAAGCCGGTTTTGGTTATCGGCCCAGCCGTTGTCCGCAGTGGAGCATCCCAAACGATTGTTGAACTAGCAGAGAAATTGCGGGTCGCTGTTCTTGTAACATCGAAGGCTCGTGGAGTGATACCAGAGACCCATCCTCTGTTTGCTGGTGTGCTCACTGGGATCTACCATCCGTCAACATTTGAAGGCAAAATAATTAGTTCTAGCGATTTAGTTGTTGCTGTTGGACTCGACCGGATGGAACTCCTCGCTCCTTGGAGGTATCAACAACCAATCGTATCAATCGATTCGATTGATACTTCTGATGAACAGGTCGGTACCCCTCTCCATACTGTTCATGGATCTCTGGGCGAATTGCTTGCTTTGGTTATCAGGATTGTGAAGCCTAAGCAGGCTTGGGATAGTGAAGAACTTAGTCACTTTTGGAATAGTGCTATACGAGTACTACAGGGCAGTCAGGCGGAATTAAACGCTGCAGCACTGCTCGTGAAAGCTCGTGATATGGCGCCCGACGATACGATATTAGTAACTGAAACAGGTATATACAACGCTGTGAACCTGTTCACTTGGAAAGTACCTTCACCGGATCTTTACTTTGGTTCCAGCGGTGCCAACACCATGGGTTTTGCACTGCCTGCTGTCATAGCGTCTTCTCTAGTCAGGCCACTCCAAAAAACTATCGCGTTGGTAGGTGACGGTGGATTCTTGATGAAAGCGTCTGAATTAGAGACGTTAGCGCGTCTGAAATTGGCTCCGACGATCATCGTTTTCAACGATGGTACGCTTGGCCTAATCCGCGTAAAGCAGGAAGCTAAGGGATACGCCCGCGACTCTGTCGACCTCGCTTCGGTTGATATCGCAGCGTTGGCGCGGAGTTTCGGGGGCTGGGGTGAGCAGGTTCATTCCCTTGCAGCATTCGAGTCAGCGTTCGAACGCTCACTCCAATCCGATAGGTTTACAGTGATAGATGCCCGGTTGGATCCAGTGGTCTATGCTTCTCATATGGAGCCCATACGTGGTTAGCTTCTTGCGATGAGTTACGGTAAACCCAAAGCCGCTTGTTAGAGATAGGGAACTGGTGGTTCCGAGGTGTCCTTTTTGCTTATTATTAGTTAATTGGGCGATGACTAATTATCACTTGGGATTGTTGGATGTTAAGCCCAAATAAAAAAGGGTTAGCAACTCTATGGATGATCGAGACGAAGTATTACTTGGAATGACTTTTGTCTACCAAAGTCGAAACACCTTGATCTAATGCCTCATTTTACGACACTAAACGGCTCGCGTATTTTTTACAAGAGGGTGGGTCAAGGGCCTCCGTTACTACTGATAATGGGGACCGGGCTTGATCACTCAGTGTGGAATCAGCAAGTGAACTCTTACTACAATAACTTTGAGTGTATTGTCTTTGACAATCCAGGGCTGGGAGAATCGTGGAGGACACCAAAATCAGACCCACTTACCACTGCTTCTATTGCTAAGGATGTTGTTGAGTTGTTAGAACATCTTGAGCTTAAACCTGTGCATGTTTCGGGTCTGTCCCTCGGCTCATGTGTTGCTCAGGAATTGGTTCTAGCACGCCCGGACTTAGTGAAAACGTTACAACTCCATGGAACTTGGGCGCGCGCAGATGGGTATGTTAGGCGGAAGTTCCAGGCACAGATCAATTTGCTACGTTGGCTTGACCTCCGTGCTTTTTATGAGATCAACGTGCTGTGGCTTATTACTCCAGAGTATTTCCGACGGTACCCTGATGTCGTAGAGTCCCAAATTAATACTATCGTCAGTAGGGCAGATAAACGTGAGCTTATCCAGCAGTACGAGGCGGATATTGATCATGACACCCTGTCACGTTTGCACCGAGTGACTGTACCCACCTTGGTAACAGTGGGCAGTTATGACGTTGCCACTCCGCCACTATATAGTCGGGAGGTAGCAGAGGCTATAGACGGGGCAGAGTTCGTGGTTTTTGAAGAAGGCGGCCATTTGCATAATGTTGAAAACCCGGAGCAATTTAACCGGGTAACACTCGACTTTCTTCTCCGGCATAGGTAACAGCCCTAACGGTATCTACATTCTCTCACGAGCTGCGGCTGCCTTTTCTGCTAGATCGGCACGCGATGGTGCGAAAACATCGACCACAGTCGTCTCCTCCCTGACGTAGCCTCCGTGAGGAATATTGGATGGAAGGATAAGAACATCTCCTTTTCTTGCTGGGTAGAGCTTGCCGTCTATGATTTGCTCAATAAAGCCGTCAAGGACGATCATGATTTGTTCTGCCTCATGTTGATGCACCGGGAAATAGGCCCCCGCTTTCATCGTGAGTAGGCTAACGACAGCTTCCTTACCGGCTACGAGATGACTAAATGCTCCTGGTGCCAATTCTTCTTCGGGAATACTTGGGTAATGAACTATGAAGTTTTTGCGTTCAGCATCGTTGCCGTAAGTTGTATATTCTTCAGCCATGTGTCACTCCTATCTGTTTTAGAGGATTGATCATACCATTTGGTGGGTCAGCGTCCATCCCACTACCCGAATACTTAGAGGTTGACCATATTTGAGTGTTTCGTAAAGCTATCCACGATCAAATCTTCCCACTGTGATCTGTACTGATGCTTTCACCTTGGGAAGGAGGGTGAATAGTCGGGTTATTGATTGCGTGAACACCTGTTTCGTCACCGTAGACGGGAACTGGGTCTGAAATATGTTCATTATGGACAGTGGCAAACAAGTACCATCCATTATTGAAATGCACTAGCTGTGCCGCGTAAAAAAAAGTATCCGTTGGGTGATCTACGATTTGCCCAGTGCCGTGGATCCTGAATGGGCCAAATGGATGATCGCTGACCATAGAGTAGTTGGTGTATTGTGGGACGTCCTTACCGAAGCGTTTTGCGAAACTAGTAGTTAGTGATCTTCCCGGGGTAACGAAGACTAGATACCAACGGTTCCCAATCTGATATATCTGGGGACATTCCATCTCGTCAGAGACATGATCGTGTTCAAGTGGAGGCAAAATTTCCCAATTACACATATCAGTGCCAACTGCTATCGCTACAGTCCCTCGTGCGTCCATCTCCCCATGGACACTGCGTGCACTAATGAACTGGTATACCTGGTGTCCGTCATCGAACAGGTGAGGGTCTCGCCAGTGGACCATTTTACGCTGGCCAGTCCCCATGTATTCGTAGTATGGAGAACTTGATTCTAGGGTAGGGTTATCGGCCAACTTTTCCCAGGTTAAGAGATCGTCCGACACTGCCATCCCGACACGCTGGGTACGGTGCTGTGCCCAAATTGTTTCAAAGGAACTGTCAGTCGTACTGGTAGCAGAATATGCCATCCAATACCTGCCGTCACGTTTGATAATGCTCCCGGTGCATAGCCTTAAGTCATCCCATGAACCTGGTGGGCCTTGATGTAAAACAGGAGGGAGACGCTCCCAGTTAAACAGATCATTAGTGGTCGCGTGTCCCACAAATGGTGCCTTGCTTCCATCTTCTTCTATAGGCCAGGAGATATAGAACATGTGGCAGGTGTTAGTGGCCTCATCAACAAAGTACCAAGCATCTGACAGCACATGCCCTTCGTGTGTAAACATGATTACCATTACCTCTTGATTGGGAGTCTATTGTGTCTGATTAGTATTTCAGATGCTGATGGTCACCTGCCGATATTTGCATTGGGAGGATTATCAACGAGACCCGCGATAAGGTGCTCATATACTAATTAGCGGGCCAGGCTCCTATTCAACTGAATGGTTGTCCAAACTTTTCTTGATGAGCGATTTCACATAGCTTCTTGCGACGCTTTTTCCCTTGTGTACGGTTGTGGACAGGATAGCCGAATGGCATTACCGCAATAACCTCGAGTGATTCTGGCACCCCAAGAAGAGTTGCGACTTGAGTCATTCCGACCCAGCCTGTCCAGTTAGACCCGACTCCTTCCGACCATGCGGTAAGTACCATTGATTGGATTGCCCGACTAGCATCAGAGAGCCCGAACGGAGAAGATTTTTCAATTATTACGATTACTGCGAATGCAGCCTGGGCGTTATATTTCCCAGAACTTACAAGTGTGCCGAGTTGCTCTAAGGTATCGCGGTTCTGCACGACGATGAAATGCCAGGGCTGGCGATTCATGCTGCTACCAGTCAATCTTGCGGATTCGATAATTCGGTGCAGCACGTCATCAGGAACAGGCTCACTTTTGAATTCACGGACTGCTAATAAAGTACGAACTCCCTCGTATACCTCCATTGCTTATCTCCTTGCATGATCGAATTCTTCTAATATGTGAGTTGCAAAGGTTTGGGTACTTCGACACGATTCGGCGTACTTCGAAGCTTAATTAATCAGGTAAGCCTAATATTCATCCCCAGGATGGATGAACAGGGTGATTATCATTCTACTCTAGCTGGGAGATAGCCGCTGAGGGCACTCGATTTTGATATTTGAAATTCGAAAGTGACTTTTTTTGCGGGAGATTGCAGGGCTGACGTTGAATTGGTTATACGCTACGACTAGAATCAGGCTTTAAACCGCGTACCGAGGAGGCATGATGCCAGACAAACTGCGAGTTGCAATCATTGGCTGTGGCCGAATGGGGCAACACTAT
>Ga0310344_10002128_pt1 | contig 14921 bp, 12 predicted proteins | sample HC15DNA20200_MG_FD_203801 | JGI IMG/M metagenome (GOLD analysis project Ga0310344, IMG submission 203801) | Marine microbial communities from station ALOHA, North Pacific Subtropical Gyre - HC15-DNA-20-200_MG | ecosystem: Environmental > Aquatic > Marine > Oceanic | place: Pacific Ocean: North... | reverse complement strand
CCGATGGTAAGAATTATAATCAATCGGGTGTGCAGCGCGCTTACGAGAATTTGTTGTCCGGTTTGAGCGGCTGGGAGGAATCCCCGAGTCACGAGATCAACACCGAATGAATGTGCCGCCTGTCCGGATTATTTCCCGTATCGACATCAAGGGCCCTAATGTGATCAAGGGGATTCATCTGGAGGGGCTCAGGGTGGTCGGCCAGCCGGGCGCGATGGCGCATAAATATTATGAGCAGGGCGCAGACGAAATTATTTACATGGATGTTGTCGCGTCGCTCTATGGCCGTAACAGCATTTTTTCCGTAGTTGAGGAAGCCGCTGCTGAGCTCTTTGTGCCGATGACGGTCGGCGGCGGCATTCGCAGCGTCGAAGATATCGTTGCCGCGCTTAGGAGCGGCGCCGACAAGGTGGCGATCAACACCGCTGCCCTGCAGCGACCTGAGTTCCTCACTGAAGCTGCGAAGGCCTTCGGCCGGCAATGCATCGTGCTGTCGGTCGAAGCGAAATGGCGAGACGCTGGCAAGTGGGAGGCGCTGACTGACAATGGCCGGGAGCAAACTGGGGTTGACGTATTGGATTGGGTAGCTGAGGCCGAGGCGCGGGGTATCGGCGAGATTCTCGTTACGTCGGTTGATATGGAAGGCACTGAAAAGGGGTTCGACATCGAACTGGTCAAGGCGGTACGAGACAGGGTTTCGGTGCCGATCATCGCTTGCGGCGGCGCCGGTGAAGGTACCCATATTCAGATGCTGCTGGAAGAGAGCTGGTGCGACGCGGTGTGTTGCGCTTCGTTGTTCCACTATGACCGTCTACCGCTGCCCGCGCTCAAATCCGAGCTGGCGGCTGCGGGCTGGGAGGTGCGCCAGTGATTACCGTCGTCGATTATGGTCGAGGCAATCTGTATAGCCTGTCGCACGCGCTCTCGCATATAGGCGTCGACCATGCGGTGAGCGAGCGGCCCGTGGATATTCGGGCGGCTGCGGCGGTCGTTCTGCCCGGCGTGGGAGCGTTCGCCGACGCTATGAATGCGCTGGCGGCGCGGGATTTGGTGGCGCCGTTGTGCGACGCCGCCGCCCGCGGCGTTCCGCTGCTCGGCATCTGCCTCGGCATGCAGATTCTCGCGGCGAAGAGCGAGGAATTCGGTGTGTGCGACGGGCTCGGCATTGTCCCCGGCTCGGTGCGCGCGCTGCCGGAGCCCTGTGACCAGGGTGGTGTTCGCATTCCCAATATGGGCTGGAGAAGACTTGACCAACACCGCACCGATCCGCTGTGTAGAGGCTTGTCAGAGGATATCATGACCTATTTTGTTCATTCCTACGGCTTCTTTGCAGAGGACGATTCGATCGTGGCGACGAGTGATGTCAATGGGCTCGCGGTGCCGGCGATCGTGAGGCAGGAACAGGTGGTGGGCTGTCAATTCCATCCTGAAAAGAGCGGGCCGGTTGGCCTCCAAATGTTGCGGAACTTTTTTGCCGAGATCGGCGTGACTGGGACAAAGTGAATGGTGCATTCGGGCGATAACGAGGTGGATTTCATCGACGATCCCGTCGATGGCCGGCTGGAAGTCAAATACGGACTGCCGGGCGAGGTGAAGTTCTGCAAACGCTGCGTGATTTCAAATCAACGGCCGTCTTCTTCTGTCGAGTTTCAACATCGCCGCGACAGCAAAAAGAGTACGATTCACTTCGGCGAGGACGGTATCTGTGACGCCTGCCGCTATGCCGAACAGAAGGATGCTGAGGTCGATTGGGGGGAACGCGAACGGGCGCTTCAGGCACTGTGCAACAAGTTCCGCTCGCGCAACGGCTCCTATGATTGCTTAGCACCTGGCTCTGGCGGTAAGGATTCGGTGTATGCCTCGCATATCTTGAAGACCAAATACGATATGCATCCGCTGACGGTCACTTGGGCGCCGCATCTATACACCGAAGTCGGCTGGCGTAATTTTCAGAATTGGCTGCATATCGGTGGGTTCGACAATTATCTCTTCACACCAGACGGACAAGTGCATCGCACGCTGACTCGCCTAGCCTATGAGAATCTGCTGCATCCCTTCCAGCCGTTCATTCTCGGCCAGAAAAACTTTGCGCCCACCATGGCACTCAGGATGAACCTGCCGCTCGTTTTTTATGGCGAGAACGAAGCGGAGTATGGCAACCCCATCGACGAGAATGAGGGTGCGCTCCGGCGTGAACACTATTTTGCGCAGAGCCAGGGCGAGGAAATGTATCTTGGCGGCGTGCCGATTTCGGAGCTGCCGGAACACGGCGTGTCCCCGGGGCAAGTCACACCTTATCTGCCGGCCGACGCTGATGCTCTCGAGGCGGCCGAGATCGAAGTGCATTATCTCGGCTATTACCTGCAATGGACTCCGCAGCAGAATTACTACTACGCGGTCGAGCACACGAATTTCGTCGCCAATACGGAACGCACCGAGGGTACATACTCGAAATACAACTCGATCGACGACAAGACCGATCCCTATCATTACTGGACGACGTTGATTAAGTTCGGCATTGGCCGTGCGACGTATGATGCGAGCCAGGAAATCCGCAATCATCATATCGAGCGCGACGAGGCGGTCGCCCTGGTACATCGTTACGACGAAGAATTTCCGCGCAAATATTTTCCCGAGTTCCTCGACTATTTGGATCTCGATGAAGCGGAATTTTTCGAGATCACCGACCGCTTTCGCTCGCCCCATCTCTGGCGCCAGACCAATGACGGCTGGGAGTTGCGTCATCGCGTGTCGTGATGCCATGGCGTTCGCTGCGGGAGCTGTTCGGTGACCCGCTCGTTGGGCGTGATCGTCGCCAGGGGTTCGTCGAAGCGGATTCCCCGCAAAGTGATTCGCCCGCTGCTCGGCGTGCCGTTGCTCGCTTGGGCCGGCCGGGCGGCGACGGTGAGTCGGCTCGACCGCGTCATCGTCTCTACGGAAGACGAGGAGATCGCAGCGGTGGCGCGGGCCTGGAGCCTCGATATTCCCTTCCTCCGGCCGGAGACGCTGGCGGAGGATTATGTCGGTCCGGATCAGGTATTGCTGCATGCTTTGGAGACGCTGGAGCGTGAATACGGCGATACATTCGACCTGGTGGCGCTCATTCAGCCGACAGCACCGTTCATCACTGCCGCACATATTAATTCGTGTCTTGCCCGTCTCGAGGAGAGCGATGCGCGCTGCTGTTTCCTGGCACGGCGGGTGAGCGAGCCGCCGCAATGGATGTTCCGTGAAACCGAACGGGGCGACGTAGAATTGATGATGGCGGGCGATCTTTCTGGTGCGCGTCAGCATACTCAGCTTGTCGAGCCGGCGATTCTGCCGGCGGGCGCGGTCTGGGTGGTGCGGCGCTCGCTGCTGCAGCAGGAACGGCGCATCTATATGGCGCCCATGAGCGCCGTTGTTGTGCCACGCGAGCGCGCCGTGGATATCGACGAGGAGTATGATTTCGTCGTCGCCGAGGCGATGGCACGGCATCACGGTTTCGCACCCCCGACGCCCGCCGAGGTAAGGCAGGAAAGAGATTATGGCTGAAGATTCCACGACGCCGCTTCACGGCATCGCTGACCCCGCGTCGAACGATCTGCTCATCTGCGGACCGGGGGCGACGATTCGCGAAACGTTAGCGCGGATCGAACGGGCGTCGCCGAATTTGTTTCAAGTGGTGCTGGACAACGAGCGGCGGGTGCTAGGAACGGTCACGGACGGTGATATTCGCCGTGCCATGTTGGCCAGCATGGATCTCGAGGAGGCTGTCAGCCGCTGCATGAACACCTCGCCGCGAGTCGCGAAGCAGACCGAAGTCGACAACAATGAAGTAGTTATCGATACATCTTTTTTCCTGCCTGTGGTGGATGCTGACGGACGGCTAATCCGAATACTGACGCGGCAACGCCATGACGGCACAATCGGACGGGTTTTAGTCATGGCCGGTGGTTTCGGCCGGCGCCTTGGTGCATATACCAAACAAAGACCTAAGCCCCTGCTCAAAGTAGCCGATAAGCCGGTGCTGGATCATGTCCTTTGTCAGCTCGAAAAAGCGGGCATTCCCGAAATTCACATCGCTGTCCATTATCTTGCTGACCAGATCGCAACTTTCGTCGATGAGCGGAATAATCAGGCTGAAATTAGGCTGATTAATGAGACCAAACCCTTGGGAACGGCTGGTGCGCTAAGCCGACTGCCGGCCAATCTAGACGGGCCTGTGCTGGTGATTAATGGCGACGTTCTGACTGAAGTTGATTTAAAAGCCCTGACCGAGTTTCACTTCCGCCACGGCTATGACGGGACGGTCGGCGCTGCGCCCTATGAGGTCGAAATTCCCTATGGCGTGCTGAGCCACGACGATAGTGGACTGTTTACCGGAGTTGATGAAAAGCCGACGTACCAATATCTCGTTGCCGGCGGCATCTATTTGTTGTCGCCGCGAGTCGTTCGGCTAGTGCCGCCGGATCGACCGGTCGATATGCCCGAGATTCTTGAATTGGCCAAGCGGGCAGGATTTCGGCTCGGTATATTCCCCGTTCATGAATATTGGCGGGATATTGGCCGTCCCGATGACCTAAAATCGGCTCATGACGAGCGTATGGGCTAACACCAGTCGCTGTTGGTGCCGGCACAACCCGTTGCTTTTCTGGGAGTTGTTAGCCAAAGAGCATATCAGTCGTGACAGTATGGAGTTGACTTGTTTCTTGGATCATGGCGGGCGCCTTCTTATGGGCAACTTTCATGAGGATAGTTTTCTAGATGCCCCGCAAAGCGAAAAATTTCAATATTTACGGAACTGAAATCTGGCGAACATTGTGCATGGGACGGTATGTGAGAATTGTATCGTCTATGCCTGATGTGGGCGCAGGAAGGTAAAGCGTTCAAATGCGCCAGCTTCTCTCTTTGATGACAGCGCGGGAGCGTTTCAAGCTGCCCTTCGTATTGCTTGTGATGCTGTGCGTCGCCGGCGTCGAGGTGGTGGGCGTCGCTGCGATCGCTGGCTTCGTAGCGCTTGTCAGCGATCCCGAGGCGATGGCGTCGAACCGAATTCTAGCGCCGTTGATGGCTGCGGTGGGACCCATGGAATATCGCGAATTCCTGCCTGTGGCGGGGATCGCGCTGTTCCTCGTCATCGTCTTCCGCAATGTGTTCGGCGCGTTTGCGGTCTGGGTGCGCCTAGCCTTTCTGCACACTATGCGAAAAGCACTGGCAACACGCCTGCTGGCCAGCTACATGGCGCATCCCTTCAGTTTTTTCCATTCGGCCAACAGCGCCGCGCTGACGAAGAACATCACCTATGAAGTCAATCAGCTGATTACAAGCTATCTCTACTCCTGGCTGGTGATCATCGCCGACCTGGCGATGTTGGCGGCTGTTCTTGGCATGTTGTTCTACAACGACCCGCTGGTGACGCTTGGCACGCTTGCCGTACTGGGCGGGCTGGCTGGCGGCGTTTTGTGGTTTTCGCGCCGGCGGCTTTTGCGGCTTGGGCAAGCTAATCGCCACTATAACGAGCTGCTCTACAAAACCACCGGCGAGGCGGTCAACGGCATCAAGGAGATCAAGGTTCTCGGGCGCGAGGGCCACTTCACCAAGAAATTTTTTGGCGTATCACATCTCTTCGCGCGCAACTCCATCATTTACCAGATGTTCGTGGAAATTCCGCGCTTCGGCTTAGAGATCCTTGTGGTTGGCGGCTTGTTGGTTATCGCCTTCGTGATGTCGCGGAGCGATGCCAGCACCGCTGAGGTGACGACGACGCTTACCTTGTTCGTCGCTGCGTTCTACCGCTTGATGCCGTCGGTCCACAGATTGTTCTCGAGCTTTGCCGGGCTGCAGTTTAATCGCGCCATACTCGACGATTTGAGCGCATCGATGTTGGCGAGCACGGACGAGCGTCTGCGTGCCGACAAAGCGACGCCGGAGGCGTTGCCGTTTACCGATCGTATCGCGCTTGACGACGTACGGTTCCGCTATAGTGGCGCGCCCAACGACACGTTGAACGGAATCTCTCTTTCAATTCCCAAGAACGCGTCGATCGCGTTTGTCGGCCCGACAGGCGTTGGCAAGACGACGCTGATTGACATCATCCTCGGCCTGCTGGAGCCTGGCGCTGGGCGGCTTACTGTTGACGGTACTGTGATCGACAAGGAGAATGTGCGCGCTTGGCGGCGCAATGTCGGTTATGTGCCACAGATGATTTATCTTGCCGACGACACCATCAGGCGGAACGTCGCGCTGGGCGTGGCGGAAGACGAGATAAACGGCGACCAGTTGCGCTCTGCCATGCAGGCGGCGCATCTCACCGAATTCGTTGATAGCCTGCCCGAAGGGCCCGCCACGATCATCGGTGAACGCGGCATCCGCTTGTCGGGCGGCCAGCGCCAGCGCATAGGCATCGCCCGGGCGCTTTACGGGCAGGCATCGGTTCTTGTGCTCGACGAGGCGACCAGCTCCCTTGACGGCATCACTGAAGCGGTGATCGAGGACGCCATTCGCGATCTACATGGCCGAGTTACGGTGATCACCATCGCTCACCGACTGACCACCGTCCGCCACTGCGATAAGGTCTATATGCTGAAGGCCGGGGAGATCGAGGCATCGGGCGCCTATGTGGATTTGCTGCGCGACAATGACACCTTCCGTCAGATGGCACGGGCGACCGGATGATGGTCGAAGCTGTCCTCGTCACCCGAGACGATTGGCAGAATCTGACGGCGACGGATGTACCGGCGTTCGATAAAGTTTTGGCGCTGACGCCTAATGCCCATTCGGTTGCAAAAGGCGGGCCTTGGCCGGTGATCGACTCGATGTCTCGTTACACGGATTGCGCTGAAGCGCGTACGGTTGCGCGCGTGACGAAAGCACGGCGCGCGACGATCGCGGCCCTGGCGCCGATATCGCCGACGGAGCGTGAGATCGTCATTGATCAAATTAACCGTGTGGCTTATGGCGCGTGGCGTCTTTGGTATTCGCTTGGCACCACAGGCCCCTGGCTGGTTCCCGCCGGCGATGACTTTAGTCTTGAGTCCAATCGAATGAGCGCTTTCCAATCCGTCGCGCAGCATTTTCTGACGCCTAAGATTGCCGGGGAAGCCAAGGTCGCTCGCATCGCGCCGCCGCCCTTCGCCCACTTCTACCGCTTCCTGCGTGGCCTGGCGCTGCGGCGACATCGCCATTCCCAAGCACGGTTGGTGTTGGGCACCGTGAAAGAGCAGTTTGGCCTGTTTCGAACGTTTAGCGAACAGGGGCTCGTGGTCCGCAGCTTGGTGGTCAACCTGCCCCGGGTCGGTTGGCGAGAATATCTGAAGCTCGGGCGTGAAATCTTAAGGGCGACCAATCCCCACGGCATGGTTCAGGTGTCGATGGTCGATTCTCCGGATGCCAAGGAAGGCGGACGGCTTGCAGACAAGGCGATCGCTTCGATGTCCGATCCGGTAATCCGCTTTCCGCTCGCACTGTATCGCGACCTACTCGAATACAAACTCTCCCGCCTGTCGTCACTTCGCGAGGATGCCGAGCGCATCGTCGCCAGCTATGATCCGCACGTCTTCATCGCGGCAGAGGTGTCCCACATTCAAAGCTATCTCCTAGCCGAAGCCTGCGGTGAAGTCGGCACGCGACGTGTCGTCATGAGCCGCAACGCCCTGGCGCCGCCCGAGGGCGCGTTGGCGCATGATGGTTGCGTGGGATATCTAAAGGCGCGATATCCCGACGGCCTTGTCGACGAACCACTTTTCTTCTCTCCGGCAGGTGACAGGGCCGCGCGGACCGCCTTTTCTGAACCCGTGAGAAGTCGAATTAGGCCTATCGTTGCGCGGCCCGTCGCGCCGCTCAAAGCACGCCCGCCGGGCGAACGGCTAATTCTGTTGGCGGATACCTACGCGGCTTGGTGGTTTCCGCACTCCTACATCTTCCTCACCGGCGATGCCTTTGTCGCGGTGGCGCGGGCTCTGGCGCAGGCGGTTGGCCAACTGAAGGATACGCGCTTTCTCATTCGCGCCAAACACAAGCCTGAATGCGATCTCGAGGCGCTGACAAAATTGGTGGCACCGCCACCAAACTGCGAAATCAAGATGCGCGATGTTCCGTTCGTTGAGGACCTTGCGCGTGCCGACCTCCTGGTCAGCTTTCATTCGACCACGGTCGAAGAAGCCATCTTCGCGCGCAAACCCGTTTTGTTATGGGGCGCAACGTCGCGTTACAGTTTCATGCCGGCTCGCGACGAGCCGCCGACGATGGATGATCGTTCGGTTCTCTATCGCGCTCGCAAAGCAGCGCAGTTGCCAGGCATGATCCGGGCCATTCTGGATGCCCATACGGGTCGCCCCCTGGAGGACGCGGAGATAGCGTCCTATCACTGGCCTGCTGAAACGCCCGGAATCGACGATCTTGCTCGAGAGCTTGCAACCCGCGACCCGCGCCAAGCCACGTCTCACCCAAAGGAGAAGTCTCTTGCCCCACTCTAACTCGAATGATGACCGTCAGCGCGTTGGGATCGCTGGGATCGGACCGGCCGGAATCCAGCACGCGCGCGCCGTGATTGCTAGCGGCCACCAGGTCGTGGCGGCAGCGGTGAAAGATGCGAATTCGCCACGGATCGAGGTATTTGGCAGCGTGGCTCCGGAAGCCCGAATTGTCACGGGGTTTGAGGCGTTGCTCGACGATGACAGCCTGGATGTGCTTGTGGTGGCGCTATCATGGCATACGACTCCAGATTTGCTGCCAAGGCTTCTAGCTCATAAAAAACCGATACTTATCGAAAAGCCGATCGGACTCAATGCCGATTCGATTGAAGCCTCGCTCAAGTGCCCCGGCGTTAAAACCGATGGAAAACTGATCGGGTTCAACCGACGTTACTATGGGACCGTAGGCCGGTTGCGCGAGCGTCTTGGTGAGGGCGGGTTAAAGGCAGCTTATGTAACAATTTCCGAGGATCTAAATCGTCAGCAAAATGCCCATGGCAGCGAAATCATTCCACATTTGTTGACGTTTTCCTCGGCCCATACGCTCGACTTAGCCCTGCATTTGCTCGGCCGGCTTTCGGTCGTGAAACTCTATCGCAGTCGGGAACGGGAGGTTCCATTCACTTCGATTAATGGATTGCTTCAAACGGTGGATGGTGCACCAGTTCATCTTGCGCTAAACGCCAGCGACCCAAGCCCCGCCGGAATGCGATTTCTATTTGACGACCACACCAGCTGGTCCCTGTCACCATTGGAGATGCTCTCGATCTTCGATCGTTATGAAATTGTGGAAATTTCGCCGCGCTCGAAAATTCGACGCTATATGCCGCATGTCGCCGAGCTTATTGATGAGCCGGTCGATTTCAAGCCGGGATTTCTGGCCCAGATGGAAGCTTTTCTTAGTGGCGATTTCGGTCCAGGCGCTAGCGTGGCTCAGGCGCTTGCAACTCAGAAATTCATCGAAGAGATTCAATGACCGGATACGCCGCAATTCCGGCCGGGAAACCATCATGACCAACAATTCAAACAGATCGTCCACTTTCATCGACCCGCACCTGTCGCACCGCAAGGCGCAAGAAAAAGAGCACTTTTCGCGCCAAGCTGATGATCAGCCGATGGCCAGCTTGCTGACCATCGAGTTGAACATCACGGAGCTGTGCAACAGGGTCTGCGTATTTTGTCCGCGCGTCGATCCCAAAGTTTATCCCAACCGAAATCTCAATATGGATTTTTCGCTGGTGGACCGGGTGGCCGATGAAGTGGTGCGCCTCGGTCTTTCCTGCCGCTTCTCGTTTTCGGGCTTCGGCGAACCGCTGCTACACAAGGGCTTCACGGAGATTGTTAGCCATATTCGCCGTCGATGCCCGGACAATACCATCGAGATAAACACCAACGGCGATCGCTTGAATGCTTCGTTGATAACGGAATTGTTCGAGGCCGGCCTGACCTATCTCTATATCAATCTCTATGACGGCCCCGAGCAGCGCCCGCATTTCGAGGCTCTTGTGATGGAGGCCAAGGTTCCTGACGGGCACTGGAAATTACGTCCGCATTGGGTCGGGGCGGGAGAGAATTTTGCTCTCACGCTAAACAACCGCTCCGGCGTGTTGAACGCGCCAGAAGCCGATATCGGTCCGCTGGCGCAAGCACTGGAAATGCGCTGTCATTACCCCTTCTACAAAATGCTGCTCGACTGGAACGGCGACGTGCTTTTCTGTTCCAACGATTGGGGTCGCAAAATCGTGGTAGGCAATCTCAACGACAAAAACCTGGACGAGCTTTGGCTCAACCCGCGCATGCTCGAGGTGCGGCGCAAATTAATGTTGGGCACGCGCGACTTCGCACCCTGTGACAAATGCAGCGTGCACGGGACGCTTTCCGGTGAGCCTTCGTTCAAATGCCTGATCCGTCACTATGTGGCGGAAGGAAGTATCGCGACAGACGACCTGCCCTCTGATCTGAAAAACGAATTTGACTGATATTGCCGACGACATTGTAGGGGCTATCGAGCGGGTCATCGGACCGGCGGCTACGCCCGTGCCGCTGCACGAGCCAGAATTCGGCGCAGCGGATCATGCAGCGGTGCAGGATTGCCTTGCCAGCGGCTGGGTATCGTCGGCTGGTCACTATGTCGAGCGGTTCGAGCAATCGCTGGCCGGCGTCACCGCCGCCCGCCACGTAGTCGCCGTGATAAACGGAACGGCGGCGCTTCATATTTGTCTGCGGCTTGCCGGAGTGCGCCCGGGAGACGAAGTGTTGATGCCGAGCCTGACCTTCGTCGCCAGCGCTAACGCGGTTAGCTATTGCGGCGCCGTCGCGCATTTTGTTGACAGTGACCCGGAGCGCCTCGCCATTGATCCAAACGCACTTGGCGCGTATCTCGAATTTATTAGCGAGGAAACACCCGATGGTGCCATCAACCGCGTGACGGGCCGGCCTCTTCGCGCCCTGCTAGCGGTGCATGTGCTTGGCGTACCGGCCGATATGGAGGCTCTTCAGGAGGTGGCGACACGCTATCGTCTTGCCTTGGTTGAGGATGCCGCCGAATCGCTCGGCAGCTATGTCGCCGGGCGCCATACCGGAACCTTCGGAATCGCCGGCGCCCTCAGCTTCAACGGCAACAAGGTGATCACCGCCGGCGGCGGTGGCGCGGTTTTGACTAACGACCTCGAAACCGCCGCGCGCGCCAGGCACCTGACCACGACCGCGCGCCTCGAAGGCGGAGTAGGTTTCATCCATGACGAGGTCGGATTCAACTATAGGCTTCCGGGGTTGAATGCGGCGCTTGGCTGTGCCCAGCTCGAGGCGCTCAGCGATTGCCTGGCGCGCAAACGCCAATTGGCCGAGCGCTATGCGGCAGCGTTTGATTCGATTGACGGCGTGACGCTGGTAGCGGAGCCGGTTGATGGCATTAGCAACCATTGGCTCAACGGTCTGATGCTAGATGCTGCCGACCCGGCGCTGCGTGACCGGGTTATCGCGACGACAAATGATGCTGGCTATCTCACCCGGCCGGCCTGGACGCCGATGCATCTTCTGCCGATGTATCGCGATTGTCCGCGTATGGCTTTGCCTGGCGCCGAGCAAATTTTTGCGAGTTTGGTTTGCCTGCCAAGCAGTGCCCGGCTGGTGGCGGCATGAACGAGACCGGTCAAACCGTGCCGCTTTCCTACAAGCGCTATGGTGGGGAATTGCCGGCGGGATGTGATGTGATGGCGCAACGGCCCGCTCTGCCCGCCCCTGATACGCTGCTGTTTTCGCATGGCCGCGCCGCGCTGGCGTGGTTTCTCGAAGCCTATGGTCCGTTCGGCTCCGCTCTTGTTTGCGCTTATACTTGTACGACGGTGCCGACCTTTCTTCGCCGACGTGGCCTCGCGGTGGCGCAGTTCGATTATGGCGAAACGGAGTTCTCGTATCTTGCCGATCGATCCGAGGGGCGTACATTGGTGCTTTTACCAGCGCCCTTCGGCATGGCGCCCTGGCTAGATGCTAAGGCCTTGGCCGACGAGCTCGGAAGCCGCTTCGCCATTATCATCGATGCCGCGCAAAGTGCCTTCGGCCACCTCGAATTCGCGCCGCCCAACGGCGGCGCCGTTCTCGCCTGCCCGCGTAAGGCCCTTGCCCTTGCCGATGGCGCTGCCTTGCGCCTCGGCAACAATGCGCCTCAGAATGATCAAGCGATCGAGGCGCTGCCGCTCGCGGAGGAAGCGACCAGATTGAAGCAGGCGGCGAGAGACCTGTTCGCCCTGAGGGATCCGGAGTGCGAAGCTGAGGCGTTGAGCCTCGCAAAGAAATCCGAAAAGGCCTGGCCCGATCACGCCTGCCGCATTACTGAACGCTCGCGGGATCAATTGATGCACACCGACCGGGAGCATCATAGGTGCCGCCGTTCCACCAATGCCGCTACGCTCGACGCAGAACTGTGCGATCTTGAGTGTCTGCTGCCGCCCGGTCCGGGAACGCCCTTTGCATGGCCTTTCGCCATCCGGGATCGCGGCGTGCTCTTATCCCGCCTGCATGAGCAACGAGTGTTTGCGACACCGCTCTGGCCGGATGCTGCGCTGCTGGGCAGCCCGCATCCGCGGGCCCGGCGGATGAGCGACGAGTTGGTCGCTTTGGCGGTCGATCAGCGTTATTCGCCTGACGACATGCGCCGCATGGCGGATCTGGTACGCGCATGTCTATAAGCCTGACGCTCTATGGCATGAGGCCCGAGGAGGTTATGTCGGATATTTATTTTCAGTCGCAATTCGTCAGACTCTACGCGGCGCCCGACAAGGTCGATTCCCTGGAGCTGCCCGGCTTTCGCCACGCGAGCGCCGTGCGCCAGATTCCCGGCGAGGAACTTGAAGACTTGGAGACGCCCTGGGGCTATGGCGGGCCCGTGGCGCGCGATGATGACGCCTTCTGGCGCGGCATCGGCGAGTGGCGCCGGCGCCAGGCAGATCGGGGCCGGGTCGCCGAGTTTATCCGTATGCATCCGTTTCTCAACCCGCTCGCGTTTCGCGGCTGGTTCGACCAGATCCGCTTCGACCGACTCACTGTGCTGGTTGACCTCGCCGAGCCCAAGGGGGTGCGGCACCGGAACTATTCCAAGGGTACCCGGTATTCCCTGAGACAAGCGGAGAAATCGCTCACCCTACGCCGCCTGGAGAGAGGCGAAGGTGAATTGTTCCGCGTCCTTTATGAAGCCGGCCTGACGCGCAACAAGGCAGAAGACGATTACTTCTTCCGGCTCGATCATTTCGAAACGCTGCTTGCCGCCGCTTGGGCCGATGTGCGGGTGGCGGAGCTAGGTGGCGAGGCGATCGCCGTAGCCTGTTTCCTCCATAGCGGCCGCTTCGCCCATTATCATCTGTCGGGCGGAACCGTTCAGGCGCGTAAAAAGTTTGCGCATCACCTTCTGCTTGAAGATGCGATCAACCGGTACGCGGCGGCGGGGCAGTGCTGGATGCATCTCGGCGGTGGGCGCGGCAGCGGCCTTTCTGATTCACTCCTCTTGTTCAAGACGCGGTTCTCGCCACGCCGCATCGCATTCTACACCGGTGGGATTATCTTCGACCGCGCCGCCTACGACCGGCTGACGCGCGACCGCAAGGGGAAATTCCTCAGCTATCGCTTTCAGCCGACCCCAGACCTGAAAGATGAAGACTTAACGTTGCGGCCGGCGGCAGCCCGTGATTTCGCCTTTTTCTTCCGCCTCAAATGCGATGCTGACAATATTGTTTGGTCGGGCCACAACGAGCCACCCGTTTGGCTCCGTTTGCAAGCTTGGTACGACCAGAATTTGCAGGATGGGTCGGCGCGTTCGATCTTTATCGGCATCTGCGGCGTGCGCCGGGTGGGCTATGTCTACGTCGATGACCACGGAGAGACGTTGGAGTTGACTCTGGGTGTCGCAACCAGCGAAGCCGGGCGCGGTGTGGGCCGCCGTTTACTGGCGCTGGCGATCGAAAAACTAACCTTTGCCAGCGAGCAACGCCCCGCCGAAGCCTGGATTTTCGAGGAAAACAGAGCTTCTATTCGGGCGTTTGAGGCGGCCGGTTTCGTGCGCGATGGCGCGCGTCCACCGCGCTGCTTCGACATGCCGTTCCTCGGCGAAAACCGGATCCAATATTGTTGGGTGTGGCACGTCGCCGATGCGCAAGGAACAGGATAATGAGCGCGCGGCTGATGCGAATCTGCGTCGTAACCGGAAGCCGCGCCGACTATGGGCTGCTTCAACCCGTCATGGCCGAATTACGCGACGACGGCGAATTCGACTTGTCGGTGGTGGCGACGGGTACCCATTTGGCGCCTGAGTTCGGCCTGACATATCGCGAGATTGAGGCCGATGGCTTCGCCATCGATGCGCGCGTGGAAATCATCCTTTCGGACGATACCGGTATTGGTGTAGCAAAATCCATGGCCCTGGCCTTATCCGGCCTAGCCGATGCGTTCGGCGCGCTGAAGCCGGATTTCGTTTTGCTGCTCGGCGATCGCTTCGAAGCTCTCGCGGCGGCTGAGACGGCGCTCGTGATGGGACTGCCGCTGATACATTTCTCCGGCGGTGACGTGACTGAAGGCGCTTTTGACGATGCCATGCGCCACGCGATCAGCAAAATGGCTAGCCTACATTTTGTTGCCTCGGAGGATGCCGGGCGCCGAGTGCGGCAATTGGGCGAGGAGGCCGGGCGTGTTCACGTGGTCGGCGATCCGGGCCTCGACGCCCTGCGATGTACGACCCTGATGCGCCGTGACGAGTTGGAGAGCGATCTCGGTTTTCCCTTCCGGGAAAGAAACTTTTTAATCACCTTCCACCCGGCGACATTGGATGCGGTTCCCTCCCTTGATCAATTCGATGCGCTTCTCGAGGCGTTGGCTGAATATGACGCATGCGGTCTGATCTTCACCAAGCCCAACGCCGACCCGGAAGGCCGCGCATTGACCATGGTGCTGGACACCTTCGTCGCCCGCCGGGAGAACGCC
>Ga0310344_10002126_pt1 | contig 14940 bp, 16 predicted proteins | sample HC15DNA20200_MG_FD_203801 | JGI IMG/M metagenome (GOLD analysis project Ga0310344, IMG submission 203801) | Marine microbial communities from station ALOHA, North Pacific Subtropical Gyre - HC15-DNA-20-200_MG | ecosystem: Environmental > Aquatic > Marine > Oceanic | place: Pacific Ocean: North... | reverse complement strand
AGGAGATAGTTGAAGAGATAAACGGCATTGAAGATGCGGTAATTAACAGATATGAGCCGTCGCGAGCGGGCACCTCGCCTACAAGAGTTGAGACCGGGGGCAAACCAAGGATGGTCACTACAGGAACAGGTCGAGGGCAAGTTCCTGAAAAAGCAGAGGGCGAAACAACAGTTCCAGGGCGAGTTATTGATACAAAGAAAGTAACAGAGCCTGTTTTAGACAAGGAAGATAAGCCAGTTTTAGACAAAGAAGGGGAAGTTGTAACTAAAGAAGTTACGAAGGAGATAAGAGAAGAAGTCCCAATAAGTGAGGCTGTTGCAAGAGAATTTGAACTGCCTGCTTATCTAAAAAAAGATGCTTTACAATCTGCTCCTGATTCTGCTTTGAAAGCGATGCTAAAGGACACGAGTCTTTCGGAAAGAGAGGCTCAGGCAATTCGCGTAGAATTAGAACGCAGAAAATTAACAGCACCAAAAGGTGAAGATGTTAGTGATCTAGTGCAGCAACGTGGAAATATGCAGGCAGAACAGAATAGATTGTTTCAAGAACTGCAAGCATTGAAAGAGGGCACACCTGAATATGATGCGAAAGAAAAACAAATTGTTGAAATGGGCGGTAGGATAGAAAAGCTTGATTCTCAAATAGCAGGTAAAGCAGTTCCAGTTGAAACGCCAGCTAAGGGCGAAAGAGTAGTTGGGCGTAAAGGGCAGAAACAATTACCGGGCGAAGCAGAAGTTCCACTTGGTGAAGCTGGTGAAGGCGGTGTTGTAAAAGTTGCCGTTGGCGGAGCAAAAGGTCGTGAGCCAGCACCACCAAAAGCAGAAGAAGCTCCAGTAGGCAGAGAGGGAAAATATGAATATGATAGGGGTGAATATTTACTTGGCCCCGTAGAGTCGGAAACAGGTACAAAATTTGGAGTTTTTCCAAAAGAAGACCCGCGCGGTGGCCCTGTTGTAACTTTTAAATCTCGTGATAAGGCAGTAGAATGGATGGACACACAAGTGGCTGCTGATAAAGCACCAGCTAAAGCAGAATTGCAAAGAACGCTAGATAAAGTTGCTCCTAACTTAGAAGCAGAAACAAAGGAACTAGCTGAAAAAAATAAAAATGAACCATTTCTTACTGAATCAACTACTAAAGAGTTACAAGAACGGTTAAGCGGTGCGAAAAAAAGAATTGAAAGCGCTGAAGCAAGATTGGAAAAGTTTACCGATGAGGCTCTTGAAAGAGGAAGTGATATAACTAAAGAGATGCTGGAAGCTGATGTTAGCCAGCTTAAGAGTTATAGAGCCGAAGTAATTCTTTTAGAGGCTGAATTAGCAAAAAGAGGTGGTGAAACTCCTAAAGCAGAAACAAAAGCTCCAGCTAAAACTAAACCATCAGAGCCTAAATTTGAGGACATTAAAGGTTCAGCAGGTAATAAGCTAGGTGAGATAAGCAGGCTTCAAGAGGGTGACAGTTTTTCTAATTACGGAATAAGAAAAGACGTTAAGAAAGGTAAAGAAGTATATAAAATTGTCGTAGAGCGCACAGACCCGGACTTGAGAGGTAGAGTACAAACAGTTGAAGGTGAGTTTTTTGGTTCATATAAAGAAGCTTTTGATAAACTAGCAGACCGTATAGCAAGAAAAGAAATTGACTTAGATAGAAGCCAACTAAGCAAAGAATTGCAGGATGCGGTATTAGAGGTAGAAAAGACATTTGACAATGAAATTTTAAGAAAGAGTACAGAATCTGATTTAATGGGCTTGTCTAAAAAAGGATTAATAGATCTATTAGATAAAACAGTCCATATTGGTCGTTATAAAAGCTTGGGCTCCCTTACTAAGCCTGAGATTGTATCTGAGTTAAAGAAATGGCAAACTCAGGGAGATGCAGCGCGTGGTAAGCTTGGAGAAAAAACAACTACCACTATTACTAAAGAATTAAAACCGTTAACAGACAAAGAAAGAGAAAATATAGAGGAAAAGCTTTTAGGGGAATTTGGGTATAAACGAGGAGAAGTTGTCAATGAAGAAAGGCTTTTAGAGCAGACAGCGGACTTTGAGAAAGCGAGTCAGCTTTTGTCTTTGGGTGAGCCTGCATATTATGCTGAAAAACCTTTGACTGAAACAGTAGTTGCTTGGTCAGACGGAGTTCGTTTAGGAGAATTTAAAAGCAAATTAGAAGCACATAAAGTTCTTAATAAATATGTTAAAAAACATTTTAAAGGGATAAGTGGTGTACTAAGCCCTGATACCCCGGCTCCTTTGTATAAAAAAGGAGAAAAGGTTAAGCTGGAAAAGTTGATGGGTAAAAGATATGGAGAAGAAGGCGAAAACCTTGAGGTTCTTAGTTCTTTACGAGTTGGAAACGAATGGAAGTACAATGTAAAAGGAAAAGATGGCAAAGAATTTTGGACAAATGAGCTTGCAATTATATCTCGCCCATCTAGCTCAACAAAGCCTATCAGTGAAAATTTAGCAAAAGCAAAGTTAAGCGGGAAAAAGCAAAAAGTAAAAAGAATAGAAAAGGCAGAGCGAGGCGAAGTTAGAGAAGATGAGCCAAGGGCTATTCAAGAGATGGTTATAGAAAAGGCAGCGATAGAAAAGAAATTAGCTGCGGAGTTTAAAAAAGGCGAGAAAGCAAATGAGGGTAAAATTCGCGATTTATCAATGGACAAGGCAGCTCTAACTGAAGAAATAAACAATGCAAAGCTTGGTAAACCTCGAGATGGCGACCAAGTTACTCTTACCCCAACGTCTAAAGTGACAAAAGGGAAAAAGAAAGTTGCAAGAAGAGCTCCTGCGGACACTTCAGGTAAGATTGAACTGCAAAATATTTTTGAAAGTTTTAAAGAGCAAGTATTGGCGCAGGCCGTTCCTGAAACAGCTGGCGCAAATCCAGTAAACCGAGTTCTTGTAGAAATAGATTACAGTAAAATTACTGCTCCGGAACACAGCAGGTTTGTAGAAACGCCAGTTAAGGGAGAGCCAGGAGTATTTTCTTATGATTTAGAGATTAAACTTCCATCTGTAGACGGCACTTACAAAGTGAATGTGCCGCAACAAGTAGGTATGAAAGCTGGCAAAATAGATATGAGCGGGGATAATAATCCATTCTTTAAAAAATTCAGCAAAGCGCGTATAAATAAAATATTTGCAGAGCCAAAAATAGGAGCACCGATCAATTACAAGCCGCCTTTAACCTCACAAAACGCTCCTATATTTAAAGCTCCAAACAGACAGTCGTTAGCCAAGTCAGATATGAAGAGCTTGGAAAGCGCATTAAAAGGATATAAAAAGCGCTTAGCCTCTTATTCAAAACTGAAAGATTCTACATCGGATGTAAAGCGCTCTATTGGAGAGCTAAAAGAAGCAATTAAAATAGCTGAAGGTTTAATTAAAACTCAAAAAGAAGCAGAGCGTTTAGGTGGCACAATAGCTGGAGTAGACATTATACCGGGAGCCACTGCCCTGTTTAACGCAATGCGTAAGTGGAAACGCTCTAAATTGCCTGTATCTGACCGACAAAAGTATGACAGCCTTGCTCAGCGTTCAAATAAGCTCTATAACGAGTGGGTAGCGGGCGGAAAAGTAGATAAGGAGATGGAAGGTCGCTTAGAGAAATTAAGCACCGAAATGACGCGATTAGAAGATTCTATCAAAAATCAAATACCAACAGAGCAAGAGATTGTAAAAGTTGCTGAAGATATGAAGTGGCCAACAAGAACAGCAGATTTAAGACGTACGCATCAAAAGCAAAGAGATCTAACTAAAAAGATGGAAGAGAATGTTGAGCTAGGAGCAGATAGGTCTACATTAGCTGACCCTGACTTTAGAGATTTAAAGCTACAAATAACTAAAGGAAGGTCAGATTCTCAAAAAGATTTTACCCAGGAAGAGATGGTGCATTACGAGCAAGTTCTAAATGAAATGATTCGCACAGGTGGATATATAGACGAATTACCTGCGATGAGATTTGATAAGCCTGCTAAAACATCTAAGTTTATAAGTGATTATGACTTTTTGTTTGACAAGTTTACTGTAATAAAGAATATGGGAAACGCAGGTAGAGAATTAGCTGACTTAGCTTTTCGATTTGTAAGAAACCAAACAAACATAACTGGAGCTGGGGAAAATGCTGTATTTAAGATTAAGAAATTAATTGGCAAAAAGAATTTGAAGCATTTTGTAGCTGCAATTGACCCATATTTAGCTCAGGGAATGGATTTTAAAGGTAAAGAAGCGTTTTTAAACAACCCTAAAACAAAAGAAGCTGCTAAGATTTGGAAAGAATACACAGATAGATTACATACCTTAAGAAAAGAATACGATACTTATGTAGAGTTTGAGATAGATGGAAAGAAACAGCGAGTTAAAGCAGATGATGTTTATTTGGATAATTGGATTAGGTATCAATTAAAAGAAGATGTAGCGAAAGACTTTGCTCTTCAAGGCGATGGGTTTTATAAGGAGGTAAATAAATTGCTTGCAAGCGGAAAAGCAAAGACCATAGACGAGGCTAAGGCTATAATCGGAGAGTGGACAAGAACATCTCCTTTTTATAAAGGCCCCGTTAGATATGGTTCAGCTGACAGATTAAGGTTGCAGCAATTGTCTCCTGAGTTGTATGAGACTGATTTTACAAACTTAGCCCCTTCAATCACGAGAAAGTATGCAACTTTTCTTGCAGGCGCAGAAGCATTTGGTCAGGATATGTCAGTGCGTGACCTTGTAGTGGGTAAAATATCTACAGAAAGTGGTTCTGCTAATGCTAAGCAGGCAAACGAATTGCTGGAGAGGATAATTGACGGAGAGCAAAAAACATCGCCTAGGTTCCCAAGCTTTTTAGCAAGAAATTTTGCCGCAGGCCATCTAACGAGCCCTCAAACATTTAAAAATAATATTATGTATTCTTTTACGACAGATCTTCCTACTTATGGAGTACGAAATACATTAAAAGGTATTTTTGTCTTTTTAGGCAATCCATATAAATCAATAGCGAAGGCGAGGGAAAGAGGTCAGCTTGGCGTTGGCACAAGAGAAATAAAGTCAATAACATTTGAAAAAGGAGGGGCTGAGCTAATGACCTTCTTTGGGGGGATAAAACCTTCTGAAATGATAAACAGGGCAAAATCTGTATTTTCAGCAGGTTCTACAGCACAGACTTATATAGATTATATGTCAGGAAAAATGGATGCTGAAAAAATAAGCTATTTTGGTAAAAAGAAACTTGAAAGAGGGCGAAGATTTTTTAGAGAATTTGCTGGGTTTACAGATAGGGAAATAGACGCAATGGTAAAACGCGGGCATTTGACTGAAAAAGAGATGGAATGGCTAGAGTCTATTGTGCCTTCTATGACTCAAGGGTCTACTCACCCACTGTTTATGCCGGAGATAATGTCGGGCAAGATGGAGTTTGCTGGGAGTCTATATAAAATGGCGTATAGAGCAACAGCTGGAGTGCATAGATCCGTTATAAAGCCTGCTTTTAATGGAGATTTTGTGCCACTTTCAAAATGGATGGCTGGCACAGCTATTGCTGGAGAGTTGCAGTATTTTATTAACTATGCTTTATTTGGCTGGGAGCACCCATCGGGTGGGAACTTTGATGACTTTATAGAATACCTGCACGGAGAAGGTGCTGCAACAGACAAATTTAAAGAAGCAGCGCTAAGGCTTGGTCGCAATATTATAAGGGCACAGGGTTTTGGTATTTTCTCGGATGCGTTTCAAGGGTACGGAATGATGCCGATTGCATATGATGGTGTAAAAAACGCATACGGCGAACTTACATATATTTTGACTGGGAAAAAGACTAAATTAGAGGCAGGGGAAGATTTTGCAACTGCCCATATGGCGATATACAGGGATTGGGTAAAGCTTCAAAGAGCAAGGCTCAGCCCAAGATCAAAAGAATTTAGAAGATATGGCAATGTTAGAACATATGTTCAGAAGTTTCAGGAAAAAAGAAAGGGTAAAATTAAAAAAGGAACAGAGTATCCACTAAGCGATAATTCTATGTCTATCAGAGCGGTAAAAGAGGCATTTTGGATTGCTGATGCTGAAGAGATGAATAGAGTGATGCTTAGTGCTCGCAAAACAATGACCGATAACGCTGTAGCTCGCGACGAACAAGAAGAAATTATGACAGGTAAAAAAGCCCGACTAGAGAAATTTCACGACAAAGAAGCTAAGACTGTCGTCGAAGGTGCTATTAGAAGATTGCATCCCTTGTATGGCATTTCAGGCAATTTAAGAATAACTAGAGACGGCAAATCGTATCTTTTGAAAGAGGGAGACAAAGCACCTGACGCGCAAATATTTTATAATAGTTTAAATCAAAGAGAAAAAGATGCTGTATTTGAAGCAGTAGAAAATTATCGCAATATAATTAAGGAACTAAAATTAAATAGATATATTAAATAATATAACGTAGATTATGAAGCCCCCTCAAGGTTTTTATTTATAATCTCACCTAAAAAATTAAGATATGCCCATTGTCAACCAGTTCTTGGGCGGTAAGGCATACATAAGAAAAGGAGAACATAGTGGCCAATTATACCACACCCACAATAGATACTTATACCGTTAAGGAAGTCCTTAACAAAGTCATTAATACAGACGCTGATGCCCTAAAGGTTGACATTGACAATGTGACCCTTAAGACTGAAGGGTCTGATATAAACATAGAGGTTCATACAGATAAAGCTGAGGACTCTATGCTTATGTTTTCTCACACTGTTGCATCAGGCTCAGGTGGAACGAGCTTAGTTCCCCTAGTAGACAGTGCTGGCCACCTCCAGGTTGACGTTTTAACAACCCCAGCTACTGATTCAATATATGTAGACGACGCTGATTGGACAGATGGTACGTCTAAGCACACATTAGTAGGTGGATTATACCAATCTACTCCTCAAAGTATTACAGATGGCGACGTTGGGCCTTTTCAAGTAGATGTTAATGGTAGATTAGGCGTAGCACTATCACCAACAGATAATGCTGTTCTTGATGCTATGGTTGTTGATTTAGCAGCTATCGAAGTTTTATTAACAGCAGCAAACGTAGATCACGCTGCGAACGAAGTTTTATTAACAGGAATTGATGCTGACACAGATGCTATAAAAACTGATATGGCAGCTATCGAAGTATTGTTAACTGGTATTGACGCAGATACAGACGCTATTAAAACAGACGCAGCTGCTATCGAGGTGCTTTTAACAGCAGCTAATGTAGACCACGCAGCAAATGAAGCTTTGCTTACTACTATAGATGCCGATACAGGAGCAATTAAAACAGCAGTAGAGTTGATAGACGATGCTGTTGCTACTCTTGGTACTACTACATATTCAGAAACATCAACCAAAGGTCTTACTGTTGGAGTCGTTAGAAACGATACCCTTGCAGCCTTGGCTGGTACAGACAATGAAGTTGCGCCATTACAAGTAGATAAAACTGGTGCTTTATATACAGTAGAAGAAACTGGGCAGTTGGGAGCTATATTTGAAGATGGTACAACAGCAGTTAGTTCAAAGCAGGTTGTAGCAATTCAATTTCTTGAAGACACAACATTTACAACATTAACACCAGCTGATTCTTCATTTATAGGCACGGCAAGTGGCAATGGTGACAATATAGACACAAGTAATACATTTCCTCAAGGTATGACTATCTTTGGAAGATGGACTGCGTTTACATTGGCAAGCGGATCTATAGTGGCTTATCAAGGTGCTTGGTAATGTTTTCAGCATTAAAGCTGACTTTAAGTTCAATGGCTATGCAAACAGCTCGTCTTGCAAGAGATATGTGGAACTCAACAAATCTCAATGATATATGGGAAAATGAGCATCGTAAATGGGAAGATATAATTTAAATTATGAATAGGAAGATATAATGGCAAAGTTAACAGGACAAACTATAGCAGATAGTTATGACCAATTACTTATAGTAGGTGACGCAAATGGCATTACCTCAACTGCGCAAGCTGTAGAAAGCGCAGATACCGGTGGTAACTCGTCTTTACTTTATTTATCAACAACTGAGGTTTATTCTCCCGGTAAAGCAGGAACTTCTAATACAGTATTTGGTAAAGCTAGTGGAGCAGCGCTCGCTAGTGGCGCTAACTATAATGTTTTTCTTGGGGAAGATGCTGGAAATGATGTTTCAACTGGAGATGATAATGTTTTCTTAGGATATTTAGCAGGTGACAAAACAACAGCCGCAAGCAAAGCTGTAATTATAGGAAGTAATTCTGGAGGTGGTGTTTTGACCGCTGGAGATGGAGACGGAACTGGAGCCGATGGAACTATTGCTATTGGATATGAAAGTCTTGAAGCTTGTGCAAGTGGTTCAGGTAATGTAGCTATAGGTCAACAATCTTTATCAGTAGAAGATGATGGGGATTTCAATACAGCTGTTGGATTTCAATCATTGCAGCAACAAACGGGAACTACTGGAACTATTGGTAATACTGGTTTAGGATATAGGGCTGGAAGGTCTCTTACTACAGCAACAAAAAGTACTCTTGTTGGATATCAGGCTGGTGGCGGTGCAACTATGACTGGTCAGGGTAATACTTTAATGGGTTATGACGCAGGTTATGCGATTGCAGGTGGAGCTGATAATGTCGCTATTGGTCGCAATGCAATGGATGCAGCCGCTGCATGTAATTATAATGTAGGGGTAGGAGTTAACGCTCTTGGAACTGCTGATTCAGGAGAAGAGTTTAATATTGCTATTGGATATGATGCTATGGTTAGCGTAGATGATACTAATGCAGACCATAATGTCGTACTAGGTGCATATGCTGGTACAGGTGGTGGCGGTCAATTTGCAAGAAACATAGCGATTGGAAGTTATTCACTAAATTCAACTGGCAGTAGCGAATTAACAGCTACTATAGGCATAGGATATGAAACTGGTACAGATATAAATCATGCTGACGCAAGTGGAACAGTTATGGTTGGACATCAAGCAGGAGCGCAAATTACAAGCGGTCAGTATAATGTTTTAATTGGTCAACAGTCTGGGAATCAAGGTGCAAATGGAATTACAACTGGTGATTATAATACTGCTGTTGGCACAAAAACACTTGGAGCCTCAGCTGCTTCTAATATTACTGGTAATGGAAATGTGGCTGTTGGGTATGAAGCTTTATTAGAATCTGAGGGTGCTGTGAATAATAATACAGCTGTAGGATTTAAAGCTGGTCAGAATATTACTACTGCTGAGCATAATACAGCTGTAGGAACTACAGCTCTACAGACACTTGTCACAGGAAACTCAAATACAATGATAGGCTCTTCGGCAGGAACGGCACTTCCAGCTGGAGCAGAGCAAAATACAGCTGTAGGTAGGGAGGCTTTAGCGGCAGGAAATAGCTCAGATACTGACAATAATGTTTGTGTTGGGTATAGAGCTGGGTATCAAATACAGGCTGGTTCTGGCAATACTCTTATAGGCACAGGCGTTGATGTAAATACATCTAATTATACAAACTCAACTGGTATTGGGTATAATTTTGAAACGACATCCTCTAATGCAGTATTTCTTGGTAATGGTAGTGTAACTAAAGTTTATATGTCCGTAGATGGAGATGGCGAAATGTACGCAAACGGAACGATTAATACATCCGATATAAGATTTAAGAAGAATGTAGAAGATACGGACTTAGGACTTGGTTTTATTAATAAACTAAGACCAGTTAAATATGACTATAAAAAAGATAAGGGTGATGGAAAGAAAAGATATGGCATTATAGCTCAAGAGGTATTAGAAGTTTTAAAAGATTCTGGAAACGAAGATTTTGCAGGAATTAAAACAAAAGATTTAGATAAACTTGGAGCTGATTATATTCAATTTATTACACCACTCATTAAAGCAGTTCAAGAATTATCAGCTAAAGTAGAAGAATTAGAATCAAAATTAAAATAACAATTAACAGGAGAAATAATGCAAAATTATAAAGCATTAAAAGCGGCAAATAAAGCATCTGTTCAGAAAGTCAAAGTAGTTGATAGATCTAAAGTAGATGAAGTTAAAGACGAAGATGGTAATATTACAACATACGCTCAAGAAGAGCGGTCTCACGAAGAGTTACAAGTAGTTTGTAAAAGGTTTGACCCTGATACTGGCGAAGCCCAAGATGACTCTGTGAAAACTTATTCACTTTTAGAAGTGAAGCGTGAAATAGAAGATTGTAAATCAAGGGTTGCTATACTAGAAGCTGAACAAGCTGAATGGGAGCAATTAGAAAAAGATTTAAAAGCTCTTTAGTGAATCAGAAGTTCGGGAATTTATACGCTAGGGTTCTAGCTGTATTCGGATTATGGACAGCTATTGCTTTTATATTTGAAATAGGATATTAATGGTATGGTTTTATTTACATTGTGTGATTGCGATTGTGATTCTAATTGCGGATGCAAAAGGAACGCTAGAACCAACGATTAATAAATGGGAAAAAGAGCTAGGGATACCGACTCCGGAGGCAACCAATGAAAAACCTAAAGAAGTATAATGTTGTATTTAAAAAACTGGATAAGTTTTGGCACGGAGCTGTTTTTAGCTCTATGTGCTTTTTTATACTCCTTGCTACTTTAAGATGTTCAGATGATTGGTATATAGGAGAGGCAAAAAGAGACATATCAAGACAAATGTTCGAAATTGATTCGATAATGAAAACAATCCAAATGCAAATTGACAGTACTTCTATAGATTTTGAAAAGTTTTATATTGACGCTCAGAGAATAAACAATGGGCATTAGCGAAATAGCCTTAGGTCTTGTAGCGTTAACAGCTTTCTTATGGATGTATAAGGAGTGGAATGATGCAGGCAAAGGGAATTAGCGCAGACTCACAAATTCATATCTCAGTGGCTCTTCTCGTTAAAAGCGCTATGCTGGTTGCAGTACTCACGGGAAGCTGGTATCAAGCTCAGATGAAATTTGCAGAGCAAGATGCACGGATAAGGGACTTGGAAGATAAAGTTACCGTTTTAACTGCGTCCGTCGAAGGGATGGAGCAGGAGCACATACAAGAATTGGAAAGCGCGAAGGTAGCGCTAGAAGAAGAAAACAAGAGCCTAATGCAACGATTAGGTCTAAAACGATAGGAGCTATAATGGCAAAAGAAAAAGAAAAGAAACCTTATGTCAGCCTTGATGGGGTTGATTACACTGAAGATCAACTTGATGAAAATCAGAAACTTATGGTACAGCATTATAATGATTTAACACGAAAAATCAACACTACAACCTTTAACCTTCAGCAGCTACAGTTTGGCAGGCAAGCTTTTGTTGATGCGTTAAGCGCGTCTTTGGTGGGCGATAAAAAGCCAGTCGAAGCAGAATCAGTTGAAGAGAAACCATCAAAGTAGCTTAATAGGTAAAGCCATAGTCTCGGCTATGTTTATTTTGTCTATAATAATCGCCTTTAGCATTAGGGAAGATATGTATTTGCCAGTTGCCCTGGCGGCGCTGGTAGTAATTGGCTTAAGAGCAACAAAGAAGGTGTTAGATGATTGAAACATATGCCGAGTATGGCGCTATAGGGGTTATAGTAAGCCTCTTTATATTAATGATAATGAATTTGATTAAAAGTCAAAAATTACAAAACGAAGATTTAGATCTAATAAGGCAAGCAAATGCAAAATTAGAGACAAAAATGAGCAACGTAGAGTCCATAATTTTGAAGATGTTGGATAGATGGAACAAATCTGACGATATTAGCCAGCGTCACAGAGAGGACATCGTAAAAGAATTAAATGACGTGACCGACGATTTAGCTTATTTAAAAGGAAGAATTAATGGCAAATCCTCGTAACCTTAAAAAGATTTTGTTTGTCGTGTCCTGCCCAGCTAACCAATGCCTCCTTGAACAGTCGGTTCAGCTCTACCGAACTGTGTTGGCTGGGCATCCCTTTTTATGTTATTATGGCTAAGTTTATCCCAGTACAAAAATATAGAGACACTGTTCTTTTGGAATTAAAGTATATAAAAGAGATGGTAGAGAAAAATGAAACATCTCTTGAGAAACTAAATGGAAGAGTTAGGCAAAACGAGCAGGAGCTCGAAAGACTGAAAGGAATATCTTCAGTGGCTGGTGTTATTTTCACTGGCTTTATTGCTTGGCTTTTCAAAATGAAAGGATAACTATTATGGAATGGTTAAGTTGGTCTAATTTTGCATACTTAGTTGCAATAATGATAGGCGGTGGCCTAACATTCGCTGCATCTAAATATCGCAAAGTATTAAAAGAGATACAAGAAGCATTAAATGCTTATCACGAGGCAGCTAAGGATGGCAAGATTACAGAGGAAGAGCGCAATCAAATTGTAAAAGAGGTGCTCGACGTAGCGCAAGCTGGTATAAAAATATTTTGGCGTTGGTAACATTGTTGCTATATGCCGTTCAATGCAATAGATGACGAGGGTAACTATCTAAGTTGTCCCGAGTGCGGTTCGTCGCACTTAAACAGACAAGGCTATAAAAGACTTCGCGACGGTGAGAACAAGCAAAGGTGGAAATGCCAAGCTTGTGCCTATAAGACGATAAATCCTGCTCGCAATAGCAGGGACGCGATTGTTGAGAATGTCCGTTTAAGTAAACAAAAGCAGAGCTACCAAGACCGAAGTAGAATAGAGCGTAAATCGTTCAGGGAGTATGCTAGGCTTGAAAATGCCGTATCTGAATTAAACAAAAAGCTTGTAAAAGTTCTCGAAAAGCAAACATTAACACCACTCAAAAAAGATAAAAAAGAAAATCCTCAATGCGTGGGTGTGCTGCAACTTTCCGATAATCACCTGAACGAGCGCGTAGACCTTCCACATAACACCTTTAACTACACAGTAGCCGGAAAACGCTTAAAAATGCTTGTAGAACGCGCTAAAACCTTTTTTAGCACATATAAGGTGTCTAACGTACTTATCGCCTTTACGGGCGATTTATTAAACTCAGACCGAAGATTGGACGAATATCTTACAAATGCGGGCAATCGCTCAGGAGCCTTATTTAGCGCTGTTGATTTGTACCAACAATTAATAATGGATGTGCAGAAAAAGTTTAACGTATCCATTTTAAGTGTTAGCGGCAATGAGTCCAGGGTAAAAGAAGAATACGGTTGGGCAGATGTCGTGGCCACTGACAATTATGACCATACAATTGTGAATATGCTAAGGTATTTGTTTCGAGAACGGCGTGTAGACTTTATAGATGGCGACCCTATGGAAAAGATTGTTGACCTTGCAGGTCAGAAGGTGTTGTTTCTACACGGTCACGGACGAATTAAGGCGAATCACGAAACATCTATTAATCAAATAAAAGGCGTGTACTCCTCAAGAGGTGTGCAAATAGATTATGTTGTGTCAGGCCACGTTCATTCTGCGAGAGTAGGCGATACATTCGCAAGGTCAGCCTCATTAGTTGGTGCTAACGATTACAGCGAGAAAGCATTAAACCTTGAAGGCCGTGCGTCGCAGAACTGCTTTGTATTTCATACAAATGGAAACAGAGATGGAATAAAAATAGATCTAAATAATGTTGATGATATTAAGAATGGGTATGAAGTTCCTGAGGAAACAAAAGAATACCACTCAAAATCTTATGAAAAATTAAGAGAACCAACAACTATTCTAAAGATACAGGTTTAACAATGAAACAAAAAAAAGTAATATCAAAACACGATATGATAAGAGCAATTAACTCTTTAAATATTAGCATATCTAATGTACTTAGGCGTGTCGAGCTGCTTGAAAAGAACGTAGGCGACTACATTGAAATGAAAAAAGATGTTGGTAGCCTGGAAAAATATAGAAGTAAAAAAAAAGAAGGGAAAATATTATGGACAACTCGTTTGATGAAATGGTTGAAAGGATTATTGTCAGAGAAGGAGGCTCAAAGTTAACGCGCGACCCAGACGACCCAGGCGGAACAACTAAGTACGGCATAAGTCAACGTGCTCACAAAGATGTTGATATTGAGAACTTAACGCACGAAAAGGCGGTTAGTATTTACAACGAGCATTACGTTAAGCCATCTAAAGCAGCGTCATTTCCTTCTGAATTGCAGGAGATATATCTTGATATGGTGGTAAATATGGGCTATTCGAGAGCGGTTAAAGTTGTGCAGCAGGCTACAAACGCAAAAGGTGCAAAGCTTGTCGTTGATGGAAAGCTGGGGCCGAAAACATTACAGGCTATTAAAGATAAAAGATTAGAAGCTGAAAGGCTAACTGCATATAGAATATTGTATTATTCTAAGCTTATTACAAAGCGTCCAACTTTGGAAAAATATTACTTCGGTTGGTACCGCAGATCAGTTGAAGTCTAAAGATTTCTCATAATATATTAGGCGAAATTGTTTTTTTGGCTTATATTTGAGGCAAAATAAAGGGCTACAATATGTTATTAAGAGCAAATCAGATTCGAAAAAAGTTCAATCAGTCGAACATTCAAGTCAGCGATGACACGCTGAAATTAGTAAATGACGTTGTGGAGCGTGAAGTCGAAAAAATGGTAACGAGATGCAGCGATGGTAATGTTAAAAGACTTACTCCGGGCTTGTTTTATATTGCGCTTGGCAATTTAAGAGTCTCAAGTAATTAAAATGGATAGAGAGCAATTTTTAAAAGAACGGCTTACTGGGCTTGGAGGTTCAGATATACACCACTTGTTTAATTCAGAGCCTTATGGTTGTGCGCGCAAACTGTGGTATGAAAAGACTGAACAAAAATCAGACTACCCAGTTGTTGCATCTAATGTAATGAAGCGCGGTAATAAGCTTGAACAGCTAATCAGAGATGAATATTCTGAAATTACTGAGCGTAAGATTCGCCGTGTTAATCGAATGATAACCAATGAGCGGTTGCCTTGGGCAATGTGTCATTTAGACGCTGAGATTGTCACCATTGATGATAGAGGTACTGGAATACTAGAGTGCAAGTCTGTTGGTCGCCCAATGTATTAC
>Ga0310344_10002125_pt1 | contig 14940 bp, 24 predicted proteins | sample HC15DNA20200_MG_FD_203801 | JGI IMG/M metagenome (GOLD analysis project Ga0310344, IMG submission 203801) | Marine microbial communities from station ALOHA, North Pacific Subtropical Gyre - HC15-DNA-20-200_MG | ecosystem: Environmental > Aquatic > Marine > Oceanic | place: Pacific Ocean: North... | reverse complement strand
AAGTATTATTAAGATATCGGGTGGGAGAGAAGTCAATCTAAAAGATGATGGAAAAGAATTGTTGCTGAGTGGAGCAAATGGAATAATTAGTGCCGGTTATCTAACACTTGATGGAAATTCTATGCAGAAAGATGTAAAAATGATTGAAGAGATTGATCTTGAAGCCTAAATTTGGCTCACTTGAAAAAAAATTAAGTGAAATTAAGAAGAATAATTTCTTAAGAACACTTCAAGATAGTAAAATTGAGAAGCAATACATTAGAATTAACAAAAAAAATCTGCTTAATTTTTCATCTAATGATTACCTTGGAATTAAACCTGGTAAAAATAAATATTCACAATTTCAATCAAGCTCAAGGCTTGTTGCTGGAAATGACCAAAGTTTCACAATTCTGGAAAAAAAACTTTCAAGACATAAATCACAAGAGAAAACAATAATTTATCCTACAGGGTATATGGCAAATCTTGGAGTTGTTTCTGCACTAACAGGAAAAAATGATACAATTTTCAGTGATGAATTAAATCATGCAAGTATTGTTGAAGCCTGTAAACTATCTGGATCAAAAATCAAAATTTTTAAACATAATAACATGGATGATCTAGAAAAAAAAATTAAAAAAGTGAAAGGAAAAAAATTTCTTGTACTGAAGGAATATTCAGTATGGATGGTGATTGGTCTAAACTGAATGAAATAATTGAGATTGCAGAAAAGAAAGAATTAATCACTTTACTGGATGATGCACATGGAGATTTTGTTTTTGGAAAAGATGGAAGAGGAACTGGCGCATTTTTTAATGTTCAAAAAAAGATCGATGTATACATTAGTAGTTTAAGCAAAGGACTAGGAAGTTTTGGAGGATATGCATCAGGAAGAAAAGATTTGATTGATCTGTGTATAAACACATCAAAAACTTTCATCTACACATCTGCACTACCATCATCTATCAATCAGTATTCATTACAAAGATTCAATTCAAACAGAGAGACATATAGAAAGAAATTATGGAAAAAAATTAATCAATTTCATCATAGATTAAATGATGCAGGATTTTCTACTACATCAACTAGTCAAATAATTCCAATTATAATCGGGAATGAAAAGAAAGCAATTGAATTTTCAAGATTTTTAATGAGTCAGGGTATATTTGCACAAGCAATTCGTTATCCAACAGTTAAAAAAAATGAAGCACGGATTAGAATTTCTATTTCAGGTTGGTTATCAGAAAATGATATAGAATTATCTATACAGATTTTTGAAAAGGCAAAAAGAAAATTTAATCTAAATTAATTAACGCATCATATCGTATCCACCAAACATTGGTGAACCCATAAAGAACGCCATTGACACAGCTATACCTAGGATAATTCCAACAATAATAAATCGTCTATTCATGAAATTAACAAATTTTAGTTAGATAAAAAGTAATTGAATAAAAAACAATATTATAAATTCAATTGTTAACTATTGATTATGGAAGTCAACATTTTTCTTGCAATAATAGCTGGCTTGAGCTCATTTTTTGCTCCGTGTATACTTCCAATGGTTCCAGCATTTTTAGCATACATTTCTGGAACTACAATTTCGGATTTAACAAAATCAACTAAATCAGGGACACTTTTAATAAACAAAACTAATGTTGTGTTAAATACAATATTCTTCGTTTTAGGTTTCTCAATAGTTTTTTCAGTATTAGGTGTTGCAATTAATTCAGTTTTTATTTCATCATCAAATGATTTAATTACAAATTTTAACCAAATTGGAGGAATCATAATTATATCTTTTGGTATTTTTATGATATTAAGTTCCAAAATTCAAAAATTAAATTTTGAAAAGAAAATATTTCCTTCAAAAACTGGTGCAAGTTTTCCACTTTCATTTATTTTCGGTCTTGCATTTGCTGCAGGATGGACACCATGTGTTGGACCAATCCTGGGATCAATTCTTACATTAGCTACAATTACTCCAGGAATTGCCTTCAACCTCCTACTTTCATATTCTATTGGTATTGGTATTCCGTTCATAATTATGGGAATATTCATTAGCCAAGCAAACAGATTTGTTCAAAAAATTAGTAAGCATTTGAAGTATTATTCTGTTATTTTAGGCTCATTTATTGTGATTCTTGGTATATTGGTATTTTTCAACCAATTAGCCATTATAGCAAGTTTTCCACTTCTAAATAATCTAATTCTTGATGTATAATATGAAAACTGAGATTAAAACTGCAATTGTATGTGGTATAGTCATCATTATAGGACTAATGATCATATCTTTTTCATACAATGAAATAGATCTAAAAAGAAATACAACCAATAATTTTCAGATTGCTGATAAGACACAATTAACTAAAGCGCCAGATTTACTTGTTGGTACTGAGTACATTAACATATCATACGGTGATGTAAAAGAAACAATAAAAGAAAAAGTTGTGTTATATGATATATGGACATATAGTTGCATAAACTGTATTAGAACACTACCATACATTACAGCATGGGATGAAAAATACAATGATGATGGGTTAGTAATCATTGGAATACACACCCCAGAATTTGAATTTGAAAAAAATAAAGATAATGTATCAACGGCGGTAGAAAAATTTGGTATTAATTATCCTGTAATTTTAGATAATGAAAAAGAGATTTGGAATGCATTTGAAAATAAATATTGGCCAAGAAAGTACATAGCTGATCATAATGGATATATCAGATATGATCATATTGGTGAAGGATCATACAAAGAAACCGAGCAAGTAATTCAAAAATTATTAGAAGATCGTGCAAAATCACTTGGTATCATAGTTAATAATTTTGAAATGACTGAACTAAAAGAATTTGAACATGGAACATTTCGAACTCCAGAACTTTATTTTGGTTACAAATTTGCAAGCAATAGAAACCAGATAGGAAATGAGGAGGGATTTCATCCAGAAAAGACGGTTGACTACAATATTCCATCTGAAACAAAACAACATTATTTCTATTTAGATGGAATGTGGAAAAATTCAGAGGATGGAATGAAGCTTATATCAGAAAATGGATTAATTTCTTTAAAGTATAACGCAAAACAAGTAAACATAGTTGCGAGAAATAATTCAAATTTAGAAATATTTCTTGATGGTGATTTAGTTCCAAAGGACATGACTGGTTTTGATTTAAATAAGGAAAGTAAAATTTTGATTTCTGAACCAAGATTATACAATATAATTAATTCAGAGATAAGTGAATCACATCAATTAGTTATCAAGGTAAATGAGCCAAATTTTGAAATTTTTACATTTACATTTGGTTAATTAGGAATGAAAATTGAATATACGTAATAAAATTTGATCCAATTAGATTATTTTTTTTTAGTTCCGTTATAAAATGCCTAATTATAAACAAAATTCATGGTATCATTTTCTGATAAATGGAATGCCCTTAAAAATAATGAAAAATTATCTCAGGCTTTTATGGGTAAGGTTAGACCAGATGCACCTCTAAAAAATAGATTAGATGCTGCGCAAAAAAAACTTCAAACACAAGTTAAAAGACTAGCAGAAATTGATACAAAATTACAACAAAAAAACGATGTGATATTTAAAAAAATTGTTGATTCAAAAAAATCAAATAATGAATCTTATGCAAAAGTATATGCGAATGAATTAGCTGAAATTAGAAAACATCAAAGAATGATTAAAAAAACAAAATTATCGATGGAGCAAATCCAAATTAGATTAAATACTGTATCAGAACTTGGTGATGTTGTTGTGACACTAAGTCCATGTATGTCAATTATCAAAGGCTTGAGTACATCGCTAGATGGAATGATGCCTACCGTATCTGAATCAATGCAAGATCTTTCTAACATGCTTGGTGATATAGTTTCAGGATCATCAATTACACATGATGGGTCACTAACATCAATTGAAACAACAAACTCCGATGCAATGTCTATATTAGAAGAGGCTCAATCGATTGTAGAAGGAAATACTAGGGAAATTATGCCAGATCCACCATCAAGTACTACAATAGAAAATATTCTACAAGAACGAGAACAAATTTAATTATTTTTACTTATTTCATTGAGTGTTTTTTTAATTCTAGAAATTGTTGGGTAGCTATATCCACGCTTTCTATAGTTTGCAATCATTAATTTCCAATGCTTCAAGCGCCAATCAGCTTGTTCAGATGTAACTGAGTGAATTTCTTTTTGAATTATACTTTTTCGCCCAACTTTAAGTGTGCCAGCGTCTTTTGCACGCCATCTATTTTTTGCAAATTTGAGACCAATCAAAATTTCATTTAGTGGTACTTCGTTAAAATATGATTGAATTAATTTCAAGTCTTGATTAGATATTGAATCTGAACTAGAAATATTAATTTTAATTGACATGTTCTCTCTTAGTTGTCTAAGATAAGATAAGTTTGCTGAATTTCATTCAACAAAATCATGATTTTTAGCAACCAATGAAACTGAAAAAAGAATGATTACAGGCTGTGTTATAGACACCAAACCCAAAAATTGCTAATGCGGCTAATGCAAGAGGAATAATTACAACTTTTTCTTTTAGGCCCATATCAAAACTCCATCACAAATGTTAAATTAACCATTCTAAAGAATTTTGATTGTAATGATGCAATCACAACAAGGTTATGATAGAGCAATTACAGTTTTTTCTCCAGATGGTAGATTATTTCAAGTTGAATATGCTATTGAGACAGTAAGAAGGGGTGCTTTGGCAGTAGGAATAAAGACGAATGATGGTATAGTCATAGCAGTTGATGAGAAAACAAAAAAATTACAGATTTTGAATTCACCACAAAAACTTTTTCAAATTGATTACCACCTTGGTGCAGCAGCTGCTGGATATATTCCAGATGCAAGAGTACAAATTGATAACGCCAGATTCTTTTCTCAAAGTAATAAATTAGTATATGATGAACCTGTTGAAGTAGAGACAGTAGCAAAACATTTAGCTGATCAGTGCCAACAATATACACAATATGGTGGTGCTAGACCAATTGGTGTTTCATTGATCATTGGTGGAATAGATTCTAATGGAAGTGAATTGTATCTGACTGATCCTAGTGGTGCATACATTTCATACAATGCTATTGCAATTGGTGGTAACGCTGACGTTGCAAATGAATTCCTTGAAAAAAACTACAAACCGGATTTAACATTTGACGAGGCAAAAATGTTAGCTATATCTACAATTCAGAATTCAAATGAAGCAGAAGACGATGGTGAGAATATCAAAATGTCAGAGGTAAAATTAAAAACAAAAGAATTTGAATTCATTGATGATGCACAAATAAAAGAACTTACTAAACAAGCAAAAACAAAATATCAAGCAAAAACAAAATAAATTTTTAATCAAGTATCAACTAAATACTAATATGAAATTATCAATAGCAATACCAGATTCAGCATTATCTGATGAAAAAACATTGGAAAATAAAACTAGAAAAATTGCTTTTATTGCAAGATCATGTGGTATATTTAGAATTAATGAAATAATAATTTATCATGATGGTAAAAAAAATGAAGGTGATCTAAAATTATTTTTAACAATTTTAAAATTTTTAGAGACCCCCCAGTATTTTAGGCGTGATGTTTTTGGAAAAACAAATCTTTTAAAATTTGCAGGTGTGTTACCTCCATTGAAAATACCAAATCAGATTGGTACATCAGACTCTAAAAAAATAAAAAAAGGTGACATTAGGGAAGGCATCATAGTTAGGGTGAATGGTAAAAAAGGTGTAGATATTGGTATTAAACATATTATTAATTATCATAGTAAACATGATGTTGGAAAAAGAATTATAGTAAAAATAAAGGAAGTTTCACCAAATTTTTTAATTAAAGAAATTTCAAAGGATGAAATTCCTGATTATTGGAGTTATAGTGTAAGACAATCTGGTAACTTATTCTCACTCTTATCGGATTGGAATGGAATTAAATTATTAACTAGTAGGAAAGCAAAACCACTTAAACAGGAATTTATTGCTCAGTTAAAAAAATCTGAAAAGCCAATTTTGGTTGTTTTCGGTTCTACTGATAAAGGAATACATGATATTCTGGGAAACAAAATTAATAATATACAAAATTCAAAAACTGCAAATTTTTTCCCAAATCAAGGGACAGAAACAGTACGACTTGAAGAGGCGATATTAGGGTGTCTTTCGGTACTTAACGTCATATTACTCTCTAACAAATAAATTAAAAATAAATATACAATTAATATGGCAAACCGAAAAAATTTTCTGATTTTGGCAATTTTGCTAGGAATTGGAGGGATTGCAATAGGATCTATTACAATTTTTTCATTACTAAGTGAATTATCAAATTTTTAGAAATTTTCATTGAAAATATCATAAAAATTTTAGGAAATCCATTTAGTATATAAGACGGTTAACGACTTTTTTCGATTATCGATGGGTCATAGAAAACATAGTCAACCGAGGAGAGGAAGTCTAGCATATTCGCCTAGGGGACGTGCTAAAAGCATGGAAGGCAGGATACGAGGATGGCCAAATGTGAATTCTGATGAACCAAGATTATTAGCACATGCTGGTTTTAAGGCTGGTTGTGTACAATTAGTCAGTATTGATGAACGTGAACATGTTCCTAATCATGGAAAACAAATAGTAACATTAGGAACTGTAATTGCCACACCGCCATTAGTTATTATAGGAATCCGAGGCTATGGTGAAAATACCAATGGAAGATATGCAAGATTTGATGTTTTTACAAAAGATGCACCAAAAAATGTTGAAAAATTAATAAAAATTAAAGCTGAAGATAATGATTTGGAAGAAGCTGAGAAAATTCTGGGTAACATCAAAGAGATTTATGCAATAGTTGCAGTCACGCCAAGGTTGGTAGGATTAGAACAAAAATCACCATATATTTTTGAAATTGGAGTAAAAGGCGGTGATGTATCAAAACAATTTACATTTGTAAAAGAATTATTAGGAAAAGAAGTAAAAATTGATCAAGTTTTTGAAAATGGAACATATGTTGATACAGCAGCTATTACAAAAGGTAAAGGCTGGCAAGGTGTAATCTATAGATTCGGTGCAAAAAGAAAACAACATAAATCAAGAAAAACTGTTAGGGAACTAGGTTCACTAGGTCCAATATCACCACAAAATGTAATGTATACAGTGCCAAGAGCAGGGCAAACTGGATTTCATCAAAGAATTGAATATAACAAGAGAATAATGGTAATGAGTAATACCACAAAAGAAGAGTTTGTAATAAACCCTGATGGTGGGTTTAAACATTTTGGCAATGTTAATGGCGACTTTATCATTCTAAAGGGTTCAGTTCCTGGAACATATAGACGATTAATTAAACTAAGAAAACAAATACGAAAAGAACCAAAAAAAATCATTAAACCAAATATTTTAGAGGTTGTAATTTAATGAAAGTTGATGTATTAACACTAGATGGTAAAAAATCTGAAAAGATTGATTTGCCAAATGTATTTGAAACAAAACTAAATTCGAATTTAATTCATAAAGCGTACATTAATTTAGAATCACATGGATTCCAAAAACACGCAACACATCCAACTGCAGGACAAGACGTAGTAGCTGATTCAAATGATCCTCCTACTGGTAGAGGCATTGCAAGAATAGCACGAATGAAAGGTGGTGGAGGTGGAAGACAAGGGCAAGCTGGTGAAGTAGCTGGCACAAGAGGTGGAAGACAGGCACACCGTCCTTATGTTAATAAGGTCATTTACAAAAAAATCAACAAAAAGGAAAATAAGCTAGCATTATGTTCAGCTATCGCTGCAACAAAATCAAAAGAACTAATACAAATGCGCGGTCATAAAATAGAAGGAATCACATCGTTCCCAATTATTGTGTCAGATGAAATTGAAAATATTTCTACTACTAATAAAATGATATCTGTTTTAAATAATCTTAAGATAACTCAAGATGTAAAAAGACTTGAAAAAAGAAAAAAGCGTACAGGGAAGGTTGCACTGAGAGGACGCACATCAAAGATTGGTAAAAGTGCTATTTTTGTTGTATCTAACACTGAAAAAATTTCAAAAGCATGCTCTGGTATACCAGGAATTGATGTTTGCTCAGTAAATGATCTTAGTGTGTTAAATCTTGCACCAGGAGGTAGTTTAATTAGATTAACTATATTTTCCAAAAACGCATTAAAAGAAATTTCTCAGATAAAATCAAATCATTTAGAATTAATGGTGACATTAAAATGAATGTAGAAGAAGCAACTGCAATTATAATACGACCGTATATCACAGAGAAGACATTTGCAATGGTTGAAAATGAGCAAAAAATTTGCTTCCTGGTGAAAAAAGAGGCATCAAAACCAATGATACATGAAGCTGTAAAAATACTCTATAATGAAAACAGTGTCAATGTTGATACTACTAGAACGATTTATGGTAAAAAGGCATTTGTGAAATTTGAATCCACAGATAAAGCAAGAGATTTGGCTACAAAAATAGGAATGCTATAAATTGACATATTATTACACGATTAATACAATTGGTGAGAAAAAATGGTAAAGGAATTTAATTTTAAGGGCAAATCTACTGAGGAATTAAATAAAATATCTAATGATGAGTTATTTAATTTACTTAATTCCAGGCAAAGACGTTCATTAAAACGAGGACTTTCAGACAATAAAAAGAAATTAATCGCAGAAATCAAATTAGCAAAAGAAGGAAAAAATAAAAATCAAATTAAAACACATCAAAGAGATCTTATAATATTACCATATATGTTAGGGGTAACAGTAAATGTTTATTCTGGTAAAGAATTTACCCCAATAACATTTTCACCTGAAATGATTGGACATTATATAGGTGAATATGTGATTACGAACAAAAAAGTTAGTCATGGTGCACCAGGAGTTGGTGCATCTAGATCTAGCTTGTATGTACCATTAAAGTGATTAAAATGGGAAGATACGACTACGCATTTCAAAGTTATGATTCAACAAGACATGTAAGAGCATCTATGAGAGAGAAAAAAATATCACATAAACATGCAAGAGAAATTGCAATCGCCATTAAAGGATTAACAATTGAAAAGGCAAGAGATTATCTTCAAAGTGTTATTGAACATAAAAGATGCATTCCATTTAGACGATTCAAAAATCAGGTTGGTCACAGGACAGATCCTGGTGTAATGTCTGGCAGATATCCTGAAAAAGCAGTAAATGAAGTTCTAAAATTATTAGATAACTTAGAAGCAAACGCTGAATACAAAGGAATGGATATGGATAGATTAAAAATTGTTAATGCAACAGCGCAAAAAGGTGTTTCTATTAAAAGAGTTATTCCAAGGGCACAAGGTCGTGCAACACCAAAGAATGATATTATGACGCATTTCGAATTGGTGGCCCAGGAGCTATAATTATGTCTGCAGTAAAAAATGTAATCAAGGATAACTATAACATGATGCTGCTAAATAATTACCTAAAAGTTAAAATCAAAGAATCAGGTTTTTCAAAAGTTGAAGTTTCTAAAACACCTACTGGTACACGAGTGGTATTGTATGTAACACGTCCAGGAATAGTCATAGGTAGAAAGGGTACTGGTATTAGAGAACTGACTGAAAAACTTGAAACCGAGTTTGGTCTAAAAAATCCTCAGTTGTCTGTAGAAGAAATCAAAAAACCTGAACTTTCACCAAGAGTAATGTGTAATAGAATGGCTGCACATCTTGAAAGAGGTACTGCATTTAGACGTGCAACAATGTGGACAATGCAGCAAATAATGGAAAATGGTGCAATGGGTACACAGATAACAATATCAGGAAAGCTACGTGGTGATAGATCAGCATTCGAAAAACATGTAGCTGGTATTTTACCAAGAGCTGGACACCATGCAGATGTTATTGTTTCTGAGGATATTGTACATGTTGAAACACCTATGGGATTAATTGGAATAAGAATTAGAATTGCAAGAAAAGAAAAACTTATTCCTGAATTTGAGATGAAAGGAAAAACTCAATCACAAAAAGAGGAAGACGAAAGAATCAAACGAGAAGCTGATAAAATTAGTACAGAAGCAAAAACTGAATCAGAATTAGTTAAAATGGAGGAAGTAAAAATTGAAAAAATTGATAGTATGGAAGAAGCTGAGGAGGATCTGAAATAATGAGTAAATTGAGAATGAAAGCAGTTCGTGAAATGAATGAAAAAGATCTCAAAGATAGAATTGAACAAATGCGTACTGAACTATCAAAACTTCAGGTTGAAAATGCCAAAGGAACTTTAAAAAAAGAATCTGGAAAAATTAAACCCATAAAAAGAGACATTGCGAGATTACTAACTAGACTAAATGAGATGAAAAAGAAATGATGGGTTCAATATCTGAATTAATTGGAATGAACAGTGTTGTTGTTGAATCAACAAATAAGAGTTTGATAGGAATTTCTGGAATGATTATTAATGAGACTAAAAATATGTTAATACTAAATACAAAACTTGGTGAAAAATCAATACCAAAAAGTACATGCAAGTTTGAAGTTACTAAAAATGATAAAATAGACATTATTAACGGATTAGATTTATTGAAACGTCCACATGAACGATTGGAGGTATTACTATGACTAGAGATATTGGTATTAATGTTAAACCGCTGAAAAACGAACCAGATAAAACTGATAAAAAAAATCCATTTAATGGTACGTTATCAGTACGTGGTAAATTATTTGAAGGTAAAGTTGTAAAGAATAAAGCAAAAAATACTGTAGTAATACAAAAAGAATCACCAATATACTTTAGTAAATTCAAAAGGTATGCAAGAGGTAAAAATAGTATACATGCACATGTACCAAGTAATTTAGAAGTTAATGAAGGTGATATAGTAATTGCAGCTGAATGTAGACCATTAGCAAAATCAATATCATTTGTAGTAGTGGAGGTCAAATAAATGGGCGGTGCACGAAGTAAAGGTGGCAAAAATGTAGTTGACTTTAGACTATATGTGACCAGATCAATTCCAGTTGGTGCACGGATAGTTTGTGCAGATAATACAGGTGCAAAAATTTTGGAAGTAGTAAATGTACATAATCATAAAACTCGAGTATCAAGATTACCAGCGGCTGCAGTTGGTGACTTTTGTAATGTTGTTGTAAAAAAAGGTCCAGCTGAACTCAAAAAACAGATTTTTGGTGCAGTGATAATTAGACAAAAATATGCAATTAATAGAATCAATGGTGTAAGAGTACAGTTTGAAGACAACGCAGCTGTTATAATAACTCCTGAAGGCGAAGTGAAAGGAACTGATATCAAAGGACCAGTTGCATTAGAAGCAACTGAAAAATGGCCAAGAGTCGCAAACTTGGCATCAATGGTGGTATAAAATGAAGCCAACTAAAATGAGAAATCGGCAAATCTACTATGCAGACATGAAAACAGGAAGTGCACAGATGTCATGCCAATTATCAAAAGATCTACGAAAAAAATATGGTAAAAAACATGTTCGTGTAGTAGAAGGTGATTCTGTAAAAGTAATACGTGGTGAATTTACTGGTGTAGATGGAAAAGTAACCGAAGTTTCTGCAGCTAATAATGGATTAACAATTGAAGGTGTAAAAAAAGAAAAATTGAAAGGAGAAAAATATGATGTTTACATACATACAAGCAATATTGAAGTCACTGGATTAAACACTGATGATAAATGGAGAATGAATAAACTGGAAGGAAAAGATGTTAGAGAACCAAGATCTGAATCAGTAAAAAAAGATGAACCGGTGAAAAAAGAATTAAAAGCGGAAGAAGAATCACCTAAGAAAGAAAAAACTACTTCAAAAGTAGAAGAAAAAAAATCAGTGAAAAGAAAGAAGGTGGAGGAAAAATAATTGGTACACATTGCTGGATCTAAAAAATTAAAACGACAGATGGCTCCACTATTTTGGGGAATAACTAGAAAAAATAAGCGGTTTGTAGTAACTGTGAAACCAGGTCCACATGGTAAAAATGTGTCAATTCCATCTGCAGTGTTTTTACGTGATGTGCTGAAAATTGTTAAAAATTTGAGAGAGGCAAAATTTGCTATATACAATGGCAAAGTTACAGTTGATGGTGTAAAACGAAAATCATTGCATCACGGAATTGGACTTATGGATGTAGTGCAACTTGACGGAGTGAATGAGATTTACCGCCTAGTACCAAAAAATGGTGAATTATTACAGCCAATTATAATTAATGAGACAGAAAAAACTAAAAAACTGGCTCAAATAAAATCAAAAACAACCAACAAAATTGGTAAAACACAAATTGGATTTCATGATGGTCGTTCATTAATTGATGATACGAGTGTAAATGTTGGTGACGCATGTATATTACAAATACCAGAACAAAAAATACTTGAAGTAATCAAATTAGAAAAAGGCGTACAAGGCCTAATTACAAGAGGTGTTAATGCAGGAAAAATTGGTACTGTTGATGAAATTAAGAAGGGTACATTCATCTTACCTAAACTGGTCAATATTACATTAGATGATAGACAAATTGAAATTCCAGCAGATATGGTTATGCCAGTTGGTAAAGACAAATCGGTGATACAAATTGAGTGATCAGATGACAGAAAAAACCCAAAACGTGATGAGGGAGATTAAATTAGAAAAAGTTGTTCTTAACATGGGTGTTGGTAAATCTGGTGATGCAGTAGAAACTGCAAAAAAAGCATTAGATCAAATCTCAAATAAAAAATCATGTAACCGTTCTGCCAAAAAAGCACAAAGAGATTGGGGTGTTAGAAAAGGTGAACCAATAGGTGCGTCAGTCACAGTAAGAGGTAAAGATGCCAAAGATTTGTTAAAAAGATTGTTTGAAGCAAAAGGAAACCGTGTCAATAGTAGATCAATTGACATAGTGGGAAACTTATCATTTGGGATTTTAGAACATATTGATATTCCTGGAATAAAATATGATCCAAAAATTGGAATTCTAGGTATGGATGTATCTGTGAGATTATCACGACCTGGATATAGCATAAAAACAAGGAGTAAACATAAAGCAAGTGTTGGAAAATCTCATAAAATAAATCCAATTGAAGCAAAAGAATATCTGGTCAAAGAATTTGGAGTTGTTGTTGATTAATGGCAAAAAATAGAGAGTATGGTAACCGTGGTACAGGATACACAGAACGAAAAGAAAAGAAATTTGGACGTGGTTCAAGATGGTGTAAGATTTGTGGTTGTTACACATCGTGTATTATGAAATATGATCTACATTTATGCAGACAGTGCTTTAGAGAAGTCGCAAATTCTCTAGGATTTAGGAAATTACGGTGAGAAAATGCCAGCAACGAACATTGTAGCAAACTTATTCGTGACTTTGGATAATACTGAATCTAGACGAAAGTCAGAGTGTATTGTTCTACCAACATCAAAATTAGCTTTAAGTGTTTTAAACACACTCAAGAAAGATGGATACATTAAGGATTTTGAGTATATTGATGACAGACGTGGAGGTAAATTCAGAATTGAATTATTTGCTAAAATTTCAAAGTGTGGAGCTATTACACCACGTTTCAAAGTAAAAAAAGATGAATATTCAGGATGGGAACAGCAGTATCTCCCATCATACAATAGAGGAATGTTACTAGTGACAACAAACCAAGGCGTCATGTCTCATCACGAAGCTGCTAACAAAGGTCTAGGAGGTTTTCTATTAGGATATGTCTACTAAACAATTAGAAAAATTTGCAACCGAAGTAAAAATTCCAGAAAACGTTAAGGTTTCACTAAAATCACATATGTTAAATGTTGAAGGACCATTAGGAAAAACATATAAAAGTTTTAAAAAAATTCCAGTCGATATAGAAATAAGCGATGACAAAGTATCAATAAAAGCACGTGGTTTAAGAAAATCAAGTATTGCAATAATGAACACAGCACGATCCATTATACGAAACTTAATGGAAGGTGTTGTAGAAGGTTATACAATTAAAATGAAGGTAGTTTTTTCACACTTTCCAATTAACGTTAAAGTAGAAGGTAAACAAGTGTTAATTGAAAACTTTCAAGGGGAACGTGCACCAAGAGTAACCAAAATTTGGGGTGAAACTAAAGTTGTTCCAAAAAGCGACGATGTAATTATTACTGGGCATGTGTTAACTGATGTAACCCAAACTGCAGCAGAGATTGAAAATAAATCAAGAGTAAAAAATAAAGATCATCGTGTTTTCCTTGATGGAATTTATAAATTTGAGAAGGAAAAAGGAATCGAAAAATAATTATTCCAAAATACTGATCTGATTGCCTCTAGATACTGAATTTAAAAAGCAAACTGAAAAACTTGTAAGTGAAACTTTAGAGCTATACAAAAATGCTGGTGCATCCCCAAGAATTGGTGATGTGTGGAAATGTGAAAACACTGGTGATTTTTTATGTGGTTTTTTTGTGGGAGAGATGGTTGGTTCTGCACTAAGTGCGTTCCAAGTTTATCATAAAAGAGAGCCAACCCCAGATGAACATATGGAAATTGTTGATATAGTTGAAGCATATAACGATGAGATAACAGATTTTTTTTCAAAATTTAACAATAATTGATTTCGGAAGGATTAAATCGCATTTTGCTTGGAAAAATTTAGTGCCGCCCTAGCTCAGCGTGGTAGAGCGTTCGACTGTTAATCGATTGGTCATCAGTTCAAGTCTGATGGGCGGCGCTTTTCTATCCTCAAAATAAAAAAGATGAACTTTTGATTGTATTTGGTTTAGATCGTTAGACCATCGCGATCTAATATTAGATCCATAATAGAAAATATGCAGGAGGTTTACATTGGCCAGAACTAGAAGAGCCAACAGATATTGTGTTGACTGTGGTTCTAGACTAGTATATTATCCACGATTATCTAACCCAAAAGCACCAAATGAGCATAGAGTTTTGGTTTACGCATGTCCAGATTGCACTGAAGATTTTGAAAAACCAAAAATGTTTTCAATTATACG
>Ga0310344_10002122_pt1 | contig 14946 bp, 11 predicted proteins | sample HC15DNA20200_MG_FD_203801 | JGI IMG/M metagenome (GOLD analysis project Ga0310344, IMG submission 203801) | Marine microbial communities from station ALOHA, North Pacific Subtropical Gyre - HC15-DNA-20-200_MG | ecosystem: Environmental > Aquatic > Marine > Oceanic | place: Pacific Ocean: North... | reverse complement strand
GGTATGCCCAATGCTGTTCTTAATCCCTACCCAATGGAGTTTATAGACAGAGATGACAAGATTATTCAGCGTATCGAGGAATGGGATGCTACTCGAATCATTTATATGGGTGGAGGGGTAACAACTCCAGAACAGTTTCAGCCTGATCACCTAGGTTATTCGGTTGGTAGATTTGAAGAGAACTCTCTAATTATTGAAACCAGCCAAATAAATTTTCCATTTCTGGATGGTGACGGCACTCCTATGGGTCCAAATGCAAAGATTAGGGAAAGCTATACGCTAAGCGAGGACGAATCTAGCCTATTCTATGAGGTTCTTGTTGAGGATTCTGACAACCTATTAGAACCAGCTATATGGGAAGTTATTTGGACGCATCGTCCAGGAGTTAACATTATGCCTTTCGAGTGCACTCTGCGAGATGTTGTTGGGCCAGTATATCGTTAGTTATTAATGTTTTCAGATGCGTTCCCTAAGGCCTGACACGAACATATTTGCGTCCTTGTCGGGGCCGAGGTTCTCCTGTGTAAATATCACCTTGGCTGTCAACTGCCACAAATTCTGCACCGTTGCCTATTGGTAGACGAGGATCTGCCCAAGGAAACATGACAAACTCAGTTACCCAGCCATGTTCAGCATCTCCAATTCGTATTCCCATTTCCCAACCAGGATTTTGAAGGTTATCTGATTCAGAATCAGCCACATAGATTTTGTCATTGTGATCAAAATAGATGCCGCTAGGGCGTCCAAACTGAGTCCAAGTGGCTATATAGTTTCCTTCTTGATCAAAGAGCTGGATTCGGTTGTTGTATCTATCAGCAATAAAAAGCCTTCCTCTGGAATCCATTGCAATCGCATGTAGTTCATGAAATTCCCCTGGCCCATAACCAGTTTGTCCCCATGAGGTTATGAACGTGCCATCAGCTGTGTATTTCATGACTCTGTTATTGCCATCGGGAACATGGCCATCAGTTATAAAAATATTACCGTTGTCACCAGTAATTACATCACTTGGCGAGTTAAAGCTGTAGTCTCCATTTCCTAGAATACCGGGAGTTCCGAGCGTCATTAATAGCTCACCAGTTGGACTAAACTTGTACACCGCATGGCCTCTCATGTCCCCTTCTGGTCTTCGGTTTTCTCTGACTCCATCTGTTGCCCAAATATTGCCGTCATTATCAACGTGAATACCATGTGGCCAAATAAACATTCCACTGCCAAAACTATCTACTAGATTTCCATCAAGATCGAACTTCATTATGGGGTCAAGGTCAGAATCAAGGCACTCCCACCCAAACATTTCTACAGGGGCATCACATCTCACAATAGCCCAGACGTAGTTGCCATCACGGTCCATAGTAATGTCGCCGAATGCCCCCATTTCTCTACCTTCAGGCATTTGAGCCCAGCTATCGAGCATTCGATAAGGGTTAGGTAAGGACTGAGCGTTTGCGTTCACTGTGGCTACTAGTACGGCCAGTGAGGCAAGCAAAAAAGACAAGCTATATCGGCTGATTTTTTTTATTACAGACATTGTCTACTCCAAATAAAGTTTTACTTTTAAAAAGACCTAAGTTTAATTTTTATAGTTCACGACCCGAGCTTGATTCAAGACAATCCCAGGCTTGAATAGTTTCTTCTGGAACCCACTCCCAGTTCATGCGCATACTTATCGGTGCACTTAAATAAATAGGGTCTGTTAGGACTGCTTCCCAGCTCAGCGAATTACCGTCAGCACCCAGAGTGAATCTTTCATCAATTTGCATATCTTCGCTTTTAGCGGCTCCGTCATCATCAAGGTACGGGTAGCTGCTTTCTGTTGTTGTTACAACCAGCGTACTACCTTCCCATTCACCGGTCGAATATCCCATGATTGAAGCAGTTGAGTCTGCTGAATTATTAGCAGATTGCATATGGATAACGCGTAAAGCATCGCCTTGTTCAATACGAAGATGAATCTCTTGACCTTGATCTATAAATTCTACGGGGAGGGTGGTATCCATGATAACCGGCATTCCAATAGGGTCACAGTTCCACATAGGGTGATCGGTCAGTTCATCATAAGTTTCTTGGTTAGCAAGTGCAGCAGGTGTTAATGGAAGATCGCCTGGACCTTCACGATCTGTAAGACTCCAGATACGGAACAAACCTAAATTTTGTCCATTAGTATCACTAAAGTTGTTGCTTTCATTTGTTATTGATTCATCTCCCAAGACGGCCTGACCAGGAAAAACGGGGTCATACCCTGGTCTAAGCACTGCCTGCGTTCTATTTCCGAGCGAGATGCTTTCCCCAAGTAACATTCTTGGCCGTCTACCAGATGGACGGACAGCAGCGCGTACTGTTTGACCCACCTCAAACACATCGCCCGTGACGCCTTTACGGTTGAGTGAATTAGCCGATGACCATGATTCCACTTCCCAGAGCTCATCCTCTCCAGCTTCATTAGTAACGCTAAGAGTTAAAATGGGGTGCGGGTTTCGCCAGGCAATTTCGACAATCCGCCCCTCGATTTCCCTAAGTTCAGTTGAGAATTCTGCTCGAGAATGATGGGTGGATCCGATAGCTGGCAGAATTGAAAGTGCAAATATTAGGTATTTCATTGTTTCCCCCGGCTAGTCGTTCTCAGGAAGCTTATTTCCTTCTGAGGTCTAAGTGCCCCCTTAGAAGTATTCATGCCGCTTTGAATTGTTCAGTTTAGCTGTAAAGTATCCATGACATTTGCCAGTATGCTTATTGTTATGAATTAGACTGATTCCAAAGTACTTACATTATCTATATGAAAGAAGGGAATCGCTATTTTGACCCTACTTTACTAGGTATGACTGTACACTTTCTTCTCTTTGTCGCAACTTAAGGTGATGATAAGTTGTGTAAATGATGCTCTAAACGTCATACAAGACCGTTTGCGGATAAACAATGCTTAAATGGTTAGCCATTAAACATTGTTCAAGTTGCTTGACACCTTGGCTATCAAAAGCCACAGTTATGAGCTACTCCATAGGCATGTATGGCACATAATAATTACTGAGGGGAGAAAAATGAAACGCACCCTATTCCTAATCGCACTCACGGTTTGTATGAGTCCGGCATTTGTGTCGGCGCAGAGCGCGATGAACAGCGCTGAGCCTTTTAAGCTTGGCACCTTTGAAATTCATGGTGAGGGAGACAAAACTATAGGTATTGTTCTTCGAGACCAAATCATAGTAGAGCTGAATGCCGCTAATATGGCCGTAGAACAAGGCCCAGATTATCCGGCGATTCCTATGCCTGAAAATATGCGAGAACTCATCGGCCGTTACGAATACGGATTGAGGTATCGTCTCTATGAGATCGTCAACTATGTCGTAAGCAATAATCGACTGAGTGGGCGCACACGCGCTGATTTTGTTCATGATGTTGAAGACATTCGTACCTTAGCACCTCTCATGCCGGGGAAAATGCTAAATGCTGCGGTTAATTTTTACAGTCATGTTGAAGAGTCTGGTACTACTGCTGAAGAGCAGGCAGCTGCTGCAGAGCGCCGACGTGCACAGCGAGGAATCCCATATCTCTTTATTAAGCCGACTGAGGGTGCTGTTATTGGTCAGGGGGATGCAGTTGTGTTGCCTTATGGACGAGATCGTACCGATTGGGAGGTAGAGCTTGCCACGGTAATTGGTCGTACCGCTAAATACGTGTCAGCTGACAATGCCGAAGACTATATTTTTGGTTATATGGTGAGCCTAGATATTTCCGATCGTGGTCGAAGACCACCAAATTCTCGTCCGGGTTCAGATTGGTTAGTTGGTAAAGGTCACGATACTTTTGCTCCTCTTGGGCCATGGATTGTGCCTAAAGAGTTTTACGGTGATCCAATGGAGAATCTTGAGCAAATCCTCGAACTGGATGGCGAAGTTATGCAAAGAGCAGGTCCAGGTGACATGATTCATTCGATTTACGAGTTAATCGAATATGGCACCTCCATTATCACTATGTATCCTGGTGATGTTTTGAATAATGGCACATCAGGAGGTACAGGTAATGGTACGGCTTACCGTGAGAGACGGTTCTTACAGCCTGGAGAGACAATAGAAGCAACTATTGAAGGAATAGGAACATTAGTTCTTCCTGTGGTAGCTGAGGACATTCCACCTCCACGAACAGGATCATTTCTGCCGCCAGTTGCAAGCTATGACCCCTAAAAAAACCTAGTTTTATAGGAACACTTAGCTTTCAGGCCCCGTAAGGGGCCTGTTTTTTTTCATAGACTGCTTTCTTGTTTATCTGATTAGGGGATATCCTTCTTTTTCAGACAAACATGTACGCATGATTCCAGAATGACAATGAAGGTAACTCTAAATTTAAATGGCAAGGTAGTTTCAGCTGATGTTGAGCCTCGGACACTTTTAGTCCAACTTATTCGTGATCACCTTGGTTTAACCGGCACACACGTTGGCTGTGATACGAGCCAATGTGGTGCTTGTGTGGTGCATGTTAATGGACAATCTGTAAAAAGTTGCTCGATGCTTGCAGTTCAGGCAGAGGGGATGGTGATTAAGACAATTGAAAGCCTTGCTGCCACTGAGGTGCTCCACCCCATGCAGCAGGCATTTAAGGACCACCATGGGTTACAGTGCGGTTTTTGTACTCCTGGGATAATTATGAGTGCTTTGAATCTGGTTGCCATAAACCCCAGCCCAAGTGAGACTGAAATTCGAGAGTGGTTAGAAGGTAACCTGTGTCGCTGTACTGGATATCACAATATCGTAAAGGCAATTAGCGCTGGTGCTAAGGCTATGAAGGTCTAGTAAGCATGTATAACTTTGCCTATCAACGCCCTTCTTCGCTCTCAGAGGCTATCCAAATGTCTGAAAAGGCCGAAGAAGGCTTGTTTTTGGCAGGTGGTATGACATTGATTCCAACATTAAAGCTCCGTCTTACAAGCCCTTCTGCTTTGATTGATTTATCAGACTTGGCTGATTTAAAGGGTATTCGACAGGAAGAAAACATATTGATCGTTGGGGCGATGACAAGTCATGCTCAAGTTGCAGCAGCACCAGAGATAAGAAATATGCTTCCAGCTCTTTCTGATCTTGCCGAGTCAATTGGTGACCCCCAAGTTAGAAATCGCGGAACGATAGGTGGTTCTATTTCCAACGCAGATCCTGCTGCTGATTATCCGGCTGCAGTCGTAGGTCTTGGAGCAACAGTGCAAACTAATAGCAGGAGCATTGATGCTGATAGTTTTTTTACTGGTCTATTCGAAACAGCATTGAAACTTAATGAATTAGTTATAGAGGTTTGTTTTCCTATTCCCAAGCGGGCTGCTTATATTAAGTTTCCAAATCCTGCATCACGTTATGCTGTTGTCGGGGTAATGGTGGCAGAGTATGAGGATGATATTAGGGTAGCGGTCACTGGGGCTGGACCAAATGTTTTTCGTGTGCCTGAGATGGAGCAGGCATTAGGGGCTAATTTTTCACCTGAAGCCATTGAAAATATCTCTGTATCAGAGGACAGTCTTAATGAGGATGTGCACGCTTCTGCTGAATACCGTGCGCACTTAATTACAGTACTGGCTAAACGTGGTGTAGCCGCAATTATCTAGTACTTTTTTTTTGGTTAGACCACCATGCTATTCGTTCAGCTAAAGTCTTTTCAAAGCCGCTATTTGTTGGTTCATACCATTTAACCCCTTTTAGACAGTCTGGTAAGTACTCCTGGCCTGCAGCATGGCCACCTTCAGTGTGGTCATAGCGATAGTCCAAACCGTAACCTAGCTCTTTCATTAGAGCGGTAGGAGCATTTCTAATATGCCTAGGTACCGGTTCAGCAGGGTGAACTCGTGCTGCTTGTTGAGCATGATTCCAAGCTTCATAGATACGATTGGATTTTGGGGCTGTGGCAAGATAAACCACGGCTTCAACTAACGCTAATTCGCCTTCGGGTTTACCAAGAAAATGATAGGCATCTTTTGCTTGAAGTGTCACTTGTAAGGCTCGGGGATCGGCTAGACCAATATCTTCTAAGGCTATTCGGACTATGCGACGTGCAAGGTACATTGGATCCTCTCCGCCATCGATCATCCTCGCTAGCCAATAAAGTGCGGCTTCAACATCACTGCCACGTACTGCTTTATGAAGCGCAGAGATTAGGTTGTAGTGCTCTTCGCCTGATTTATCATATCTTGCTAGTCTCCGTTCGAGCACAGATTCTATAAAGTCCGCTGACAAACTATCTGGTGCTGATTCAAGTGTAATTGCATGCTCCCAAACTGCTTCAATCGTATTAAGGGCACGACGAGCATCTCCATCTGCATTACGGACTAGAAGCCGAATTCCATTTTTTGTTACAGAGATAGATGATTTATTTTCAGGCAAATCATTTCCGAGACATTTAATAGCATTTTGGATAATAGAAGTTATATGTTCGGGTTTGAGTGGCTCAAGAACAAAAACCCGGAGTCGTGAAAGCAAGGCAGCATTTAACTCAAAAGAAGGGTTTTCAGTGGTTGCGCCAATAAGAGTAATGATCCCTTCTTCTACCCAAGGCAAAAAGGCATCCTGCTGAGCTTTATTAAAACGATGAATCTCATCGCAAAAAAGAATTGTGCTACAGCCATCAATAGACCGACGATGTTGCGCTTCTTTAATAATTTCTCGTACACGAGGAATGCCTTCAGTGACGGCGCTAAAAAGCACAAATTTTCGATCAGTATGATTTGCAACCAAGCGAGCTAGTGTTGTCTTTCCTGATCCTGGAGGCCCCCAAAGTACCATGCTTCCAACTATGCCTCGTTCTATAGCCTCACGTAGAGGCTTACCTTTCCCAAGTAATTGCTCTTGGCCAAGGAACTCTCCTAGTTTTTTTGGTCGCATACGATGGGCTAGGGGCGTGCCTGTACTGCTTATGGTAGAGAACAATGACGGATGTACGGTCATTGGAAAACCCTATCTCCTTGTTTCAGAAAGTGTATTCCAGAGAGATTGCGGTAAACGTATCTGTTTTTTTAGAGCCTGGGAGCACATCCGAGTTACTCTTAATTGCAAAAGAAGTGACTAACGCAAGATTTTCACGGACATTTGTGCTCAAAGCTGAAGATGATTCTAGAAAAACGTTATCTGCGCCACCCTCTATAGATAATGTTTGATTGAATTCTGAAACGTCGCTAATAATCCATCGATAATCACCACTCCAACGTAGTATTGCACCGTCCTGACTCGTTTTGTTTCTAAGGTCTGCTTGCCTTGAGCCAAAGCCGACTTCAGCATTTAAGACATGTCTTTCAAGGTCAATAACCCGCCTTCCATAACCAAAAGCTATACGGGTTTGTTGGTCATAGGTACTAAACTCATCTTTATCTATAGCCGTGATGCCGAAGATATAGTCCGTTTCATTTATTGTGTAATCACTTTGCCAAGACCATCCAATAGCTTCAGAAGTCGTAGTACCAGACGTCTTGGATTTAATTGCTTGTGCGTTTACAGCATGACGCCAAGAATCAAAATTCAACCACATATCTAGGTTGCCGTTTAGGCTTTGGGTATCAGAGTTTCCGCTAGTGGCTAAAAATCCCAACCCAGCACGCCCAGAAAATCCAGGGTCATCTTGGGCATGAGTCATTGAAACAAAGAATATTAGAAAAATGACACAAATTGATTTGTAGAATTGAGCCACAAGAAATCCCTCTCAAGCGGTTGAATGTACATTCCTTCTGATAGGATATCTGAAAAATATCAGTACATGTAAGTAAGGATCCAGATTTATTACTGGCATGTTATTAATTGCCGGTATTTTTAGTCTAATCGCAGATGATTAATTAAGAATGCCTAGCAAGATAATGCGGGATTTAAGGGCATTCTTCAAAAGGCTTTTAAGTTTGTTGTTGATAATCTGGATAGATCAAAAAATAGGTCCATAAAATGTCAAAGAAAATCAATTGAGGCTAAGAAGAGTTATATCTTTGGAAGGCATTACCCATGGAATGGTGGTGTGGTTTCTTATTGGTTCTTTGTTGGGCATATTTTTGTTTATTAAGCTTTATTTGGTTGAGGCATTAATCCCAGTCATTTCAGAGATGACGGAAATAACTCCACATACTTTTCCACCGACAGAAAACCAAGCTGCTTATGATGCTTATTTGAACGGCATTGATCATGCATTAGATGGTGATCATGAGCGTTCTATTGCGCAACATACAATTGCTGTAGAGGAGGACCCAGAGTTTTCTATTGCCTGGGCTGCATTATCGCAATCTCATAGTGCAATGTACTTTGAGGGCACTGACCCTACTGAGGAGCGTTTACTTATGTCCCGCAATGCGGTGGATCGAGCATTTCGGCTTAATGCTGATTTGCCAGAGGCGCACCTTGCTCTTGCCTATTTTTATTATCGTGGGCCAGGTAATCATGAAAGGGCACTGGAGGAACTAGCAATTGCAGAGCCTCACTTTCCTGACAACTCAGATTTACTAAAAACACGCGCATTTATATATCGTAGCATTGGGGAATGGGATGCCGCGCTTTATGAACTAGAGCGTGCTTCTGAGCTTGATACCGGGAATATTGAACTTATTGAAGAGCAGGCATTTACACATTTGTTGCGCCGTGATTATTTTATAGCGGAAACGTTTCTGAACAGTGTGATTGAGCAAGCTCCAGAGCATGAAAACGCACAAATTCAAAAGGCACTGATTAGTTTACGCCGAGATGGAGATTCAAGTGCACTCGCAGTAGCAGCGCAAAGTTCTTTAGGTTCCGGGCGACCATGGATGGCATGGCTCTCAGCATTTATTCAGAGAGATTATGAAGCTGCACAACAGGCTCTGGATCAGACAGCAAGTAACACGCTAGTTTGGGAAGAAGGGTATATGCCTAAAACCTTTGCCTATGGCCTTACTCAAAACTGGGCAGGAAACTTTGAAATAGCACAGCTTTATTTCCAGGATGCACGCGAGATACTAGAACAGGATCTTGAAACGGACCCGGATAACCCTAATTTACTGATAGCCCTAGGAGAGGTGCTCGCACACCTGGGAGCGCAACAGTCGGCAGCTCTTTTGGCGCACCGTGTTATGGAATTGCCATCGGTGGCCAATGATTCGATTTCTACATCAAGGTACCGATTATCTGCAGCTAGAGTCCTGGCGGCAGCAGGGGAGCATGAGGCTGCTATTGATGAACTTGAAACATACCTATCTTTGCCAGGAAGATACTCGATGGATGGAATTGTAGTGGACCCTCGTTTTGACGTGCTTCTAGAGAATACAAGGTTTCAAACATTACTAGCCCGCTATAGATAGTGATACCTACTTTATCTAGTAAGTTTGTCCTCAAATAAAATTTCACCATCAACAGCATGATTGCGTAAAGTTAAGGTAGGTGTGCTTTCCTCACGATCCGCCGTCACGGACAGGAAACCGCCGATTACGTTCACGTATAGGTGCTCGGGGCGGACATCGCCCTGGATCCAGGTGCCAGCATGTGCGTCGCTTGCCGCCCCAGTCGCATACTCACGTAGCCCCGTCTCCTCGTGCACCGAGACATATTGCCAATGACGGTCGCCAGTGATGACGATCATATCGTTCTCGACTAGAAAGGCCCGTAAGTCTCGTGCTTCGGTGCCGAACGACTCGGTGGCGTGGCTGTCAAACTTGTTGGGAGTGTCCGGACCGACGAAAGGCGTCGGACTGATGAGGATTCGGAACGTGGCATCGGAAGCTATAACGGTTTCCTTGAACCAGGCCGTTTGCTCCGCACCCCAGATCGTTTTTGTGGGGCCATCGGGGTCCGAATTAGCGCTTCGATAGTCTCGTCCCTCCACGAGCCAGATCTGCATGTCTTGTCCCCAGCGGAATGTTCGGTATGTGAGCTCACTCATAGGGGTCTGTTCCTTGAAGATCTCGACTCCCTCTAGGAACGTGAAGTCCGCCATATAGGTGCTCTCCAGTGTTGGCCAGGCGTCGTCTTGCCACGTGTCATGATCATCTTTCATGAAATAGGTGGGGATCCGGCGATGGAAATCGAAATTGGTGGAGAGGCTGAACATCCGTGCCCATCCCCAGCGGGCGAGGTCAACGTTTTTGGCATACTCGTCGTAGTAGAGGATATCGCCCGTGTGGACGAAAAAGTCTACATCCATGTCCAACATGGTTCTATGTATCTGGAATCCCCCTTCGGGCGTATCCTGATCTTCGTAATCGGTACCTGTTGTCGAGGCAAAGACGATACGCGCCGGCTGATCAGGCGGTGGCGCGGTGCGAAAGCGACCGTCAAGGGACGAGCCGATCGTATCGCCCCCGGTTAGCCGACCCTCGGCGCGCAGTTCGTACTCGGTGCCGGCTGCAAGTCCGGAGAGGGTGATCTGTCGGGTGAAATCGCGCTGAGGATCCACGGTTTCCCAGTCGGTTGAGAGCCAATCGGTCGTTCCCACCGGGCGATATGAGACGCGTGTCTCGCCCGTCGACCCGATGACAGCACCTTCGATATATGTGATCGAGGATCCTTCATCGTAGAGAACTACCGGTACCCAGTCGTCTGGCCGTCGGCCATAGGTCCGAACTCTCCCGGGCGGGGCCTCTTGCAGCTCATCAAAGCCGGGAGCCTGATAGAGGAATGTAGGCATAGGGGCGTCAGTGCCGATTCGATCCGGGCGCTGTGTCAATCGGGTCCAAATCACCGCAACGCTGTCCGTAACCTCCCCTATCTTAAAGCCCGTTGCCTGATATGGCCCTGCTGCTAAGTTGTTTAACTCTTGACTACAACCATTTACACACAGAATCAGAGCGAAAAAACTTGAATGACTGATATTGAGTAGAGTTTTTGACCGCATATTCATTTCACTGATTCTATTGATACATAGAGGTTTTCTCCATCACAATTAGAATGAATCCGCGTATAGTTAAAGAATAGTGTTTTAGCGTGCGCCCGTAGCTCAGCTGGATAGAGTACCTGGCTTCGAACCAGGTGGTCGGGAGTTCGAATCTCTCCGGGCGCGCCAACTTAAGAGGGGTATTCTGCATTTCTTGTTTAGATGTAGATGTAAAGCATAGGAGATTCTCCATGATCAGGTTTCAATATGTGTTTATCATTTCGGCGTTAGCGATAGTAGCCTGCTCACCGCCTTCCCCCGAAACAACCCAACCAGAAGCTGTGGCCTTGGCTGCTGCGCCCGGCGTTACCATTGTGAGCGGGGAACTCAATGCCGGGGGTGACCAGTATGAGGTTACTGGAACGTTACCGAATGGTGATGAGATTGAAATCGATATGGTGCAGTCGAATGGGGTATGGACGGTAGTTGAGATTCAGCGTGATATTGAGTGGTCTACTGTTCCGCAACTAGTTCAAGCTACTGTTGCAGCAGTTCCTGATTCCTTCGAGCCAGTTAGAGTCATTGAAAGTACACAGGCTGTGGACGGTTCGATTGTTTATGAATTATTCGAAGCTTTTGGAGATGGGACACCTTACGGAGGGCCAGACTTAGAAGTACGTTGGCATGAAGGGAATGCGGAGGTAATCCCTTGAATACCGGTGCATGCATACATACATTGGGATAAACCCCCAGTCAGAAGCGCGAATTTTTCTTGGCATATTGATTGATTGGAATCGGCAAGAATTAGATGTAAGTAGTCAGTTAAAAGAGGCTTTATAAATATTTTATGAAAAACCTTTTTATTTTTAGTGTTGCTTGTTTACTGGGATTTTTGTCCTTAAGCACATTTGCACAGAATTCTGTAAAGCCCAATGTGCTAGTAATAATCGTAGATGATCTTCGTCCAGAAGTGGCAGCCTATGGAGATCAAATTGCCCACACACCTAATATCGACTATCTGGCAGAGACCGGTGTGCTTTTCGAAAATGCATTTACAGCAGTTCCTGTTTGTGGAGCTTCCAGAGCAGCCTTGCTATCGGGGAAAAAACCCACTACTAATCGATTTGTTGATTATAACTCGCGATTAGATATTGATCTTCCTAACGCTGAGAGTTTGCCTAACTATTTTAAAGATAATGGGTACTACACTATCAGTAATGGCAAAGTTTTCGATGCCACCCTTGATTCTGAATCCGCATGGAGTGAACCTGCATGGAATCCAGAGGGCGAATGGACAAGCGTTTTGTTTGTTAGAGGACGAGAGTTACCAGCACGCAACGCACGAAGAGACGATTTACAACGTGCATATCTGGATCACCAACTAGGTATTATCGGACCCGCATTCGAAAGATTAGAGGCAGCTGATACAGATTATCCGGACGGCAGAGTTGCAGAGAAAACAATTGAGGATCTGAGGCGATTAAGTGGTTTAGACACGCCCTTTTTTCTAGTTGCCGGGTTTCGGAAACCACATCTTCCGTTTACTGCTCCTGAGAGATACTGGTCATTATATGATTCAACAGATTTCGTTTTGCCATCTACCTATTATGAAACACCATTTGGAGTGCCTTCCAACCCTATCCACAACTCTTTTGAGCTTCGTCAATCATATGCGGATATTCCACAAGAAGGGCTATTGGAGGAGACACAAGCACTACATCTTATTCATGCTTATCACGCGGCTGTAAGCTATGCAGATGCTCAAGTTGGAAAAGTACTTAATGCTCTCACGGACCTTGGTATTGAAGACGAGACAATCGTGGTTCTACTTGGAGACCATGGATGGAGTCTTGGTGAACATACGATGTGGAATAAACATGCTTTATTTGATATTGCTTTACGGACACCCCTCATTATTCGTGCCCCCAATCACTTGAGTAGTCGTAATAATGCGGTGGTAAGCCTTCTAGATTTGTTTCCCACATTAACAGAACTGAGTGGATTACCACTCCCGCAAAACTTAGACGGGGTAAGTCTTGTACCAATATTAGGCGATCCTCAGGTGGGAGTTAGAACTGCAGCAATAAGCCGTTGGTTTGATGGAGCCTCAGCTCGCACCAATCAATATCGCTATACAGATTGGCGTGATGAATTAGGACAGATTGAAGCAAGAATGCTTTACGATTTAAGTGTCGATCCGGATGAGACAAGAAATGTCGCGGAAGAAGATCGATATAAGGATGTCGTCTTTGAGCTAAGTACATTTATAACTTCAGATGACAGTGGCCAACCGTGGTCTCCAATGGTACGAGACCATGTTGAAGCCAGAAAAAGCATGCAGACTCTGGTCGAATGACTCTTCACGAATGCTTGAATAGCTTGGATTGACCGTACAACAGCTTTTAGAACCGGAAGGTATAGTTAAATTTTATAGCCAGATCAGCAAGTGTTGATTTAAAGCGATTATTCAATTCAAGATCCTGAAGGTTATGGTTTAAGACAATAATTCCTTCCTGGCCGGCTTTAGGAATCCAGTGCAGTCTTGTATTTATTCCTACTGTATCTGTGAGATTGTCGTATTGAAGTAGCGTGCTCCAAGACATGGTTGAGGAGAAAATGATGTCATTTCTTAATTGAAGTAATTCGGTATCAAAATCCCCATAAGGTAGCTGTACATCGTTTACGGTGTAATTGAGGGTTAATTGAAAGTGGTTAGAAGGGCGCCATCCGATACCCGCAGTTTTTTGTTGTCTATTACCGCTATAGAACTCTCCTGATCTATACCCAAGTGTTCCCCATATTTCACGTACCTGTCCGGATTCCACTCTGATTTCAGCTTCATTAAATGAATAGTCACCGATAGGTATCGTTACTTTATTAACCCCTTGTGCCCAGATTTCATATGGATTAATTAGTGCCTCTTTTGTTTGATGGATTCTCAGATACCCTTGATCTCGGGTATGTGATTCAAACTCAAAAGCTCTAAGGGTTAAAACCTGAGTTTGCAGATCACCTTTTATGAGATTGATTCGTTCTGCATCCATTCCAAAGTATAGGGTTCGAAAAAATGGATGAGACACGCGAAGACCATAGCCGGTCTCTAGTGTGTGGTCACGAATGCCAGAACGACTGACATAGCCTAAAGCAGGGGAGAAGTTTTCCTCAATTTGTTTGACTCCAACCCCACCTCGCCAGCCGAGCCTGTTCGGGCTAGTAAGCCTTAATCCATAGGCACGTTGATCTTCCTCAACACCCTCTGTATTCGATTCTTGGTACCAGGCTTCACCTTGTAGTGAGCGGTTATTGGCTAATCTTGTATTGTTATAGAGAAAATCGAAGCCCACTAATGTGTTGTTAAGATTTGATCTAGGATCACCACTGGTCGCAATAACACCGACAGCAGATTCTGCTAGCACGTTAGTAGACAGACGAGTTACCAAAATATCGCTGGCGTTAATGTCTCCATATTGTTCCTGCTGTATGGCCAAGGCGCCAACATTCCAGCGTCCAATCCGACCGCTTAACTTCGTGCCAGCATTAAGATCCACAGGCTGTCCATTTGCACTTAATCCGATTCGACGTGAAAAATAAGGGCGACCATTCTCAAGATTTGATGGTGAGATGGTACTGGTGCCGGTAAGTCCACCTCTTACTCTTCCTCCGATACGTGCATAACGGAACATATCTGAGTCTCTCAGAAAAAACGTACGCTTTTCCGGAAAGAACAAACTGAAGCGAGTGAGTTCAACCTGACGATCATCAACCTCTGTAGCAGAGAAGTCTGTGTTTAATGTAAGTGCAGCATTGAACGCAGGTGTAATTTTGTAAAACAGATCAAGCGATGGTTCAGTGCTGGAGTTATTTGATGAGGGGTTATAGTCCTTGTTTGTTTTTAGTGTGAGGGAAGGAACAATATCGAGCCCTCTGCCAACTTGAAGGTCTTCGAACCCGGTGACTTCACCGGCAATACTGGGGTCTTGAATGGAATCCCGAGAGAACCAGCCAATTCGTTCATCATTACGGCCAATATTTCTTTGAAAGTTAATACCCCAAGTATCGCTACTGGGATCAAAAGACAGGGTTTTGAAGGGAATCTCAATCTCAGCGGTCCATCCTGCTTCATCTCTGCTTGTAGCGCCATGCCAGATACCATTCCAG
>Ga0310344_10002121_pt1 | contig 14951 bp, 6 predicted proteins | sample HC15DNA20200_MG_FD_203801 | JGI IMG/M metagenome (GOLD analysis project Ga0310344, IMG submission 203801) | Marine microbial communities from station ALOHA, North Pacific Subtropical Gyre - HC15-DNA-20-200_MG | ecosystem: Environmental > Aquatic > Marine > Oceanic | place: Pacific Ocean: North... | reverse complement strand
TAGAGACAAATAGGCTGTTTAGCCGGCGGGCGCTGCGTGCGCGCGCGCACGAAGGGTTGAATCCCAGTAAGTGCGGCAGCGTACCATGCGCGAGCGTGGGAGAGCAGGTGCTACGGTGCTTGCTCTGCTCATGCTATTGCTGATGTCACTATACCCTATGGTAGAGTCTGGACTGCGCGAGGCTCGGTCAGAGTTTGCTGCCAGTCGCTCTACAGCGTGCTCAGGAGTATGCATCAATGAGATGATGCCTAATGCTGACGGCTCTGACCAAGGCATATTCCCAAACGGAGAATGGGTTGAATTGTACAACTCGGGCTCTACAGGAATTGACTTACAGGGATGGACTCTCGAAGATATCGGCGGATGGATTCACCCAATCGATTCATCGACATGGGTGGGTTTCTCAGAACTGGAGGAATCTTACGTCATAGCTGCTGGAAGTTACGCAGTCATTGCAGAGAACGAGGTCGGAACTCTGCGGCTCAACAACGCCGGGGAGACATTGTACCTCAAGGACTCCAACGGTGCAATCATCCACACCGTCACCACCGGTGAGGCATCAAACGGAGTATCAAAAATCCCCGCTGCTGATTCATCTGCAGATTGGGTCGACTCTGAGGAGAACACTCCCGGCGCAGAGAACTCAGAAGGTTCTGGCGGAGGGAGTGTGAGTGAGTCCGAGGGAACTCCTTCAGATTTGACTCGAGTCATGATGGTTCCAAGTGGAGCAGAGGTGACCGGATTGCATGTCAACTCACTGGGCAATCTATTCGTGAATGCGATGCACCCTGACGAGGATCACTACGATGCCACTGTAGGAGTGGTAAACGGAGTCGATTGGAATGCTCTTCCTGATGTAGTGCCTGAACTGAACCTATCTAGCAGCGAATGGGATATCTGGCACGGGATTAGAGTGTCCCACGGGGAATACCAGGTAATCGTTCAGAGTGGAGATGCTCTTTCTGAAGGAGGAGTTGCTGGAGGAATCTATGCTGACGATGACGGTGAGTTGCTTTTTACCAGTCAGAAGCCAGACTTCAACGCCTTCGTACCTCTGAACCCTCAGGGCACTAGAGGCTACTTGTATACGACTTGGGAGAGTCGGCCTGCTGGAGTGAGTCAACTCTTGATTCAGTGGAATATGGCCTCACAGGAATGGGACGTCCTAGGAGGGATGATGCAGGATCTCAGCGGCATGAATGGTGGATGGGTCCTTTGCTTTGGTTCAATCAGCCCGTGGGGGACTCCGCTTCTCTCCGAGGAGTTGTTCTTCGCAGATACCATAAACTGGAACGATGCTAGTTACAATTACCACTCAGACCAACAAGAATTGGCCGACTACCTAGGCTACTATCCTAACCCGTATGACTACGGTTGGATTGTCGAGATTGAAGATGCCGACACCGCCTCTCCAGTATTCAACAAGCAGTTTGCAATGGGGCGTTTTTCACATGAAAACGCTCAGGTGATGCCGGATGAGAGGACGGTGTATCTCTCCGACGACGAATATGATACTGTACTGTTCAAATTCATCGCGGACACGGCAGGTGACTTGGAGTCAGGGACCCTGTTTGCTGCAAAGGTGAATCAGGATTCCGGTACCGACCCTGCGACCACCGGTTTCGATGTCGAGTGGGTAGAGCTGGCATCTTCTAGTGATGACGAGATTGAGGCTTGGATAGACGAGTACGATGGCATCACGACTTCGGATTTCGTCTCTGGCCAGAACTCATACATCTCGGATCAAGAGATCAATGACTGGGCAGAAAGTATGCTCAATGATGATTTAGACGGTGACGGCGAAATCGGCACGGCAGTCGACGACAGGGTGGCTTTCCTTGAGTCAAGGAAGGCTGCCGGCGCCATCGGGGCCACCGATGAGTGGAACAAGATGGAAGGTGTGGTATTCAATCCAGAAGCCCCTGGTTATGTGTACCTAGCGATGACAGACATTCGATATGACATGACAGATTCACAAGGAGACATCAGACTGTCGCAGAACCGCTGCGGGATAGTCTACAGGATGCCAGTCGAGGATGACTGGGACGTCAATAGAATCGAGCCGGTTATTGCCGGGGGGGCTTATTCATCGGGTTCTTGTGACCCTAACCGAATCGCAGGGCCGGACAACCTAGCAGTATTGGATGATGGTAGAGTCCTAGTGGCCGAGGACACCGGTAAGCACGATAACAACATGCTGTGGCTTTGGGAACCTCCTGCGGAGCCTTCTGAGTGGGATGGCGAGTTTGATGTGAAGTTCACGCGAATCATGCCAGCAGAAGTTCCGGACAGAGATAACGACTGGTTAGAGCTTACTAATACAGGAGACGAATCTGTGAGTCTGGCAGGCTGGACAATTGAGCGAATTCGCTCTACAACTCCTTGGATTTCCACATTCAATGATATTGTCATCGATGCTGGGCAGTCATTGGTACTGACTGAAAACCCAGCAAATCTACTGGCTGATGGGGGAATCGCTGCTTTGGATGGCAACGTCGTCCTCAACAACATGCCTTGGTTGGTCGATTCGGGTAGTGCATTACAACTCAAATCACCCGATGGAGTGGTAGTCGATGCCATCGCCTTTGGTGGCGGAATCGCGGAGATAGATGGCTGGCAGGGTGCGGCAGTTTCAGTCCCCGGGGACGGCACTCCCGGCCTCATACTGATGAGAGGCACAGGGTGTGGAGACTACCCTGATACCGATACAGGCGATGACTGGGAGCAGCGATGGATCAGAATAGGGGCCTCAACATTCTGCGATGGAGGATACTTCACGACCGAAGAGGATTCCTCCGTATCGGCGTCCCTAGGGCCAGATTCCGCATTCAACGACCTGAAGCAATGGATTGACGCTGCCCAGAGTTCAATCCATCTGCACGTCTACCAGTTCATGAGTCCGGATCTGACTCAAGCACTCCTCGATTCGATTGCCGATGGAGTAGAGGTCACGCTGCTGCTCGAAGAAGGTATTCTCGATGGCAGTAGTACCATTAACAACCAGAGAGGACATGCTCAAACACTGCACGATGCTGGTGCTACTGTACTTTGGATGGAGGACCCCACGCAAATCAGTTCACCATATGCATTCATACACAGCAAGGTGGCAGTTAGGGACTCAGAGAGCGTATGGATCTCTTCAGGCAACTGGAAGGATACCAGTTTGCCACCCGATGGTATCGGTAACCGTGAATGGTCTGTTATTTTGAACTCACAAGTAGCAGCAGAATTGGTACTCTCACGAATGGCATGGGATGAAAATGCTCAGCATCTGCACATCTCACCTCATTCGTCTTGGCATGGCCCAACATTTGATTGGACCATGGATAGCCCTTGGCATGATGATGAAATCACTCCAATAGAATATCATTCGGGCCCGTTCGATGCTCAACTCATGACTTGTCCCGATGACTGCGTGACAGGAATTGTTTCGATGATTGAATCCGCTGATGAATCAATCGAACTGTCGGTGCAATATCTCGACTTGGATTGGTACTGGGGATTCGGAGACAACCCCATTATCGCTGCTTTGCATCAGGCTGCACAGAGAGGAGTGAGCATACGCCTTATGTTGAACGGATTCTATGCCGAATGGGACGATGAAATCAGAGATGCCATCAACATGTTCAACACAGATTGGAACGCGACGGAGGGCCTCGATGTTACTGCCAGACTTATGGCGTACTCCGGCAGCATAGTGAAACTACACAACAAGGGCGCTATCATCGACGGTTCAAGCGTCCTAGTTGGAAGTATGAACTGGGGCTCGAGCGCGGCCTTGCGAAACCGAGAGATGGGTGTGTTGATTCATCACGATGGTTTGGCTTCTGATTACTCTGCCTCCTTCGAAGAGGACTGGAACAGATTAGATCCTACAACAGATTCCGATGGAGATCTGTTGCCTGACCAATGGGAGTTGGAATACGGACTCAACCGGCATTCTGCAGCAATCCTAGGAACTGCTCTGAGTGAGCAATCGCTGGATCCTGACGAGGACGGACTCAACAATCTCGAGGAATATCAACTCGGTGGCGACCCATTATCGAATGACACTGATGGAGACTGTATCCCTGATGGAGAGGAGTCGGCTTTCGCTGCGAGCGTCATGCGTCAGCCAGTGTTAGCAATGAACTCAGACGATGTCGATGAGAATGGTATTCCCGATGGAGAGCAATATGGCTGCGAGCAGGGCTCTACCGATGATGGAAATGATGGTGAAGAACAAGAGGAAGAAGAGTCCGGGGGAGAACCTGAGGAAGAAGATGAAGATGGGTTATTCAATATCAGAGAAGACCCTCTTTCCAGGCCGGGTGCCTCATTCTTATTCTGGCTGATGGCAATCTCGACTTTGTGCCTCGCGGCCGCAGCCATATCCATGTATCTTCAGCCGAGGAGAGGTACTGATGAGATTTTGATTGACGACTCAGGATATCGATTCGATGATGTTGGATCGGACAAGGCAATACTTGCTGGAACTAGTTTCGACGAATCAGCGGAGGATGTACGTGCCCGTAGTGAAGGCAGAGATGATGGTCAGCACGGGAAAATCAAATTAGATGGATTCGGATTCAACAATGAGACTAGAGATCAAGTCCAGTGGATGCTCGAACAAGGAAGCACGATGGAAGAGATTAGGGCCGAATTGAGTGAGGAAGAATGATTCCAGCAGACATCCACAACCTCGTCGAGGGAGTGGTTGACGGTTCTATCTCAGACGAAGACCTAACTTCTTGGCTGAAAAAGGTGCATAGTGAAGGGATCAGTGAAGTTGAGACTATCGCTCTGACTGAAGCAATGAGGGACTCAGGAGAGACACTATCTTGGAACTCAGAAATCTCGGAACTAGTGGTCGACAAACATTCGACTGGAGGGGTGGGTGACAAGGTCTCTTTGATCCTAGCGCCGGCGCTCGCCGCATGCGGCCTCAAGGTGCCGATGATTTCAGGTCGGGGACTTGGCCATACTGGAGGGACACTAGACAAGTTGGAGAGCATTCCCGGATTCAGCGTCGAGATGGAATCAGATCAGATTCAAGCCCAAGTCAACAAAATCGGCGTTGCTATGGTTGGGCAAACCGATAAACTGGTCCCTGCTGACCGTAGGATGTATGCACTCAGAGACGTCACTGGCACGATTGACTCGGTCCCTCTGATCACCTCTTCGATTATCTCAAAGAAGGCTGCTGAGGGGTTATCTGCCCTGGTTCTAGATGTCAAGTTCGGTAGAGCTGCATTCATGACTGAGGAGGTCAAAGCCAAGAAGTTGGCTGAATCCATGGTATCGGCCGCTCGAGGAATGGGTGTTGCAACCACGGCCGTACTATCATCAATGGATACTCCCCTAGGTTGTGCGATTGGCAACTCGCTTGAGGTCCTAGAAAGTGTGGAAACACTGTGCGGTAACGGACCTGCCGATCTAGAAGAACTGGTTTGTATCCAGGGAGGCCTACTGCTGGATTCGACGGGTCTTGCAGAAGACCGCGATACTGGCGCTTTGATGATTCACGATACGCTTCATGACGGATCGGCTCTCGAGTGTTTCAGGGTGATGGTTGATGCCCAAGGAGGAGACTCTTCGATACTCAACAACGATTCATCATTGATGGTAGGCCTGGGCCTAATTGACACTGAACTCAATGCGACCAGCCTGTGCGTGGCGGAAAGCGGGTGGGTATTCGATATTGATGCCTTGTCAATTGCACACGCATGCCAAAGAATGGGCGCGGGTAGATTCGAACTCGGAGATGTCATCGACCGTGCGGTCGGCGCCATCTTAGAAGTGCAAGTGGGAGATAGAATTGAGAGTGGAGAACCTTGGATTACGCTGTATCACAGGGACGAGGTTGGAAGATCTACTATCGAGGGACTCATTGGTTCAATAGTACTTGTTGATGAGGAGTTTGAGCCGGGAAGCAGGATTCACGAGGTGATTGGTTGAGGTTTGCACACATAGACCGCATTAGAGCAATCGCCGTCCTATGTATGGTGGAAGTCCATACTGCTGCCATCATCCCTCCCAGAGGTATGACTGTAGGGGATCCAGCGGCTTTCGTTGCTGCAGCGTTCGGAGGTATGGCTGCCCCTATGTTCGTGATGATTTCAGGTTGGGGCATCCACATGAGTGCGACTAGAAGATTTGCTAGCGGACAGATGAGGGTTGCCGAATGGATTTCTTGGCTGATGCCTCGGGTGGTAATGCTGGCCTTGTGCCAGTTCCTGGTCAATGTCCTTCTCAACGTCGATAGAGGTGGCAGATTTGAGTGGCACACTCCGGGTGTACTGACTCTGCTAGCAATCGCGGCTCTTCTGGCCCCAGTTCTAGTCAGACTCGGAATGCAAACCAGAGTTGCTCTGATGCTGCTAATGGTTGCATCCCCTCTGGTCCTAGGGAATGTCTCAGGGCCCGAATGGACATGGTGGGAGAGGGTCGCCTCTGAGGGCTTCTCGGAATGGACGGCGAGACTACTGTGGAACGGAACCTATCCTGCTTTGCCTTGGTTGTTCTTCGTGCTGCTAGGGACTCTAGTCTATGACCTATCTGAGAACCCCGAAATTAGAGAGCGTAACATCGCCATAGGAATGGCGGCAACAATCGTAACCATCGTAATCGCTGTGATGGAAGATATGCCGTGGGCACTCACTGAGGGCAATGCGGTTCTCACATTCTTTCCTGCCAGCTCTGCATTCCTAATTGTCTCGGGTACATTCGCACTATTGGCGCACAGGATTCTAGAAGGAGGAGAGAGTACTGGTGGCGAGCCGTGGAGAGAAGACCGGTTATCATTCCTCGAACCTTTAGGCAAGATTACTCTGACAGTATATGTCGCTCACTTCGCAGTTCTGGGAATAATTGCCTCGATGATGCAAGGAGAGCCACGATTGGAACTAGTTCCTGCGTTTGCTGCTACAATCGGGCACACGTTAATCTGGATACCGTTGGCAATATTGCATCAACGATATTATCCAAAAGTGAGCCTTGAAGAATTGCTCAGAGTTTTCACTTCTAGAGCATAAATTCGCTATTTTGTCTAATTTAATTGTCAGTCATCAAGATAATCTGTGGTCCAAGAAATTGGCCCAAACCAAACTGAGCCTTCTTCATTTGTGGCCTGTATTCTGCCATAGTAAGTAGTTCCACAGCAAGTCAATCCTGTGATTATTTGTGAGTGATTACCAACAGTTGCACTGCCAAAACTAGTGCTTCCATACCAACCCGAAGTTTGGTTGCCCATGTCTGCTGTACCGTAGTAGAACATCAAAGTTGTATTCGTCCCATTGTCGTAAGTCTCCCAAGAAATTGTAGTAGAGGTGGCATCAGATGGATCCGGTGAGGAAAGATTGCGAAGAATTGAGTCGTAAACGAAAAAGTCTCCTCGCAGCGGGTCATCTACCCAGACAGGAAGATGTTCCAGAGAATCAAAGGTTGCCTGAGTGAGTGGGAAGCCCCATGCGGCATGGTAAGGTGCTAAGTTGTAACCGGTTGCGTTAGAGAGATGAAGAACCCACGCATTGAATTCCTCGTCACCATTGGTAGGAACCTCTGATGAGGGCAAAGTATAGTACACGCTGAGAGCCTGAGTAATTGGAGTCCAGTTCCACTCTTCCTTGATTATTAGATAGGTGTCGAGAGCAGTCCAGACAGTCCAATTTGTAATGTTTGAACCGTCATCGAAGTAATCTCGCATTCGCGATGCTCGCTGCTGTGGATCTACTGCACCATGACCTTCGACCCCAACAAGATCCTCCATCAGATGGACGCTGGCAAAGTTACAACTCGTCTCGGTAGTTCCCGGCAGGGTCGAGGGCATCCACTGGTGATTGTGCCCTAATTCGTGGAACATGCCCCAATCCCCATTTTCCGACATGTGAGTGACATTGACCACTCCATCTACACTTAGATCGTGAGCCATGAATGGATATCCAGAGTGCATCCATCCAGCAGAAATCTGTGCATCGAAGACTGCCCTTTCTACTCTTGGCCAAGGAAGATATCCGTAGAGGTCATGCTCCATCTCAAGTGCTAAGTCCCACCATTCCATTAATTCCGTAGGGTTTGACAAATCTCGAATCTCATGGCTCGGAACTGTCATGATGAAATTATTTGAAACAAGTTCTGCCCACGGAGCAGGATTTTCACTCTCGGAGTAAATCCACTCGAAGTCTGATGTCTCACCTAGGACAAACATAGGGGCTTTCACTGCATTAGATATGGTGACTTGTAAATCACCCAACGCTGAACCCGGTTCTATTGCTATGTAGATAGGTCCGCCGAATGCATTCCCCACTTGCATGGTCTGATGGTTGATGTACCACCATCTGACAATTTGGGGGTGGCGATGTAACTGGCTCTTGGACCACAAATTATCACTATGGGCGCCGACTAAAACATAGGCTCCAGAGTCAACCGTATGATTCGGTAACGAAACTGTCACTATATCGCCCGGTGCAGCATACAATCCCGTGGACATTCTTACATGTGCTCTAGCTCCGGCATATCCGAAATTACTTGGTAGGCCGCTCTGGTTACCATCGATGGTTACTGTACGAGTGATTCTGGTCGCGTTAGCCGGTACTTCTCCAGGGAATTCAGTATGGCTCGGGTGCGGTTGTAACTCGTTAGCCGGTAATCCTTGGGTTAGTGCAGCTTCGACTCTGAGTAAAGTGTCGGCTACCGGGTCCTCGCCCATATTGTGCCCGACATTCTGCCATAGAGTGCCGTATTCTATGACTGTCCAGCCGGTAGAATTGACTGTCTCCCTGAGAGGCGACCAGAAAGTATGGAAGTCGAGAGATACTACTCCCGTGCACACAGATAGAGTTGCATCAGCGATGGTTGCTTCAGCCGCTGAGAGGCTCTGATTGTCTAATCTATCTCCCCTGATTGCCTGAATTGCAGCATGTGGACGTGTTAACTCGTGGGGCATTTCAGACAGGTCGACTTCGTTATACCCCCATGCCTGGGAGACAAACAGCCCAGTAGTCTTGGCGATCTTATTGCCTGGGTAATTATGAGCGACATCGGAGTTGGAATACGACCAGTACCAAGCGTGTCCGCCCATAATGAGGCCTCCTCCTTCCAGAACGAAGTCAATCAGATTCTGATTATCTTGGTTGTCGTGACCATTCCAAAACTCATCTAGAAGGCAGTCCAGACCGGAGAGGTCTGCCGGGGTTACGGATAGATGAACAGTGTGCCCTTCGGCTTGTAACTCATCTTCAAAATTATCGAATCCGGCCCCATAGGCAAGTCCGACATCGGCATTTTCGCCACAGACCCACTCTACTGCTCGTAGGGAAAACTCGGTCTCCGCCGCTCCGGCCCCATCTACCCAGCTCTCATGGCCGTAACCGAGCATCTTGCCCCTACCTACATGGCTGGCCGAGATTACCGGAATGGTTGAGCCGTATCCCTCCTGAGCAAATCCAATTGGGAAAGCCCACTCGCCGATTGGCAATATTGGAGAAGGCCAGCCGCCCCAATTGGTCTCACCCATGCCTAGCAGTAAGTCCGATTGGTCGGCCCTTAGGTCGTGAACCGCAATCCATAGCAATAGTCCCACAGAACCTCCTGTGTTGTTTGCCCAGATTGTGTATTGTTTCCATTCTGAACGTTGCGAGGGGATTCCCGAAATATTTCCGTCAGAGTGTAGAGTCAAGCCTGTGGGGAGATCAGGATCGGCTTCCCATGTTTCGATAGAGGGGCCAAGATTAGTCACAGTAATATTCACGCTTACATTTGATTCCAAGGCGTATTGATCGTTGGGCCATGAGATTTGGTCTGGAGGCATACTTGTGACTCTGATTTGTAATGTGGTTGAGGCGATTCCTCCCGAGTTGTTGGCCCAGATTGTATGATGTGACCATGGCTGTATTAGGTTGGCAACTCCACTAATTTCTCCCGTATAGATATCGAGTTCAATACCATAGGGCAATGGAGGATTTACCTCCCATGTATCGGGAGTTCCTCCTTGCCAAGTAGGGGAAATTTTTCCAATATTTTCGCCTTTTCTAAGATCGAGAATGTATGGGTCATATCTCAAATCCTCAACCACTAGATCCCTTACATCAATCAGAATTGAAGTTGAAATTGAGCCACCGGTATTTTGTGCAGAAATCACATATTCTCTGAGCGGATACACTGCAGATGGAGTGCCCCGAAGAGATCCATCTTCTTGGCTTAATATGATTCCAGGGGGCAAGGGTGGCTCTACAGACCAATGTGTTGCTAGACCTCCATCATAAGTAGGAGTTGTCTGGACGTATTCATCGATTGTCCAGTAGAATGGATGCCCGGGGTATGATAGTGAATTTGGTGCCTGATGTAGTGTAATTATCCGCAAGGTGGTATCTACAGAGCCGCCTGAATTGGATGCGTAGATTGAGTGATTGGAATCCCCTAGGGCTCTGGCAGTTCCCAATATTGAACCGTCCTCGAGCAGCTCTAGTCCTTGCGGGAGAGGAGGTTCTGCAGACCAAGTATCTGCAGATGAGCCTTGGACTAGAGGCGGGTCGATTGAACAAACTGAATCAAGGGTGCAAGTTAGAGTGTCGGTGATATACTGAATTGACAGAGGTGCCGGATCTAATACGGTGATTTCGATAGTTGTAGTCGAAGAGCCCATTGCATTAGTAGCAGTGACTGTGTGCAGAATAGGTTCTGAAACTCCTAGTGGAGTCCCCGATATTTCTCCGGAATAATCCAGAATAAGGCCATCCGGGAGTCGGGGATTGACAAACCAGTTCTGAGGTCCATCGCCTTGGAAAGAGGGGGTCAGGGCTTGCATCTCAGAGTCGACAATCAGAGTAATCTCGTCCACTCCGTAAGTCAACTCGGAAGGAGGTATCATCAGTCGGCACGCATCTCCTGTGAAGATTTGTTGTGTCGTGCAATCCTCCTCTGTAACAACATCTGTGAAGCATTCCGGGTGCTCAGGCTGAGACTGACAATCTACTTCTTCAATTTGGTTATCTTCGTTTCCGAATAGCCCTAGGCATCCCGAATTTAGCATCAATAGACAAAGCAGCAAAGCCGTTCTGCGATGATGATGCATAGTGGTGCGAGAGGGTCTTGGAGGATTAAGTCTCAGGCAAACTGTCACAGCCCCGGATAAGCAAGACCTGGCTCAAAGCAATACCCAACATTAAGGAATTCAGACTTGAACTCGGTAACATCGCGCTTAATCTCGGCAGTATCTTCCTTAGTAATCAGGGCCCTAGCAAAGAAGTGTGCAACATCCTGCATCTCATCATTCCCCATTCCAACTCTGGTAAGTTCAGGCACCCCCAATCTGAGGCCACTAGGCGACATGGCCTTGGTATCTCCAGGTAGCATGTTCATGTTAGTGATTATTCCAGCGTCTTCGAGTAATGCGGCTGCATCCCTGCCAGCCCCTGAATCGGGATCGCCATGACGAGTCAGGACTTGGTGGCTGGCAGTATAATCTCTCTCTTCAGCCATGACATCAAAACCTTCGGCTGCCAATGCAGCTCCGAGTGCTTTAGCATTGGCGACAATATCTCTTGCGTAATCAGCTCCGAACTCCTCGAACTCAGCTAAAGCCACCGCCTTACCGGCAACATGATGCAGATGATAGGTAGAGCAGACTCCAGGAAATACTGAGCTATTGAGTCGCCTCATGAACTTCGGATCATCAGAATCGGAGAGAAGGAAGCCGCCCTGAGGTCCGGGGAATGTCTTGTGGCTACTGCCGGTCATCAGATCGGCACCTTCACGCAGTGGATCCTGAAACTGCCCTCCTGCAATCAAACCCAAAACATGGGCGGCGTCATACATTACTCTAGCCCCTACCTCATGGGCAGCATCGGATAATTCTCGCAGAGGAGTCGGAAAAAGGAAAACAGATTGCCCAAACAAGGCTATGCTAGGTTCCGTCTCACGTATTAGGGCGGCTGCTGCATCAATATCGGGCTCCATTCGTTCCTCAATCCAAGGATATGTTATGAGATTCAGTCCCCTCAAGCCCACAGCCCCCATGCGGGCGTGAGAGATGTGGCCACCATCTGCAGTAGAAACTGCAGTAATCGTATCTCCCGGATTGGCTAAGGCCTTTAGTCCAGCCATATTGGAGACTGTTCCTGAAGTCGATTGGATGTTTGCGAAACTACAATCGAACACTTTCTTTGCAGAGGCTATTCCGATTTCTTCGATAGAGTCGAAGTCTTCGCAGCCCTGGTAGTATCGCTTACCTGGCAGACCTTCTGCATACCTACCATGTAAGTCGGAATTACAGGCCTTTCGAACAAGCGGACTAAGTATGTTCTCACTGGCTATCATTGGCAGGCTATCCCTGTAGTGTCTGCCCGAATCATCGACTGCTTGCAAAATCCTCGTTGCTGCTTCGCGGGCGCTCATGCCCCTGCATCGAAAGCGGGTCAAAGAGGTTAGCGGAAGGTCATCCGAACAATTGTTTCGTGGCATTTGAAGGGAGAGTATTTTGAATCGGCTCCGTTATGGTTCACCATGAGTAACCGCGCCACCTCTGCTACAATCCTGACTGCAATGCTTCTGCTAACTGTCCCATACGCCGTTCTAGCGACTGATTCTGATGGTGATGGAACCGATGATGCGAACGACGATTTTCCAAATAATCCGTGTGCGGATACGGACACAGATGGAGATGGTTTACCAGATACTGTAGTTAGTGGTTGTACATTTCAATCGATAGTTGCCTACACCTCTTTTGAGGACCCATTCACTAATGGTGCAAAGTACTTTGATACTGGGAATGGGACTTCAAATTACTACCTCTGGAATAATGCGAATGAGCCTCATGTAGCCCATAATCAGACCAATGGTTCTGAAATTGGTTTCACTACATTCTATACCTCAAATGGAGGCGTTGGACTGACTGATGGCGATTACTTCGGAACTGCAAATTATACTGGCACTGTTGGCAATTATACAGACGGATTGCAAGGATACCAGATGGGAGATGTAGATGGGATTGCAACCCTTTCACTAGAATCGGTATCAGCAGACTCTTTGACATTCGATATGTTTGTCCAGGATACTGGATATGAGTGGAGTTCTCAATACGGTTACGATTGGATTAATGTAACATTTTCTGGGGCCAATGGCGATGTAAGCATATTGAGTACATATGGAGATGATTTGGATAATAACTACTCGGGATTGAAGGGAGTTTGGACCAGTTACTCTGTGAATATTGGATCTGCTGGACTTGGTTCATTAGAGATAGATTTCAGTTCAAATTCTCAGCTCGAATCCATTTACATCGACAATGTTGTATTCACCTCTACCGTTTCAATGATGGCGGATGCTGATGACGATAACGACGGTTGGCTGGACACTGATGAGGTGGATTGTGGGACAGACCCACTGGATGCTAATGATGTCCCTGTGGATTCAGATAACAACGGTATTTGTGATGCACTTGAGGGCGATGACTTCGATGGAGATGGGATACCAAATGATAGTGACCCCGATGACGATAACGACGGTGTGAATGATACCGACGATGATTTCCCTCTGAACCCAAATGAGACTACCGACACCGATGGAGATGGCATAGGAGACAATGCAGATACTGATGACGATGGTGATGGATTTAGCGATACCATAGAAACAGATTGTGGAAGTGACCCATTAGACGGGACGTCTACTCCGGCTGATGGCGATGGCGATGGTATATGCGATGAGTTAGATACGGATGATGACAACGATGGAGTTGCAGATTCTGATGATGCATTTCCTAACGATTCTACCGAATGGGCAGATGCCGATGGAGATGGTAAAGGAGACAATGTCGATGACGATGATGACAACGATGGAGTCTCAGACCTGATGGAAGAAAGATGCTTCTCTGACCCATTGGATGCGAATTCACTTCCAACCGATACTGACGGAGATGGTGAGTGCGATCCAATCGACTACGATGATGATGGCGATGGATACACGGACCAAGTCGAAGGTTGGTGTGGCTCTGACCCATTAGATGTCAATTCAATACCTGTTGATTCAGATGGCGATGGCGATTGCGATACCATGGACAATGACTCTGATAATGACGGAGTCAACGATGACGATGATGCATTTCCCGATGATAACTCAGAGTGGCTAGATACCGATGGAGACGGAATCGGAGACAACTCCGACGCCGACGATGACGATGATGGTTGGTCCGACGATGATGAGGACAATTGTGGAAGTGATGGGATGGACTCTGGTTCAGTTCCTGTGGACTCAGATAGTGATGGCATGTGCGATGGTATGGACTCCGACGATGATGGGGACGGAGTGGACGATGTGGACGATGCATTTCCGGACAATCCTGCTGAATGGGATGACACCGATGGAGATGGAATTGGTGATAACTATGATGACGATGATGACGGTGATGGTTGGTCCGACAGTACAGAAGGAGACTGCGGCTCCGATCCAATGGATGACGGTTCTGTACCAATGGACAATGACGGTGATGGTAACTGCGACTCATTAGACCCAGATGATGATGGAGATGGGGTCGCGGATGGAGACGATGCTTTTCCGTTCGACGGCCTAGAGTGGGATGACACCGATGGAGACGGTATTGGCAACAATGCCGACGAAGATGATGATGGAGACCAGTTCACTGACTCCTTTGAGGAAGATTGTGCTAGCAACCCGTTGGATTCTACCTCAGTCCCTGGTGACTTAGATGGGGATGATATCTGTGATGAGATGGATCCGGATGATACAGACGGGCCGAACTACGTAGATCCAAATGGAGACAATGGAACTCCTGGATTCGGACTGATTTCGGCCTTAGCGGTATTGGCTCTAGCTGCTTTCGCAAGAAGGGATTAGTGGCGCCGACAGCAGGACTCGAACCTGCGACCTGCGGATTAACAGTCCGCCGCTCCACCAACTAAGCTATGTCGGCCTGACTCGCGGCAGGCTCCACCCTTCATCAAAGAATCGGATTACTCCCA
>Ga0310344_10002120_pt1 | contig 14953 bp, 14 predicted proteins | sample HC15DNA20200_MG_FD_203801 | JGI IMG/M metagenome (GOLD analysis project Ga0310344, IMG submission 203801) | Marine microbial communities from station ALOHA, North Pacific Subtropical Gyre - HC15-DNA-20-200_MG | ecosystem: Environmental > Aquatic > Marine > Oceanic | place: Pacific Ocean: North... | reverse complement strand
CCAAAATCGCAGCCGCACCAGTTAGTCCACCAACCGCATCACCCAAAGCAACATGCTGCATAGTAGGTGGGTCATTCTCACTCCCATTTAGATGCGGAAGACCGGAGGACTGTTCTACCGTAGACCCATATGCACGGAAATTAGCCCAAGGGCCGGTGGAACCAAATGCAGGCATTGAAAGAAGAATGATATCTGGCTTCGCTTGTCGAAAAATTTCGAAACTAAGATCTAATTTAGGCAAGACACTACCCGAATAGTTCTCTACTACAATGTTGGCAGTTTTGACGAGCTCTAGTAGTAAGGATCGACCCTCCGGGTGCTCAAGATCCAACGTGATATCTCGTTTATTTCGATTTACGGTGTTAAAAGCCGTCGATTTTTCAGCACCATTACTTTCTATCCATTCCTGTGTAGCCTCCCACGATCGCCACCAATCAAAACGTTCACAACTCTCTACTTTGATAACATCAGCACCCATATCGGCCATGTGCCGACAAGCCAATGGGCCCGCCCATCCCATACTTAGATCAATAATTCGTATTCCTTTCAATGGTGTTGCCGCCGTCATGCGTAATCCTTTGTGTGAGCACCCAAATGAGCCACCACACCCCCAAATTTCGGCGGTGTGCGGAACAAACGGAACGGAACACTTGGTACATTGATTTCATAATGCTGGCTGTGAGCTAAAGAAAAAGCATTACGCTCGACAAACTGATCGACATCGAAAAGTTCCTCCATTGTTGGAACTCGCGCCAAAGGTACCCGAGCTTTCTGGGACCGATAAAAAATATCTTCCGCAGAAAAAGTTAGTAGTTTTTCCCGCATTCTTGGCTCAATAATGTCAATACCTTGAAGTCGCCCAATCGCCGATTGAAACAGCTCTAGTTGCGATAGATCGTCCATTTCTAACAATTTACAAAATGCGTGCCATTGACTAGGTGTTAGTACAGTCACGCCAATCCAACCATCTTTGCACGGAAATACACCGAGAGGATAGGTTGGCGGAAAGCGGTTAATCCCCATACGAGGGGCCACGATACCAGACGAATACGCTCCAACGATTCCCACATCAGTAAAGCACAGACATGATTCGTAAATGCTCGTCTCGACATGTACAGGTTCCAAGCTATTACCCAGTTCTTTACCGAACACTTGAGCCATACTGCCTATAAACGCCGACGCACCGCCGATGATCTGAGCTTGGTATCCCGTTGGAATGATTGGGGGGCCGTCAATATGACCGATACCACGCAACATCCCATTTAGAGCGAAAATTTCCATATCACTCCCCACGAAATCGCTATAAGGGCCACCCTTCCCATACCAGGTGATGCTCGACCTTATTGCGTCGGTGCTCTGGTTGCACCCATCCCAATCACTTCCATCGTCAAGAATCAAATCAGCCTCTTGAAGCACACGTTTTGCTACATCACTCGACAAATCTGTAGCCACAACACTTTTCTTATTCGTGCTGAGAAATGCGTGCATCGCACTATTTTCTGGTTCCGAAACGCCAGGGATATGGGGTCCAAGACGCCTCGTAGCAAAACCTGACTCTGTCTCTAGGTTTACAACCTGGGCCCCATAATCAGCAAATACTTTCGAGCAGTACCCAGTACCAACGGTGCCGGAGACATCTACAACATTAATTCCGTCTAACGCCTCACTATTCATAAATTCAATTAACTACCCCGCTCATCAGATCAAAAATCCGAGACATTCAAGCCTACCTCGTTAATTTTCTTCGACAGGTATACAGCATCATTTTGGACGAATGGATCCTATATCATCACGAACGCCCACTTTCACTTCATCCACGGTATCCGCAACTATAAAACGGCATAGGTGCTTCCCATGTTCCGAAAGTGTTTCGTAAATAGACCTAGGCATACTCTTGGGCATAGGCTCATGAAACCAAGGAGCGTAGAACTCAGCGTTCGGTATCGCTCGAACCTCATCCGAAACATTTGGCGTACCACCATGCCAAGCTCGAATATCTCGAATCAACACCGACCCCGCCGGGGCAGGACACACCGTCGACAACTTCATCCATTCCGGTTCTTCTTCAAGAGTCGGTATCGGTTGCTGGCTATGTTGTGTGCCAGGAATTTGACGAGTGGGCCCATTCGTTGCCGTAAAATCTACCATCAAAAAATTACAGCACACGTACGGACAAGGTAGGTCCCGATAATTTAATTTACCTCTAGGATCGTAAAAGGAACCGAATATTCTCTGCTTTCCAGTTTTGGGATTGGTCAAAACGCGTCGATCCCCCATATCCGCATGCAAACCCTGATACTCAATAGCTCCAGGCAAGCAAAAGTCACCACCCCCGCCACGAGCGATGTAATTGGATGAGCCAAATATCGATTTGAGAATTGGTGTGACAGTTGACAAGTCTATGAGCATTGCCCACTCGGGACGGTGCATTAAATGCCCACTGATACTGGATCCACCGAAGGAGTATCGATGCGATCCTCGATTCCCATATCGGGTAGCATCTTTCTCGAGAATCTGGTGAATGACATCGTCGCAACCGCTCCGAATAAATTCAAGTTGATCAGTATCCAAAACGTCACGCACCACTACAAAACCATCTCGATAAAATAATTCTGTCGCTTTCTCTATTTGATCCGGATCCGCTATCTCAAGACCCCGTATCCCATTATTTGCAACCAAATAATCGTGTAGTTCTACTACGCGCGGAGATTCTTTGTCGACTCCAACCCAACCTACGTCATTCAATTCCAGCGCAGTCACATCGGGATCTTCGATTAAATGCTCCGGTCTATTCATATCTTCTCGCCACCCATAATGTATGTTAAGGCCAATTTCAGTTCGACTGTTTTCGACGATGCCTCTCGCGCGCACCACCTGCCGGCATAAACAAAGGCCCTAGTAATGCTACACCCATCAGGCCCGCTAGGATTAAAAAGGCCAAGCGGTAGCTGCCAGTTACATCATAAATAAAACCCGCTAAAGGTGAAGCCATCAGTACAAGCGGAAGTTCTACAAAACGAATAATTCCATTCGCTGCGCCAAAAGACACGCTGCCCATCGCGGTGGACAACGCAAATGTCCTCAGTGGCGACATACCCGAATAGCCGAACCCATATAAACATCCCGCAGCAAAAGCCATGCTCAAACTATCGGCTTGAGCAAATAAGACCAAAGCTCCTCCCTGGCACACTAAAGCCAACCAAATAGTCACTCGTGCTCCCACAGCGTCCGCTAGCCACCCCACAATAGGCTTTCCCACCGCCGCAAAAAGCGCTGTAGCCGACAAAACCCAAGCCGCATAACTCCTCGTAACGCCTATATCTGTTAGGTGACCAAATAAATGCAACATGGTGGCCGAATAAACGCAGCCCATCGCACCAAAAACCAGCCCGATCGCCCAAAAAGGTCTGGCCCTGAGCATATCTTGCCAACGCCATTCCCGGGTGTCTTCATCAATGCGAATTTGCTCTTCGGGGTTCGAATCAACATATTTATGTCCGTCGCGTACTTCGTCTATATCCGAAGGCCGATCCTTCATATACAGCCAAACTGCCGGAACCAATGCGAAGAAGGTCACCGCTGCGAACACAGTGTAGCTAAGTCGCCATCCGATCGATTCTAAAAGGGCTTCAACTAGAGGAGGCATCATAACTCCGGCTATCGAGGCACCCATTACAGCCAAAGCGATAGCTCTTCCCCGCCAGTGATCAAACCAACTAACTACCGTTCGGTGCCATGCTAGTCCTCCCATACAGGTCATTCCAAAACCCATACCAATACCGACCACCATAAAGTACTGCCACAAGTTTGCGGTACTAGCCAACAAAACATAGGAAGTCGCTACGACACAGACACCGGTTAGAATGACGATTCTTGGAGAAAATCGATCCAATAGATGCCCGATAAATGGCGCTACGATGGCCCCGGTAATACTTGCAGCTGAAAATCCTGCGGCAATCCAGAAACGGCTTCCATTCGCTAATTCGTCGGCGAGCTCAGTTAAGAAAATACCGCGCGAATAGGAGTAAAAGCCCGTGCCTAGAAAGCCCAAAAGGGCCGCAACCGCAACAATGACCCAACCGTAAAAGAAACGCGTATGGGTAGGCTTTTCGATCTGCACTCGAGGTTTTACTGACACGCGTGAATGCTCATCTCTCAAATACTTCGAACCTTGTACAGAATCTGTGATTTAGATGGATTTTGCTGTTCGAACGCGGGAAATCGGGATTGGCAGCCCCGGCGTGTCTACTGCATATCGAAAGACCGTCCCCCGATTTTTGTCACCAGTCCCATCTGAACCGGTGACAACAAATAGATCACACAGATCGTCACCCCCAAAACATACACTTGTAACCATAGGTAGAGGAACGTCAATTGAATCCACCGAATTCCCTTCTGAATCAAAAACGATCACTAAACCACCGCCAGCTATTGCCACCCACACACGGCCATCACTGGAAACAGCCAATCCGTCAGGAGATCCCTTTTCTATATCCGCAAAATGTAATTTAGCTCCTAGCGAACCATCACTTAGGACATTATAAAAAAAGACGGCTTGGCGACGAGAATCTGAGTGATACAGTGTTTGACCATCAGGAGAAAAACCTAAACCATTAGTTAATAGCACATCTTCAGCAACGACCCTCGAAGAACCATCGACATCTATCAAGAAGAGTTGGCCCGGTTGAAAGACAGCTTTCGGGTCAAAAACAGGACTTCCTAACGAACCGGCATAAATCCTTCCATGCGAATCTGTTGTTAGGTCGTTATATCCCACATTGTGGGCATTCAAATCTCTATCGAGCAAAACTTGAGTAGAATTTTTGTCAAACGCCTTTAACGCTATGTTTCGCCCACCTACTACTATTCCTTTTTCATGCAATGCCATACCGCCAATACCCTTTCGATGTTCGATCAACTGTTCCACATTCCCGGATTGATCCAGACAAAATACGCCTCCATTGAGAACATCAGAAAAAAGTAGGCCGCGCTCGGAATCCCACACTGGCCCTTCAATTAGTCCGTAACCGGTCGCTAACGCGTTCTCCATCTTTACTAGTACCTTTTTCGAATTAGGGATCAAACAATAACGAAAGAACCTAATACTCCCGTAACTAGGACAAGAAAGACACCTTCTGATTTATATCGCCATCGAATTCCGGCATATTGCGCTGTTTCTTTTTGTGCTCGGGGTAATGCATGTTAATCGACAGTGAAAAACTACAACAATTCGTCTCTGCTATATTTGTTAGCGGAGGCGCAGAATTCTCTGTAGCTCAAGAAACAGCTAAACATCTTGTACTTGCTAACCTCAAAGGACATGACTCCCATGGTGTAGGTATGGTGCCGACTTACATTCAGAACCTACGCGCAGGCACACTGAATCCTACCGCACACGCAAAAACCATCAGAGATTCCGGTTCTGTCATTCTCATCGACGGTCAGTTCGGGTTTGGACAAATTGTCGGTAAGGAAGCCACTGATATCGCAGTCACTCGCGTGAAAGAAAACGGTTTAGCTTGCATAGGCCTCCGCAATGCTCACCACCTCGGCCGCATTGGGACATATGGGGAAATAGCCGGAGCTGCAGGATTTGTCTCGATGCACTTTGTCAATGTCGTAGGTCATGAGCCCCGCGTTTCGCCTTACGCCGGAACGGAAGCCCGACTTCAAACTAATCCATTTTGTTGCGTAGTACCACGCGACAGGAATGAGCCAATTGTTCTGGATATGGCGACAAGCGCGATCGCCTTAGGAAAAGTGAGAGTAGCTTACAACGCCAAAAAAGAAGTACCTGACGGGGCATTAGTTGACCATGAGGGCAATCCAACAAACGATCCTCGAGTAATTTATGAGAAACCTTCGGGAACTTTAGGTCCATTTGGCAAACACAAAGGCTACGGTCTCGCATTTATGTGTGAATTACTCGGTGGCGGGCTGGTCGGTGAATGGACTATGCAACCCGACAATCAACGAGTCGGAACTATCGTCAATCACATGCTTATGGTCGTACTTGACCCTGACTTGTTTGGAGGTCATGCCAGATTTCAGTCTGAAGTTTCGTCGATGATCGACTATGTTCAAAGTACACAAGTCGCCGCAGGGCACGACAAAGTCCGCATACCGGGAGAACCGGAACTCGAATCCATGGAGGATCGGTTATCCAACAAAATCCCCATTGATAATACTAGCTGGAACGAGATTCTAGACGCCGCAAAACTGATAGGCATGCAACCTAAGGATATCGATCGATTAACTATCTAGGCAATTTCTCAAAAACTTCGTTTTTCCGCAGGATAATTTTGCCAGGGGCGAAGTTGTTACGAACACCGCGGTTACTGGCGAACATACTCATCGTCTACTTTCATATCTAACGCAGCGTCGAATAGAGCGCGCGCATAATCAGAACTCGGATTCTCGAAAACCTGTCTAGCAGGTCCCTGTTCGACGATTACGCCATCTCGCATCACAATCAACCAGTTAGCAAGTGCGCGCACAACTTTCAGATCGTGACTTACAAAAAGGTAGCCGAGATTATGTTTGGACTGCAAATCGCGCAACAAATCCACGATTTGTGCTTGAACCGACATATCAAGCGCGGAAGTCGGCTCATCTAACACGACAAATTTGGGTCGTAGAACAATCGCTCTTGCAATCGAGATTCTCTGGCGTTGTCCACCCGAAAACTCATGCGGATAACGATCCATCATTTCTGGTTCCAAACCAACTTCCAACAATACTTCAGATACCCGTTGCCTCCTTTCTTCTTTAGTCACAGTCGGTTCATGTACACGTAGTCCTTCATCGACAATACTTTGCACCGTTAAGCGCGGTGACAGACTGCCATAGGGGTCCTGAAACACGACCTGCATATCCCTACGCAAAGAAATAAGGGATTTTTTGTTGGCGGCCTGTATATCTGTTTCTTCAAATCGAACTTGCCCTTCACTTTTTAGCAGCCGCAACATCGCTAACCCAAGGGTTGTTTTTCCAGATCCTGACTCACCAACCACGCCGACGGTTTGACCAGCTCGCACTAAAACATCCACCTGATCTACAGCGGTGAAATAGCTTTTACCACCAAACCAACCTTTACCAATGGCGTATTTAACTGTCAGGTTTTTTGCTTCTGCCACTACCGATGGTGTGTCTGTAGTAGGCGCCGGCTCGCCACTAGGTTCCGCTGCAAGTAAATGTTGTGTGTACTCATGTTGAGGCTGATTAAAAATCACCTCACTGGGGCCTGCTTCGACGATTTTTCCGTTGGTCATAACGCACACACGATCGGCCATGTTTCGCACGATACCGAGATCATGGGTTATGAGCAGCAACGCCATCCCTAAATCCCGCTGCAAGTCCTTTAATAGTTTCAAAATCTGAGCCTGTATCGTGACATCCAAAGCTGTCGTCGGTTCATCAGCAATAAGGAGCTGGGGTTCATTTGCCAGCGCCATAGCAATCATGACCCGTTGCCGCTGTCCTCCCGATAACTCATGGGGATAGGCCCCTAAACGCTCCTCGGCATTCTGTAAACCGACAAGCTCCAATAATTCGAGAGTCCTTTCTCGAGCAATCGTTTTGGACAGTTGTTTGTGCACCACCAAAGATTCGCCCACTTGTTTGGCGATCGTATGCAAAGGATTAAGTGATGTCATGGGTTCCTGAAACACCATACTCACTACACCACCACGCACGTCTAGAAGCTGTCTCTTGGGAGCGTCAATCATCTCCTGGCCATTTACTGTGATGCTACCTCCCGGATGATTGGCCATGGGGTAAGGTAATAGTTGTAACACCGATAGAGCTGTGACCGATTTACCCGAACCTGATTCCCCCACCAACGCCAGAGTTTCCCCAGGTGCGATATCAAATGACACTCCACTGACAGCGGGTTCGTTACCAAAACTCACATGTAAATCGCGTACTTCTAGTAGATTTGCCACGTCCGTGAATCCCCAACCTTTATTGTTCTGTCAATTGGATACGATCAACTGTACCCGAAAAAAAACCATAATAAGCAACCGACCTATAACCCTGTTAACCAAGACCCCTGGTTTACTCGAGTGGAGCCAATCTGCTCTTCCAACAAGCATCCTACCCCGGAAGCAAATTCTCGGCCAAGTTATTCACAGAAAAGATTGTAGAACCTCATCTCTAATAAAAAGCACGAAATTCGGAACGTTGAAACTCCGGCTTCAGCCCCTCATTACGCTAGCTCAGTTGTCGCTTCCACATGGCGAACAAACGTTCCCAGTGCCGTTCAGCAGCATCTTGAACATAAATTCCATCTCGATCGGGGAAAACAAAGCCGTGCTTGGTACCGGGGTACCACTCAATTCGAAAATCTATACCCGTACTACCCAAATGCGAATCGAGTTTTTCAATGAGTTCAGGAGGTGCCCATTCATCCGTTTCTGCACAACCGAAATATAGTTCTCCCTGGATCTTATCCGCAGTCAGGTGAGGTGAGGTGTCCTCTTCGGTGAACAGACGTACACCATGCAGAGAAGCTGTCGCTCGAATTCGTTCAGGAAAAGCTGCAGCAGCGGCAAAAACGAAGGGACCACTCATACAGTAACCAACCACCCCGACCGGTCCAGCGCCGGCTAGCTCCTCACCTCTTAGAAAATCGAATATTGCACCGGTGTCCTCACAGATTAAGGCGTTCGATAGATTATTCATTAGCTCAAACATCCGTTCGCGAGTCGCATTGGGCATACCTAGATGAAATTCGCGCTCGTCTCGGTAGTATAAATTTGGCAAAACCACATAGTACCCCACAGCAGCGATTCTTCTTGCCATATCATGCAATTCTTCCCGTTTTCCCGGAGCATCCATATAGAAGACTATGACCGGATAGGGACCGTCCTCCTCTGGATGCACAATGAAAGTATTCATCGAACCATGCGTTGTTTGAATGTCGATGTGTCGTTCTTGCATCTATGACTCCTGTTTTCTGTGGGTTACACCGAATCAGCGACAGATACCACTAGAGTATGTGGATGTTCGAGTCTGATCTTCTTTCATTGAAATTGCTAAAGCAACAAAGCCCTTCGGAAATTTAATACGTAACAGTTCACCTTGAAAATAGCTTAAGGGAAGACATCGATCTCTCCGCTGATACTAGAGCCAAATCGCTTTTTTTCATCAATATTTGAGGCATCAGATATGCCTAAAGGTATCCCTATAACACGATAAGAGAATTTCCCTGTAGAACGATTTCGCTTGATCGATAAATTTTTTCAACCAATCCTTTAATCGTCTGAACACCTTAGGTTGACCACAACGTTCACGGCAGATACTGTCATTGCTGACATTTCGTAACAGACGCACAATTAGTTTGTGTGAAGGGGAACAATTGCCACAATCAGACATTAAATCAGCTGGCCTGAAAATAACCCTTCCACGTCTTAAAGTCCTCGAAGTACTTGAGGCCGCCGACCCGCATCATCTTTCAGCCGAAGACGTATATCGAAAACTTATCGAGACCGACGAGTCTGTTGGACTCGCGACTGTTTATCGAGTTCTAGAAAAGTTTGAAGCCGCCAGCATTGTCGAAAGACACAATTTTGATGACGGTCACGCAGTCTACGAGCTGGCGAACGAAACGCATCACGACCACATGGTCGATGTGGATACTGGAAGAGTCACTGAGTTTGTTTCAGATCGAATCGAAGACCTACAAAGAGAAATTGCACTCGAACACGGTTATGACCTCGTTGACCACGCGCTCGTTCTGTACGTAAAAAAACAAACCTAGATAATCTCTAGTCATTTCTTCATTAAGAAATTACTCAGACGTTTGGGACTGGATGTAATTAGCAAGACCTGTCTTTTCTATTAACTCTAACTGCGTCTCTATGAAATCGACGTGTTCTTCTTCACCGGTGAGAATGTCCTCAAATAATTCACGGGTGACATAGTCACCTGCAGATTCCGCAAAAGCGATCGAATCTCGCAGATCCGGCATAGCTGCCATCTCCAACCGTAAGTCACATTCTAAAATCTCTTGTACGTTTTCTCCGATCATCAAATTGCCAAGATCTTGCAAATTTGGCAGTCCTTCCAGGAAAAGTAACCGTTCGATAAGTCGATCGGCATGCTTCATTTCATCTATAGATTCACCATATTCGTAGCCTCCAAGGCGTTTCAAACCCCAGTCCTTGAGCATACGCGAGTGGAGAAAATACTGATTTATTGCCGTTAATTCGTTCTTCAGTATTCGATTGAGGTGATCAATGATCCCGGCGTCTTGAGCTTGCATATATTTCCCTTGTGATTAGCAATTCAGTATCAACGGTTCAAATCCTAATGTCTAGAAAATATCTCTTAAGTCATTGAATTATAAATGATTATTAATACCAAACGAAAATGGGAACTGTCACTTTTTGGGGTTGATATTGTTAATCGTTCTCATTTAGTATTGTGATTGTTATGTATGTATGTATTTGTAATTCAGTCACCTCATCCGAGGTTAAACGAGCTATAGCGCAAGCCGATGCCGATCTTGAGAACGTATTAGAAACTCTTGGTGTTGGGACCGGCTGCGGTTCGTGTAAAACAATGGCTAGAGAATTTATGCGCTCGGTTTTAACTGACAACAAAACCAAAAATGAGAGCGCCCTCTATCACGCCGCCTGATTCTCTTTCAGTCGTTATCGAGAAGTTGTCGATACCTCTTGAGATGGCGTAAAGACGCTAATTGATCTCCACTCATTTCAAAGATGCGAGCCAAGTTATAGTGCGCATCCGGAACCTGTACCGCCTTGACATAGAAGTCTTTGGCCGTCTCTATCTCGTCCAACTCATCAAACACCGTACCCATATTGTAATAGGCTAACTGATGGCTAGGCGAGGCAACAAGAGCGAGCTGGTAGTGGCGTTTCGCTCGCTTTAAATCCCCTCTCAACTGAAACAAACGTCCTAAATTAACGTGGGCATCTGCATTCTTTGGATTAATCCCAATAGATCGAGCATATGCTTCCGGAGCATTCGCGGGATCTAGTTCTTCTAACTCTAAGCCGAGATTATACCAATCATCGCTATCAAGCCGACTAAACTCGACACGGTCAAGTAACCGTCCAGAGTCTCTTCTTTCTAGCGCTCGTATTTTAGTTGCCTGACTCTGCACCACAAAATTAAATAGACCCTGTCCAGATTCAATATCCCATAAGGAATTTGCTTCCCGTATTACGACATTTGAACCCTCAACATAGACCCGATTTTGTCCCTGAACTTCTTGGTTAACGCGTGTCTTTCTTACTATTGCAATAGCTTTGCGAACCGAACCGATTGCGTCTATGAGATTTCTATATTCACGAAGAACTGTGAGATGGCGAAAACTAAATCGGTACTCATCTCGTTTGCCACGATCGGGTACAAGCAGACCCCGCCTTACGACATGACGCACCTGTGGCGTTGTAAGACCGATCAAATCAGCAACTTGTTGCGTGGTATAAGCGCTCACTCGAATAGCTCGAAGTCTAGTTCGGCAGACTATATCAACATTTGCAGGAATTCGGAGTTGTTGACAGCAAAATACTGCAAATTACTCAATCCGAGCGTTATATCGAATAAACTCTAGTTGCTCTGCAGAGATTTTTTCGATTCGTGAAATACCACAATCAGGTCCTCTAATGTCTCCTACTCCCGCTGGGAATGCGTAGACCACATCATTTACACACAGTTTCGCCCACTTCCTTTCAAAACCGAATACGACCCCTGGCCTTAAACCGTGACATTTTGTCTGGAGTTCGAGCAAGTGACCGCCCTGCCCTATCGTATCTAAGTATACGAATCGATCACTTAATACCTCATGCTTACCGATCCCGCGAGGGTTTATGCACTGAACGGATCGACTACCATAATCCGATCGTTTAGGTTCACGAGCTAATATATCTTCCACCGTTTCAACTTCACCGGAATACGCTGTTACACAAAAAGGCATACCAAAGCACAAAACTGCTATAGCAATTCCATTTGTCAAAAATCTGCTTCTCACCATGAATTAAATAAATATTTTTTGTCACAATAACCTGAACACCAGCACATAAATACTTTTAGGGGCGCAAAGCTCGATAATAGATTCTTGTATTCGAAACAAAACCCATTGGATAAAAGTAATTTCATAATGTCGTGTTTATTCTTTCATGGATGGCAGATAGAACTTGCGCTGCATTCTTTTGCACTCGGAATTCGAGAAGATGGTCGGCACGAGTGACACCTTGATTCAAGGCTGCTAACGGCTTTCCCTGTTCGTGAGCAGTTCGACATATGCGATAACTTGAAAATACCATAACCGAAGAACCTATTATCAAGACAGCCTTACTACGATCCAAACCGTGGCGAACCAATTGCACTCTGGCCTTTGGAACAGCACCACCGTAAAACACAACATCCGGTTGTAGGGTACCTCCACAACTTTCACAGAAGGGAATCTCGAAACTCGAAATATTGGGACCAACAAGGTCGGAGTCTCCGTCCGGTCCAGGATCGACCTCTAAACCAACGAATTCTGGATTCTCACGACACAAGCGATCCTGAAGACTCGATCGACAATAGGTCTTATTGCACTCGTTACAAGTTACCGTGGAGAGGGATCCATGCAGCGGTATCACATCCTTGCTACCCGCTTGCTGATGCAAGTCATCTACATTTTGAGTAACAATTACGCTTATCAGGCCCTGTTTTTCCAATTGTGTAATGATCGCATGAACGTTGTTTGGTTTTGCGGCTTCAAAATATGGCCATCCAGTCATACTTCTCGACCAATAATTTTGTTTCGCTCGTTTTGAGGAAAGGAAGTCCGACAGATGGATAGGCGGAGGGCGTTTCCACCCACCCGTTTTGTCTCTGTAGTCGGGTATGCCGGAATCTGTGCTACATCCCGCTCCAGTAATAAGCATTACAGGGGCATTCTGTACAAGAAATTTATATAGCGTATCTACTGAATTCATGGCGACTACGAATACCTACAAAGGTCGACTAAGACTCTCTAATGGTTATTACTGCAGCAAACATCCGGATATTATGATTTATACCGTTGCTTCAGGTGAGATAAGAAAGCAGTTGTATTCAGTGGTTCACCTGTCACTGCTTCTATTAGCGGCAAAGAAGCTAAGTGCCGTCCGCTACTGTGAATATTCTTACGTAGCCAACTTACAAGCTTCTTAAAATCTCCTCGCGACACATCACCCATCACATCATCAAGATTAGTTTGAGCACAATTAAATATTTGTGCCGCGGCAATAGCTCCTAACGTGTATGTTGGAAAATAGCCAAAGAGGCCGGCAAACCAGTGAACATCCTGCATACAACCGTTTTTGTCATCGCCCGTCGTCGATACCCCTAAGTAGTTAACCATCTTGGTATTCCATAATTCCGGTAAATCATCTACGGTCACGTCACCTTCGATGAGCCCAATTTCTATCTCATAACGAAGAATTACATGCAGTGGGTATGTAACTTCGTCCGCTTCTACACGGATAAGTCCTTTCACTACCTGATTCGCATGAGCTAACAAATTAGCTTCCGACCAGGCTGATTCTTGCGGCATGGATCCTAAGTGCGAACAAATTAACGGTGTCGCAAATTTTAGAAAAGCGGCACTACGACAAACCTGCATTTCCATCAAAAGCGATTGACTCTCATGCATGGCCATTCCACCTGCAATACCCACTGGTTGCCCTCGCCACTCCAGTGGCAAACCTTGCTCATATAGCGCATGTCCGGTCTCGTGAAGAACAGCGAAAAGAGACTCAAGAAAATTTGCGGTACTGTACCTCGTCGTAATCCGAGTATCATCCGGAACTCCACCACAAAAAGGGTGATGACTGGTATCTAGTCGACCGCGGTCAAAGTCGAACCCTAGATGATCCATTAATTCAACAGCGAGGGCTTTTTGATTAGTTACAGGGAAAGGGCCCGTTAATGGTTTAGGTTCGGCTTGTCGCTCAATTATTTCATTCGCAAATCCAGGGAGAAGCTCTCGTAACTGACCAAACATCGGTAAAAAATCAGACTGTTTAAGACCGGGTTCGTATAAATCAAGCAATGCATCATATAGAGAACCTCCTGTTTGTTTAGCCAAACAAGCAGCTTGTTCACGTGTCAACTCGAGAACTTCAGATAGATACGCCTTAACACCCGCAAAGTTATTATCGCCTCGAGCTGATCTCCAAGCCTGCTCGCAACGAGATGTGGCGCGCGATCGAGCAACTACAAGATCGGCTGGCAACGATCGAGCCTGCTCCCACTCGGTGCGCATTTCCCGAACATTTGCTCTTTCCCAGGACGATAACAGTTCCTGTTCGGCATTTTGCAACCACTCGCCTACCGGTTCCGCTGCAACCATCGAGTGCACCATACCCGAAAGAGTTGCTATCGAATCGGCTCGAGCTATACCTCCCCCAACGGGCATCACGGCCGCGTCATCCCATTGCAACATGGTAAGTGCATGCTTGAGATCGCTAACTTTTTTGTAGTGTTTCTGTAGTTCGACGTAACTCATATCAATTCCCGGAAGATCATAAGAAACAAGTTCTCAGTAAATTGCCTTCTCACCTATGTACTTGGCAGTCTCATAACCTCTCCTAAACCTTAAGTGTTATTTACCTGTTTCGCCTCCCGAAGTAAGCTAGCACTCGGGTGGAGCAAACCAATCAATACGGCGGGAACAATAGGAGAATTTTGATCAATGTTAAAGCTACACGGGATACTGGGCAGTAATTACTACGGATTGACTAAAGCAGCTCTACTCGAAAAGGGTCTTGAATTTGAAGAGGTTAATTCGCCACCGTCACAGGAATCCGACTACCTCCAAAAAAGTCCCATGGGCAAAGTCCCGGCCCTTGAAACGGAAGATGGTTTCATATCCGAGTCTTACGCAATCATCGATTACCTTGAACGCGTCCAACCAGAGCCCGCACTGTTACCTCACGACGCTTTTAAGAGA
>Ga0310344_10002119_pt1 | contig 14954 bp, 12 predicted proteins | sample HC15DNA20200_MG_FD_203801 | JGI IMG/M metagenome (GOLD analysis project Ga0310344, IMG submission 203801) | Marine microbial communities from station ALOHA, North Pacific Subtropical Gyre - HC15-DNA-20-200_MG | ecosystem: Environmental > Aquatic > Marine > Oceanic | place: Pacific Ocean: North... | reverse complement strand
TTATCGAGACCGGTTATATTTTTGTGTTTACCTGGCCGGTTTTTCGCTCTGTAAAAATCTTGGGCAATTTTTTTGTAAAGTATCTCGTTTATAAGGGTACTTTTTCCTGAACCCGAAACTCCGGTAATGCAGACTAAGACTCCCAGAGGTATTTTGACATCAATATCCTTGAGATTGTTTTGTCGAGCTCCGATTATTTGGATTGACTTCCCGTTTGTATTTCTCCGTGTTGCTGGTAAAGGTATTTTTTTTCTGCCCGATAAATATTGCCCGGTGAGGGATTTTTTAGAACGAGATATTTTTTGCACTGTTCCCTCAGCGATGATGTAGCCTCCATTCTCCCCTGCTCCAGGACCAAGATCGACAATGTGGTCGGCAGACCTCATTATCGCTTCGTCGTGTTCGACTATCAGAACAGTGTTGCCTACATCCCTAAGGCCGATTAGGGTGTTGATTAACCTATGATCATCGGCGGGGTGTAGACCTATGGAAGGTTCATCGCAAACATACAGTACGCCCATAAGCCCTGATCCAATTTGTGTGGCCAAACGGATCCTTTGTGATTCGCCTCCGCTGAGTGTTGAGGCGGTTCTTGATAATGTTAAATAGTCGAGACCAACGTTTAAAAGAAATAGGAGCCTGGCTTGTATTTCCTTCAGGATTTGGGAACCGATTGTCTGATCTCTCTCACTAAGAGCCCCGGACGTTTCCAAATCCGACACCCACTGAAAGCAAGACCTTACAGAAGAGTCAGTTACTTCCATTATTGTTCTGCTGTCTATTGTTACGGCTAGAGCCTCTGGCTTCAGCCGTTTCCCCCCACAATCCTGGCATGGTAGAGATGTCATGTATCTCTCTACATCTTTTCTAACGTTTTCTGATTCTGTTTCGGTGTGTCTTCTTTCCAGGTTAGGGATGACACCCTCAAATTTTGTGTTCCACCTGTATCTTCGCCCACGTCTGGTTTTGTGATTTATTTCAATTCTTTTACCTCTGCTGCCATGAAGTATGGCTTCCAAATGTTCATCGTCCAGAGATTTGATTGGATCATTTACATTGAATCCTAGAGCTTCTGCTAGGGAGTTGAGTTGGCTTGCATACCAGGGGGACATGGATCCCGCTCTTGCCCAACCTTCTATTCCACCTTCGGAAATGGATTTGGATCGATCTGGAATGATAAGTTCCGGATCTACAACTAACTTATAGCCTAATCCAGTACACTTCGCACAGGCGCCATGGGGATTATTGAAACTGAAGGTTCGTGGTTCTATTTCCCCTAGATTTACGCCGCAATCGGTACAAGCGAAACTTTCAGAGAAAGTTAATTCCTTTTTTCCTTGTATATCAACCGCAATTATACCCTCTGCATGAACTAGAGCAGTCTCAGTTGATTCACTAACCCGGACGCGGTCTATTTTTTCATTTATGACAAGGCGGTCCACAATTATGTCAATTGAATGCCATTTTTGTTTATCTAATTGGAAATCATCGCTCAGGTCTCTTGTTTCGCCATTTACTCTAGCCCTGACAAAGCCAGCTTTCCGCGCAGCCTCAAATATATCCTTGTGTTCGCCTTTACGTCTTCTTACTACAGGGGCCATTATCTGTATTCGGCTGTTATTGGGTAACCTGATAATTGAATCTGCTATTTGCTGGACCGTTTGACGTTCAACTAGTTTTCCGCATTGATGACAATGGGGTTTACCTACCCTAGCAAAAAGCAACCTGAAGTAATCGTATATCTCTGTGACTGTGCCAACGGTGGATCTTGGGTTATGGGACGTTCCTTTCTGGTCGATGGATATGGCCGGTGATAGCCCTTCAATATAATCAACGTCAGGTTTGTCCATTCTGCCCAGAAATTGCCGAGCGTACGAGGATAGAGATTCTACGTATCTCCTTTGCCCCTCTGCGTAAATCGTGTCGAATGCCAGTGAGCTTTTTCCTGACCCTGACACGCCTGTAATGACTACTAATTTATTTCTTGGAATTGATACGTCTATGTCTTTTAAATTGTGTTCTCGGGCACCTTTGACAACGATATTTTTTGATTGTAGGTTCGCTGCCATGTGAATTTAAGGTCCTCCAATATATGGTGTGATTTGATTCTAACACTGGGGCGTTCTGTATAATCCAAAATCTGTGAGGCATTTTTTGATTTGTATTTTAAATTTCTGATAGATTTGTGAATGTTTATATTTAATGAACTTAATTCTCAACCAATGAAGTTATGGAGGAATTAGGCATTGTGTTCGCTTGAAAACAACAACTATAGAAAGCCACTTCCTGTGCCGACTCCGGATTCTGAGAAGTTTTGGCATATGGCTGCCAGACATGAGCTGTGGATTCAAAAATGCCTGGATTGTATTAAGGCATTTTTTTATCCACGAATGGTGTGCCCAGACTGTTTATCGAAGAATGTTGAATGGTTTGAGGCTTCGGGGAAGGGCACTCTTCACACCTACATGATTAATCATCGGGCAGCTCCCGGGTTTGAGCGGGAAGTTCCATACGCTATTGCGATTGTCCAATTGGCAGAGGGTCCAAGAATGATGACAAACATCGTGGGAGTACAAAACACTCCCGAAAACTTGGTTTTGGATATGCCATTAAGAGTAGTGTTTGATGACGTTACTGAAAGTATCAGTATTCCGAAATGGGAGCCAGATATTTAATGATTATTGATTGAGTATAACTTTAAAATTGGCGGATAATATTGACAGATTTAAGATATAAGACAGCTATTGTAGGAGCTTCGGAGACTACTCTCCTAGGAGAAATTCCCCACCAGTCGGAATTCCAACTACATGTTGATGCTTCTTTGAATGCTATAAACGACTGCGGTATTGAAAGAGATCAAATCGACGGCATAGCGACTACCATGAATCCTGCTGCTCTCGGACATTATCTTGGTATTGAGCCCAATTGGGTGGACAACACTCAAGTAGGCGGGACTTCTTTTCTAATGCATGTCCGGCACGCGGCCGCGGCCATTGTTGCTGGGTTGTGTACCACGGTCTTGGTGTCGATGGCTCAAAGCGGTAGGAGCAGGGTAGGGGAAATAGGGCCAAGAATAGGCTCTCCCATTCATAGTAATGACCCTGTTCGAGATACATCTTTTCCTGGTCAATTTGAATCTATATACGGTGTTATGGGACCTACAACCCAATTTGGTATGGGTGTGTTGAGATACATGAAAGACTTCGGTCTTACACATGAGCAATTGGCCTCAGTTCCTGTAGCTCAAAGAAGATGGTCAAGTAAAGTGCCAAGGGCGATGTATAGAGATATTATTTCAGTGGGAGATGTGATGGAAAGCAGAATGATTTGTTACCCGTTTCATCTTTTAGAATGTTGTTTGGTGACAGACGGAGGAGGTGCTTTAATACTAACCAAGTCTGACAGAGTAGATGATTTCCCCACCAGTCCTGTTTTTATTCTGGGGACAGGCGAATCGATTGAAACTCCGATAATCAGCCAGATGTCTGACTTTACCTCTTCCGCTGCTTTTAAAATATCTGCTTCGAAGGCTTTTGGCGAGGCCGGAATTCGGCATGAAGAGGTTGACCATTTGATGATATATGACGCTTTTGCTCATCTGCCGATATATGGGTTGGAAGACCTCGGGTTCCTTGGTAGAGGTGACGCAGGTGCATTTATAGCAGAAGGGAATACTTCACCGGGAGGCATATTACCAATGAATACAAATGGGGGTGGGTTGTCTTACACACACACTGGGATGTATGGCATGTTTGCAATTCAGGAATCTGTCCGACAGATAAGAGGTGAAGCCTCTCATCAGGTAGATGACGTACAGATATCATTTTGTCAGGGCGTGGGAGGAATGTTTATGGCTGCAGGATCTTTGATTTTTACTAACCAATTTCCTGGCAATAGAGATATAAACTAGGTTGGTGCAACCATTTATCAGATGAACCTTTGGCTATTGATCCATACCAATTTAAGGAATACCATTTACTTCTGGTCTTTGTGCCAATGTTTTGCATTTAAGTAAGGAGCACCATATGTCGCTAAACTTTGATTCATTATTCGTCAGTGATATTCCGGCAGGTGGACGTGTTAGTCCTGTCAAAAGAGGCAAATATGATTTCGCCGTAGCTTATCCTGATCCCGTGTCTTTGCCTCATGATCATATTGTTGAAAGTGTCTCTGAGGCCCTTGCCGAGAGTGGGGCTGATTTGGCGATATATCCTCACCCTCAAGGGAATACTGCATTGCGGCAATATGTGTCGGAGAAAATCGCGCGAGATAGAGGTATCAGAGTGGGAGTGGACGATATAATTTTGGGAAACGGTTCCGGCCATCCAATTGAACTTTTATGTAGGGTTCTGATTGATCCCGGAGATGTGGTCATCACTGATGATTTTGTGTATGGAGGTACTTTAAACAATCTTCGAAAGCAGTTCGCGGATGTTAGAGGAGTAGAGTCTGATGAAGGGGGGATGGACCCAGAGGCGTTGGAGGCGGCAATAGTCACTGCAAAATCGCAGGGCAAGTTGCCCAAATTTGTATACTTAATCGCGACCTTTCAGAATCCTCAGGGTTGGACATTGTCTGAGCAACGCCGGAAGGACATTCTAACGGTTACCCAGAAATATGGAGTTCCGATTTTGGAAGACGATTGTTATGCTGATAACAGATATGACGGAGAGTCTGAGACGTCAATATTTAATCTAGATGATACTGATAGTGTTATGTACGTCGGATCGTTCTCGAAGATAATATCTCCGGGTATGAGCCTAGGATATATGACTGCTCCACCCTCAGTATTAGACAAGGTGATGGGGATTAAGACAGGCCAAAGAGTGAGCGAGTTTACTGCTATGGTTGTTGAAAAATATGCAAGAAAATATCTCGACTCACATATTGAAAAGATAAATAGTATACAGAGAGGCAAACGTGACGCTATGCTTGCCGCGTTGGGAGAAAATTTCGGAACAAGTGCTGAATGGAGCGACCCTAGCGGTGGACTTTACATTTGGATGAAGCTCAAAGAGGGTGTTGATATGGTGGAACTACATCGGAAGGCACTGGATGAAATAGATGTTGGAGTGCATCCTGGAACGAATTACTCTCCGGATGGTACCAATGGAAAAAATTATTTAAGACTTTGTTTTGGCTACAATAGTTCCGAAGAAATTAACACAGGTATTTCCCTGTTGTCTGAGTTTTTGACCAAGGAAGGTGCACTTGACTAAGACAAGTATAGGGTGGGCGCTCCATTAGTTTCTGCTGAATTTCAGCGTCAGTTCCATTTTTGTTTTGGATAAGATCTTTTGGTTTTCAGAGTTCATGAAATTCGTACAGTTTAGAAGTCTACCAATGACGGAATCGGTTTCCAATATTTTTTGCTGCTCTGAGACGGGTTGTTGTAATAATTGCGCCATGAAAAATGACAAATCAACTGGGTTTTTAGGTACTGATGACACAGGGTTTCTGACCCATCCTTCTTGAAGAGCCAATAGTGCTTGTAAATAATCGGTTGTCGACTGTGTCGCTGCGCATAAGATTTGACTGTTGATTTCTTCGCCAACCGGTTCGTTCTCAGTATTTACTCTGGCAATCATGTAAGGATCATCTGAAATGATTTCCAGAATGGTGAACCTTTTGGTTCCTACTGAATTTACCAATAAACGGTCATTGGGAAGTTGGTTAATTGAAGTGATTTTCGCTATTGTTCCGACCGACCTTGGTATAGAGGGACCCCCGACTTCTTTTCCTTCTTTGATTAAAACAACACCAAAGTTTGAGTCTGAGTCTAAACAATCATTAATCATTTTGATATATCTGTTTTCAAATACTTGTAATGGGATAGTACCGCCCGGGAAAAGTACAGTATTTAGTGGGAATAAGGGTAGATCTCGAATATATTTGTTCAAAGCTCACCTGCATTCGTTTCAATCGAGTATATTAATAAAGTAGTGAGTCCGCAAATAGGCTGGGTTTTGCATAATGAATTCGAAAGTTTTCTGTTTTAACATTATCCTGCTATATTGTAATTAGGTTTCTGTCTAAATAGTTTAGAGAGACGGTGAAATAATATGAAAGAAGTTTTTGAAGAGGCTGTTTCTCGCTTAGATAATGGCGAGAACGTGGTAGTGGCAACTGTTGTTAGAACCAAAGGATCCACGCCTCAAAAACCTGGAGCCAAATTATTGGTAAGGCAAGATGGATCTGGTGCAGGGACGTTGGGTGGAGGATGTGTTGAAGGAGATATATGGTTTGCTGCCAAACAGCTAATGCAAGCCAAAGGAAATGCAGAATATAGAGAATATGAGCTGAATGAGGAATTGGCTGCTGACGACGGACTTGTCTGTGGTGGGACCATGTTTTTCCTTATAGATCCGGTGTATGGTCCAGGTGATTATTTGCCGTATGCGAAAGAGATCGATGCTGCTTATAGCGGTCAGGGAGCTGTGGCTTTGGCAACTATAGTTAGGTCGGCTCCGGATGGGGGATTACAGATTGGCAGCAAACTTTTCATACGGGAAGACGGTAGCACGGAAGGGGATCTGGGTGGAGAGGCTATCAACATGGATGCCATATTAAAAGCAAATCAGCTCATGATTCATGGTCAAAACGAATATGTGATTGATCAAAGCGGGGCAGAATATTTTATCGAGGCGTATACAACACCTCCTCAATTGGTTATATGTGGAGGAGGACATGTTTCAAGGGCCATATCTTCTTTAGCAAAGCCACTTGAGTTCAGGCTTTTTATCACTGATGATCGTGAGGAGTTTGCCAACTCTGAAAGATTTCCGGAGGCGGATATCATAATTTCGGAAAAACCTGAAGATGCTCTACCGAAACTCCCCATAAATAAGAACACATTCATAGTCGTTGCTACTAGAGGACATAGGTATGATAACTCAGCTTTGTTAGCAGCTGCGAAAACCGATGCCCGATACGTTGGTTTGATGGGGAGTAAGAGGAAGACTATCTTGATATATGAAGACTTGATGCGGTCTGACCTTACAATGGACAGGATAAGAGAAATACGTTCCCCCATCGGCCTTGATATAAGTGCTAGGACTCCTGAAGAAATAGCCATATCCATAATATCTGAGGTTCTAATGTTCAGGTTAGGCGGTAGTGGGGCACCTATGAAATTGGATGACAAACAAATTGATAGGATCTCAAGAAAAGTCTCTCGAGAATCCGTTGAGATCACATAGGATTTCCGCAGAAAAAATTTCAGCCGTTATAACGGTGGCCGGATATTCAAGCCGTATGGGAAGTTTGAAGGCGCTGTTGCCTTGGGATGGTACCAATTTGATTAATCATCATATCGGTAGTCTCAAAAGGGTAAAGTGTGATGAAATAATAGTTGTCACAGGCTATAAAGCATGCTTAGTTCAAGATGCCATTGAAGATCACGCAAATGTAAAACTTGTTCATAACTCCGACTATGCGAGCGGCAGAGTTTCAAGTATTAAGCAAGGTATATCTAAGATTTCTGATGACTATGACGCGATTTTGCTGATAGGAGTGGATCAACCCCGAAATTCAGATATATTATCTTCATTGATATACTCCCATTATCAGTCAGAGGCCCTGATAAGTTCTCCTCGTTTTGAAGGTAAGGGAGGTCATCCAGTCATATTTTCAGCCGGGTTGAAGTCCGAGTTATTGAAAATAACGGAGGAGCAAGAAGGATTGCGTGAGATATTTAATAAGCATCGTGCAGATATGAACGAGGTTATATTTGATGATCCACTAGTGAGACTTGACCTGAACAGTGATGATGATTACAAAATAGCCTATAAAAAATACTGTAAATAGTCCTTTACGTGCTTATTCTACCCATTTTGCAACCATATTTTCTAACTCCTGAGTAAGAAGGTCGTGTTTCTGCCCCAATTCAATAATTTTATCGACATTTGAAGTGTTGGTAGCTGATTGTAATTCTGATTCAACATCACTTATGTTCGATTCCAGTTCGTTGATAAGTGCTTCATAGTCTACAAGTTTCTCTGCGTTTCTTTTTGAGGCGGTTGTCTTTGTATTTTGTCGTTTCCGCTTAGGCGTATCAGTGACTTCTATTTTTTGTTTTTGAGATTCTTGCCCGAGGGTCGTATTTCGAGACTTTTGAGCTGCCCATTCAGAAAAATTTCCGTGAAAAGCTGATACCGTCGTGCCGTCAATGCTCCATATGTTATCGGCCAGAAAAGATATTAATTGTCTATCATGTGAAACGAATATGGTTGTACCTTCATATGCTTTTATCATTTGTTCTAGAGCTTCTCTACTCTTAATATCTAAATGTGTTGTAGGTTCATCTAGTATCAGTACATTGGGTTCTGTGATCAGAAGTCTAGCGAGAGCTAGTCGACCTCGTTCACCACCACTTAAGGTTTCGACTTTGTCGAAAATTTCGTCTCCGCTAAACAGGAATCTAGCTAAAAAGCTTCTGCCTTCCCCAATCGAAACATTTTTTATTTCTAGTAAAGCCTCCATAACAGTGAGATGCCCGGGTATTTCGTCTGATCCTTGTCTAAAATATCCTGTTTTCACATTGTGTCCGAGTCTGGTAGAACCTGATAGAGGAGGAGTTTCTCCAAGAATAGTTTTCAGAAGAGTAGTTTTACCGATCCCATTATTACCTATGATTGCAGTTGTACTGCCTCTGTGTATTTCAGTATCGGGTACCGTAAAAAGTTCTGTTGTTGACTCAGTTTTGAAACCGACTCTCAAGCTGTGAGTACTTAGGACTATCTCACCAGTTCGGCTGGCGTTGGAAGATCTGATATTTACAGAATCTTCTTTTGTTGGAGCTTGTAGTTTTTCAATTCTAGCTAATTTCCTGGCCCTACCCCTGGCCTCTTTTGATCTTTGCCCAGCGTGATATCTGGCAATAAAATGCTCTTCTTTTTTAATATATTCTTGCTGCTTAATATATTCTTTTTCTTGTCTCTCTTCTTCATCAGACTTTAATTGTTTGTATTTGCTGTAGTTTCCTGGGTACGATTTTAGACGAGTGTTTTCAAGGTCCCATACTTCTGTTGCCACCGCGTCGAGGAAAAATCTATCATGAGAAATCACAATGTATGCATTCAGAGAATTTTTTAGAAACATCTCGAGCCATTCAAGACCATTAAAATCTAGGTAATTGGTCGGTTCATCCAACACCAATAGATCTGGGTCAGTGAGTAAAGCTGTTGCGAGAGCCGCGCGTGTTCGTTCTCCTCCGCTAGCATCGGTTACAGAGGTCTCCATATTTGCATCAGTTAGCCCGACGCCTTGAACCACTCTCTCCATAAGATTGTAGTAATCATAGCCCCCTCTGGATTCATACTGGTCGACCAGAGAAGCATATTGGCGTTCAGCTTTTTTTTGATCATTTCCATTAGTCTGCTGTATTCGTAAAGCACTTTCAGCCATAGATTCTTCTAAGCGTATTAGATCTGCAAATGCTGTCATTACTTCTTCTCTGAGATTTCCTGAACCATTTTGTATCGCGGTTTGGGGGACATATCCTATTCGCAACCCTTCTGGTTTAAAAACTTCTCCTCCATGGAAATCTTGAAGTCCAAGTAAAACCCTTATAAATGAGGATTTGCCGCTGCCATTTGGCCCGACTATACCAATACGAGATTTTTCATTTACTTGCACAGTTATATTCGAAAATATTTCTTGATCTGCATAGTATAATTTCAGCTGGGATGCACCTAATAAAGCCATCTAGGCACCCAATATTTTGATTTCATTTGATTTATTATTTACCATCGTTGAAGAGTGTTATTTCGTGTTTTTCAATTTTGAAATCTGTACCCTACCTCTGTTATCTTTGAACTACTTTAAATCTTTTCATTTTTAGGAAATACATATTTGATTTTTGCTTTTAATAAATTACTTCATCATTCAGAACCAATAAACAGTGACCTCGTAGAGCTATTACAACACACATTAGAAGAGTTGTTTGGCTCTGAGTCAGGTTTGATGATTGGATTACTTACGATTTTGATTTTGATGGTTCCTGTAGCTATTTTTTTGTTTTATAAAGTGTTCATTAAATCATATGACAGTTAATATATGAATCATTCAGCCTCGCTACTCAGATTGTACAATTTAGTCTTACACCTTACTGCCTGAGGTTAAGCTAGGGCTTAGATGGGTATATCCCAAAGTGCATACCAATTGGAATGGGGCTCTATAGGTATTCCCATCCCAATAAATATGTCTCCCATGTCAATCTCTAGTTGGTTATCACGTGTTTGGTTTCCTGTAGGTATAAATGGGTAAAATTTCGCTGTTCTATAATTGCAGATCCAATAGACTGTGCTTCCTCTGAATTGCCCTTTAAAAACTGCTGCGATCATTCTTGCCCCAAGGCCGGCAATGAATATAGATTCACTAATTTGATCTACATCAGAAACCAAATTTTCAAATGTGTCATTACTAATCAATGTCCAGGCGGTTCCGTGTTTGTCTTTTTCAATTACTTCTATTGTTGATTGGGAAAGATTAATAGTATTCAATCTTTCATTCATCGATGCAGTCAAATTTTTAAAAAAATCATGATCGTTTGGGCTGATAAGTATTGCCGCTTGATTGTCAGGATGGACTTCAGTGTTAAGGTTTTGTTCTGTCACGAGATTTAAGATATTCAACAGGATATTTTGATCTGGGGAGGGATTATTTGAGAAATTAAAAAATGAACCAATGGCACTTAAGATACCTGCCATAAATTGTTATTGCCCTCTCATAAATCGGTCCATATTCATCAACCGCTCGATTCTAAGATCAGTAGGTGGGTGGCTTGACATCATTGCTGCCATTGTTTTGCCCTGCAAAGCAGGAATAATGAAGAAAGCATTTGCGTGTTCGATCTGCCTGAGATCTTTTTCAGGTATGAGGGCTATCTGACTACTTATTTTCCTCAAAGCCGATGCTAGGTGTCTTGGATTACCGGTTAGTTCCGCGCCAACTCGATCTGCTGCCAATTCCCGATACCGGGATAAGGCCCTGACTAGTAGTTGACTGACAAAATATATAACGATCACGCTGACATAGACGATCATCATTATGATCATCAACTGCCCCCCTCCACCATTGCTTCTTCCTCGACCACCGAAACCTCCGAACAGGCTCATCCAAAATAGCATTTGCATCAAAAATCCAGCCACCACTATGATCAAGCTAGCCCATGTCATTACCATCACATCTTTATTTTTCACATGCCCTAACTCATGTCCTAGGACAGCTTCTAATTCTTCATCATTAAGCTTATTTAACAGGCCTGTTGTAACCGCAACGGTGGCATGTTTCGGGCTTCGCCCTGTGGCAAAAGCATTCGGCGCTTCTGAATCCATTATTGCGATATTTTTTGGCTTCGGAATTCCAGCTGATTTCGATAACCTTTCTATCATGGAATGGAGTTTGGGGCGGTCCTTTGCTGTTACTACTTTTGACTTTGTGGCGGCCAACACAAGTTTGTCCGACATAAAATATTGAAAAAACACCATCACGATTCCAAATCCGAATATGAGGTAAGGGTTGATTCCGGCCCAAAACAATATGCCGATCAAAGCGACATAGGCTAAAGCAAGCATTATTACTGTGAGCACCATTCTTGCTGTTAGCCCATGGTCGCGTTTCATGTAAGGTCCATTCTAAATTGCCAACTTTTTAAGGTTACTGTTTCAATGCTTATATTATACTCATTAAATCGGGATATTTTTATCTGCATATTGTTGTTCAGATAACGCATTAGAAAATTTTACCTCCTTTAATAAAGGTGAGACATGTGGATAACAAAAGGTCAAGATAGGGCCATAAGAATAATTAAGTCGGCTATTGAGACAGATCGAGTTTCTCATGCTTACCTTGTTTCCGGGCCAGAACATGTGGGGAAAACCACTTTTGCTTTTGATATGGCGCGTGCTGTGAATTGTCAGAGTGATGATGAAGAGTCAGTTCCATGTGGAGATTGCCGTCAGTGTAAACGTATATTATCTTTTGTACACACTGATGTTTTTTTTTACGGCGTGCAACCTACGAAATCAAATTCCGATGTTTTGTCACAGATGGTTACTATAGATAGCTTGAGGGACGATTTTATCAGTCAGGTTCATAAAAAGCCCTTTGAGGGTAAAGCGAGAGTTTTTATAATATCTGCTGTGGAGAAAATGAGATCTGAACAGGCAAATGTAATTTTGAAGACTCTGGAGGAACCTCCAGACGACACGGTAATAATTTTATTGTCAGAACAAATTGATGGAATAATTGAGACCATAGTTTCCAGATGCCAATCAATAACTCTAGATCCTGTATCGAATGACTTGGCCGAAAAATATATTGAGGAATATTGGCCAGGTTTTGAAACATATAGTTCTACAGAACTCGCCCGACTTTCTAAAGGGCGAATAGGTTGGATAAACAATGCTGTATCTGATGAAACCGTTATGGTTTCCCGGGGTGAACTCCTGAATATCTATGAAGCAATGGTGGGTAATAGTATTGATGAGCGACTAGACGTATCATCCAAACTAAGTGACAGGTTTCGAAAAAGTCATAACTCAGGGAAGGAGGAATTAGATGTGTGGATGACGTTGTGGAGAGATATGCTTCTTATCAAAAGTGGTCGAGTTAATGAAGTAGCTAACATATCCCGAAGAGAAATTTTGGAAAGGATATCCGCCAAATTGTCAGTAGTTGAAATAACTGACTCAATAAAACTTATTTCTATTTTTGCAACCCATCTGAATCAGAACATCAGTCCAAGGTTGGCACTGGACAACTTAATGCTTAAATTACCGCAATCTTTGTAGGCGTTACTCGAATGGTCGTTAAGTTAGATTAATGGGTTAATTTTCCCAAGGTATAAAGGGTTTCCAGTCATGTTCTATGTTTCTGTGATAGAACATGTAATATGGATTTGGTTTTGGTGATGAAGGGGTCGAAAGTAAGGTCATGGACGTTTCAGACAAAAGGTTCTCTGCTTTTTTGTGGTTGCATGGAACGCATGCACTGACTACATTATCCCACTGGTGGCTTCCCCCACGACATCTCGGAACAATGTGGTCAATGGTTAATTTACGAGTGGGAGTTCCGCAATATTGGCACGTGAAATTGTCTCTGTAGAATAGAGCTCTACGGGACAGGCGCCTTCTAACAAGAGGTTTTTTTACCATATAAAACAACCTGACAACTGAAGGGATTTCAAAGACTGAAGTAGCCCCTGTAATCTCACCTACTCCGGCAACTATAACTTCAGCCTTTCCTTTGCTCATAAGTACGATTGCTCGGCGAGCGCTACAAACGTTTAGTGGCTGATAATTCTGGTTCAACAGAAGAACAGGAGAGTCTATGGATTTCGTCAGTGCAGTCGTCATCACATTAGGTTCGACCTTTGTAGTCCAATATTTTCAATGGAGCCATATATTGTGAAGGGACAATTTGAAAAACGTTTGACGGTAATGTAGTTAACACTTTTATAAATACAATGGCAGACTTTGAATCAATTAAAGTCTTTTCTGAAAAATCGCGGGTACTTTCGATTTTGTTACTGATTTGAGCGGAATCTATTTTTGTTGAGCTGGACAAATCAAATGAAAGATTTAGGTCATAAGTAAACCTGGCTAGCCCGCAGATCAATATAGAAGTGGCCAAGATTCCTATTATCAGGCCTATAAACAGTCCACCAACTCTATTCATCCCAACAGTGACAACGTCAATTATAAAAGTTGCTGGACGTATCAGCTTCGTCACTGCTCTAACCACGACGATCGATGTCCCCAGAACTAATACATAGCACAATGTGGATACAATGGTAGATAGGGAAGCGTTACTTTCAAAGATATGCGCGACTAGTAGTGAAGCGTATCCACTTAGGGACCAACTAATGAGAAGACCTATTCCGTAGAGAGCGGTATTAAAGAGTCCGGTCTTCCCTCCCCAGACAATGCAAACCAGTATTAAGGCGACTATCACTACATCTAACCAATTCACATTTATTCCTCTACCTTTGATTTATATTGTTTCCAAGGTTTGAACGTTGAACGAAGGTTTTTGGCTTTGCTATTCTGCAGGTGCAGGATTGATAAGATCCTTCCCCAATGATATAGGTATCAGTCTCTCTAATTCTTCCAGACTCCAAGGCTCATTTTTATGTATGCTTTTTACCACGTGCCTCGGGGAATATAACGATAATTCCCAGCCACTGGTTCCAAAGACTTGTCCTGTTATCCCGTTTGCTGCCTCACTGCAAAGATATACAACTTTAGGGGCATTGTTGGCTGGGTCTCGATATTCAGGAGGCGGGTCCAAGGAAACTTTAGGAACGTTTTGCCCGACTTGAGCTCTTTGGGTTTGTCTTAAGTCTGTGGTACTTTGTGGGATTGAATCTGTCATTCTTGTTGAGCCACCAGGATATACTGCATTGATCATAATTCCATGTGGTTGGAGTTCTTTGGATACAGCCCTTGTGAACCCAACCATACCTTCCTTGGCAGCTGCATAATTGGCTTGTCCTGAAGCTCCTAATCCTGACCCTGAGGAAAATAGAACTATTCGTCCATAGTTTCCTTCAATCATGTGCGGTGCCACATTTCGGACCATATTAAAAGCCCCATAAAGATGGACTTGAAGTACTGCATCCCATTCCGCTTCAGTCATATTGAAAATCATCCTGTCTCTTAATATGCCAGCAGGGTGACACAAAATGTCTATTCGCCCATAGTGGTTCAATGCTGTTCCCACAATTTTTTCTGCTGACTCGAACTCCGCCACTGAATCATAAGATGCAACAGCTTCCCCTCCTTCAGAAATTATTTCATTTACCACCTGATCTGCTGGTGTACCAGAGTCACCAGTTCCGTCAAGAGCTGCACCTACGTCATTTACTACCACCTTAGCTCCGTCGCGGGCGAGCCATAACGCCACCTCACGTCCTATGCCTCTCCCTCCACCTGTTACTATGGCTACACGAT
>Ga0310344_10002118_pt1 | contig 14954 bp, 13 predicted proteins | sample HC15DNA20200_MG_FD_203801 | JGI IMG/M metagenome (GOLD analysis project Ga0310344, IMG submission 203801) | Marine microbial communities from station ALOHA, North Pacific Subtropical Gyre - HC15-DNA-20-200_MG | ecosystem: Environmental > Aquatic > Marine > Oceanic | place: Pacific Ocean: North... | reverse complement strand
AAAGGAGAAAACTAACCGTCTTCTTTCGGTTCTTGAGCACCGGACTCAACAAAAGCAGCATGCAGTGCACGAACCCCTAGCTCCGTGTACTTCTCTTCAACCGCTACAGAAATCTTTATTTCGCTAGTTGTTATCAACTGAATATTAATACCTTCATCCGCCAGAACTTGAAACATTTTCGCAGCGACACCCGCGTGATCTCTCATACCAACTCCAACAACAGAAAGTTTCGCGATTCCCGAATCACCTTCTACGCCATGAGTTCCGATATTCGATGAATTCGATTCAATTAACGATAGAGCCTTCTTATAATCGGATCTTCCTACGGTAAAAGTGACATCCGTTGTCCCTTCATCGCTCACATTCTGGACAATCATATCGACCACTATCCCCGCCTCAGACAACGGTGTGAAAATGCGGGCTGCGGCCCCCGGCGCATCGGCGACTCCTCGTACACGGATCTTCGCTTCATTTCGATTATAGGTAACACCAGAAACCATCAATCTCTCCAACACTTCCTCCTCCCTTACTACCCAAGTACCTTCTTCAGATACAAAAGTAGATCGCACGTGAATCGGTAACCCATATTGCATTGCAAATTTAACAGAACGAATTTGCAATACTTTTGTACCAAGACTCGCCATTTCTAGCATTTCTTCATAAGACACCCGGTTCAACTTTCGAGCGCTCGGCACCAAATTTGGATCCGCTGTGTAAACACCCTCAACATCCGTAAAAATTTCACAAACATCAGCCTTTAGAGCTGCCCCTACTGCCACTGCCGACGTGTCGGAGCCACCTCTACCTAATGTCGTAATATTCCCTTCACTATCAACTCCCTGAAATCCTGCGACCACAGCCACTTCACCACGGGACAGAATCTCATTAAGGGCTTTAGTTTCGATTTCTAAAATTCGAGCCCTATTATGCTGGCCATCGGTAAGCATTCCTAATTGCGGGCCCGTCAAAGACCTCGCGGCCTGTCCTTGGCTTCTTAGATACATTGAAATAAGCGCAACTGTCTGCTGCTCACCTGTGGCTAGAAGTGCATCTAATTCTCTTGGGTCGGGATTTTCACCCCCTAACTCGGCGCCTAAAGCAAGCAAGCGATCTGTAACACCCGACATAGCGGACACGACGACAACAACTTGATTTCCTTGTTTGATACTCTCTAACACCCGGGACGCGGCTTTCTTTATACGCTCTGGATCGGCTACGCTAGTACCTCCAAACTTTTGAACAACTAAGCCCACACATATACTCCTAGACTTGAATGGTCAGCTCTGAGCGGCTCTTCTCAATCAACAGGGAACTTATAGAGCCGGTCGCCGAGACTCTTATCCCACGCTCGTTTTCGTCTTCGCCTCTAGAGAACACTACTTTCAAGTGGTCTTCAGGAAGTGCATCAGCTACGCGATCACCCCATTCCACTAAAGTTATCGCTCCTGGCCCAATCCAATCCAGAAAACCCGCGTTCTCAAGCTCCGTTCGGCTCTCAATGCGATAGAGATCTGCATGAATTAGTCTAAGACTAGTAGTCAACTCGTACTCATTTGCAATTACAAACGTAGGGCTAGTAATTGAATCCATCGACAACCCAAGAGCGCAAGCAAATCCCTTCACAAAAACTGTCTTCCCTACACCCAGTTCACCGATTAAGCTGATAAGCAAAGGAGGTTTTTCTAGAACCGATCCCAACACATAACCGATCCGCAATGTATCCTCAGGACTCCGGGAAGGCAACGACACCACGTGACAAGTCAACTTTTTTCTCCTTTCGCTCATTCAGAATCCCCATGGCATTCGGTATCGCCTCCGCCAATTTCCCGGCTCTTATTCCAACTGATCCAACTTCTTGGCTTAATTGATCGCCACAAATACCGTGAATATATGCTCCTAGCACCGCCGATTTCAAACCTTCCAGCCCTTGAGCTAAAAGACCTGCTACAACCCCTGCCAAAACATCCCCTGTGCCAGCTGTCGATAATATCGGGCCACCACTCCAATTGAACCAAACAGGGTTAGCAGAAGTAGCGATCAGTGAAGTAGCACCCTTTAGAAGTACAATGGCGTTATAGTTACTTGCTATTTCGCGGGCGGACTCCACACGACGCGAGTTTATCTCCTCGATAGAAGTTCCGAGCAGCGCAGCAGCCTCGCCAGGATGAGGAGTAAGGATGCTCATTTCATTTCTAGCACGTATGCATTCGGGTTCCATCGCAATCGCATGTAAGGCATCCGCATCGAAAACTGCAGGCACGCCTATATTCCTTGCCAAAGATTGAACAAGACTAGCCGACGCGCCTCCTCTACCTAAGCCTGGCCCTACGAGCAAAGCACTCCATCGGTTCTGCTCCGCTAAAATATTTACATGGCTTCCGGCATCAAAGTTCCCATCTGCATCTTCCGCCAAAGAAATCGTCATGGCTTCGCAGCAAGAACTGGAAACGCTGCTCAATCCTCCCGCACCACAACCAACGGTAACAAGCCCCGCGCCTATCCCAAAGGCACCCTTTGCAGCTAAAATGGCTGCGCCAATTTTCCCCTTGCCACCGCCTACGACCAACACGTGTCCATAATCACCTTTGTGCCCGTCTGGAGTTCTTTTAGGCAGCCAGCTTCGTGCGCCCGCGGACGTAAGCAACTGTCCCTCCGGTGGAATCGGCGAACAAACTTGCGACAATCCGATATTTCCTACTTTGATTTCGCCTGCATGCGCCTTCCCCGGATGTACCAGAAGACCGACCTTGGGAAGCGTCAAGCAAATCGTCTCGTCAGCAATTACAGCCTCACCCCATTTTCTTCCTGAGGAAGCATCAATACCGGAAGGAAGATCAACAGCCACGATCCGACAACTTGACTTGACTCTATTTATGGCACTAATAGCTCTTGCGAAAAGACCGGAACAGGAACGCTTCGTTCCTGTTCCTAGCAAGGCGTCAACTATTACAGTGCTTCCGTCAAATGAAAACTTTGAAGATCTCCTAACACCCGCCAAAATTGCTCTATCTTTATTCAACGCGACGAGAGGAGTACTCGCCACTCCCTTATCCGCAACGTCTAAAACCTGAACCGTGACACCGCGAGCCAGCAAATGTCGAGCTGCTACCCAACCATCTCCTCCGTTATTACCAGTGCCGACTACTACCGTTACTAGATGATTGGGAGAAAGGCCCTTTTCAACACAATCAGCCACTACCCGTCCTGCGTTTTCCATCAAAAGATCTGCTGGTATCCCAGTAGAAATGGAAGCTTTCTCTTCAATCAAGGACATTGTTTTTCCGGAAACAACGTCCCATGCTCCTAAATCAAGAACATCATGTTTGGAAACTGAAGACACTTTCTACCTATCCTGTTTATCTTGCAGAAATGAAAAACGTCACATTAGTTGTCCACGGAACTTGATCCAAGCTCAACGTGAAGTAGCGAAGCCAAACTGTCTGCAAATTTCTCAATAGTCGCCTGATCCTCGCCTTCTATCATAATACGCGCCTTTAATTCTGTTCCGCTATAACGAACGATAATCCTTCCTGTTTTCGCTAATTCGCCCTCTATTTTTCGAAGTTCTTCTGAAAATTTCCCTAGTTCAGCGAATGGTTTCCGCTCGGTCACATCTAAATTGACGAGCACTTGCGGGAACCTTTGAAACTTACTCACCAACTCCGAAAGGGTGCGGCCCGACCGGATCGTAATCGCTAATGCCTGCAAGGCAGTAAGAAGTCCATCACCAGTCGTATTTTGATCAAGAAAGATGATATGTCCGGATTGCTCGCCCCCGAGGTTTGTTCCCTTCGACCGCATTTCTTCCACCACATAACGATCTCCAACGCCCGTTCGGGCGAGAGATACCCCCAGGCCCTGTAGGTACTTCTCAAGTCCCAAATTACTCATAGTCGTAGCCACGACCAGAGGAGTTTTGAGCACCTTCCTCTTGCTCATGTCTTCAGCGAACATGCTAAGCATTTCGTCGCCATCGATGAGGTCACCCTTCTCTGAAACAAGAAGGCATCTATCCGCATCCCCGTCTAACGCTATACCAATATCGGCGCCGCTGGAACGAACTGCCTCAGAAAGCGCTCTCACATCGGTCGAACCGCAGTTTTCATTTATATTGCGCCCATCGGGCCGCGTCCCCAATGTGATCAAGTCCGCACCTAGTTCACTCAGAACTGTCGGTCCAACTTTATACGCGGCTCCATTCGCGCAGTCTAAGACAACTCGAAGCCCCCTCAACGTCATATCAATTGGAAATTTTTCCTTTAAAAAAACACCATAACGCCCAGCAGCATCCTCAATTCTTTTGGCCCTTCCAATCTTTTCAGAAGAAACTCGATAACTTTCAAAAGTACGGTTTCTTATACTTTCTTCCATTTTTATTTCAAGGTTATCGCGAAGTTTAAATCCATCACGTGCGAAGAATTTTATTCCGTTGTCTTGATAAATATTGTGGCTGGCAGAAATCATAACTCCTGCATCGCAACGCAAATCTCTCGTAAGGAAGGCCAGGCCTGGTGTCGGAATTGGGCCCGTTTGAATTACATTAGAACCCATCGAGCACATCCCGGCTGCTAGAGCGTCTTCGAACATATACCCTGAGAGCCGAGTGTCTTTGCCAATCACAATCGATCGTGCGCTATCACGGTGGCCCCCAAACAGGTGTGCTACTGCTTGCCCTAGCGCTAGAGCAATTTCCGGTGTCATTGGGTACACGTTCGCTAATCCTCTAACTCCATCGGTCCCAAAAAGCGAACTTCCGAACTTTAGATACTCACTAGTCATCGACTTTGTTCTCGTAACCCGAACTTTTCTCGTTTGGAACAATCTTCACCGATAGCCGAATGCCAGTAGGCTCCTCAAGCCAGACATAACGCCCCCCCAAGGACAATCGAACATCTCGATTGATGTCCTCTTCAGCTCCATCAATAACTACAGTCTCGGTAACCGCTTCACGCATTCTTAAAACTTCTGACCTAGCTCCCGTTATTCTCACGGTCGCAGGGGTAACAAAATATTTACTAATCGTGAAACCAGGAGCCGGCTTACCCTCAATATCTGCCCTAATTCTCACGGTCCTGCTCCCTTTTCTGGCCAAATTGAACTCGACTCGCGATGGGGAGCGGCTGACAATCCTCGCTCCTCGCGGTAAATCGAAACCGCTTAGATCCACTTCCTTTGTTGATTCACCCACCTGAGCACCCGCTACATCCACCTCGTACACTCGATCACCGGCACCAAAATTTCTTAACTGCGCCCGAGAACCACTGATCCGAACGTTCACTTGATCGGCGCTAAGACCTGTTACAACCAAATCTTGCGGAACTCCTCTGAGGACAACCGGGATATCAAATCCCCTCTCAATGGACGAGGAAGTATTTGCTACACCCCACAAAAGGATTGCCAGTCCCAAAGCCAAAAACTTCAAAGGCATATTTGCCATAACGGTGCGCATAATCAAGAAAGCCTACTGTCCTTAGATGAAGAAGAGGAACCGGATCCCTCGCTAATTGGTAGCGTTTCTTCTGTTAGCGTAGATAGATTGGACTCACGAGCCAACACCTCCCTTAGACGCTCTCGCAACCGCGGTGGATCGAGCTCCATCGTGAGATCTCCGCTAAATGCAAGAGAGAACGAGCCTCTTTCTTCCGACACGACCACGACAACCGCATCGGTCTCTTCTGTCAAGCCGAGTGCTGCTCTGTGCCTAGTCCCTAACTCAGGCGGTAAATTCGATCTTAAGGTCAGCGGGAGAATGCAACCAGCGTATGTAACCCTACCCCGGTGCACGATCGCACCACCATCGTGGAGAGGAGACGAAGGCTGAAAAATTGAGTATAGAAGCTCCTCGCTCAACGTTGCGTCAATCGCCACCCCTATCTCTATGAGTTCCTCAAGACGATTCTCTCTTTCGATAACGATCAGTGCTCCAATCCGTCGCTCCCCCATTTGTTGCGCAGCACGAACTATTTCCTCCACGTGAAAAAAGTCCGCCTGTCCTGCTCTACCAAAAAATACTCCCCTACCAACTCGTGCCAAGGCTCGTCGTATTTCCGGGGCGAACAAAACGATAATTATGAAAACGCCATAACCAAGAAATGTATCCAAGATCCAAAGTGTTGTGGTGAGTTGCAGCACCTCGGCTAAAAGCCTCAAAGCCACAAGCGCAAGAATACCCCCGACTACTTGCACGGCGCGAGTACCTCGCAGCAGAGCGCAAACCCAATAAACCGCTACTACCACGATGGAAATGTCTATGCTGTCCCATATAGGATCGTAATTGGCTTCGAAGAACCAGACCAATTGATCAACTAAACTTCCAAAACCGGCCACCACTCCACCCATCACATTAGTCTTCGAGCGCTTCTCAACGCGCCTATCAGGTTCTTCATTTGAACAGCTTCTGCTACGGCATGAACTCGAATGATTGTCGCACCTAGAAACAACGCGACCGCACCAGCCACATGACTTAAGAAATCACGCGCGATCGGTCCCCCTGAAACGAATTCCCCCAAAAAAGCTTTCCGTGAAATTCCAAAAAGAATTGCCACTTCGCAAGGCAACCTAGACCTCAAAAGATCGGCATTCGCGATCAGTTCTAGATTCTGTGCAAAAGTCTTTCCGAATCCAATGCCGGGATCAAGGCAGATAGAGCTGTGGGGAATACCAACGGTTCGCGCTTTTTCATAAGAACACGAAAGCTCGCGCGCAACTTCGGACAACAGATCTTTAAATTTTATATTATCCTGCATAGACTGAGGCTCATCGCGTAAATGACCAAGGATTACACCTTTAGCGCGCCTGCATATTTCAGGAAGGTCCAGGTCATGCCTAAATCCTGACACATCATTTACTATGGCTGCCCCGGCATCTAGAGCTGCGGAAGCTACCAAAGCCTTACGAGTATCTATCGAAATCACGAAGTCGAATCTTTTGGTGAGCGCTTCAACGGCTGGCAGGACTCGCTCAATCTCTCGGCCTACACTGACCGCCTCCGCTCCTGGCCTCGTCGATTCTCCTCCAATATCTAAAATATCAACCTTGCTTGCGATTAGCTTCGAAGCTTTATCTACAACTTTATCTATATCGGGTCTCTCACTCGGTAAAAGCAACGTTGCTGAATCGGAAAAAGAGTCAGGTGTTAGATTAAGCACTCCCATTACCGTCAATTTGTTGTGAGGAAATACTTGCTCTCGCCTAGAATCCTCCCTGTCACCTGACATCAGCTTACTATCGGCTCCGGATCAGACAGAGCAACTTCGTCATGTGAGTCATCGGGTAAAATATCGTCCGAAGATTCTGACGAATCTTCCGTAATCGGAGGAGGAGGTAGGGGTGCGAGCTCTCGCCCCTCGAGTAAAATTTGCAGATCTTTTCCCTCAAGCGTTTCTCTCTCAAGAAGGGAGTCCACGATTTTATCCAAAACTTCGCGATGATTTTCAAGATCCTGTTTAGCTAAGTTGTAGTTCTCGGTGAGGAGGCTACTCACGGCTGCATCGATTTGCCTAGCTGTCTCTTCACTGTAATCTTTCCTCTGCGCGAAATCTCTCCCTAGGAACACATCACCACCTTCATCTGAATAAGAGACTGGACCTAGCTCCTCGCTCATGCCGTACTTACAAATCATCTCGCGCGCAAGGGAAGTCGCTTGCTGCAAATCATTAGACGCGCCGGTGGAAAAATGGTCAAAAACTAGATCCTCTGCAGCCCGACCCCCCATTGCATGCCTAATCATTGCTACAAGCTGCCTACGTGTCTGGCTGTACCTATCCTCTACGGGAAGAGTCTGAGTTACCCCGAGAGCCATTCCCCGCGGTATGATGGTAACTTTGTGCACCGGATCGGAATCTGGATTTAACATCGCCACTAGTGCGTGTCCCGCCTCATGATATGCAGTCACTCGCTTATCTTCGTCGCTCATGATCATGCTTCTTCGTTCCGCACCAAGTAGCACCTTATCCTTTGCCATTTCGAAATCGTTCATTTCTACACGCTGAGCATCTCGGCGAGCGGCAAGAAGAGCAGCCTCATTCACTAAATTTCTTAAATCAGCTCCAACGAAACCCGGAGTACCACGTGCCAGAATGGCTAAGTCGACGTTATCAGACAACGGAACGCGCTTTGTGTGAACTTTTAGAATCGCATCACGACCCCTTAAATCCGGTCTTGGCACCACTACTCGTCGATCGAAACGCCCAGGCCTAAGCAAAGCGGGATCCAACACGTCAGGACGATTGGTTGCCGCAATAAGAATGACCCCATCGTTACTCTCAAAACCATCCATTTCGACGAGCAATTGGTTTAGAGTCTGTTCTCGTTCGTCATGGCCACCGCCTAATCCTGCTCCTCGATGGCGGCCCACTGCGTCGATTTCATCGATAAAAATTATGCAGGGAGCATTCTTTTTCCCCTGAAGAAAGAGGTCTCTAACTCTCGATGCTCCAACCCCCACAAACATCTCGACAAAATCTGAGCCTGAAATTGAAAAAAACGGTACACCTGCCTCCCCAGCAACAGCACGTGCAAGCAAAGTTTTTCCTGTCCCCGGAGTTCCTACTAACAACACGCCCTTGGGAATTCTTCCACCAAGCCTCGTGAACTTTTTAGGGTCGCGAAGGAAAGCGATGATCTCTTCTAACTCTGCTTTAGATTCTTCGACGCCAGCAACATCGTCAAAGGTTACTCGATGTTGGTTTTCAGTAAGAAGTCGCGCTTTCGACTTCCCAAAACTCATTGCCTTTCCTCCACCTCCCTGCATTTGCCGGACGAAGAAAACCCACAAACCGACAAGAATCAAAAATGGTATCCACCAAACAAGCATTTGTTGCCAGACTGATGGTTCTTGGGCTGGTTTCGCCGTAATATGGATATTGCGTTCTTCAAGTTTATCCAAAAGCTCCTGTGTCATTGCTGGAACAAATGTTCGAAAGTCTTTACCTTCACTCATGACGCCATTTACATGGCCTTCTTCGATCGTCACCTCTCGAACTGACCCCTCATCCACTTTTGCAATAAACTCTGAATAGGAAATTTCGGCAGGAGTTGTCCTCCCCTGCCTAAGGACGCTTACAAGGAGAAGAATCATGACAAGAAGGACAAACCACAAAGCCATGTTTTTATAGAATTGACTATTCATTTTCGTCCCTCTCCTCTCCGCCAGCAACTTGGCGCATCTCTTATTTCGTGAGCCAAAGGTCTAGGAATCAAGATTACTTACTCTGCTGCCAAACCGCCTTACCTGCTCCCTTAAAAATTGCAGAACGCTCTTTAATTTCAAGAGCCCAGAACACCTCTAATCAACCCTCATTCGCATTTCTGAAGCAGATACCGCGATCGTTCTTCTCCATTTTCCAACCCAGAGGAAATTCGACAATTTTGCCTCGTGAGCCATCTCGAAGGAAGTTGATTGCCCTCGTCACATGAACCCTCGTCAACTCTCTCGATATTCCTGCCTCTTCGAAAAGCTTCGCCACAAGCCTCGTCGCAAGAGAGTCGTGCAATTCTTTAAAGCCAATAGAATCGATAACGAAACCATCGAAAGCCGATCGTCTTACGAGTTCGAAGTACGCCTCGCCTACCTTCACTTCAAAATATTCCCTGTCGGATCCTTGCAAATCTCCAAATCGTCCTAACGCTCGAACGAGTTGAGGATTAAAAGCATTAGCCAAATCAGGTAGCCACTTCTCTCTCAACAGGTTTCGTGTAAAACGCATGTCTCGATTGGAAGAATCCTCTCTCCACTGCAGTCCATTCGATACCGCATATTCTTCAATATCTTCTTTTAAGACACCGAGCAGCGGTCTTAAGATCCTTCCTTTTTTTGACATCTTGGTCATCCCTCTAAGGCTATCTGGAGATGTTCCACGCAAAAGTCGCAACAAAATCGTCTCAGCCTGGTCATTAGCATGCTGGGCGAAAACCAAGCGAGCCCCGATAGCTGAGGCCATCTCATTCAGTGCATCGTGCCTGCAATCTCTAGCCGCCTCTTCCGAGCTCGACCTCAACCTTCCCGTTTCGCGAAGACGACGCACCTCCGGATACACATTAGCGAACTCTACGTTGACCCTTAATCTTTGAGCAAGCTCCAAAACAAAGGCTTCATCCTCCTCTGATTCATTTCCTCGCAGATGATGGTTAACGTGAGCGAGGGTCATGTTTTCTACCATGCCTGGGAGTCGGCTCAGGCAGTGACCCAAGACAGTGGAATCCAGTCCTCCCGAAACTGCAACGAGAATTGGCTTCTGAAATAATTCGAAGCGAAAGGAATTACAAGCATCTTCTACTACCCTCGTCCCACTTAGAATTTTCGGAGGAGCATCAAATTTTTGCATGACTCTTACCCGATCCTGTGGCCTGCCATTAATGGAAGCACCTCCACAGTAATAAACAATATCCGGTGACCGAGAACCGATTGTACTCGGTCATCTCTCAGGCGAAGGCTTGAGCCTTTCAATCAATATAAAATTTGCCCGATTAACTCAGATTTAGGCCGAACCTAAAATTGTTACGACAGCTGCTGCCGGTCCGTTTCCTAGATCCCCTCCAGCATTCTCTGCCAAGCCGATACGAGCTCCTTCGACCTGCCTACGTCCGCCCCGAGATCTCAACTGCTCTGTAAGTTCCACCAGCTGAGCACAGCCGGTCGCCCCTATCGGATGTCCTTTGCTCACCAAACCGCCACTTGTATTGACGGGAAGTTTCCCTCCAAGTCGAGTTTCACCATCGGAAACCATCTGGACAGGGCCACCAAAAGCCTCAGCCACTCCAATGTCGCCAAGAATCGAAAATTCCGCAGGGCTCGCGGCATCATGCAACTCCACAACATCAACATCCTTCGGCCCCACACCAGCATCGTCGAATGCCTTTCTAGCCGCCCTAACGACAACGTCTCCTTCACCATCTCGCACACCTGATTGAATTGAGGTCGCCAGGACTCGCACAAAAGGCATTCCTTTTTGTTTCGCGTAATCCTCGCTACACAAAACTAAGGCCGCCGAACCGTCTCCGATTGGTGAGCACATTAAAAGAGTTAAAGGCCCCGCGATAGGCCGGCTCTCGAGCACTTCTTCAACCGATCGATCTTGGCGATACTGGGATTTTGGATTCAAACTGCCGTGGAAATGACTCTTCGAAGCTGCCATCGCAAAGTCACGTTGCGTCGCCCCGCTACGCTCCATATAAGATTTCGCCTCGTTTGCATAAATGTCCATAAACAGCGATCCAGCCCCTTCTGTTAAGACTTGTTCGCCGTGTTCCGCTACTAACTCTTCGACGTCTACTGCGCGAGCAAGGGCAACAAATGCCCTTTTCTTATCCTCGTGCGTCATTTTTTCGGAACCTATTGCCAAAGCTACATCGCACTGCTCCGCGGCAATCGAAAGCCACGCAATATGAAAAGCACTCGAGGCCGATGCACATGCGTTTTCCACGTTGAGCATCGGAACACCTTCGATTCCGGAGCCAGCCAGAGCGATCTGCGCGCGAATCATCTCTTGTCCCGTCAAAACGCCACCAGCAGCATTTCCAAAGGAAACTAGCTCGATATCCTTAGCCTCCACGCCAGCATCTTGAACAGCACCAAGGGCAGCTTCGGTTGATAGAGAACGCACATTTCGTTCAAGAAATTTCCCGAACTGCGTCATGTAAGCACCAGCGATAACGACGGAACGCATATAATTTCCTCCTAGATTAGGAAATGTTATAGCAAATGGCCTGAGAAGAACAGAAATCCCAAGTGATAGAAAGGAAGCTCGTAACTAAAAAGCGTTCTCCTCCGAAAAATTTCGCGTGTGCCCCGCCGCTTTCACTAGCGTTTCCATATATTTCAGTGGTTCGTCGGAATCTTCTGCTTCGATTGCCAAGCGCAAAAGCACTCTAAGATCACCTTTTAACCTGCTAAGAATGCTTGAAAATCTCACAAAATCACTTGAGTAGGTTCTCGCGAGTGCCAAGCAGGCATCGTTAAGCCGTAAATCCCGAATCCCTTCGTTTGACAAAAAACTGCCTACTAATGATTTTCGAAATCTCTCCTCCAATTCGTTTCTTTCTCTTTTTCGATCAAGCGGAGAGCGATTCTCCCGGTAGAGACCTATGACCTGCTCTCTAAATCTTGAAAGCTTTTGATCAAACCTTCTGCTTGTTTCTAGTCGCTCCTCAAAATGAGTAGCGACCTGGAAATGAGTCTCGAATTGCAGCATGGCCTCTTGACTAAAAAAGGTCGCAAAGCTCTCGTTAAAATCGGCATCCCCGTGAACAAAAACTGTTGCGTGTACTAGCTCATGGAGAACAGTTTGAACAAGTTCGTAATCTCCCAATCTTACCATTGGACCAGTAACGGGATCTTCAAACCAACCCAAAGTCGAGTACGCAGGCACGGAAAATAAGCACGTGTCATAACCTCGAGCCTCTAAACTGGTGGCTTCTCGTTGAGCCCTTTGTTGGTCAAAAAAACCCTTGTAAGGCAGAGCTCCTACTAAAGGAAACTTGAACTGGTGTTGTTCCATTGTATTACGCTTGGTAGCCATCACTGCGGTTATGATCCTGTCCCCAGGCCAATCGACGAATTGTCGATAACGTTTACCAACGTTAAGCCCAAGTTCATTTCCAAACTCAAGAACTTCTACGACCACACTAAGTCGATGCTTTACGCTTGAAGGCGTAGAGGGATCATCTATTACTTTCTGCAGGGATTCCCTTGCAAACAAAAGTCGGCTCTGACCTACGGCGAGATGCGTGTAGTAACATCCACCAGACACAATCAGGAATTGCAGCCCTATGATGAGCCTTAGCCAGAAGCTACTTCGTATTGAGATACACTTCTTTCGGGAAATCGTCGATGGAAGCTCGCCCTTGGAACACCTCGTCGCCGAGGCATACGAATTAGGAGCTGTTGGTTCCGAAGAACTTTCTTGTAGCGGTGACGGCGGCTCCACTCTTCGTATCTACTCTCCTCAAAGTAAGGCGCAGGCTATCGAAGCTCGCATTTTTCATCTTGAATTAGATGAAATCGCCTGGGTGTCTACTTATCCAGAACCGAAAGTTAACTGGGACGACCTTTCCAGGCAAAGACATGAGCCCATTACGGTTGCGAATCGGATAACAATCACGCCACCCTGGACTCGACCCAATAATAACGTCGCACATCCTGTTTTGGTAATTAATCCAGGGCAAGCCTTTGGTACTGGAGCTCACGAGTCCACAAAAGTCGTCATGAATTTAATGCTAACAGGGAGAAATACCCTGAAAGGAACCGCGGTACTGGACGTGGGCTGCGGAACGGGAGTCCTGGCGCTAACCGCACTTGCATGTGGCGCAAAAAAGGCGATTGCTTTCGATATCGACCGCCTTGCGATTTCTGCGACTTACGAAAACTGCGTGAAAAATTCTTACCAAAACTCGATCCTTGCATACTGCGGACCAATATCGGCGCTCCGGCCAAAACCTTTCGATCTGATTCTGGCAAATTTACTTAGAACAGAGCTGGAACCGATATTCAATTATCTTCAAAATTACCTGTCTACCAAGGGCAGGCTGATCCTTGGAGGCCTTCTAAAATCGGATTGGAACAAAGTTTCATCGCTCATAGAAGGTTGCAGTCTCGTTGTAAGCGACAGAAGGTACGAAATGGACCCGTCTGGAACTATCTGGATGGGACTTGTTTTAACGAAGACGCCTAAGTTTGAAAACTAGTGCGCCTAAGTAAAAACCCTTTGTTACCGTGCTAACCTAATTTAGGGATGAGGGATTAACTCCAACATGATCATCGGACTTTCAGGTCGAAATGGGGCAGGCAAAAGCGCTGCCGTTGAGTTCCTTAGAGAGCGTAGCTTCCAGGTTCACTCCCTATCGGACGTACTGAGGGAAGAACTCAGCTCTCGGGGAGAAGTCGAAGATCGAGAAGCAATGATAGCTCTGGGCAATGAACTGAGAAATCAAGGAGGACCTGGGATTTTAGCCGAACGGATTAAAGATCGACTAGGGGTTAGCCAAAATCATGTCATCGACTCGATCCGCCATCCTATGGAAGTAGGTGTATTCAAGAAAATGTCTGACGACTTTCGCCTCATCTGGATCGATGCCCCTCTTAATGTTCGGTTTGAGCGGATTAGAAGCCGTAAACGAATCGGCGACCCGGAAACGATCGAAGAACTTCAACGGGTGGAAGAGTACGAGCTTAAAAGTGACAACCCTTTAGCCCAACAATTGCTCGCCGTGCGCGATTGCTCTGACGAGAAGTTGGACAACTCTTCAACCCTCGACGAGCTTGGCCACGCTTTGGAGGCTATTTTAAAAAAAAAGCTTTATTTCGAGAGGCCTAGCTGGGACGCATATTTTATGGACATCGCACAAGTAGTGGCAACAAGATCGAACTGCGTCAAACGGAAAGTCGCCTCAGTAATAACTCTCGACAGAAGAATCATTGCCACAGGTTACAACGGCACACCTCGCGGAGTAAGGAATTGCAACGAGGGTGGCTGCCCGCGCTGCAATTCGTTTGCACCAGGGGGTACCCAGCTTGGTGAGTGTCTCTGCTCCCACGGCGAAGAAAATGCAATCGTACAAGCGGCTTATCACGGGATGTCCGTGAAAGGTGCCACCTTATATTCAACTTTGTGCCCCTGCCTACTCTGTACGAAGATGTTAATTAATTCGGGAATCGCAGAAGTAGTGTACAGCGCAGAATACCCCATGGGGGAGTTGTCACTGGAGCTCTTAAAAGAAGCAGGATTAAACGTACGACAGTGGCCCGAAGGCGGTTGAAGACTCAACGCCTGTTGACCAGAGCTCGACAGCTTGATAGTAAACGGCTCGTGATAAATGCCGCGCCAGTCAAACAAGCAGCCCTATTGGGTATCCGGAGTGCAGTTAATGTCCCTTATCTCTAGTCTAGTAGTTCTTTCTGCGATCCTGTTAGTAAGCCCAGGGGCACTGGCTCAGCCTGATATCAAAATCGCCGTACT
>Ga0310344_10002117_pt1 | contig 14958 bp, 13 predicted proteins | sample HC15DNA20200_MG_FD_203801 | JGI IMG/M metagenome (GOLD analysis project Ga0310344, IMG submission 203801) | Marine microbial communities from station ALOHA, North Pacific Subtropical Gyre - HC15-DNA-20-200_MG | ecosystem: Environmental > Aquatic > Marine > Oceanic | place: Pacific Ocean: North... | reverse complement strand
CTAAAGAAAATTGAAGTAGAAGGTGTGTCTGGAGGTCAAGCAGTAAAAATAACTATGAATGGTGACGGAGAATTAAAAAAAATTTTTCTAGAACCATCATTGTTAAAAGAATCAAAAGAAATAGTGGAAGATCTTATTGTTGCTGCTCATAATGATGCAAAAAGTAAACTGAAAAAGAAAACATCAGAGGAAATTTCAAAAGTTACAGGCGGCATCAACCTTCCACCTGGCTTTAAGTTTCCTGTTTAAGGGCATAATGGCTAGCAATAATGTGAAGGAAATAGAAGATTTAATAAAAATAATATCTAAATTGCCAGGTTTGGGACCCAAATCGGCAAAAAGAATAGTGTTAAAACTTATAAATAATAGAGAAGAATTAATTAAACCTTTGACGAACACTTTAGCTCAAATTTATAAAAATGTATCTCGATGTAAAATTTGCGGGAATCTTAAATCTTCAAGTTCTAAATGCACGCTTCAAAAATGTTCAAATTCAAATAAAAAATATGATCAAATTTGTGTTGTAGAAAATATTGCCGACATGTGGGTAATTGAAAGTACTGGAATTTACCAAGGACACTATCATATTTTAGGAGGAACTTTACCTATTATGGATAGCAAAAAAGAAGATGGATTATTAGTTGCTCCATTAATTGAAAGAGTTAAAAATAATCCAGTCAAAGAAGTAATACTTGCAACAAGTGCGACTGTTGAAGGTCAAACTACAGCGCATTATATTCAAGATAGTTTAAAAGATACAAAAGTTAAAATTTCAAAACTTGCACAAGGATTACCAGTAGGTGGAGAGATAGAGTTTTTGGATGATGGAACTTTATTTTCAGCTTTTAAAAATAGGGGTCCTATTGCTGGTGATTAAATCTTTTCATAAAGCGGTAAAGTTAAAAAGTCATCAAAATTATCTTTTGTTATCATATCTCTAAAAATTTTTGCCGCATTTTCAAAAGGCACTTTTTTAAAAATTTCGTCACCAACTCTTTTTTGAGTTTTATTAAGTTCTTCAACGATCAATTTATCTATTAAGTCTACATCAACTGTTCTTCCATCATCTAATTCTACTTTGTACTTTAACCAAATCCAAAGTTGTGCTCTGCTTACTTCACAAGTTGCCACATCAGCCATTAAATAATTTACGACTGAAGCGCCAGTTCCAAGTAGCCAATAGGCCATATATTCAATACCTTCTTGGAGATTTTCTCTTAACCCGTTTTCTGTAATTGCATTTTCAATTTTTGGTTCGTCCAATAAATCTCTTCTATTTATTTTTTCATTATTAACTTTATTAAGTTGGTTGGGTCCTTTGAAATTTTTTTCAAATATATTTTTTACTGGTTCGACTAAACTTGGATGAGCAACCCAAGCACCATCGTTTCCTTGTTTTAACTCTCTTTCCTTATCTTTCTTAACACCTGCAAGAGCCTTTTCATTTATTTCTTTAGGATTTGCTTTGGCAATTACCTGGGCAGACATTCCTCCCATTCCAAAAGCTCCTCTTTTATGACAAGTATCTACGAGCAACTTATTATAATTCGACATAAATGGAACAAACATGTTTACTTTAGATCTATCTGGCAATATTACTTTTTTGGTGTTTCTATAAACTTTTTGATATGAAAAAAGATAATCCCATCTCCCAGCGTTTAGTCCAACTATGTGGTCTTTAAGTTCCCACAAAAATTCATCCATTTGAAATACAGCATTAATTGTTTCTATTAAAACAGTAACTTTAACTGTACCTACTTCTAAGTCTAATTTTTTTTCACAGAATGAGATTACATCATTGAGTAACCGACACTCAAGATAGTGTTCTAGCTTAGGTAAATAAAAATAGGGGCCACTTCCATTTGCGATAAGTTTTTTTGCGTGATGAAATAACGAGAGGCCAAGATCAAAAAAAGTTCCTGATATTCTTTCACCATTTACTGTGGCATTTTTTTCATCAAGATGTAGTCCTCTAGTTCTAATAATAAGGACTGCAGTTTTTTCATTTAATTTATACTCTTTCCCGCTTTTCTGATCGGTAAAATCAATTTTTTTATTTATAGAATCTTTTACATTAAGTTGCCCTTGTATTAAGTTGTCAAAAGTAGGAGTTAAAGAATCTTCAAAATCGGTCATATAGCAATCAGCTCCTGAATTTAATGCAGATATGAGCATCTTTTTTGGAACAGGAGGACCCGTTATCTCAACCTGTCTTTTTAATAAATCCTTAGGTATATTTTTTATTTTCCAATCAGTATTTCTAATTTTTTTTGTTTCATCTAGAAAATCTAACTTTGCACCATCATCTATAGCCTTTTGCCTTTTTTTTCTTTCATTTACCAATTGCAGTCTCGTTTTATTAAAATTTTCGTGAATTTCTTGAATAAATTGTAAAGCTTCATCAGATATAATCTCATCATATCTAGCCAAAATCTTGCCACTAATTTTTATATTCTTACTCATCTATATAAAATTTATGTATATATATATTTTTAATCAGGTATTATTCAAATAATCAAATGAAAAATTATTTAGAATTTGAACGTGACATAAAAGTTTTAGAGGAAGAGCTTGAAAAATTAAAAGATCCATACAACAAAGAAGGTTTATCCGAAGTAAATACTGACAGAATATCTGAAATACAAACTGAAATTGATTTAAAGTTAAAATCTTCCTACGCCCATTTAAATGAATGGCAAAAAACACAAGTTGCTAGACACGAAGAAAGACCAAAAGCGAAATTTTTTATAGAAAATTTATTCACAAATTTTATTAATTTATCTGGAGATAGAAAATTTGCGGATGATGAAGCAGTGTTAGCTGGATTTGCTCTTCTAGGAAACCAATCAGTTTTAGTTATAGGACAGGAGAAAGGCGAAGATTTGGATAGTCGTCTTAAAAGAAATTTTGGCATGATGAGACCTGAAGGCTATAGAAAATGTATTAGATTAATGAAAATTGCAAATAAATTTAATATTCCAATAATATCCTTTATTGATACACCTGGCGCATATCCTGGTATTGGCGCTGAACAAAGAGGACAAGCTGAGGCAATAGCAAATTCCATAGAGTGTTGTATGTCATTAAAAGTTCCATTTATTTCTGTAATTATCGGTGAAGGTGGTTCGGGAGGTGCTATAGCACTAGCATCTGCTAACAAAGTGCTAATGTTTGAAAACGCAATTTACTCAGTTATATCTCCAGAGGGATGCGCATCAATATTATGGAGAGATCCAAGCAAATCTCTTGAAGCAGCAAAAGCAATGAAACTAACAGCAAACGAACTTTTAAAACTTGGTATTATTGATGAGGTGATCAGTGAACCAATAGGCGGAGCGCATAGAAATAAAATGGAATCTGTTTTATCAGTTAAAAATGCAATAGAAAAATATTTAGAAGAATTTAAAAATTTTTCTAGGGAAGCAATATTTGAACAAAGAAAAAATAAATTTTTAGATATTGGAAAGCAAACAAGTTTTACAGTATTTACGAAAGAAAAAGGTAATTTTTTAAAAAACTATAATTCAATAAATTCTTCAAAAAAAGTTTTAATATTAGCGATTTTAACGCTGTTGACATTAGGTTTATTTTTTATCATTTAAATTACAATAAAGCTCCACAGCAGTTTTTATATTTTTTTCCAGTAGCAAGACATTTTTCATTTCTTGATATTTTTTCATTTTTTTTAACTTTTAATAAACATTTAGGATCATCAGGTAATTTTTTATTTTTAACATTTAACTTTTGATCTGGAGCTTCTTCTCGACGAACTAATTCTAAATTGTTTAAAAAAGTGATAAAATCTATCTTAATTTTGACTAACAAATTTTCAAATAGTTTAAACGCTTCTCTTTTAAATTCATCCAAAGGGTCTTTTTGAGCATATCCTCTTAAACCTACAACTTGACGCAAATGTTCCAAATATTGCAAGTGTGATCTCCATAGGAAATCAACAGTTTGTAAAAATATTCTTTTCTCCAGTTCTGCATTTGTGATTTCTGTTAATATTTTATTTCTTTTATTTTTAAATTCTAAAAATTTATTTTTAATAATCTTAGCAAATTCATCATTTTTTAATTTTATTATATCTGTCAACTCATCATCTTTTATAGATTTTCCTAATATAGGTTTTATTTTTGTTTTAAAGGAGTCAAGTTGGTTTTCTCTTTCATAAATTAGTTTATCGTTTGTAAATTGTTCAACAAGGTCCTGCATAAAAGAATCCGTTATCTCATCAATATTATTTGATTTTAGAATTTTTTTTCTTTGTTCAAAAATAACTTTTCTTTGGTCATTCATCACATCATCAAATTTTAATAAAGTTTTTCGTATATCAAAGTTTCTAGTCTCAACTCTTTTTTGTGCTCTTTCTAAAGCTTTATTAATCCAAGGATGATCAATAGATTCCCCTTCTTTTAAGCCAAATTTTTTCATTATTCCGTCTATAGATTCAGATCCAAATATTCTCATCAAATCATCTTCTAGACTTATATAAAATATTGAGTTACCGGGATCACCTTGTCTACCAGATCGTCCTCTAAGTTGATTATCGATTCTTCTACTTTCGTGTCTTTCGGTTCCAACAACATAAAGCCCCCCTTTGTCTATTACTTCTTTTTTTTCCTTTAAAATTGATTTTTTAATTTCTTCTAATTCTTCCTGTAATAGGTTACTGAGACTCCCTCCTAATTGAATATCTGTACCTCTTCCAGCCATATTAGTAGCTATGGTAACAGCCCCTAACTTACCTGCTTCAGAAATTATTTTAGCTTCCTTTTCATGATGTTTAGCGTTTAAAACATTATGATTTATTTTTTTTTCCTTGAGCATCTGTGAAATTTTTTCAGATTTTTCAATACTTGTTGTTCCAACCAAAACGGGTTGACTATTTTTATTGCAGCTTTCAATCTTTTCAATAATAGCTTTATATTTTTCTTTTTCCGTTCTGAATATTTGATCATTAAAGTCAGCTCTTATCATTTTTTGATTTGTAGGAACGGAAACAGTTTTAAGCTTATAAATATCATAAAATTCTTCTGCTTCGGTAATGGCAGTTCCTGTCATTCCAGACAATTTTTCATAAAGTCTAAAATAGTTTTGGTAAGTAATTGAAGCCAGAGTTTGGTTTTCACTTTGTATTTCAACATTCTCCTTAGCTTCTAATGCTTGATGAAGACCGTCAGAAAATCTTCTTCCTTCAAGCACCCTTCCTGTAAATTCATCAATAATTTGTACCTTGTTATCATTTACAATGTAATCTGTGTCTTTATGAAATAACAAATTTGCTCTTAATGCCTGATTGATGTGATGTACTAAATTAATATTTTGTGGATCAAAAAAATTATTATTTTTTAATATACCATATGTTTGTGATAATTTTTCAATTTTATCGATACCAGTTTCTGAAAGCATTACATTCTTATCCTTTTCATCTAACTCATAATCTTTTTTTTCAAGTTTTTTTATAAACTTATTGCAAACAAAATATTGATCAGATTTATCTTCAGTTGACCCCGAAATTATAAGTGGCGTTCTTGCTTCATCTATAAGTATACTATCGACTTCGTCCACTATACAAAAATAATGATCTCTCTGGACCATTTGGTCAATGCTATATTTCATATTATCTCTTAGATAGTCAAAACCGAACTCATTATTGGTTCCATAGGTAACATCACATAAATAACTTTTTTTTCGTTCCTCTTCTTCCATTTCATTTGTAATACATCCAACAGTTAAACCTAGTAACTTGTATATTTTCCCCATCCATTCAGAATCTCTTTTTGCTAAATAATCATTTACAGTTACTACATGAACTCCTCTTTTTTTTAATGAATTTAGATAGACAGCTAATGTTGAAACAAGAGTTTTTCCCTCACCTGTTTTCATTTCAGCAATTTTGCCTTGATGGAGAATTACACCTCCCATCAATTGAACGTCATAATGCCTCTCGCCCAAAGTTCTTTTTGCTGCTTCCCTGACATAAGCAAACGCCTCGGGAATTAAATCATCGATTGGGAACCCATTTTGTATTTTAGTTTTAAATTCTTCAGTTTTGGCTGGAAAACCGTCGCTTGGCAATTCTTTGATTTTTTGCTCCCAACCATTGATTTTTTCAACAGTAGATTTTAGACGATCTAATTCTCTTTGGCTTGAATTTTTGACAAATTTGCCGATAATGCTGCTAATATTTAACATATGTATTTTTATTTTTTTTGCAATGTATTATAAAATATATTAATTCAAACAAGACTTATATAATCAATAATAATAAATTTTAAATATTAATGACCGTAAATTTGAAAAATTTTCTTAATCCTAAAGTAAAAATCTCTAAAATGGGAGAATTTCAGGAATTGCAACAAATTGAGGGCCTAGAAATATCTGCTGTTTCAGCTGATCTTTACGGTGATGGTAGGGATGATATTTCTTTGTTCTATTTTAAGGATGGAGCAAATTTTGCAGCTGTATATACTGTTTCAAAAATTACATCAGCAAGCATAAATTGGAACTTAAAAATTAGAAGGCATTTTGTAAAAGGACTACTAGTCAACACGCAAAACGCAAACACTTTTACAGGAGTAAAAGGTGCTCAAGGGCTAAAGGAAATAGCTCATGCTTTATCAAAGGCTTTAACGTTAAAATCATCTCAATCTCCAACAGGAGCAACTGATGTTGTTAAGATAACTGATTTACTTTTTGCTTCTACAGGAGTTATCGGGGAGGATTTTCCTTATGTCAAAATAAGAAACAGTATACCTGATCTGGTTAAAAAATTAAGAAATGAGCAAAATAAATTTGTATGGTTTAAGGCTGCCAGCGCCATAATGACAACAGATACAAAACCGAAACTTGCTTACGAAGAATGTAAAATAGGAAATAAATTAATTAAAATATCGGGTATTGCAAAAGGATCGGGTATGATAGCACCCAACATGGCAACCATGTTGTCTTTTATATTTACTGATGCAAATATACCTTCAGTTTTTTTAAAAGCTATTCTTAAAAAAGTTACGACTACTACATTTAACTCTATTAGTGTCGACGGAGATACTTCAACAAATGATATGGTTGCAATTTTTTCAACTGGAAAAGCAAAAAATTCAAAAATTTATAATGTGTTAGATCCTAAACTCCAAGACTTTGAAAAAGCTTTGCATAGATTATGTTTAAATCTAGCAAAACAAATTGTAGTTGATGGAGAAGGAGCTAAAAAATTTGTTACGATCGAAGTAATCGGAGCAAGATCAACGCCCATGGCGAAAAATATTGGATTTTCAATAGCAAATTCTCCACTAATTAAAACTGCTATTAACGGTGAAGATCCAAACTGGGGAAGAATTGTTATGGCGATTGGAAAATCTGGAGAAAATATTACTCCAAACAAAGTTGAAATTAAAATAGGCGATTTTTTGGTTGCTGAGCAAAATAGAGCTGGAAAAGATTTAGATGAAAATAAAATTAAAGAATATATGAAATGGGATTCAATAAAAATTCAAGTCAATCTAAATATTGGAAATGCTGAATTTACAGTTTACACTTGTGATTTTAGTCACGATTATATTGATATTAATACAAATTATCGAAATTAGTACTTGTTTTATATTTATTAGAAATTAGATAATATATCTGATTATGATAAAATACAGTTTGAAGTGTAAATGTGGAGAAGTATTTGAGAGTTGGTTTACAAACTCAACAGATTATGAATCTTTGAAAAGAAAAAAACTTATTTCTTGTATATCTTGTAACTCTACTTTTGTTGAAAAATCAATTATGTCTCCAAATGTTTCAAGCAAATCAAACAAAAATGTAAAAAATAATAAATTAGAAAAAAGCATAAAAAAAGAACTTTTAAAGTTTAGAAAATATATAGAAAAAAATTGTAAGAATGTTGGTAGTAATTTTCCACAAGAAGCTAGAAATATTCATTATGACAATAAAACGTCAAAGGGTATATATGGAAAAGCTACACCTGAAGAAACTGCAGAATTGATTGAAGAAGGGATCGATATAGCAACAGTCCCTTGGATTGATAAATATGAAAATTAGTTTCTTATAAAGGTAGAAATATAATTAACCGAAGTGTCTTTTGATTGAATCCACTTATTTGAAAAAATATTAAATTTCATCCCAGACAAATCATCAGTTGTAAATTTATTTCTTACTACGACAGATTCTAATTCTTTGGGCGTTAAGAATTTATTCCAATCATGCGTACCAATGGGCAACCATCTTAGAACATATTCAGCTCCTAGTATTGCAAATAAATAAGATTTTAAATTTTTATTTATTGTAGCGATAAACATAATGCCATTTTTTTCAATTAGATTAGAGCAATTTTTAATTAATGTATCTACACTTAAAACATGTTCAACAACCTCCATGTTTAAAATTACATTAAATTTATTTTTTAATTTTAAATTCTCTGGTGAGCAATGGATGTATTCAATATTCAAATTCATTTCTTTTGAATGTAATTTAGCAACTTCAATATTATTTTTTGAAGCATCAATCCCTGTTACTTTAGCTCCGAGTCTCGTTAAAGGTTCGCATAATAAACCACCTCCACAACCAATATCCAACAAATTTATTTTGTTTAAAGGTTCTTTAGCTTCTGGATTTAGATCAAAATGAGAAATTAATTTATCTTTAATAAACTTGATTCTTGCTGGGTTAAAAATATGCAAAGGTTTAAATTTTCCATTAGGATTCCACCAATCTTTAGCCAATTTTGAAAATTTTTCTATTTCTCTTTTATCTATTGTGCTCAAAATATTATTCTTTAGATTTGCTTGTGCATTTTTATAATAAGGAGTATTTATTACAAAAAAACAAATAATGTAAACAAGAATTTTTTGAATTATGAAAAGATTAGCACTTAAATTTGGAGGAACTTCTGTAGGTACTATAGAAAAAATACAGAAAGTTGCACAGCTTTTAAAAAAAAGACACAAAGAAAGTAATGAAATTATAGTAATAATTTCAGCAATGTCTGGAACTACCAATGAATTAATAAAAAAATCAAAAACAATAAGTAAAAATTTTAATTCAGAGGAATTAGATGTTTTACTTTCAGCAGGTGAACAAATTTCAGCTTCTCTGCTGACAGGTGCTCTTATTGAATTAGGTCTTAAAGCTAGATCTTGGTTGGGATGGCAAATACCAATTCTAACAGACAAAAATTATACTTTTTCAAAAATAATTAAAATTAAAACTAATGAAATAAGTAATTTTATTTCTAAAAAAGGAATAGCAGTAATTGCTGGATTTCAAGGTTTGTCTAGCGATAATAGAATTACTACATTGGGAAGGGGAGGTTCCGATTTATCAGCTGTAGCAATTGCAAAATTTTTTAAGACGGATTCTTGTGAAATTTTTACAGATGTTGAAGGAGTACACACAACTGATCCTTCTATGCATAGCAAAGCAAAAAAAATAGACAAGATTTCATATGAAGAAATGTTGGAAATGGCATCACTGGGAGCAAAAGTAATGCAACCTATATCGGTTCAAGAATCGATGATCAATGATACACCTATTCATGTTAAATCAACTTTTTCTGGCAAAACAGGCACAATAATTACTTCCGAGGATAAGATTGATTATAAAAAAGTAGTAACTGGAATCACTTTTTCAAGAAATGATGCAAAATTAACTTTAGTTGGAGTTGTTGATAAGCCTGGTGTTGCAGCTAATATTTTTGAACCCCTGGGAAAAAATAATATTAATATTGATATGGTGATTCAAAATATTTCTTCTGATGGGAAAGAGACAGACGTTACTTTTACTATTAAAAGAGAAGATTTGTCTAAGACATTGAAATTAACCGAAAAAAACAAGAAAAAACTAAATTATAAGAAAATAATTCATGATGATAAAGTTTCTAAAGTATCTATTATTGGCGCTGGTATGATTGCAAATCCAGGAGTTACGTATAAAATGTTTAGATCATTAGCAAATGAAAAAATAAATATTTTGGCTATATCAACTTCGGAAATAAAGATTTCAGTACTGGTTCAAGAAGATATGACAAGAAAAGCAGTAAAAGCGTTACATAAAACATTTGGCCTTGATTAATAAATAAATGAACATAAGACCTTTTCGAAATATTAAAAGAAAAAAAACTAGAAAAATTAAAGTTGGAAAAGTTATGGTTGGAGGTGATGCCCCTATATCAGTCCAATCAATGACTAACACATTAACAACGGATATTTCAGGGACTATAAAACAAGTAAACGATCTTTCCGAAGCCGGGGCTGATATTGTTAGAGTGTCTTGTCCTGATAAGGAATCTTCTCTATCATTAAAAAAAATTATAAAAAATGTAGATGTTCCGATTATTGCGGATATCCATTTTCATTACAAAAGAGCAATTGAAGCAGCAAAATCTGGAGCAAGTTGTTTAAGAATCAATCCGGGCAACATTGGATCAAAAGAAAAAGTCAGAGAGATTCTTAAAGCTGCTAAAGATAATGATTGCTCAATTAGAATTGGGGTTAATGCAGGATCTTTAGAACATACATTATTAGAAAAATATAAAGAACCATGCCCCGAAGCATTGGTTGAAAGTGCTTTAAATAATATAAAACTATTAGAAGATGAAAATTTTTTTAATTTTAAAATTAGCGTAAAATCATCTGATATTTTTTTATCAATAAAAGCATATCGAAAATTATCAGAAAAATGTGATTATCCATTGCATTTAGGTATCACAGAGGCAGGAAGTTTAACTTCTGGAAGTATAAAATCTTCAATAGGAATAGGCATGCTTTTGATGGAAGGTATAGGCGACACAATCAGAGTGTCTTTATCAGAAAACCCAGTTGAAGAAGTTAAAATTGGTTATGAAATTTTAAAATCATTAAATATAAGAAATAGAGGAGTTAATATTATTTCTTGTCCATCTTGTGCAAGACAAGCCTTTCCAGTCATAGATACAGTTAAAATTTTGGAAAAAAAAATGTCACACATTAAAGAACCTGTTACAATATCAATAATCGGGTGCGTTGTTAATGGCCCAGGAGAGGCAGCACAGACTGAAATAGGACTAACTGGTGGAGGAAAAGATAATCATATGATGTATCTTTCTGGACTACCTCATCATAAAGTCGCAAGCGACAAAATAATAGAAGAAGTTGTTGGCTTAGTTGAAAAAAAAGCAAAAGAACTTAACAAAAATTAAATTATATTAAATGATTCCCCTAGACAAAGTTAAACATATAGTTGACAGGTATAAAATTTTGGAGGACGAGCTTGCTTCAGGAAAAATAAATAAAAAAGATTTTGTTAGTAAATCAAAAGAATACTCTAGTATTGGTGAAGTAATAGAAGCAGCAAAAGGGTATATAAATTTCAAAAAAGACAAAGAAGAAATTGAAAAAATTGTAAATGATAAAAAAAGTGACAAGGATATGATTGAACTAGCTAATAATGAATTAAAACAATTGTCAAAGAATAATGATATAAATGAAAAAATATTAAAATTGTATCTTATTCCAAAAGATGAGGCCGATACAAAAAATGCTATACTTGAAATTAGAGCTGGGACAGGCGGGCTAGAAGCCACTTTATTTGTTGCAGATTTGTACAAGATGTATGAAAAAGTTTGTTTAAATAAAAAATGGTCATTTGAAATTATTAATTTATCAAAAAGTGACGCGGGTGGTTTTAAAGAAGTTATTATGTTGGTTAAAGGTAACAACACTTATTCTTTTTTAAAATTTGAATCCGGTGTCCACAGAGTGCAAAGAGTTCCAGAAACAGAAACTCAAGGTAGAGTTCATACTTCAGCAGCAACTGTTGCAGTTCTTCCTGAGGCAGAAGAGGTAGATGTTAAAATAAATGATAAAGATTTGAGAATAGATGTATTTAGATCAAGTGGACCTGGAGGACAATCAGTTAATACTACTGATAGCGCTGTAAGAATTACCCATCTACCAACAGGTATTGTTGTCAGTCAACAAGATGAAAAATCCCAACATAAAAACCGAGCCAAGGCTATGAAAATTTTAAGATCAAGGGTTTATGAAGCAGAAAGAGAAAAAAAAGATAAAGAAAGATCAAGAGACAGAAAAAATCAAATAGGATCTGGAGATAGATCTGAAAGAATTAGAACGTACAATTTTCCACAAGGTAGAGTTACTGACCATAGAATAAATTTAACGATGCATAAGCTTCAAGAGTTTTTAAGTGGAGATGCATTTGAAGAACTTACGCAAAACTTGCGTATACAAGATCAAGAAAATAAATTGGCAAATTTAAATTAATAAAATGTCTTTAGAAAACACTATTAGAGAAGGATCAAAAATTTTAAGAGACCACAATATAAGATCTCACACACTTGATGCAGAAGTAATTCTTTCAAATATTATGGGAGTGACCAGAGAATTTTTGTTAGTGAACAATAACCTAAATCTTTCAAATGAAATTAAGTTTAAATATAAAAATGCAATTCTGAGAAGAGTTAAAAACGAACCAGTTGCCTACATTATTGAAGCTAAAGAATTTTGGAGCAAGAATTTTAATGTTAATCGATCAACACTTGTTCCCAGGCCCGAGACAGAATTAATGCTTTACGAGATAATAGCCTTATTTAAAAGCAAAAGTATAAATATTTTGGATATAGGAACAGGATCAGGCTGCATCTTGATTTCTATTTTAAAAGAATTAAAAAAATCAAGAGGAATTGGCATAGATATTTCAGCTGAAGCTATCAAAGTAGCTAAATTAAATTCTAAAAAACATAATTTACACAATAGAATAAAGTTTAAATGTTTCGATCTAAATAGTTTTTTTATTGGGAAATATGACTTAATTGTATCAAATCCACCTTATATATTGACCAGAGATTTAAAAAATTTAGGTCAAGAAATAAAAAATTATGAACCTTTGATAGCTTTGGATGGAGGTATAGATGGTCTTGACGTTATAAAAAAAATTATTTACAAATCAAAAAGCCTTTTAAAGGAAAATGGCATTTTGGCAATTGAAATAGGTTATGGTCAATATCCAAATGTTTCTTGTATATTGGAAAATCAGGGGCTTAGAATAATTAACAAAGTATGTGATAATAATAAGAATGTACGTTGCATAATAAGCACAAAAAGGTAATTATATTAATTAAATTAAAGAAATATTTTGACAAATCAAAATACTAATGAAATTGTTTTAAAGCTTTAAAATATAAATTTAAAGATTTCATAAAATTATATGCGCAATCGTAAAGGAAGAGGATACAGACATCGTTCAAATGATAGACGCCATCAATCGAGAAGTAATGGCGTTGACAAAATGAGATTTAGAACAAATACTTTTTCTCAAAACAGAAGTAGAAATAGTTTCATATCACAGCAAGGCGCAGAAAAATTGGTAGAGCGTTATAGTGCTATGGCCAAGGAGGCACTTTCTTCTGGAGACAAAATAGCTTCAGAGAATTTTCTTCAACATGCCGATCACTTTATGAGAATTATTGTTAGTAAAAATGAAAATAAAAATTTAAACGAACAAAAACCAAATAATAGTGAACAGGTAATAAACAATAATGAACAGGTAATAAATAATAAAGAGCCTGTCAAAACTGATAACAATTTAAATCAAACCCAACCAACTGAACAAGATCATAGTAAAGAAACAAAATAATAAATTAAATTTTATTAGCAATTGTTTCTGCAATTAATACGTCTGTCTTAATTCGATGAATTTCGAATAACTTTCTTTCAGCATCCTTCAATATTTTTCCAGAAGGTAGTTTTAATTTTTGAGAATTAACTTGTTTTCCATTTACATGAACTTCATAATGTAAGTGAGGGCCAGTTGACATCCCCGTTGAACCTACATAACCAATAATGCTGCCTTGTTTAACTTTTTTATTTTTTTTTATACCTTTAGCAAAACTTTTTAAATGAGCGTAAACAGTTGAATAGGTAGAATTGTGTTTTATCTTAATACAATTTCCTCCTCCGCCACACCATTTAGCATGAACAACAGTTCCACTTCCAGAAGCCATGATAGGCGTTCCCATCGGTGCGGCAAAATCAGTTCCTTTATGCATTTTATTATAACCAAGTATAGGATGTTTTCTGATTCCGAATGGTGATGATAATCTTGCACCATTGATCGGTGTTTTCATTAATGCTTTTTCAACACTCTTTCCGTTTATATCAAAATAACCATAATTTTCATCGTCACCAAATTTATAAACTGCAATATCTCTACCGTTAACCTTCATATGAGCGTAAAGTATAGATCCACTTTTAACATATACTCTGTTTTCATCATAATATTTTTCATAAAGAATTTTAAAAACATCATTTTTTCTAATATCTCTCTGAAAGTCAATTTCAAAACCAAAAATTCTTGCAAATTCAATAATTGTTTCCGGATTAATTTTTTCTTCTACAGCGGCTGAATATAAATTATTTTTAATTACACTTTCAGAGTGAGCTATTTTTTTGTAGAGTTTAGTTACAATTTTATTTGATATAATTTTATTATCTTCATTTTTTGTTATTTCTATGGATGTACTTTTTGTAATTGGATAAGTAAATTTTAAAATAGAGTAGTTATCTCCAGATATATTTTTTTCAATCACAATATCTATCTTTTTCCCTTGTGATAATTTATTAGGATTGCTATATTTTTTATAGTTGTTAATGACACCAGCAATCTCATCGTTTCTTATCTTGTTTTTTTTCAAAATTTTCTGAATACTATCTCCAGGTTTAACTTCATAATTTAAATTTATGTAAGGAGATTTTATTTTCGCAAAAAGGAATTGCTTTACTGTTTTGTAGTCTGAATGTAGAAAATAAGGAACATTTTCGCTTTTGCCTGTAATCATTACATCGTTTTTATAAACAACCATTAGTAGAAAAATGAAAAAAATGACTGTTCCCGATAAAATAAAATATTTTGTTCTATCCCAATTTTTCTTTAATATTTGGTACATATTTCAGT
>Ga0310344_10002116_pt1 | contig 14959 bp, 20 predicted proteins | sample HC15DNA20200_MG_FD_203801 | JGI IMG/M metagenome (GOLD analysis project Ga0310344, IMG submission 203801) | Marine microbial communities from station ALOHA, North Pacific Subtropical Gyre - HC15-DNA-20-200_MG | ecosystem: Environmental > Aquatic > Marine > Oceanic | place: Pacific Ocean: North... | reverse complement strand
TTACCTAATAATATTATAAAATCTATTACATCACCTGTTGCTAAATTACTAGCAAAAGTTATTGTTGCACCTGAGATAGTAAAAGAACTACCTGGTTTTTGTAGGATACCATTTAAACTAACCAGCATGTGATTAGCGTTTTCTGGCTCCACATTAGCAGAGGATACTTGCATAGTATATGCTGCTTGCCCGTTTACTACGGTTATAGCATCACAAACTTGAAAGTTTCCAACTACTGGTTGTTTTCCTATATATGCCATTTATTCTCCTTAATTAATTTTATTTTGCGTTACAAGGAACGCCTTCCGAATTTACGAATGGTGCTTCAGCAAAAGCCATGTAAATATAGGTATCGGAAGAACCATTTGAAGCATCACCTGAATAATAATGTTTAAATCCATTAGAAAGAAAATCGCAATCTACTCCTAATGTTCCTTCAGCATTATTGGCACTTGCTATTAAATATCTATTGTTTTCATTAGCACCGCCTGATGAACTTCTTTTATTGTCCCACATATACCAACCCTCTCCAGCCGCACTACTTTGTTTTACTAATAACCAAGCTGGTTTAAAACCTAAATAAACAAATATTCCGTCGGTCGCACTTCCATTGCCAGTGTATGAGCCAAATTTTGAGTAGCCTTGTTTTTCTGTCCATAAATATCCAATTATACTATTTCCATCTCCATTTGTGTATGCACCACCACCAACTGTAAATACACTTGAAGTTGGATCTGTATTATTCCAAGGTGAAATAGTTGTGCCTATTGCATCTGTATTACTTAAATAAAAAGTTTTTGTTCCACCACCAAATTTATGATAAGTGGACCAATCTCCAGTAGCACTACGATTTTTTGTAATCATAAAATGAGGAACTGCTGATAAGGAATGAGAAATATTTTGTGACGATCCATTTCCAGTCCATGAAACTATATCAAACCCAGCATCAGCACTCTCTTTCCAGCACCAACCAACATATTTTTCTCCATTTAAACAAGAATTATTTGCTCTACTTGAACTATCATTACCACTAACTGCTGTCCAACCATCACTATCTAAAGATTTAATATGACCATTAGTATTAGTTGTGGTTTCTGCTGCAGTTGCAGAAGATGATAAATGTTTCATTTCAGTTGGCGAACCACCTTGTCCCCTTACACTATCAACTATATAATGTGGTCTTGCACCTGTAACTCCTTTATGCCATAAAAGATCAGGTTCAAACCCAACTCCTGTTACTGCTTGGTCATGGTAAGTACCATCGCCATCAACTACATCGCCTGTAAATACGACTGTATTAAAATATAATTCTGGATTGTCTATTGTTGTATAAGCTGCCATTTATCCTCCATCACTTCCTAAATTTTTTGTGCATAACGCAAGGTACCCACTTGGTACTGCGTATTCAAAATTTCCATAACCATTAGCATCTGCATTACCTGATGAGATACTAAATACTGGACAACCACCAAAATTACATTCTGCTACTTGATTATCTCCTCTACTTTCAATCCAAGGCAACCAAAAATAATTGGTAGATATACTTGAGAAAGTTTCATTTGAACCTGAAGCTGGATTTCCTGTACTACCAGCTTGATTTTCATAAGTTCCATTAATTCCTATATATAATTTTCCATTATCCATATCTAAAGCTACATTAATAATATCATTGACAGCTGGATTTGTGAAACCTGAAGTTTCTGCTGTTGTTCCATTTTCTCTTTTATAAGCATTAGTAGCAGACGCATTTTGAATTGCATATACTCCTGTTGATCCACTTAAATCACTTCCCATTTTTAATTCATCAAAACATATTCCAACAACTACAGGAGTTGATCCTCCTGTACATTTAACTTCCCAATACCATTTTCCAGAACTTACACCTATAGTTCCTCTAGCATTATCATCAGTTCTTGAACCACCACCATCATCTGAGGCTTGAGTTACTTTACAATTACCTTCTGCAAAAGTCATTTCATCTTTTGATAAAGGATTTAAAGTACAAAAATTATTAGTCGGTGTATCTGTAGCTTGATCTGCTGCGGCTAGATTAACTTCTGTTAAATCTGTTCCACCATTGGCATCGTTGCCAAGATTTGCTGAATCTTCATAGTCACAATAGAATCCATTCGTACCAAATGTTAATCCTGATACATCTATTGGCTTCCAGATTGTAGGTGTGTCATCATCAAATTCTCCGAATGATGTTGCAGCTAGTTGACTACCATCAACAAGACAAACCTCTGCCATGTAACCATCAAAATATGTAGTACCACTATCATATTTACCAATATTCATTTGTGTTGTATCATTTAATACACCATCTGTATTTAGTGCTGGATAATTATCAGTTGCAAAGGAAGTTTCTCTTGTTCCATTAATCCAAATTTTAAATCGGTCGCCTTCTGTGCTTTCAGTTGTGTCAACTGCAAATATGATATTTATCCATGCAGATACATCTCTAAATACTCTGTTTGTACTTAATTTATAATTATTTCCAGATGCTTTTATTTGACATTCTAATACGTCATCGCTATTGAACCACACATTAACTGTGTTATTAGCATCTACATACGAACTAAGTAAGTAGTTATCTACACCATTTGTACATTTTTTTACCCAAGCACTAAATGTCCAAGTTCGTAAATTTCCAGCACTTCCGGGTGTCTTGTGCATATAAGCACCATCATCATTATTAAACATACATGAGTTGGCTACTTCATAACCACCACCTATTGCTGAAGCTACATTTCCTGATGGAATTGTTGGTAAAGGCATTTTAAATCTCCAATGTTGGAAATTCGCCTAATGGTCTTTCCATGACAGGATTTTCTTCTGTGCCTGTATTAACATATTCGTAAAGAGTTGCTAAAGCATCTACATCACTTGCATTGTCAATGGCAGTTTCCATTTCGTTTGATTTTGTTCTTACATTTGCTCTATAAGTTTTTATATTTGCTGGAATAGTATAAGTATCATCATCTAATGCTTTATGATTATGCCAATCAGTAGGCTCTAATAAACCACTAGCTTGATTTTTTATAATATCTTTTTTTTGAGATTTTAAACCTTTTGTAACAACTTGGTTTCCTTTTTCATCAAGCATAGGAGAACCATCTTCATTTGTTTCATTTCTATCTTCTAATAATTTTGGTGTTGCACTTCCATAAGAAGCTGTAACTACTCCATCTGCATAATTAAAAGATTGATTTGTATTATTGTAATATGTTTCATCTTTCTTGTTAGAATTATCAAAGACTACTTCATAGATTCCAATCGCTTCTCTTTCTTCGTTAGTCCATCTAAAAGAAAATATATTTCTTGAATGACGAACATCATTAATAACCATAGCTTTTGGATTATTAATTATTTTTATTATTGCGTTATCTTCTACTAATGCCCACATATTTTAACTTTCTGGTATGTTTAAAGTTCTACCAACCTCTTGCCAAATAGAACCATTGTATTTGAACACAAAAATGTCTGTCTTCGCGTCTGTATCTGTTGTCGTAGGTGCAGTATCAGCCGAAAAATGGTATATTGCATTCCACGAAAAAGTATGACTTCCATTAAAATTAACTTCTATACAAATAAAAGCACCTTCAACTGCATTACTTGGTGCAGATAAAGTCGTATTTTCTGATGTCTGATGATATGCGTTAGGTGCAGCTTGGGCATCCCACGCAACTGCGTTCGATGATGAAGTTAATGCTTGTTGTGGAATATAAGCTAAATCATTAAATTTAATTGCTCCTGTTCCATTTGTAGTAATATCTATATTGCCATTTGCTCCATCAGTTATTGTAATGTTTCCTGAGTTTGTTCCTTTGTTTGTATCTAAAACTAAATCGTATGTTCCACTTGTTGTTAAATAAGCAGAAGCACCAGCAGAACCTATAACTGTTTTTCCTGAACCTTTTGGTTTTATATGAAGATCAACATTAGTTTCTCCACTTGCTCCTAGAATTGGGCCATTACCTGTTGCTCCATTTGTAATTTCTAATTCATTAACTGCTGATCCTGTTGTTTGAAATATAATTTGTTCGTTGCCATTTTCATCGGCAATATAGTGTGCATCGTCTATTAAAATGTTATGAGAGTTGGTATCTAAATTTCCACCGAGTTGAGGTGTAGAATCTCCACTTAATTCTGTTGTAACTGATGAGTCTATAAAATCTACTGTGTTTGCTGAAGTATTAACATTGCATAAAGTAATGGAATCTGAACCATCATAATATTTTAAAGTATGTGTTCCAGCAGAACTAGAATCTACCCATATACTTCCAGCAGCTAAACTTGATGGTGCTGAAGTGGCTAAATTGTGCGTATTTATTGCACCAAGTATATTATTAAGTTCAGTACGAAACGCACTAAACCCTTGATTTGCTAAACTATAATCTGAAACTGAACTCATATTTTTTTACCTATACTACCCTTTTTACATTATTACAATTAAGATTTCAAACCATATCCTTTCGCAACATAGTCAAAAGTTCTATCCTGTGCTGCTGCTGAACTGTTATAAAAAGTTATTGTAAATCCTGTTTTTGTTTTACTTGAAATTGTATAATAGTCGCCTGTCGCCATATTTTGTGCTGCAATACCTACTGCTGGAGAAGCATAAAAAGCATTTGTATAAGTTATTGCTTTTGCTCCAGCACCACTCTCAACATCTTCTTCACTTTCTAATCTTTTTTCTAATACTAATTTTATTTGCATTTTAGTAACTTCAGGTCTAGCTTTATTATCTCCACTTTGTAATTTCAACCTAAATTTAAAATATCTTCCTTTAATAGTAGATTGTTGAGATATGTCTTGATAAGTAGAAATTGCACCTAGAGAACTTGTACTTGCTCCAACTTGTAAAAAAGCATCACATTGAGAACCAGAACTTCCATCAAAAGGCCCTGTGGCATTATCAAATAAACTAGCACCTCTACCACTATCAAATAAATCGTATAAGTCATTTGCTATCATACTAACTGTTGCTTGAAAAGTTGCATCGTAAGTTGCATCTAAAGAAATTGTATTACTTCCTATATATAATCCTGATGATTCTATATTAGCTTGATAGTAAGTTGGATTAGAAGTTGCGTCAGTTCCACCTAAATCAAAGTCTCCAGCCGCAGAATCAAAATTTCCAACAGTTGAATCAAATAAAGTTATAGTATCTAATGTTGCTACTTGAACATTATCAGAGTTTGTTCCTTTAACGCAATCTCCATCAAAAGTACCATTCCAACTTTGACCTGTAACTGCACTAGCAGATTCTTCATTGATAGTAGTTATTGGAGTAGAGAAATGCTCTAATCCTGAAATATTAGAATAGACAATAGTTTCATTGTCAGATTCGTTTCCAAGTTTATCAACAGCTTTGATGAGGAAAGCACCTGTTTTTGCGTTAATGGTAACACTATTAGATTTTCTTCTAACAACTTGGGTTAAGTTTGTTGACCCAGCCCAACTAGCATTACTCGTTACATCTTGATACCTAATTGCATAATAAGATACATCTAAATCTGAAACAGGAGTCCATTGTAATTGCATTTGATTTGAACCAACCATTGATACAGATAAAGCTGAAACATCTGCTGGAGTATCTGTTGCTCCTATAACTGTATGCGTTGCTGATGTATAAGAAGATGAAACTCCTAAAGCATTTATAGCTTTAACTCTTACATTATAAATTTTACCATCAACAGCATTTAATAATTCATAATTTAAAGTTGCACCTTTCGCTATTACTTTATAATCTGATTCTGTGCTTTGTTTTGCTTCAACTTGATAATATTGAACAAATTTATCTGTACTAGCACCCACAACTATATTTAATCTTGTTAAAACAACTCCATCTGAATATTCAACCAATTCATCTGATAAAGTTACTGAAGCTGGAGCAGTAACCGAATAAGGATTTGGAAGTGTTGTACTTGGTGTTGCTGTTACTTGGGTCTTTGTTGCCCAAGTGTAGTGTGCATCTTGATGAATAACTAAATTTAAAGTGATAGTATAATCTTCATTAAAAGTTATTCCTAAAACTCTATGTGGTTTGGCAGAATAACCTAAAGACGATAATGTTACATTAACAATATCTCCTATTGCCAAATCATAAGCATCAAAAGCAACATTAAGGGTTAATCCTTTTGAATCTCTTGATCTTCTACAAATAACCTCTGCTACCTCTAAGGCCTGATATGGAGAAGTCAATGTTGGAAAATCAAATCTACCCTCTAAAAGAAAACCACCATCAGCAGTTTTCATTGTTGCGTGTTGGTCTGCTGAAGTATAACCACTATCATCTATTTCTGGCCACTGCACTTCATCAACTTGATAATTTCTTGCTGGATTAACATAATTTACAATTACACGATTATAACGATTTGCTTTGCTTTCACTTGATAAAGCATAACCACCTATAATATCATCTTCAGTTAAAGTAATTGAAGCCGAGCCTGTTGTTTCTACTAATAATTTATATTTTCCTTGTGTATATGGTAAATAACCACGACTACCTTTTACTAATTCTTTAACATTATCAATTACATTTTTTGAAGTATCTATTACTGTATTGCAATCTAAAACATCTATTGTAGTAGAACCATAAGCAGTAACATCTGTATCACAAACTCCTGAAGCTGTATAAAAACTTGGTATATCAATATTTGCTATTGCGATTCCTTTTCCATATCTTTCATTTGTTAAATAATCTAATAAACACCAAGCTGGATTATCTGAATGTGCGGCAGTTTGTGCAACTGAACTAGAATTATAAGCAACAACTTTTTTTCCTTTTATTAAAGCATGGATTTGTGGAAGTCCACCAAAGCAATCTTGATTCCATTTGAATTTAAAAGATATATAAGCAACTCCTCTTAATCTATGATTAGATGTCCAAGAGTCTAAAGTTCCTAATAAAGAACATTGACTTTGTGAATCTGTTCCATAATGACATCTTACTTCTATTGTTGATGCGGCACTTGAACCCTCAACTGTTGGGTCTGCTTTATAAAAATTTCCATCACTAGAAGCTACTGTTCTTGAAGTGTCATCTGATAAAGTGCCAGACCAAGTAACTTCTTTATCATCAATCCATATTTTATCTACACTTTCTATTTCTCCCTCACATAAAACTAACCCTATGTATAAATATTCATTTGTAGCACCTGAAGTTTCTACAAACACACGAGTTCCACCAACTTTTCTAGTTCCATAAACAACAGGAATACAAGCATCATTAGATTGTTTATTTAAAAGAACTCCTTTTTCGTAATTATTAAATTCATTATCTCCAAAATCTGGTATGTCAGGTTTTCTTGAAAACAACCAACCAATAGCAAAAACACCTAAAGCAACCCAAGGGTTAAATCCACCTGTTAAAATTCCTGTAACAATTCCAACAGCTTTTTTACCTTTATCTATTACTTTATCTACTGCGTCTCCCATAACCATCTACCTTTTGTTTGTGCTTTTGATATTTTTTTCATTATAAAATTTTCGTCCATTCTTAACCAGCTTATTTCTTTATTTACTCCAATTATTTTAGTTGCTTCATTTTTGCACCATTTAGCAATTTCTTTTAAATTATTTTTTGCTATACAATTTACAGGTAATAAAATATCTCCACAATTCCATTTTTTAACTTTTCCTGTTTTAAAATAATGTTCTTTAATTTTTTCATTAACCCATGCCCAATTAACAAAACCAAATACCTTTCCATCTTCATCTTTAAATACTTTAAATTGATTATGAAAATAAGATGGTTGTATATGTAGCCATAATTCTTCATAAGTGAATTGTTTATACTTATCAAAAGTTTGTAGAAATAATATAATTTCGTGCATTATTCTCTACCCCATTTTATATCTCTTGTATTCTCACTTGAAAAATCCATACCTACATCTGAACTAAAGAATCTTTGTTGTGATGTATTATTAGTTCTTCTTCCAGATTTTTTTTCAAAGTCTGCCCAATGAGATACAACACTTAAATTTAAAGTAGATGTAGTTTCTGATTCACTTATAGAATATGCTTCTATATTTCCTTTATATAATAAAAATGGGTCAGCTATAATTGCATTACTTGTGTCTAAAAAACCTCTGTAAATTGTAACTGAATCATTAACTATATTTTCTGCTAATACTAATGATATATATGTTTGATTTGCTCCTGATAAAGCTAAAGTTAAGCTAGATTTCGTAACAGTTGATTCTTCTGTAATACTTGGTAAAGAAACTAAAAAACTGCTAGATGAATAAGTAACACTTGAACCTGATATTGAAGAAGTCAAATCATGGACATTATCAGTAATATTTTGAGGTGTAGCAAAACCTATTGTAATTAAATGGACAGGTCTTATCTCATTTGTCGCTAGATGGTTTTTTACTGCTGTCGTTAAGCTTCTCGTCATATTTCTCGTATGTTGTTCTGTTTATTTTTATACTATCTAATATTTTATATTTAGCTTCCTTTGTTGGTTCATTATACTTTCCTAAATCGTTTGTTTCCATGTTAATATTTTCACTATCAATTACTTCTTCAGCAAGTACATCAACATTCATCCAATACTTAACCAGATATTGAGCCATGCACTATTTTTTCTTTTTCTTTTTACCTTTTTTCTTCTTCTTTTTAACTATCTTTTTTTTCTTCTTTTTTTTCATTGTTTGTCCTTTTTGTTATAAAGTTTCTTCAACATCTAACTCATATTTGTATAATAAATTTCCATCTTTATCACTACCTATTGCTCCAAATTCTTGTGCATCATTTGTTAAATGAACAGTAAAAGGAACATTATCATAAGTAACTGCTGAATCATTTGCTATATCTGCGACCAAAGGTGGCTCGATAGTTACTGTTGCCGCATTACTAGATGAAGTAACATCAGCAACCACCATATAAACTTTATCATGACTAGCGAACTTAATAAAATCTCCCATCTTAAATCTTCCAGCACCATCTCCACCAAAACCATCCATAGCAATAGTAGTATCTCCAGCAGATTGATTGCCATTTACTAAAACACTTCCTGTTTCACTTCCTCTTGCATCTTCTATTTCTGGTGGGATAATAGTAAAATTTTCTTTTCCACTTCTTTGTTTAATTATAAAAGCCATTAATTCTCCATAAACATCTGACCTTTTTGCAGTTATTATATCAATAGTAAATGCCCATCTTTGAGAGTTAATAGTTCTTGATAATTTTTTTCCACTAATTGATTTAGATATTATAGTTGGTTGAATTGATCTTATGCCAAAGGTTTTAAATTTTGCAGTTGATATTGGAAATGCACCACTCATTATATTAATTCTCTCCTACCTTTTTCATTTACAGCATTATTAATTATAGCAGTTATTGTTCCTCTATTTTGATATAATGCTTCATCAAATCCTCTTGAATCTATTGTATTAATATTAAAATTAACAACAACACTTTCCCCACCTGTTCCTCTAGCATTTTGAGTAATTTGTCCTGTTGAATTTGGAACAAAGACTTCTGCACCTCTTTCTCCAACTACAACAGGTTTTCCTTTTGATACTGCTCCACCTTTAGCCATTCCTGTTAAACCAAATAAAGCCATAGGATTACCAGACATTAACATCATTGACATTTGTAATCTATGTTGTTTTTTCATCTCATCTGTTTTCTTTTGTTCTAAAATTAATTCTATTTGTTTTCTTAAAATTAATTCAATAGTAAAGGAAAGCATTTTAACCATGATTGACTCAACTAAATTTCTAAAAGTTTCTTCTAAATTTTTTCCTAATATCACTGCTTCAGCTAAAGCATCTGAAAATTTTTTTATTCCTTGATTTAAACCTTTTCCAATAGTTTGACCTATTGATGTCATTTTAGCCATCATATCTGCTACTGCTCCACTATTACCCTCTCTTATAGTTGAAAAAACAGATTCCCAATTCCTTTGAATAGCTTCTGTTATAGTTTCAACTCTTTTAGGAAAAATAGTTATTGCATCATCTTGTTTGGGAACTTTAGCACTAATATCTTGTCCTGTTAATCCCATTATCTTTTTAATTTTTTTAATTATTAAATCTAATTGTGATACGAAAGCCGCAAGACCAAGTATAAATAAATTTTTCTTTGTTGCCGCATTAAAAGATAACATAGCTGTTCGTGACGCATAAATAGCTGTTGCTAAATTATAAAAGAATTTAATTAATTTTAATGCTATTAAAAATTTCAATGTTGCTACAATTAATTTAATATTATCTGCAAATGCTTTCATAGCAATCGAAGCACCTCTTATTGCACTTGATAATAAAGTTCCTACTGATCTTCCAAAGTTTTTAATTTTTTCTTCATTGGATTCAATGGCTACTCTTAAATCTCCAAATTGTTTTTTTAATTCTCCAAAAAATCCCTCTGCTACATAAACTTGAAATCTAAATAGACCATCTTTTAAGTTTGATATTGTTCCAAATAAAGTTTTTGCTAAATCTCCCATAAGAGAACCAAATTCTCCACCTGTACCAAAAGCATTTTTTAATCCTTTTATAGATTCTTTAGCATTATAAGTTGCTCCAGCTTTAAAACCAGCCATAGCAGATACACCACGATCTCTAAATAAATCTGCCGCACCAATACTTGAACCAAATGCTCTTTGAATTTGCATAGATGCTAAAGCAAAATCTCCACCTAATAAGGTTGCAGTGTTTCCTGTTATAACCATTAATTCATGAAAAGATATACCAGCCGCCGCCGCTTGTTTTCTAACTGTTGCTAATGATGTTACGCCTTGTTGAATATTTCTTAGTTCGAATGGAGTTGTTTTTGCAAAGTCTAATATATCTTTTAAAGCTTTTTTTCCAGCATTAGCATCTCCCATTAAACTCTTTAATTGAACACCTAACATTTCAACTTGAATACCAGCATTTACAATTCCTCTAATTGCTAATCCAGCACCTAGTCCAATAAAGGCATTTCTTAAATTAAAGACAGATTGTCTTACTCTGGCAAGACTTCCTTGAAGATTATTCAAGGCTTGTTTCGATTTATCTCGTGCTACTATGTCTATATTAAGTTTTTGTGTTGCCATTATCTTTATTTTCTATGTTGAGCTATTCTCTCTTGACTTTTATACTCATCTTGCTCTTTTTTCAAGTAAGCTAACCAAAGATTATAATGGCTTACAGGCATATCTAAAACTTGTTGGTATGTAATATGGAGTCTGTCGGCAACTGCTAATTGCGACCTGATGTCTGGGTCGCTACCTACTTTTTTTCGGCGTCCTCAACATTGGTATCGGCAAGTATTTTATTTGCGATTAAAGCAATAACATTGGAGTCTGCTTTTTTCTTTAAAGCAATTTTATCAAATGGATCAAAGGCGTTTATTAGTTCGCCTTTCTCATTTTTAACTTTTACTTTCATTATAAGTAAATCTACAAGAACACTTAAGTCTTGGAAGTTATTTGATTTCTTAAAAATAATATTTTTTTCTTCAAGAGTTAATGGCTCTGAATAAAATATAGACGGATTTCCTTGCTCATCTTTCCACTCCTCAACCTCAATAGTAATAGTTTTAAGAGTCTCAAAATGAGTTTTTACTCTATCTATAACTGACATAAATTAGTATTAAGCAGTTCCTCTTGTTAATGTTCCTGTTCCTTGAAAAGTAACTGATCTAGTTGTTATTCCATCTAAAGAAACATTGACATTCATTCCTGTAACAATGCCTGTACCTGTAAAAGTCTCATCTCCTGAAGAATTACCCTCTGGAGCTAATATAAAAGATATAGAAGTTCCAGCAGTTAATGTCTGTTGTGGAGAATCAGTTTCATCATAACTCATTTCTAAAGTTCCTGAAAATGATGTTCTTCCAGCTACAAATGATTTTGCCGCATCTGATAATTGAGTATCTTCTACAACATCAGCAGTAGTTTCAAGTGTATAAGCTGTTAGTTCGCCAATACCTGTTCCACCAGCAGTTACGACTCCTTCTTTTCCAAAGTGTGTTGCCATTTTTTATTTTCCTTTTTACTTGTTTGTTTTTCTTGTTTTTCTTGTTTCCAACCTAAATCTAAAAAATTATCAAGTTGAGTTTCGTTAATAGTAACCTCGTTTCCATCCTTATATAATTTAATGTCTTTAGCCATAAATCCTTTTATTACTTTTCTTCTGTATCGTCAATATCATCTTCATCTAATTCTTCATCTTCTATTTCAGTTTCATCAAAATCTTCTTCATCTTCATCCAATGATTTTTCTTCTCTTAATTCTTCCAATAAGTCTTTTACTTCTTCACAAAGCATAGACTCTTTATCGTGTAAATGTTCAATTTTATCTATTTTTTTTTGTATTTTATCTATAAGTTTATCTGCCATTTATTTCTCCTATGGAGTTCCTGATTGATATTCATACATACATCTTACAACCATTCTAATTCCACCAACAGGGAATAATGTACCCTCGTCAGTTTCCACTTGTATAACTTCTGTATCAAGTGCGTTACTGCTTCTTGTAATATCAGATTCTAAAGCAGTTTCAATAGCAGTAATTAAAGCATTTCTTAATGTATCTATATTGGTATCAGAACCTTTTACAAATCCTAATATAACAAAATCAATAGTTCCATGCCTTGTTTTAGCACCACTTCCTAATTCAGAATCATCTCTATTTTCTTCTGAAGTTTGTACTATTACTGCTGGATATTGTTGTTGTGATAATTCTTCTAATTCAAAAGGTTGTCTAGTACATAATTTGACATCAGGAGAACTGATGGCATCTATTACTGTTTTTATATTACTCGCTATGTTTTCTCTTACACTCATATTCTCATCGCATTAAGTTGTCTTATCATAAATTTATTAAATCCCTTTTGTATAATAGATTCTGTTCTTTGATTAAAGCCAAAAAATTCTCTTTTTGGTTCATTTAATACTTGGTTAAAAAATGCTTTATCTATATTTGATTTTCTAGTAAATGCTAATGTAGCTTTATTTCTCCCTGTTTTTTTAATTATACTTGGAGTTAAAGCACCCATCATTTCCCCTGAATACCAAAGATCAACTACTGTGGGTTTTCCCTCTTTTTGTAATTGTTTTAAATATCCCTCAGAGTAAGGTGCAAAAGGAACTCCTTTATAATCAATTCCTTTTTTTGTTTTAGTTCTAATAATATCTAATAAATGAAATCCAGCTTGTTGGATTCCTTTATCAATTAGTCTTGGGAGTTTTTTCTCCAATCTTTTATATTTTTTTTGGAGTTCTTTAGAATTTGTTTTTATATTTGCTTTAAGCATTACCTATTTAATCTTCGTAAGCCATGCAAAGGTTCTCTTTCACTTGTAGAGATTGTTCCACCAGCATCGCTATCGTATTCAACACCATCTTCTAAAATAGTTTGCATTTCTTTGTTGTATTGTGCAGTATAAAACTCAATCATTCTTTCAAATCTATCTTTATCAGCTTCAGGTCTAAATTTAGTTAATGCTGGTAAAAAAAATCTTGACATAAATAAATATGCACCAGCCCTTTTAAACTGATCTAAATTAACTTTTGTATTAACCATTTCTACTGTGTTTAAAACTGTAATATCTGTATAGACATTTGACTTATATACAGGCCACCATCTTGTTCTTAATTCTCTTAAAATATCATTTGTGGTTTGTGTAATAAAAAATGCTACTTCAGAAGTTCCTGATGCAATACCAAACTCATATATATCAGCTTGATAGTTAGATACATCCCCAGCATTTATTACATTAGCACCTGTAAAATTAGCCATATTAACCTACCAATACACAAATAATTACAACAGCAATAATAATTCCAGCAGTTACTTTAGGATTATCTTGTGCCATCTTCCAATATTTTTTTAATTGTTTCATTTCTTTTTCCTTGTTTTTTTTTTCTTAGGTTTAAATTGTACTACTTTATCAGTTACTTCTTTTAAAGTAGTTTTCTTGATTTCTTTTTTGACTTTATCAAGAGGTGTAAAACCTCTTTTAGTAAAATGATTTATATTAGCTTCGTATTGTACTTTTGATCTAGTAATGGTTTTTTTCCCATTTGTTAATTTTATATCCATAATATCTCCTTTTATATCCTATGGCGAGTTTCCTCGCCATAGAAAAGTAGTTATTAGTTGATTACTGATTCTCCAAGTATTTCTACACCATAAGAGTCATGTAATTCGCCAACACCATAAACTGCTGTTGCTACAATTTCATCTGCTCTTAAAGACGCATCTCTTTGAGTTTCAATTTTCAAGTCTTGCATCATAGCTAGACCTAAAGCATCTTTGTGGAAGATACCACCTTTACAGTTGTCTGTGTCAGAAGTTCCATCAACATTTGAAGTTTCAAACATTTGAACTCCAGCGATGTTTCCAACATATCCTGTTCTTAATGCTTCGTTAGTTAAGTCATTAGGATTAGGATTAACAAAAGTATTAGTTAAGTTTTTCTTCACATTGTACGCAACCTTTGGATTCAGTACACCAGCCAAAGGCATTGGTACTGCCGCTTGTCTTAAAGTTGCTACTGCTTCAAAGATTTTAGCCACAGTTACTTCTGCTCCAGCACTACCTACTACTGATGAAAAACCATCAAATAATGCTGTTAAGTCTGTGTCTATTTTTTTTGCAATCGCTTCCCCAAATAGTTTTCCAATGTCTGCCGCAACATTTCTAGGAGATGCGTTTCTTCCTAAATCTGTTAGCGTAGTCATTATACCATTTTCACTTGCTGAAATTGTTACAGAAGTGGGATTGATTGCTGTGTTAGATAGATCAGCTGCTTCCGATACTGCTGCTGCAGAAACTGCTGCATAGACAGGAACTTCAACTGACTTTCCACCACCGCTAATAGCATAGTTTTTTACAAGTGGTCTCATTACTGATCTTTCACTTGCTACGAACAATGCTTCAGCTACTATCTCTGTGTATAGTTCCGATAGTGTAGAACTTGTGCTTTCATTTGCCATTGTTATTTTTCCTTATTAT
>Ga0310344_10002115_pt1 | contig 14962 bp, 12 predicted proteins | sample HC15DNA20200_MG_FD_203801 | JGI IMG/M metagenome (GOLD analysis project Ga0310344, IMG submission 203801) | Marine microbial communities from station ALOHA, North Pacific Subtropical Gyre - HC15-DNA-20-200_MG | ecosystem: Environmental > Aquatic > Marine > Oceanic | place: Pacific Ocean: North... | reverse complement strand
TCGAGCCACCCGCTTGATCCAACTTGCTGAGAAGATTGGTTTTGAATATCAAGTACCATTTGCAAGATGGATTGGCCAGGGTGGCGCGACCGATTACAATGACAGCAACATTGATTTCCTCACTTCTGCCGCGGCAGTGGCACCACTGACAGACCGCTTGGGACTGTTTTCGACGGCGCATGTAACTTATAAGTTTCATCCGCTGCATTTCGCCAAATTTGGTGCGACTATCGATTTTATTTCCCGTGGTCGCTGGGGTCTTAATATTGTTACTGGCTATTCTGCTCGGGAGCAGGCTGCTTTCGGAATTTTGGATCCGATTTCGCACGATGAGGCCTACGCAATGGCCGATGAATTCACAACACTTTTGAAATACCTTTGGACCGAGGACGATCGCATCGATTTCGAGGGGAAGTATTACCAATCCTATGGCGCGATCGTTAGTCCCAAACCGATAAGTCGACCGCGGCCGGTAATTATGAATGCAGGAAATTCCGATGCGGGTATTGATTTCGCTTGCCGTCAGGCAGACTGGCTGTTCGTAACCGCACCGACGCTCGAAGGTTATAAGGCGCGTATCGAAGAAGCACATTCCAAGGCCTCGCAGTACGGACGTACAGTTCGTGCGGCGACGATGGTGTATGTCATAGAGGATTCAACGGATGAGCGAGCCCAAGCGACCAAGCGATGGCTCGAAGACGAAGTGGATAGCGAAGCGACCTTGAACTTTATTGAGTCAATGACGCGAATGTCTTATGCAGATGAGTTTTTCAAAGGTGGTGCAGACACCAAAGATCCATACGGCGGGGTCGGGAAGGAGATGTTCCTGCGCATCGCGCTTGGCATTGGTGCTTGGCAAATTATCGGTAGCTTTGAAACGGTCGCAGAGCGGATCCGCGAACTACACGAAGTCGGCATTGAGAGTATATTGGTGTGTTTCTTCGATCCATTAGGTGGCTTGCATCACATGGAAGACTCGATCCTGCCGATCATGAAACGCATGAACTTACGCAACTAAACGGAAGGAAATCAGTGCACTATTTTTGGCCGCTATAGCTAAGTCCGAAATGCCGCAGCCATTTCTTCGTACTGATTGTACTCACGCAGATATGAGATCTTGCCGTTGTTTTCGTATTTGACTACGTGCACCCAGTCCATGTCATATAACTTGCCGGTAGCTTTCACGCGGGTGCCACGTTCGACCCCAATGATCACTGCATTATTCCCCTTGACCAGGATATCATCTACATGCAGCGGTTTTAGTTCGATCGCCTTCGCCAAGGCTCGCCCATATTGCATCAATCCTTCTGGTCCCTTATATATGCCGCCGAAAGGTATATGCTCGGGGAGGTAATTGATCCAGACGAAATCGTCCGTGATCCAGTTTTCGACCACATCCATGAAGTCCGCTGTGAGCAGCCGGTATAAATCCCGGGTGTTTGTCTCCACGTTATCTGAAGTCATTTAAAGCCTCGCTGCTTAGGTTTCCCGGCGGCGTGTTACTTTCGATTTTCCATAGTGTCTTGAGCCTCTATTCCTGCTGTATGTGTTTGCGGACGAAGGCGCCCAGTTGTTTAATGGCCAGTTCTCCTTCGTCAAGTCGGCTAGCAAAGATCTGAAACACGTGGACCTGACCGTCCCATACGTCGAGCGTAACATCCACCCCGTCATCCTCCGCTTTCTTGCCCATGCGCACAGCATCATCGAGTAGCGTCTCGCGGGATCCGACTTGGATCAACAGCGGTGGAAGCCCCTCTAGTGAGGCGTGTAGTGGTGCGGCCAATGGGTTCTTGAGATCACCATTGGGTACGTAGGTTTGTCCCATATGTTGAATCATGCTCCGTTGCACCATCGGATCTTCAGCCGATTTACTTTGCATGCTGTCGCCAGTTGCTTCGAGATCGACCCAGGGTGAAATTGTTACACCACAGGCGGGCATTGGGTCGCCAGCATCACGCGCCGCTACGAGTGTTGCAAAGGCTAAGCCACCGCCGGCGGAATCCCCGGCGATCGCTATGCTGCTAGGTAAAATCCCTTGGTCTATAAGCCAGTGATAAGCGGTCGTTGCATCGTTGACCGCCGCCGGGAAAGGACGTTCCGGTGCCAAGCTGTAATCTAATGCTAGGACCCGAGCTTTTGCTGATCGGGAAAAACGCTCGCACATGTCACGATGTGAGTCGATTGAACCGAGCACGTAACCACCACCGTGGAAGTATAAGATAACTTGGTCCTCGGCCGCATGCGGCGCGGTGATGAATTCACCTCGCACGCCCCCCGCATCTGCGGCTTCGGTTGTCGCTCCTACTGTGGGTTTAACATTGGCAAAGATCCCATCCCAGTTCTTGCGCATTTCATCAAGGCTCGTATCCGGTCCCCAGGATCCAAAAACCGCCACCATATCTGCTATTACCAATTCGAGTTGCTTGTTGGTCACGCCCCGCCCCTACATCTCTATCATTTGGTTTTTCTCGAAAATTCGGTGCCGCGATGTGCGTCGCCAAGTATTATTTCTTCCTGTCCGTGGACAACGATACTTTCATACAGCGGACTAGGCGATCCACGTTAACAGCGAAGGCACTCCGTATCGCACGCAGTCCGTCCTCATGCGAGAATAAATGATTACGTTGCATCGCGACAATATCTATTGAACCACGAGCTCAGGCAGATCAAAAACGTTGGTATCGGTATTAATAATTTGTATGCAGGGTTGGCGTATTATGTCGGGGATGCCACTCCGGCCATGTAGCTTGCGTGCCCCGGTGTCACAAGTATGCTGGAGCGCGAATAACTAACTCACAGGAGGTATAAATGCGCTCAAACCCTGAGCCAGATGAGATATTGGACTACATCGCGCGTGAGTCTTTGAGCGCTGCCCGTGATTGGCCTTGGGTCTTAGCACCACTCACGCACGCCTCGGGTCGCGCCTTTATTCTGCAGCACGTGTTACGTAATCGCTTCTTTAGTTCCGTCATGCGTCCAGCTTGGTTGAGTCGATGCCCGGATCTAGCGATCGTGCGAAAGACCATCTCGCAGATGAACGAGGAGCTGGTACTCGATAACGCGATTGATGCGGCGCACACTAAAATTTTGTTTGAAATGGGTCGTAACGTCGGCCTTACTGATGATCAAATGAACAACGCTCAGCCTGAAGTTGAGACAGCAGCGTCGTTCGCCATACAGGAAAATCTGGCACGACAGCGGCATTGGGCAATCGGCTGGTTGGGTTCATCGATCGATGAATTCGTACTGACACAATTACCGGGCCACAACATCCACCCGCAAAACTGGCGCGATGCGTTTGGCTTGTCTGAGGCAGAGGTATTTTTCTTCGATTACCATTTAAAGGCTGACCTCGAGCATGCAGGCGCGACGACTTGGGCACCGATGCAACCTCATATTGACGGCAGTGTGCGGGACGAAATCGTACGTGCACTGCCGCTGATCCTCGAGTCGCATCGGTTATTTTACGTTGGAGTTGAACGCCATGCGGCGCGACTCAAAGAATAGTCTTATCATCGGGCTCCCAGCGCTTTTAAACGATCGGGATGCAAGTTAAATTTAACTCGAGGTCGGGTTACCCACGACGTGCTCCGAACCGCCGCTTTATCCGCCTTATGCTCTATGGCCCCAACTACATATGACTAGATCTTGGTTCAAAAACGAATTTAGCTTAATCGAGGGGAGAAGATGAAATTAGCCGAACGCCGCAAGCAACAATCATGAGTACTTTACTTGTTAAAAACGCCGACATGGTGATCACCATGGATGCTAAGCGACGCAAGATTCCGAGTGGTGGAATTTTTGTGCGCGATAACATCATCGAACAAGTTGATGAGACATCGGCGTTGCCAGCGACTGCAGACAGAGTGATCGATGCCCACGGCATGGTGGTACTACCTGGCTTCGTGAACACGCACCACCATTTCTTTCAATCGTTATTCCGTGCGGTTCCGGGAGCTCAGGACCAGGGTCTGTTCGACTGGCTAGTTCGTCTGTTCCCAATCTACGGTGAGATCACTGACGAAGCGGTGCACATTAGTACACTGACAGCCTTAGCGGAGATGATCTTATCTGGGTGCACCACCAGTAGTGATCATCTGTATGTGTTTACGAACGACGTGAGCTTGGATGCCCAGGTGCGTGCAGCAGAGGAGATCGGGGTCCGCATGCATGCGACCCGAGGTTCGTTGTCTTTAGGCCGACGTGAGGGTGGTTTACCACCGGATAACATTGTACAAACTGACGATCAAATTCTTAGTGATTGCCAGCGCGTGATCGAAGTGTTACACGATCCAGAGCCGTTTTCGATGTGCCGTATAGGTCTTGCACCGTGCACACCGTTTTCTGTAACAAAAGATCTTATGCGCGAAACAGCGGCTTTGGCGCGCGCTCATAAACAGGTGCGACTGCATACCCATGTTGCTGAAACGATGGACGAAGAGGTTTACTGCTTAAGGGAGTTTGGTCAACGTCCGGCCGCGTACATGGAAGAGCTTGGTTGGGTGGGTAGTGACGTTTGGTGGGCCCATAGTATTTTTCTAAACAGTGAAGAGATTCGGATGGCGGCTGATACCGGTACGGGCATCGCGCATTGTCCATCTTCGAACATGCGGTTGGGCTCTGGCATTTGTAAGGTCCGGGAGATGCTTGATGCTGGGGTGAATGTCGGCATTGGGGTCGATGGTTCCGCCAGCAACGATTGCGGTCACACCATCGGCGAGGTGCGCAATGCCATGCTCTTGCAGCGGGTGCAAAACGGCCCTGCCGCATTCACGGTTGAAGAAGCTTTGCAGTTGGCTACATTGGGGGGAGCGGCTGTACTGGGGCGCGATGAAATAGGTAGTTTAGAGGCTAATAAGGCAGCGGATTTCATTGGGGTTAGCACACAAACACTCAACATGGCTGGCGGCGCGGTGCACGATCCAATGGCGGCATTATTATTGTGTCATGTGGAGAAAGTCGACTTTTCAATTATCAATGGAAAAGTCATCGTCGAGGATGGACAGTTAAAAACTATCGATCTAGCACGGCTGATCACTCGCCATAATGAGTTGGCGCGGGAGTTTGTCGGTCTTCACCCAGAAGCTGATCATTTTAAACTTGTGTAAGTCAAGATAGGACGATTGGGGCTGGGTAGGCGAGACTGCTTTCTAGGTTGGATGGGATCTTAGTTTGGCGCCAACTGCGCAGGATTTTTGTGTTATCTGGAAACGGTCTTGCCAGTAGAGGGTTACAGGTCCATCGCCTGTAGTTGATACATGGTGCCAACGACGCTTGGTGCATACTGTCCTGGAGCAAACGCATCTGCTAATCGTGCTTTGGCGCGCCAACCAGTGCAGTGTCCAGGCGCAACGATCCGAGGTCGTATTCGTGTGCCGAGATCCGCAACCGTCTCTTCGATGCGTTGCTCCATAATTTTTCCTGCTAGGTGATAACCACCCAGTACGACATCAACGGGGGTCTTAGGGAACTCTGCCTTTGCGCTTAAACAAGCATTCACTATTCCTGCATGAGAGCATGCCGATAACACAGAGATCCCGCGGCCACGCACGTGCGCTACTAGATAGCGCTCGTCCATGATTAAGGGATCCGGAACACCGGAGTCGCCGTGAAACGTATGGTGCCCGTGCAGGCCAGTTTCGTACGCCGTTAATCGTTCGATAGCACCGCTGCCGAAAAAAAAGCCATCACAGATGGTGTGGGCGTCGGCATGCATTGATATCGAACCACCGCTACCGCTAATTGCGTCGAATGTGGGTTCCAGTGGTAGCAAAATCATCACGCCGCTTGGAAGCATAACCCCGCGTTGATCCGGACGATTGGGATGCAGATCAACTATCAGTGGTTGATCTAGGCCAACCTGGGCACGCGCACTAGTTATTTCGGCGATGACTTCTGGAAAGCCACCGCTATGATCGAAGTGCCAGTGTGAAAGAAACAGACACTCGATCTTTGCGAGATCGATCCTTAAGCGTTCAGCATTATCGAGCCAGTACTGGGGGTAAGGCCCAACATCGAACAGGATAGTATGTTCAATCTCCTTATATCGTCCAGTCACCAAAACTGATAGGCCATGGCACCCGCAGCACATTTGGTCTAATACGGTTTTACATTCGTGCCCTTCATAGTGTCGGCTTGCCGGTGTGCGCGCTGCGAGATGCACGACTTCTGGTACCTGCGGTACTCCTTCATCGACACTAGAAAGCGTGTCCGTCTCGTTGTCCATCACGACAAGTAGTTCGAGTGAGTCCAGTTCGACGATATTCGTATCGTGGGAGTTCAAGCTCATATTAGTATTCGCTGTTAGGACCTGGCAACAGTATACGGCGTTCCCCAAAAGTTGCGTTGGTTGGCTAGGTGGGATGATGGCTTACTATATAGTGAGCTAGAGTCGTCGGGCCATGCCTCGCTGCAATGCCGTCATATATCCGTTATGCAGTTTAAGTTGGAATCTGTCTCGCTCATGAAATTTAGGTAAACTCAGTACAGTTAATTACGGGCAGATTCTACTATGTGCCATCATTTTTGTAGCGCCTTGCTGTTTACCGTGGTCCTAAATTCTGTCGTGGCAGTATCAGCCCGCGAAGGTTTGTACACGGATCAGCAAGTTGCGCTCGGTAAATTACACTACGACAAGCACTGTGGTGAATGTCATCACCTGACCCTGCGCGGAACTGGACATGGTACGGAACTCGCTGGGCCGAATTTCCTTTTGAAGTGGGGTAACGAGACGATCGCGACCTTAGAAAAACTGATCCGTGAAGAGATGCCGGCGGGTGCGCCGAATTCGTTGAAGGCTTCTGTGAATACCGCAATTACCGCGCATATATTAAGGGTCAATGGGGCGGCGGCTGGCGACGCGGCACTTGCGGCCAATGCTGGGCAGAGGATTGGTGTTGCAATCCAAGGTGACGCGTGGAACGCGGAGGCGGCTCGTGAGGCAGCGGCAACCGCCCGCCCTATTGTTTTTCAAAGCTGGTCCGAAGCTGGTTCAATTGCGGACGCGGCTAATCGGACTCATGGGTTCGTTAACCGCAAAATTGAGTATTACGAGCCGGTTACGGACGCGATGCTCGCCTTACCGCCGGCGGAGGAGTGGTTAAGCTGGCGCCGTACACAAGATGGTCAAGGCTATAGCCCGCTCAATCAAATCAACGCCGATAATGTGAATCAACTCAGGCTCGCATGGTCGTTAACGATGCGTGAGGGGAGCAACCAAGGCACGCCATTGGTACACAATGGTGTCATGTTTCTCACCCATCCGCAGAATGTAATACAAGCATTAGATGCTGCCACCGGCGATCTCATTTGGGAGTATGCTTACGACTACCCTCCAGAATCACAAACGCTCGGAGGACCGACGAAGAACATCGCGCTTTATGGTGATAAGGTGTTTTTTGCAACCTACGATGCTGCGTTGGTTGCCCTCGATGCGCGAAACGGTGATGAATTATGGAGAACGGTTAAGGCCGACTATAAACAGGGCTACACGCATACGTCCGGACCAGTGATTGGTGATGGTGTTCTCATAAGTGGTATCAATGGTTGCGAGCGTTATAAAAAAGGCGGTTGTTTTGTTACAGGTCACAACCCCGATACCGGGAAGGAGTTGTGGCGCACCTCTACGATCGCGTTACCCGACGATCCCCACGGCGCCACTTGGGGCGATATCCCGTTCGAACTGCGCGCGGGCGGTGATACGTGGATGCCTGGCACCTACGATCCAAAACTAAAACTATTCTTCATTGGCACCGCGCAGGCCAAGCCTTGGGTCGCAGCGAGCCGCGGCATGTCGCCCTTAGACGCTGCTCTATACACGAATTCCACCCTCGCTCTCGAACCGAGGACCGGTCGTATCGTTTGGCACTACCAACATATTCCCGGTGAAACGCTCGATATGGAAAGCAGTTTTGAGCGGGTTTTGGTCGATATTGACGATCGACAATATATGGTTACTGTTGGCAAGGATGGCATCTTGTGGAAACTTGAACGTGCTACCGGCAAGTTCGTTGATTTTACCGAGACGATCTATCAAAACTTGTTTCTGCCACTTGATCGCGGTATTGGCCGTCTCCGGTACAGGCAAGACATCATTGACGCTAAGATAGGTGACATTGTTTCCGTATGCCCTAGTATCTACGGTGGGCATAACTGGCAGTCTGCAGCCTACAGCCCGGAGACGCGCGCCTTGATATTTCCAATGTTTCAGTTATGTGTCGACATGGTCGGCCGCGAAGTAGAAATGACTGAAGGTTTAGGTGGTTACGGTGGCGAATCTCGGGTCTATGAGATGCCGGGTTCGAATGGCAAACTTGGTCGGATAGCGGCGTGGGACATCAATACGATGACCGAACGCTGGAGCCGCACACAGCGCGCGATGTTTGTAACCGCGGCGCTTAATACGGGAGGCGGCTTGACATTTATCGGTGACGTAGATCGTTATTTTAAAGCCTATGATACCGCAGACGGAAACCTCGTCTGGCAGACCCGACTCGGTGCCGGCCCCCATGGCTACCCTGTGTCCTATGCCGTTGACGGTCGCCAGTATATTGCAGTTCAGGCGGGGCTCGGTGTCCTAAAACTACTAACAACAGCTCAAAGCCCTGACATATATCAACCGAGCGGCGGCAATCAAATCTATGTCTTTGAATTGCCACGCTAGCGGAAAATAGAATTGTTCCTGATTCGGCATACTCTAAAACGGACATTACTGAGTTCATGATTGTTCAGCGTGAGGGATTGCCCGTACGAAAAAGGCTAATCATCTCGTTGTGCGTGTTTTTCGTGTCGTTGACAATCCATGCCGAACCTAATGCGAGGCTTGGTAAGTCGATCTACAAGAAGGCCAATTGTGTTGGTTGTCACAAATGGCACGGCGGCGGCGGGGGAAGTTACGGCGGATTAGCGCTGTCATTGCGCACGACCCCGCTTAGCCGTGAGGCGCTTATCTTAGTAGTGCGATGTGGTCGCCCTGGAACGAACATGCCGTACCACATGCGGCAAGCCTATAAGGGTGCTAACCGCGAATGTTACGGGTCTAATTCCGCTTCACTGGGAGACGCGACGCCGCCCCGCGCACGCTACTTTCTGCGAGATCGCGATATCGTAGCGGTAGTCGACTATGTTCGAAACAACATCCAAGGCCGAGGTGCACCCAACTATGGTGATTGTGTCGCATTTTGGGGTGAAGAGGCGACGCGCTGCAAACGCATGGCGCAATCGAAATAAAACGCGGAGAGAAAGAAAAAATGATAGGCCAAAAAAATATGCGACAGCTTGCCCTAGCTGCGGTTCTTTGTAGTGCCGGCGGTGCTTTGGCGGCGGAGTCTGATAGTGTCACAACCGAGGAAAGATTGCTCACGGCAGCGAGTGAATCGAACAACTGGTTGCACCATCACGGCACCTATAATGCCCATCATTTTTCTAGTCTGGCCGAAATAAATAGGTCCAATGTTGGCGAGCTTAAAGTCGCTTGGACCTTCGCGATCGGTGGCACGGAAGGGGGTGGAATTCACCCTAGCGCAGGGCTTGAAGCGACACCGTTGGTAGAAGACGGATTTATGTATGCAATCGATGGCTGGGGGGTTGTAACAAAACTCGATGTTAGAGAAGGACGTGGAAAATTCGTCTGGCGTATGGATCCTGCGACAGACAAAGATTGGGCGGGTGAAGTGGCTTGTTGTGGTGTCAACAACAGAGGCGTCGCCTTATGGGGCAAGCTAGTATTGTCGCATACCCTTGATGGTCGTCTCGTTGCCACGTCTAAAGACAGTGGCGAAAATATTTGGGAAAGGCAGATTGGTGCGCCAGAGCATGGTGAAACGATAACCGTCGCCCCTTTGATCGTCAAAGACATGGCCATAACTGGTGTGTCGGGCGGTGAGTTTGGTATCCGAGGGTGGCTGGAAGCAACAGACCTAAATTCGGGCGAGCGGCGTTGGCGACGTCACACTATTGCGGCTCCAGATGAGCCGGGAGGTGACACCTGGGCTGATGATCATGAAGCGTATAAGACCGGTGGTGGTGGTACGTGGGTCACAGGCTCCTATGACGGTGAACTCGATTTAATCTACTGGGGCGTCGGTAATCCGGGTCCAGATTGGGATCGCCATTATCGACCGGGCGACAACTTATTTTCAAATAGTACGATTGCGGTTGATCCAGATACGGGTGAAATCAAATTTCACTTCCAATACACGCCGAATGATCCGTTTGACTACGATGGAGTCAACGAACATGTGCTTGTTGATACGTTGTATAAAAATCAGCCACAAAAAATGATGCTGCACGCAGATCGTAATGGTTTTCTCTACGCGATCAACCGAGCGGATGGTTCATTCATATACGCAACACCTTATGTCAAACGCATAAACTGGACCAGTGGTATCGATCCCGTGAGTGGACAACCGCTTGACTATGATCCGGAAGCGAAAATTCAGAACTACGCGGGAGTCGCCTCAGGCCGTGGCAAACTGAAATCTGGTTTAATCTGCCCGGGCCTCATGGGTGGGAAAAACTGGATGCCTATGGCATACAACCCTGAGCGGGGATTGCTTTATATTCCGGTGAACGAAAGCTGTAATTCGACCACTACGAGTCCAGTTGATGATGACAGCAAAAGTATTCCGCGGGAGTGGTTCACTGCGGGGGGCATGCATAATCCCGAGCGTTTTTCCGGTAGTCTCGCCGCCATCGATGTTAGTCAAGGCAAGATGACGATGAGGATCGATACCAAATATCCAATCTTAAGTGGTGTGCTTGCAACTGCCGGTGATCTCGTCTTTACGGCAACTCCGGACGGAGACGTAGTGGCTTATGATGCTGAAAACTTGAAAGAACTTTGGCGTTTCCCGACTGGGTCGGGTTTGAATGCGCCGGTGATCACCTACGCTGTCGAGGAGAAGCAATACATCGCGATTTCCGTTGGCCTTGGCGGCACCATGCCCAAGTGGTGGATCGAAGCGGTGCCGGGCCTTGAAAACGTCAATCCAAGCGCGATGATTTTTACGTTTTCGCTATGAGCATACTCACCGCCGGCCTTTCGACGCGGGGTTGAGGTAGTTTGTAGAAATTTGATCTAAACCGTGTTGTCACGTACTCGTCTCGACTCGGTAACCGCGGAATAATGTGGGTACAACAACCTAAGGAGAGTCGATGTGTTGATAGTTGCTGTTGTCTTTGAATTCGCGCCAGGTGGCTTCGACCGCTGTAAAGAATCGATAACGCATGCGATAGAGAATTCGCGCAAAGAGCCAGGGGCGCAGATCTATGATTGGGCCATCGACGTTACCGAGCCAAATCGCGCAATAATTTTTGAGGTGTGGGACGATCAGGCTGCGCTTGATGCGCACTTTACCCACCCCTACATGGATACAATGGTTGCTGCATTGAGCGAAGCAAATATACGGGGCGATATCGTGTCTTATTCTGCCGACATCTACGATGTCAGCGGGAAGCGTGACATGGGGTTTGTCTTGCCGACAGAATAGAAAAGACGGACGTCTACACAGACCGCAAAAAGTCTCCTAACGCATGGTTGAATTCGGTCGGACGTTCAATGTTAGATACATGTGCAGCGTCTAACTCAACGTAACACGAGCCAGAGACTCGTTCATGCATGTCCTGCATCGCTGTTGCCGGGGCGCCGAGATCATGGGTGCCGGCGATAAATAGCGTTGGCGTGGTGATAGTTGACAGTCTGTCAAGATAATTCAGTTTTTTTAGCGCCCCGCAACAAGCCAGGTAGCCCTCAACCGGGGTAGCCCGGATCATTGCACGAATTGCGTTCATTTCGTCCGCTCTACTGTCGATCGTCGGCTGGGTGAACCATCGCGATATGGTGGTCTCGATAAGCGGTTCTAGCCCGTTCGCGCTGATTGCTGCAATCCGTTCATCCCATACCTTGAGACCTTCCGGCCCATACCCGGCAACACAATTACATGAGGTAACGCTTAGTAGGCGATCCGGGTGATCGATTGCGAGGCCGAGCGCAGTCATACCACCCATCGACAATCCGGCGAAATGTGCACGCTCGATCCCTAGCGCGTCCATCAGCGCGACAACGTCCATGCTGAGGTCTTCGAAGTTGTATGGTCCACTTGGGACAGCAGTCCCACCGTGACCGCGATGGTCGTAACGCACTATGCGGTAGTCGTTTTTGAAATGATCTACTTGTGCTTGCCACATCGATAAGTCGGCGCCCAGAGAGTTAGAAAAGATGATTGCCGGCGCATTAGCCGGTCCATCTTCACGGTGATTCATTTCAAGGGTCGCAGTTTTTATGGTTGCCATGATTAAAACGTCCTCCCAAATCGACGGTTGGTAGTGTAGTGTATCTGATGAGGTGAAAGCGTTATAAGGGTACTTAAAAACGCACAGAATTATTCAATTCGCCCGACGCCGCCAGCTAAGAGACGCAACAGAGGAGAAATTAGATGCTCGATGGCGAAATCTGTTGTATGACGGCCACCGACCTTGCTCAGAAGATCCGGGCTAGGGAATTATCTCCTACAGAAGTGATTGAGGCTACCCTCGGTCGGATGGAGCGACTTGAACCTTCAATTCACGCATTCTGTACGCCGACTCCTGATCTAGCTCTAGTCGAGGCAAAACGCATTGAGCAGAAGATCGCTAATGGTGACGAGGTAGGACCGCTTGCGGGGGTACCTGTAGGTATTAAAGACTTAGTCTGCACTGCCGGAATTAGGACCGTTTCAGGATCCATCGCCTACGAAAATTTCATGCCGGATGAAGACGATGTCGTAGTCGAGCGGCTGAAAGTAGCCGGTGCAATCATTATCGGTAAGACCAACGTCCCGGAATTCGGCTACAGCGGCGCTGGGCACAACCCAGTGTTCGAAACGACACGCAATCCATGGAATCTCGAACGAACTTCAGGTGGATCGAGTGCCGGATCAGCTGCAGCCGTCGCTGCCGGTATGGGGCCACTCGCGATCGCTAGCGATGGTGGTGGGTCGGTTCGGATCCCAGCCGCACATTGCGGGATAGTCGGCGTGAAGGCGTCGATGGGGCGTGTGCCTTTGTATCCCGGCACCAAGGACGAACGTTACCCTGGGGTATCGAGTTGGGAATCAATTGAACACATCGGGCCGAATGCGCGAACGGTAGAAGACGCAGCTCTCATGTTATCGGTGATTGGCTCAGGTCCAGATCCCCGCGACCGGCTTTCATTACCCGGCCCGGAATTTGATTGGAATACGTGTTTCGAAAACACTGATCTTAAGGGATTACGTGTTGCTTACAGTTCGGATTGGGGATATGCCGCAGTTGACCCGGAAGTCCGTCGCATCGTTGATGCCGCCGCGAAAGTATTTGAAAGTGACCTAGGATGTACCGTCGAAGAAGCCCATCCGGGTTTTGAGGATCCATACGCCGGATTTTGGGGTTTGGTTGCGGCCGAATCGGACCTAGCTGGCATGCGGCAACTGACGGCAAAGTATGGCGATCGCATGACCCCACATTTGGTCGACTTTATCAACAATGACTGGAGCGCCGAGGATCTAACGAACGCTGTCGTGGTGCGTAAAGCGGTGAACAACAAGATGTGGCGCTTCATGCAAAACTACGATCTGCTGCTGACACCCACCTTAGCTGTCCCACCATTTGGGCTGCACACCCAAGGCCCAGAAAAGATCGATGGCCGAATTGGACCGCCATTTGCGTGGCTTGCTTTCACCTTTCCTTTCAACATGACGGGCCAACCAGCCGCTACCGTACCTGCCGGCTTTACCCGGGATGGGTTGCCGGTGGGTTTGCAGATTGCGGGCGGTCATCTCGACGATCCTATGGTGTTGCGTGCGGCCGCGTCGTTCGAGGCGGCGCGTCCATGGGCGGATAAGTGGCCGCCGCTGGACGAACTATTAAAATAGCGTTATACGGTTATCTGAAATTTTAGGTTGTGGAGGAGATTTGATGCCAACGCGAAATATCGAAACCGTCGACTTGTCCGCCAGTAAAGACGATCTGATGGCGATCCTCAAACAAGACGGTTGCGTGATCATTAAGGACGCGGAGAGGCATGACGCTATCGACACGATGCTGGCGGAACTTAACCCCTACCTGGGACGCAAGGCTTGTGGAGAGGGTGATTTCGTGGGTTTCCACACTAAAAGGCTGCATTCGCTTCTCACCAAGACAAAATGTGTTGGCAGTTTTCTCATGCACGATAAGGTCTTGGAAATGATGGATCTGACCTTGGGGCCGTGGTGCGAAAGCTACCAGCTTAATTCCAACTCCATCACGGCGATTGGTCCAAACGAAACGCCCCAGCCACTCCATAGGGATGATTTGATGTATCCGATGGCCCATCCGAGCGAGCGCAATACGTGCACCAGCACATTCTGGGCGTTGACCGATTTTACAGAGGAGAACGGCGCGACACGGATCATTCCCGGTAGCCACCTCTGGGATGACCACCGCGTACCGCGCGAGGACGAAACCGTGTCGGCAGTGATGTCCAAGGGATCGTTCTGTGTTTTTGTCGGCGGCGTCTACCATGGCGGCGGGCGTAATGTTACGGCCGACGAATGGCGTATTGCGATGTATGCCGGTTACTCACTTGGTTGGCTGCGACAGGAGCAGAACTGGTATCTCTCCGTACCCCTTGACGTCGTCAAGGCGATGCCTGAGCAGCTTGCGCGCCTACTGGGTTACAACATCCATAAACCATTCCTCGGATGGATGCAGGACTTTCAGGATCCGTGGGATGTCATCAACGGTTATGAGGAACTGTCCTCTGGCGGCGCTGACCTGTATGCGGAAGGTGCTGGAGGTCCGGTCCAGGGCCCCAATGTAAAGATCGTTTGAACTGGGCCAGACCTGTTCTGGTTTTAAGTTCAAATTTAGCAGACTGTTGCGGGAGTGGATTCCAGGACCTGCATGGCGGAGCGGAAAAACAAATGCTGTTGTTCGACAACGGCAGGCTTCGGTCTTATCCGATAAC